>JGI12210J13797_10161401_pt1 | contig 12790 bp, 8 predicted proteins | sample ElkSlonscriptome_3_FD_13797 | JGI IMG/M metagenome (IMG submission 13797) | reverse complement strand
TGGCGATCCGCTACCCGGGGACCGAGCCGTGCATCCCGATCCGCCTGACGCGGATCGCCGCCGTCGACGACATGCGGATCCGGGCGTTCTTCTTGGGTCAGGAGCGGGTCGCGCCGAGCAACTGGCCCCACGTGGTCCTCAACCACTCGCGCTTCGACTGGGTCAACGGTCCGGCGCTCAGCTACGACGAGGTCGTGGGCCTGGCCATCGACGAGGCCGGCGGGCGGGCGTTCGTGACCGAGTACGCCGGGACCGACGCGGTCGTCTCGACCTCCGGCATCCACTCCCTCGCCTGGGACCCGGCGGCCTTCGAGGGCATCGAGCCGACCGCGGTCGTCGACACCCTCGAGGCCCAGGGCCTGGCCGCGTGTACCAACTTCACCTGCACCTTCACCCATCCCCTCGTCGAGTCGCTGCTGCAGGTCTACCTTCCGCCGCCCGGCGACCTCGACCCCGGGGCGTTTTGGGCCTGCCTGGCGTGCTACGCCGAAGACATCGACCCCCAGGCCTGGACCGCCGGGCCGGGCTTCGCCGCCGACTTCGAACAGCGGATCTCCGGGCCCGGCCTCCACGCCCTCGCCATGCTCGAGGACGCGAGCGAGCTGACCCGGCTGTACACGCTGATCTCGCCCCACGAGATGATCGAAGACCCGCTGTTTCACCCCGCCGCCGGCCTCGACGCCGTCGACAACAACATCACGGCCACGCGCGTGACCGACTGCGACGGCGGCCCGACCTACTACGAGCTCGCCGACGGCAGCCAGGTCGCGGTGACCGAGGACGGGACCATGCCCGAGCTCGATGACAACAGCGCCGCGCTGCGCATCGAGCGAGTCCCGATGATGGGCCCGGCTCAGGTCGAGGTCGACAACAGCGACGCCATCGACGCTGCGCTCGCCGACTACAACGACGGGCGGCTCGTCGGCCCGGGGCCCAATTGCTCCATCGGCCGCGCGGGTCTCGAGGGTCTCCTATCCATGGTCGGCATCTTCGGTATAGCCTTCTTTCAGCGACGCCGTCGTCGCTGATTGGATTGCGACCCCGCACAGTTCACGCCCATGACACGTACACGCTCGACCTCCATCGCCTGCTTGACCTTGACCGCTGCCGCGAGCTTGGCCGCGCTCGCAACCCCGCAGCTCGCCGAGGCCTGCGGCGGGACCTTCTGCGACGCCGGGCCCACGGTCATGCCCGTCGACCAGACCGGCGAGAGCATCGTGTTTTGGATCGACGAGAACGGCGGCGATCCCTACACCGAGGCCCACATCCAGATCGAGTACGAGGGCGAGGCCGAGCGCTTCGCCTGGATCATCCCGGTCATGGAGGTCCCCGAGGTCCTCGTCAGCTCGCAGGCCCTGTTCGACAACACGCTCGCGGCCACGGTCCCGACCTTCACCACGACCAACACCTCGATCGGCGACTGCGGCGGCTCGGTCGGCTTTTGTCTCGCGGCCTCGTTCGACGCGGCTGGGGGCGACCGCGGCTCGTTCTCGACCGGCGCGGCCGAGGGCGAGGGCGACACCGACGGCGTCGACATCCTCGACCGCGGCCAGGCCGGCGCGTTCGAGTACGTGACCTTGACCGGCGACAGCATCGACGAGGTCATCGACTGGCTCGACATGGCCGGCTACGCCCAGGATCCCGACGCGCCGCCGATCCTCCAGGAGTACCTCGACGAGGACTTCGTGTTCGTCGCGGTCAAGCTCAAAAGTGGCGCCGAGGTCGACGAGATCCACCCGCTGGCGATCCGCTACCCGGGGACCGAGCCGTGCATCCCGATCCGCCTGACGCGGATCGCCGCGATCGACGACATGCGGATCCGGGCGTTCTTCTTGGGCGAGGAGCGGGTCGCGCCGAGCAACTGGCCCCACGTGGTCCTCAACCACTCGCGCTTCGACTGGGTCAACGGCCCGGCGCTCAACTATGACGAGGTCGTGGGCCTGGCCATCGACGAGGCCGGCGGGCGGGCGTTCGTGACTGAGTACGCCGGGACCGACGCGGTCGTCTCGCCCAACGGCCTGTACGATCCGAGCTGGGACGCGGCCGCGTTCGAGACCCTCGAGCCCGTCGACGTGTTCACCGCCCTCGAAAACCAGGGCCTGTATAGCTGCGGCTTGGCCTTCGAGGACAACTGCGGCTTCACCCACCCGCAGGTCGAGCCGCTGCTCGAGATCTACCTCCCGCCGCCCGACAACGTCGCCGCGCTCGAGTTTTGGACCTGCCTCGAGTGCTACGCCGATCTGATCGATCTCGACGCCTGGAACGCTGGACCGGGCTTCGCGTCGGACTTTTACGATCGCGTGGTCCTGCCCGGATCCCACGCCGTCGACATGCTCGAGGCCGCCAGTCAGCTGACGCGGCTGTACACCCTGATCTCGCCCCACGAGATGGTCGAGGACCCGCTGTTTCACCCGGTCGAGGGCCTCGACGGCGTCGACAGCGACATCTCGGCCACGCGGGTCAACGACTGCGACGGCGGCCCGACCTACTACGAGCTCGCCGACGGCACGCAGATCGCCGTGACCGAAGACGGGACCATGCCCGCGTTGCCCGACAACCCCGCGGCCGCGCGCATCGAGCAGGTCCCGATGACCGGCCCGGCCCAGGTCGAGACCGACAACGGCGCGGCCATCGACGCCGCCCTCGACGACTACAACAAGACCCGCCTGACCGGGCCCGAGCCCGGCTGCTCGATCGGCCGCGCCGGGCTCGAGGGTCTGCTCGCGATGCTCAGCCTGTTCGGTATCGCGTTTTTCAGCCGCGCCCGCCGGCCCGAGCGATCGAGCTGAGCTCGGCGTGGCGAGAGCGGGCGCCTCGACGCCGGCGCGCGGGCTGATTCACACGCGCATAGCCGGCGCAGGCTCCGCCTGCCCGCTTGCGAAGCTCTGGCCCGCGGTCGTGGGACTCGCCGATGCCGGCGAAGTTCGCTAGCATCGCTGGCAATGGTCCACCCGGTCCAGAGCGTCGTCGAGTCTCTATACGCGGCTGGTCGCTGCCCTCGACTCCACGTCAACGCGACCTGCGAGGGGGTCGTGTGCCCGGACTTCATCCGCGAGCAGTGGCGCGAGCGGCTGATCATCGACCTCGACTCGAGCTACCCCCTCGACCTGAGCTTCGCCGAGGACGGGATCGGCGCCGACCTCTCGTTTGGTGGCTACGTCACCCGCTGCACCTTCCCGTGGGAGGCGATCTACGTCGTCGCCGACCGGGCCACCGGCCGCGGCATCGTCCTCGACCAGAACATGCCCGCGTCGGTCCGCCGCAGCCTCCAGCCGCCGACCACCGGTCCGCTGCCCGACGGCGACCTCAGCGGGACCTTCGAGCACGAGCGCAGCAAGGGCCGCGCGCCCAAACGGCGCAAGCGCGAGCCGACCCCCGCCGCCGCGACCGGCTCGACCGGCAGCACCGACGCCGCGCCCATGAGCAGCGGTGAGCAAGAGGCCCTGCGCCGCCGGGCGGCGTTCAAGGTCATCGACGGCGGCGGCTAGCATCCAATGGCCCAGCCCTTCGTCATGCTCCAGCCGCCCGAGACCGTGGTCCTCGATCTCTCCGTCGAGCCCGTGATCTTTCCCGAGACCCCGTGGACCATCGGCCGCTACGACGAGCACCGGCCCGGGCTCTACCGAGACGAGCTGTTCGGCGGCGAGCGCAACCTCCACGTCGGCGTCGACTTCGGCGGGCCCGTCGGCGTCGCCGTGCACGCCTTCGCGGCGGGCGTCATCACTCACGCCGGCTACAACCCGGCGCCCGGCGACTACGGCCACGTGCTCGTGTCGGAGCACGAGCACGAGGGTCGTCCGATCTACGCGCTGTGGGGCCACCTCGCGGCCGCCTCGCTCGAGCGCTCGCCGGTCGGCGCTACGTTCGAGGCTGGGCAAGTGCTCGGCTGGCTCGGCGACGCGCACGAAAACGGAGGCTGGCCGCCCCATCTGCACTTTCAGCTGTCCTGGGCGCGGCCGCAGACCCACGACCTACCCGGGGTCGTCGCCCTCGCGAAGCGCGACGCGGCGCTGGCTCAGTACCCGGATCCACGCATGGTCCTGGGGCCGCTTTACTGAGCTTTTGGGGTTCGAACATTCAGGTGCCGTCTTCTGTCCGAATTGTCGCTTCGCGGGCAGGAAAGCCCACGCTCTCGACTAGCTGGTACGACCGACAGCTAGGCTCGACCTCACGCTCAAGCGCGCGACTGACCGAGTCCTCGAGCGCTCGCCGCGTCGTTGAATCCGTAGCCTCGGCCTCGAGAACCAGCACACGTCGTCCTGCGTCGTCGCCAATGAATGCGTGGGTCACGAGCGCCCACTCGTCATCTTCACGCACGATGGCAGCGGCGACCAACGCGTCCCACTTGTCTTCGACGAGCGCCTCGATGGTGACACCGTCGCGCATTTCGTGCCAAGTCAAGGTCGTAGTGACACAGTCGTCGGCTCCGGCAAAGCTTCGCGTCTCGACCGCGAGGTGATCGGTCGCCGGCAGCTCTAGGACCTCGTCCCCGGCCGCGCTCGTCAGGACACCGTAGCGTCGCAGGTACGGGGGAACCTCATCGCTATCGAGCGACACGGCGACCCACAGCTCACCCGCCTGACCACGAAGATCGAGGGGCTGCGGGTCGGCCTCAAAGCTCGCTCGGGGCGGAAAGCGCATCCATGTCCCGCTCATTTGCTCGAAAAACCACCAGCGCTCTTCAACCTCGGGGACCTCCACACGCGAGAGCGTGATCGCGCTCCAACGCTTGCTGTGGGCGTCACGACGCCACAGGCCGGCGTGCTCGACGTAGCCCTCGGCTGGCTCGCGCGAAGGATCTCCTTCGTTCGCCAGGACCCACCACTCCCCTCCAGACGCTCGCGCGGCGGCGCTGATCCACAAGACATTGGTGTCGTCGCGCCTAGGTAGCGAGCTTGGGGTCAAGACCTCGAATGTGCTGGACTCATACTGTGCAAAGTAGGGTCGATCTACATCGTGCCCGGTGACCAAAAAGGTCCCGTCGTGGCTCCTGAGTCGTGTCTGGGGGCCACAGGTGACGCTGTCGAAGTCGGCGAGCCGCGTGAGGATGGGGTCGAGGCTATCGATTGGCCAGATGACCAACGAACAGCCTTTGCCTTCGAGCAGCACACCGAGCAGCCCATCGTCCGTGGTCACCGCTGTGTCGGCCAGGATTCGACCTGATGGAGGCAGGCGAGGCAGGGGCGCCTCGACCCCCTCGTCCAACCACAGGAATTCGGGCGTGGGGCGCTTGTCGACCAGCTCTTCGTACCGCTCGTGTAGCTGTTCTGAGCGAGATCGCTCGTAGCGGCTAAAGTCGAGACCCCAATGGGCCAACGCCAGGGTGCCCGGCGCTCTCTCGACGGTCGTCGCATGAGCAAAGCTCCATATCTCGTCACGGGTCTGACTCACCGGCGTCCAGACCCCATCGCGAAACTCGAGTATGTCGACGCCGTGGACGGGGTTGAAGTAGCCTTGCACGAATTCACGGGACAGGATCAGCGACCCGCCGTCTTCGAGATCCCCAACTACGGCGCTCACCCGGCCGTCGATCTGCTGGGCCCACGACCACGGTGGCACCGGCGGCCGCCCGCGAAACCACGCCGGGTGCAGGTGAAGTTGACCGTCGTAGACCGGGACTGGCACGTCATCGAGGACGAATATCAAGCGCCCCGAATTGGCCAGCAGATCAATTGGGCCGCGGCGGTAGGCGGCCAGCCGCAGGTCTGGTCCAGCCTCCGAGGCCGGCTCCGTCGCAGCCTTCGGCGGGGAGTTGTGCCCGTGGGTGCGTTGGGTCTGCTCCGCGAGAGGACCCGTGCAAGACCCCAGCAAGAGCAAGCTCAGGCTGAGATGTCGCCGACGGCCCACGAAGGCGATCCTACCATGCGTGGGCTGCAAAACCAACTCGGAGATGGGGTGGTGCAGTCTCCATACCCCTGGTCTGTTTGCCGCGGCCTCCTGGGTCGATATCATGAGGCATGTTCAGGAGTGCTCCTCTAAAACAACGCCCCAAAAAAAAGCCGAGTCGATCACATGGGCTGCGAGGACTCTGGAGTAGTGGGAATCGCAGTCTGCGTCTCAGCCATCCGTCTGACACGGAGGAACGGGCGGCTGTTGAGGCGGCAGGGAAGCTCAATGCGCTGGCACCATACGAGGACACCCAAGTCAACGTTCGCAATGGGCCTGGAGTCGATCTCCTAACACACGCGTTGAACGCTGAGGCTCTGACGCTGGGACATGATATCATGATTAGTTCGGGGGCGTGGCCTCTGAACTCGGCATCGTCTCAGCAGTTGATGGCTCACGAATGTCACCATGCTAAATTTGGTGCTGAGGGTGTCGTCTACCGGTCGCAGAGGGATGTCGCGGCCGCGCTGACAATCGCCAAAGAAAAAGACGATCAGCGTGAGGAACTCGAGAGGCTGGTCGGGCACATGAACAAGGAAGAACGCGAGCAAGTTGTCGAGTTTGCGACCGCGGTGCTTTATAGCCCTGAAATTTCTCTACGTGAGCGCGAGAACCTCGAAGCGTTGCTCGATATCCTTGGCACGACCATCGAGTCACCTGAGGTGATCGCCAAGCGGCTTGAGTCAGGCATGCAGTCCGCCGGTGTCGACTTCACTGATCACAAGAGCAATGATCAGGCTTTCGCAGATGTTCAGATTTCATATTTTAGGGTTCATGATTTTCCGACGGATGCCAAGGCGCTTCCCTCATCCAAGGAGTCCGGCGAGCAGACCCATGGCAGCGTGCTCGCGACGCAAGCAGAACATACATACAAGCGCGTAGGGCTGCCCGCGGGCAACTCTGCTCGGACGACCGCGGCATTCGTCCTGAGCAAAGAAATTCCACCACTTAGTCAGCATGCATCATCGGAGCGACTGCTCGACGGAGCGCCACCTAGGCTCTACGCTTACGGAAAACAGCAGCATGGTAACAGGAGTTTGGACATAGATGACAAGGTTTCTTTGAATCTCTCCCCCGATGTCAGTCGCAATTTCAAGCAGAGCGGGGTCAAGGTTGGCATTGGCAAGCCCGGCGGCTCGATCCGGACGACAGTGGAAGAGCGCAAGAAAGACTTGCTCGCCCCCCTCAAGAAGGATGGACTCCGCGGTCGCGAGGCGAGCGCAGTTGCGCAGTCGATGGCGGTCATAGGCACGCTGAATCCCGCAGCTTCGTCGCGCTATAAAATCACATCAGGGAAAGATGGCCGCAGCGTATTCAAGTGTGTCATCTATACTGTCGACTATATAAACGTGTATGCTGATACGTTCATGTCGAGTGGCAACGCCACGACTAACACGCTTATTCGCGACGAGCCATATCTGCCTAAAAAGTGGTGGGTGAAGCCAGGCCGCTTCAAGGGTCTGAGCGTCATCGACGAGGCGTTCTTCTACAAGGGGCTCACGAAGCATCACAACGCCGATGATGACCATTTCCACAAGTTCCTCATGGACTGGGGGGCACACTTTGGTTGGCAAAAAATACCGATCAAGCGGACGAATGCAGTCAAGGGGTACGATGAGTACTTTAGTCGTTTTGCGGATAAGGATGCGTACAACGCGACCGCGAGGGAGGCACAGAGGCTCGCTGACAACGGTGAACTCGTTGTCGCTGCGACAGGTGCGACCAAGGGTGGAGGTGCGGGACACTCCTTCGTCGTCGTGCCTTCACAGGGTAAGTTCTCGGTCGACAAGCGGCACGCCAAGGGTAAAACTAACGGTCTCGACGGGAACGGGCTGTTTCAGTTTTCCAAGTCTCAGGCAGGTGGGGATAATTTTGGACGGACCACGATCGGTGGCACGAACCCCTTCGATGGTGCACACTACGAGGCGAATTTCTGGGTCTATAAACGCCAGCGCGACAAGTCGCGAGGCCGGGAAGCCGTGTTCATCTGAGCGCACGCTTGACAACGAAAATATCGCAGGGCACGCTGTGGTCGCGTGTCATGGACTCGCCTGTAGAGCGACACATGCTTAACTCCCCTCGCCTCGGAGTGCTCGCGCTGGTCTTGGCCTCGTGTGATGCAAGGCCAGCGAACAGCGACTTCGAACAGCCGGCTGTGCCCGAAAGCGTGCCCGAGTGCGCGCCTTTGGCCACGAGCGAATTCCTCGTGCTTGGGCGAGGGTCTGACCTCACCCAGCTTCGTGCGAGCTTTCACCGCGGTCCTGTGGTCTTGCACTTGACGCATTGCCAGATGAGGGTCGTGAGGGATTGCGAACTCGTGCACTCCGCGTTCGCGTGGGAGTTTGCGCCCGTCGACATGCGTCCAGACGAGATCGGCGAAGGGGTTCAGGCCTCCTGGTGGATGGGTGAGGGCGAAGCCGTGGACCGGGTTCGTCTCCACGTCGCTGGTCGGTACGAGCTCGCTCAGGCCGAGAACTTGCAGTTGCGTGGAGACGGCTGCCATGAAGTGACGCACTACTCGGTTGCAGTCGAAAGTGGCGCCTATGAGCTCGTAAATGACGAGGGGCGCACGGTCGAGCATGAAGGCATCCTCGAGTGTTGCAGCCACCACGATCGTGCAGGCTGCGATGTGCCCCTGCGGGTCGAGCTCGCCCCGACCGAAGGGCTGAGCGAGGTGCCCGGGGCCGTCGAGCGCAGCGCAGTCGAGGGTCCATCCAGCGTTCGTCAACCTGTCGAGATCGCCGGCGCTGCCGAGCAATCGAGCTTCTCGCTCGACCGGCTAGAGGTCAGCCAGGCGGCCCACCTGGCGTGCATTCGAGCGGGTGGCTGCCGACCACGAGACGAACATGACAGCCCCCTACCGGCGAGCCTCGATGCATGCGAGGCCGAAGCGTACTGTGCGTGGGCCGGCGGTAGGCTTCCGTCGAAGTCGGAGTGGCTGTGGGCAGCGCAGGGAGGCGAGCACGACCGCCGCTATCCGTGGGGTGACGCTCCTCCGAACCCGAGGCTCGTCGCGTGGAACCCCGGGGCGAGGAATTACGGCCTCGTCGGCCCGCTCCCCGTCGGTTCTTTGCCTGCTGGTGCCAGCCGGGACGGACTCCTCGACATGGCGGGGAATGTGAGCGAGTGGGTCAGGAGCGAAGCGGGCCACGTGGGCCTCGGCGGTGACTGGGACACCGACATCTTCGACTATCTCAACGTCAATGGCGTAGAGGCCGCCGGTGCGCGTTGTGCCTATCCGCGTACCACCTCAACTCTTTCAAAATGACGCGCTATGAGAGACTAGACTAGCACCGCTCGGCGTCGGCGAGGGTCTCGGCTGCCATCACGCACTTGGCGTACTCGGCGTAGACCAGCTTGCCGCGCATCTTGATCTTGCGCTCGAGCTTGGTCACGCACTTGGCCTCGAGCTGGCCGATCAGCGCGCCGGCGCCCTCGTCTTGCTCGGCCCCGGCGGTCTGGGTCACGAGCTCGATCTTGTGCTTGCAGACCTCGGTCGGCCCGGGCGCGCGGACCCAGCCAAACCAAAACACGACGACGGCGATGACCACGAGGATCACGCTGGCGAACGCGGCCTTGCCCATCAGCGCGCGGACCCAATCCATGTCGGCGCCGGGCTCGTCGGTCGGCGGGGGGGTGTCGCTTGGCGCGTCGCTCACGATTCCTGCTTCGTCCCCAGCTTGGTCCGCAGGTGCTTGTGGGCGAGCTCGACCTTGGCGGCGGCGTTGACCAGAGCCTGCTGGGCGCGGTCCCAGGCCTCGGCGTTGATCTGGCGGATCCGCTCGTCGCCGCTGTCGTCGTTGCCGGCGGCCTCGTCGAGGTCGCGGACGAACTCGACGCGGGCCTGGCCGCTGTCGCCGGGCTGCGTGGCCGAGGCCGGGAGCAGCTCGGCGAGGCGTCGGCGCGCGCGCTTGAGGTCTGCGTAGGCTTGATCGAGTTCGGTCAAGATCCCCTGGGTTTCGGCGTCGCTCATGTTGAACAGTGCTCCTGCGGTGTCGGCCGGCACCTGGAGCGTGCCACGGAACGCGGCGCCGTGCATGGTCGGCACGACGTGTAGTTGGCCCTGTCCGACAGTCGCGTACATGCTCAGGTCCCGATCCGCAGGACCCGGACGACCGGCCCCTCGGGCGACTGATCCTCGCGCAGATCGACCTCGCCCTCGATGAACCAAAACCCGTCCTCCTCGGGGTCGACGAGGGTCTGGCGGACGCCCCACAGGTGGGGCTCGCGCTCGTCGATGCGGGTCTTGTCGGTGTGCCGTGCGCGGCGGTCGAAGATCAGCTCGGGGTACTCGTCGAAGTAGGCGGCCATGATCTGCTCGAGCCGGTCCTCGGTCCAGGCCTCGCCCTCGGCGTCGGGCTCGGCGCTGCGGAAGCTGGCCACGGCCTCCTCGAAGTCGCGGCGGGCGAGGGCGTGGACGAGCTGGTGGAGCTCGGCGCGGATCCGGGCGTAGAACTCCTTTTTATCGAGCGAGATGTCGAGCTCGTCGGGCCGCATGTCCTCGAGCTTGCGCGCGAGGCTCTCGTCGATCTCGTGGGCGCCGCTGAGCATCCGCTCCCACTCCTGCACGAGGCTCGAGTCGACGCGCTCGATGGTCGCGCGCAGCCAGGCGATGGCGTCGACGAGGGCCGGGGTCTTGTCGGCCTCGGGCACGGTCTGGTCGAGGGTCTTGTAGGTCTGGTGGAGGTGGCGCAGGAGCAGGCCCTCGCTGCGCGACAGGCCGTACTGCTTGACGTAGTCGTTGAAGGTCGACCAGCTCTCGTACATGTCGCGGGCGATCGACTTGGGCCGGATGTTCTCGCTCCCGACCCAGGGGTGGCGGGCGGCGAATTTGTTGAAGCTGTCGTAGATAAACTCGGCGTCGGGCTTGGGGTAGCTGACCTTGTCGAGCTCCTCCATGCGCTGCTCGTACTCGACACCCTCGGCCTTGAGCTCGTTGATGCGCTCGGTCTTGCGCTGCGACTCCTGGCGCATGAGGATGACCCGCGGGTTCTCGAGGATGGCCTCGGCCAGGCTCATGACGTGGAGCGGGTAGCGCTCGGGCTCGGTCTCGGGGTCGAGGAGCTCGAGGGCCTCGACGAGGTACAGGCCGAGGGTCTGGAGCAGGGAAAAGTCGCGCTGGAGTGCGTCGGCGACGGCGACCTGCCTGCCGCGCTCAGCGTCGTCGCGCTCGCGCAGCTCGACGATCCCGGCCCCGCGCAGGGCCCGAAACAGCTGGGCGGCCTCGCGCTTGAGCCGGGTGACGATGACCTCGCGCTCGCCCGAGGCCGCGATCAGCTCGAGCAGATCGCGGTAGCCGCCGTCGGGCCGGGTCCAGCCCTGGGCCTCGGGTCGCTGGAGGACGTTGAGCATCATCCCGTGGTCGACGCGAAACGCCGACTCGAGGGTCTCGGGCTCGCCGTCGCGGAGCTTGACGAAGGTGTCCTCGTCCCACGGCACGTAGCCGCGATCGGGGGGCTTTTTGCGCACGAACTTCTTGGGCTTTTTGCCCTTCTTGGTCGACGCCCGGGCCTTGGCCTCGAGCTTCAGGTTCTCGATCACGTGCTCGGGCGCCTGGGCGATGACCCAGCCGCGATCGTCGAAGCCCTTGCGCCCGGCCCGGCCGGCGATCTGCTTGAAGTCGCGGACCGCGAGGATCTTGGTGCTCTCGCCGTCGTACTTGCACAGCTTGGTGAACACGACCGTGCGGATCGGGATGTTGACGCCGACGCCGAGGGTGTCGGTCCCGCAGATGACCTCGAGCAGCCCGTCTTGGGCCAGCTTCTCGACCAGCAGGCGGTACTTGGGCAGGAGCCCGGCGTGGTGGAGGCCGACGCCGGCCCGCAGCAGCCGGCGGATGTCCTTGCCGAAGATCGTGTCGAAGCGAAAGCCGTGGAGGGCCTCGCGGATCGCCTCGAGCCGCGGGCGATCGATGAGCTTCATCGAGGTCAGGGCCTGGCCGAGCTCGGCGGCCTCGCGCTGGGTGAAGTTGACGATGTAGGCCGGCGAGCGCCCGCCCTCGACGATGTCGGCGATGGTCTCGTGGATCGGCGTTTGCGAGTAGCTGAACTCGAGCGGGACCGGGCGCTGCTGCGAGCGGACGACGGCCGGCGCGCGACCGCTGAGCGATTCGAGGCGGTCTTCGAAGCGCTTGGTGTCGCCGAGCGTCGCCGACATCAACATGAAGGTCGTCTGCGGGAGGCTCAACAGCGGGATCTGCCAGGCGATCCCGCGGTCGCGGTCGGCGAAGAAGTGAAACTCGTCGAGCACGGCGTAGTCGACCTTGGCCATCGACCCGTCGCGCAGCGCGACGTTGGCCAGGACCTCGGCCGTGCAGCAGATGATCTGGGCGTCGTGGTTGAGGGCCGCGTCGCCGGTCAGCATGCCGATCCGCTCGGCCCCGAACACCTTGCACAGATCGAAGAACTTCTCCGAGACCAGGGCCTTGATCGGCGAGGTGTAGTAGGCCCGCTGACCCTTGCACAGCGCGCGAAAGTGCATGGCCAGGGCGACCAGCGACTTGCCCGAGCCCGTCGGCGTGTTGAGGATGACGTGGCGCCCGGCCATGATCTCGAGCACCGCCTCCTCCTGGTGGTCGTAGAGCTCGTAGCCCTGCTCGATGGTCCAGTCGAGGAAGTGCTCGAGGATCTGGTCGTCGGTCCAGGCCCTGGCCGCGCCCTCGCCGGGCAGGGGGACGCCGTCGACGAGCGTGCGTGGGGTGGACATGCGCGGCGATGATCCCGGATCGACGGGCGCCGGGCAAATCGTGGCTATCGGCGGGCGCGCGCGGGTGCGACCATCGCCGAGATGGATCGCGGGATCGCGCCTGGTTCGACGCTCGCGACGCTCGCGCCCGCGTTTGCGCTGCTTGGCCTCGCGGGCGCGTGTCGGCCCGCGCCCGCGTCGAGCCAACCCCTCGGGCCCG
>JGI12210J13797_12091214_pt1 | contig 12796 bp, 11 predicted proteins | sample ElkSlonscriptome_3_FD_13797 | JGI IMG/M metagenome (IMG submission 13797) | reverse complement strand
CTGCGGCATAATTTGCAAGAGTATCATGAGAGGCTCTGGCGGAACTCTCCTGTTCTGCAAGTGCCTAATACAATCGAGTACGGCATATGCCGATGTGGTCATCGACAACGTCAACATAATCGACATCTATACGGTCGATGTGGCAACGCGCCCATGATCATCAGAGGAGAAACGGGTGGGTCTGTGCCAGCCTGCGCTGCGGTGGCCGATCATAAGTCCTGCGGACACCCTCTGCCGGCCCCCTAGAACCGCAGACGGGCCCAGACGGGCAAATGATCCGAAGCCTGTTTCGCGAGCGAACTGCGATGCACGCCCCATTCGAGCGCTTCGATCCGGTCGCAGTGAATGATCCGGTCGAGGCGGGCGACCGGACGCAGGCTGTGAAAGCTGCGCCCGCAGTCGAGCACCGAAAAGTGCCGCGCGAACACTTTGAGACACCCACCGTTTGCCCGCCATTCATTAAGATCGCCGGTAAGGATTGTCGGGGCAAGCTCCTGCTCTTCCAGCGCAAGATCGGCGATCGCGTTGGCCTGGCGCGTGCGCCACAGCCCGGACAGATCGAGATGCATTCCGAAAACCGACACAAGTCGGCCTTTCACTTTAAGCCTTGCCGTGATGACGCCACGTGGTTCGAGATAGGGTATGTGGATGATGTCATGATGCTCGATAGCGATATCGCTGCGGACGAGGATCGCGTTGCCATGCCATCCCATGGAGTCCTGCTGAACGTCCAGGGGGACCGGCCTGTAATCGGAATGCGCTTCGATCAGGAACGCGGGAAGCGCGCTCTGCCGCTTGCCGAACCGGCGGTCGGCCTCTTGAAGGATGACGATATCCGCGTCGATTTCTTCGAGCACATTCAAGATGCGTATGGGGTTGCGGGTGCGGTCGGTCCCGATCGCCTTGCGGATGTTGTAGCTCGCGACTTTGACTTCGGTCCTCGTCATCAGATCAAATCAGCCATCAAACGCGCGGTATTCTCCAACACCTTCTCCCTCAACGACCTTCCAGCCCAGTCCTCGGGGTCAATTCGCCTGCATTTCGACAGCAATTGCCGCTCGATCTGGCGCAACTCCTCGGCGAAGTCCGGATCGAAGGAAACGAGGTCTATTTCCGCGTTCAGCTCGAAGGAGCGTACGTCCATATTGCTCGTGCCGACGATCGAGACTTCATGATCGACCCGGAAATGCTTGGCGTGCAGAAACTCCGGGGCGTAGCAATAGATCTCCAGACCGGCAGCTAGCAATTCGGAATAGTAGCTCCGCTGGGCGAGCCCCACGACGCGATGATCGCTGCGCTCGGGCGTGAGCAGGCAGACTCGCACGCCGCCAAGCATCGCGGCTTTGATGGCCGAGATCATCGCGTCGTTGGGAATGAAATAGGGCGTTGTGATGACGATCTCTTGGGCGGCATTGTACATGGCCTGAGCGAAGACGAGGTCCACGCCCACTTCGGGATTTTCCGGGCCGGTCGCCACAATCTGCGCCGATCGATCGCCCGTGTTTTCCGGCAAGGGATAGAGCTTGGCGCTCACCAGCTCTTCCAGCGTTTCGAGATACCAATCGAGCGCAAATACCGCCTGCAGCTGCGAGACTGCGGGGCCTTCGATCCGCAGCAGCAGATCCTTGTTCATCCGGCGCGAATGTTCGGTTGGATCCAAGATGTTCTGCGACCCTGTATATCCGATCTTTCCGTCAACGATCACGATCTTGCGATGGTTGCGCAGATCGACCCGAGAACTTCGCAGCCGCCGACGCAGGGGCAGGATATCGTGGACCTCGACCCCCATGCCTTTCAAACGTCGCTTGAGCTGTCGCAGCGAGCCGTAGGACCCCAGCGCATCGATGAGGACGCGGCATGTGACACCGCGCGACGTGGCTTCTCCCAGCGCCCCGATTATCCGGTTGCCGACGCGGTCATCCATGAAGATGTAGAATTCAATATGAACATGATTTTCGGCTGCCTCGATATCGGCGACAATCGCGTCGTAGGCAGCCTCATAGCGATCGAGCATTGCGATCCGGTTTCCCGATGTCGCCGCAAACCCGCCGATGCCCCTCGCCAACCTTTCGACCGCGATATTGTCCGGTGATAATCTGGGCGCCGGTCCAAAACCTTCGATATGCGATCGGATACGGCCCAGAAGCGCCGGAAGCCGCTCAATCCGAGCATTCCGATCCGCGGAGAAATAGGGACGACCAATCAGGGCATAGACCACCAGAGCAACCCAGGGCAGGCCGAAGAATATAAGCAGCCAGCTGCGCGCTTCGGCAGGGGGCCTGCGGAAAGGGACAAGCACGAAGGCGACGAGAGCGATGACCCATCCGGCGACCACGAACTTGTTCGCCCACAGCCATACTGCCCATGACGGCAGCGGATCGGCAAGGGCGAACGAGTCTGACACGATCAGCGCAGCGCGCCCGTGAACAGCAATCGGCCCCGCTCGAGCTCATTCGTCATCGGCATCAGCTCCTCTCGCATTTGTATTCCGGTACGAATTCGCATGAATTAGCGCCGGTGGTCCAAGCCCAGGGCTTCTACCAGCTACGGTCAGAGGCGTTGACCGTTTAATTGCCCATCGCCGGAAAAAACCTGGGAACTCAGATCAGCCACACTGATGCTGCACAAGAGACGATCTCCAAGACATCGCTCTCGAACTCACAATCGACCGGCGCTTGTCCTTGGCTAACCGATCAAAGCAATTGGGCGCAGCGTTCCCGTTCGGCTTCGACAAAGGCCCGCGCCGGCGGTCCTTTGTCGGGACCGTCATAAAGACCAAGGTCGCGAATCATCAGGAAGTAGCCCGGCGCGGGCAATCCCGCCCGCGCTTTCGAAACCACATAGCTGGCAAGCTGCGGCTCGCCTCTTCCCGCCTGATCACGCATCAGATCTTCGAGAAGCAGCCCTGCGCGGCGAATGGCATGCGGGGGATGGAGCGCAAGTTGCGTGGCAAGCTCGGCATAGGTCAGCGTTTTTGCGCTGCGCGCAGCTGATAGTAATGCGCTTCGCAAGACATCTCGCATCAGACCGGCCAGCCCTCCAGCCGGTATGCGCTGTCCCAGAACATCCATTCAAGCTGGGCCGATCGGCGATAGGCCAAGTGCATTTGCTCGATGCTGCGCGGCGAGCAGTCAGCGGCAACCTGGTCGAGCGTTGCGATGACTGCGTCGACGGCTTCAGCAAAATCTTCACCAGCATAGGTGTCGATCCAGGCGCTATAAGTGTTGCCCGGAGTGGCGCTTTCATGGATCGCCTTTCCCACTTCGCGGTAGATCCAGAAGCAGGGCAAGAGCGCGGCCAACCCGACTTCAAATGGGGCCTGCGCGCAAGTCGCCTGAAGAAAACTCACATAGTGATTGCAGGCCGGGCTGAGCTCGGCTGACGCAAAGTCTTTTGGCGTGACGCCGAACCTCTCGAAATAGTCGGCGTGAAGCTCGCGCTCGACGATAATCGCCACTTCGGCTGCGTTCGCAAACTGGACCACATGATCCGCATTCCAGCCCTTGGCGGCCACCAGCGAAAGGCTGCGCGCAAATCCTTCGAGATAATGCGCGTCCTGAATCATGTAGTGCCGGAACTTGTCAGATGGCAGCACGCCTTGAGCAAGCTCGCGGTTGAAAGGCATGTCGCGAGTGATTTCGAAAAGCGGCAGATTGGCTTGCCAGGCATCTTGGGTGAAGCGGTTCACTTAAAATTCCTTATCCGCCGGCAGGTAATCCGGCTCAGTCGCCGAGCGCGCGCCTTCGTCATGCTCCGGGCAACCGCTCAGCCAGCAGCGTCCTGAAATCACGTCGTGCGTCAGCGACGATATGGACAATGACAGTCTCCAGATCGGAAATCTGCTTGATCGAATAGACGATCCGAAAGGGCGCTTGCGACATTTGGCGATAGTTGGTGATACAGAGAGCCTCAAGTTCGGGTGGGACTGGGCCTTTTCGCCGGTGAACGCCAGGCGTTTCGATCAGCGCGACCAATCGGGCGCGCCTTCGCGCTAAGCTGATCCAGTGCTCCAGCGGTAGTAGTCGCTGATCGGTCGGGCTTGGCCGATCCGGTGGTGTGCTTTTCAGCGACAATCGTCATGGAAGAAACACTCACCCGTTTCGATGGTCAGGCCCGTTATCGAAGATACGGTCACGGACCTTTGAATTATGAGCCTAACTGCCTCGCCGACGAGGTGGCTTCAAAAATCGACGCTTCTGGCGAATTGCAGATTAACATTATGATACGTTGTATTATAATCTGATGCGACCGGTTCGCCGCCTTGAAAACGCACATCCGGTCGGCAGATAGCTCCAGGCATGGACGGGGGTCCCGGACGTGATCGATTTTCGCCGTGACTGTCACCGACCCAACGCAGGCGATGGCTCAGAACCCGGCCTCCGCTGCAGAGGCTGCAAAGGTGGATGCTCCTAGTGATTCGATTCTCGTCACGAGCCGACGCGCCTATCGCGGCGAATTCGACCCGCTCGAAACACCCGCAGCGGATCAGGTGCTGGGCGAAAATCTGCTGCGCAACGCGAATGCGCTGGACCTGAACCAGGCTCTCGACCTGTCCGCCGCCGTCGCGCGGCAAAACAATTTCGGCGGGCTGTGGAATTCATTTTCTGTTCGCGGTTTTCAGGGCGACATCAACCTGCCGAGCAGCTTTCTCGTCAATGGTTTCAATGCCGGTCGCGGCTTTGGCGGGCCACGCGATCTTTCCGGCATCGAGGCGGTCGAGGTGTTGAAGGGGCCGCGCTCGGCGGTCTATGGCCGGGGTGAGCCGGGTGGCACTGTCAATCTGATCACCAAGCGTCCGGAGTTCGACACCTCCGGCTACGTCCAGCTCCAGGGCGGTTCGTTCGATTTCTTTCGGGGGGACGTCGATTTGCAGACGACACTCGGTGACGCCGTCGACGTGCACGTCGCCGGCTTCTACGAGGATGCGGGCAGCTTTCGGCTGAGCGTCGATACGCAGCGGTTCGGTATCTATCCCTCGATCACCGCGCGTCTGGGCGAGAATACATCGGTCAACTACGAGCTGGAATATACCGAGCAGGACATTCCCTTCGATCGCGGCGTGGTCTTCGCGGACGAATTCGGTTTCAGCCCGCGCCGAACCTTTATCGGAGAACCGGGCGACGGCCCCATAGAGACCGAAGTGCTGGGCCATCAGCTCGAACTCCAGCACGAGTTTTCCAGCAATTGGAGCATCCTCGCCGGGCTCGGCTATCGTGACACTTCGCTGAGGGGCAATGCGACTGAGCACAATTTCGGCGGTCGCCAGACCTGTTTTATCGACGGGCAGACGATTTCGCGTTTCTTCCGCTTTCGCAATTTCGATTCCGAATAATTTGTCGCGCGCGCAGAGCTGGCCGGACAGTTCGACACAGGCGCGCTCCGCCATAACCTGATTGTCGGCGCCGACTTCGACCGGTTCGACAACGATCAACTGATCCTGCGCTTTCGATCGGGCAGCATCGGCGGGCGGGACATCGCCGATCTCGATCCGGCGGAATTCCTGTTGCCCAACGCTTTTGATCCGATCTACGGTCAATATCCTACGCCAACGCCGGGACCGAATACCGACCGCAACGACGTGCTGGAAGGTTTCGGCATCTACATCCAGGATCAGATCGAGATCACCGATCGCCTTCAGGTCCGCATCGGCAGACGCTTCGACGATTTCGAGCAGGACCTGACCAATCTGCGCGCCACGCCGGCGACGACGAACACGAATAAGGACGAGCGCTTTTCCCCGTAATTCGGTGCGGTGTATCAGCTGGATGACGGCTTCAGCATCTATGCCTCCATCGGCGAGGGTTTCCGCCAGCAGACCGGTTCGCGCCGAACGCTACCGAATCGCTCGAGGTCGGGGTGAAAGCCGATCTCGCCGCCTATCTCGACAACGCACAGAGTTTCGTCACGCTGGCCGCTTTTCAGGTCGACCAGAGCAATATCCTCGTCAACGACGACAGCCCCGCGGCGACTGCTGCGGGCTTCTTCTCGATCGACGCGGGCGAGGCGCGCAGCAGGGGCATCGAATTCGACGCCGATCTGGCATTCGACAGCGGCTTCAATGTCTTCCTGTCCTTTGCCTGCACCGATGCCGAATTCCGGACGTCTCAACCGGACGCCGATTTCGGCGCTTTGATCGAGGCGGGCGACCCGCTGATCAACGCGCCGGATCACCAGCTGAGCGTCCTTGTCTCGCAGGATTTCGACGTAGCCAACCGACCAGTCTCGGTCGGCGGCAGGATGCTACATGTGGGCGAGCGTCTGGGTTTCACCGGCTTCGATTTCTTCTTGCCGGATAATACGATCTTCGGCCTGTTCGGCGAGGTCGAGGTAGCGGACGGCTTCACGATCAGGGGCGACATCGAAAACCTTTTCGACGCAACCTATTACACCAATTCGTTCGCGGATGCCTGGGTGCAGCCCGGCGCACCGACTACAGCGCGCGTGACCGCACGGCTCGGATTTCGAGGATCACCGCTACGATGACAGCCCCACTCGAAGCCCGCTACCTCTCGCTGGTGCGAGAAGGCAATGCCGTTCTCGACGATGTTTCCTTTTCCGTTGCCGCAGGCGAGAACTTCGCATTGCTCGGCGGTAACGGAGCGGGCAAGTCGAGCGCGCTGCTGACGTTTCTTGGCTTCTTGCAGACATCCGCGGGCGAGGTCCTGGTCCGGGGGCAGAGCGTGCATGGCGATATTTCCGCAGCACGTTCGGCCATTGCCTATCTGCCCGAGGCGGCATCGCTTTACGGGCACATGAGCGCCTATGAAAACCTCGAATATTTTCTCGACCTCGCCGGTCGAAGCGCATCGCGCAGCGATCTGGAGTCCGCTTTCGAGCGTGTCGCGCTGGCCGGGGAGACGCGTTCGCGGCGGCTGCAATCCTATTCGAAGGGGATGCGCCAGAAGGCCGCGATCGCTCTCGCCCTGCTGCGCGAGACGCCCATCCTGCTGCTGGACGAGCCCACCTCTGGCCTCGACCCCGTCGCTATCGACGAATTTCACGACCTCGTGAAAACACTCGCAGCGAGCGGCAAGACGATCCTGATGGTCACGCACGATGTCTATGGCGCGTGTCAGGTGGCTGACCGTGTCGGCCTGTTGCGGCGCGGCGGGCTGGTCGGCAGCTTCGCCGCGGAACCCGGCAAGCGGATCGACACCGAAATGGTCCATGCAGCCTTTGCGGAGCGCGAGGCCGTATGAGCCCGGCCACCCGCATTGCGCGCGAGGAATGGCGGCTCTGGCTGCGATCGAGGGTCGTCATTGCCGCGGCGCTGATCATCGCGGCACTGCTGGCGGCCACCAGCGTTCTCACAATCAATCGCATCGCCGAAGAGCAGGCGCAGCGCACGAAGCAGCAGGTTGCCGCCGAAGAGACGTTCTTCGCCCAGCCCGATCGCCATCCGCACCGGATGGTCCATTACGGGCACTATGCTTTCCGTCCGCCGCCTCCGCTTGCCGTTTTCGAACCCGGTGTCGATGCGGTAACGGGACAGTCGATCTTCGTCGAAGGGCACCGGCAAAACACCGCAATGTTCGCCGATACCAAGGCCGCAGCCGATCTGGGCGGATTCGCCGCCCTGACGCCTGCCAGCCTGTACAAATTCCTGTTGCCGCTGCTGCTAATCGTGCTGGGCCACGCAATGTTCCTGCGCGAACGGGAAAGCGGAACGCTCGCAGTGCTGCTGGCGCAAGGATCGTCAGGCAGCAGGCTCGCACGGGGCAAAGCGATGGCGCTGTTTTCCATCATTGCGATTTTTACGATACCGCTGCTCGTGGTTGCTGCCTATTCGGTCGCCCTGGGCGAAAGCGTTCTGGCTGCCGCATCGCTGGTTGCCAGCTATTTCCTGTATCTGTGCGCGTGGGGCGCGATCGTGCTGGGGGCGTCGATCCTGATACGGCAGCGCGCGATATCTCTCGGGGGCGCTGGTGTTCGTCTGGCTATGTGCGCTACACGATGGACACGCAGAAGCAGGTCGATACTCGCCGTTCGCTCAATCGTCAGGGTGCCGCCGCCGGTATTCCGACCACTCTCGTCGCGATCGGCCAGAACGGCAGCCGCGAGAAGCAGGATGTCGACGCCATCGTCACCGGCGTGAAGAACGCCTTGAGCATCCTCGGTATCGGGCAGCGTTCCCGGCAAAACGTGGCCCCGGCGCTGCGCCTGTTCGAAAGTACGACCGGTGTGTCGGCCTCTCAATCCGGACTGTTCGCTTCGACTGCGATGGGCGGCCGATACCTCCGGGAGGGAGAATTGGTCGGGACAATCACAGACTATAGCGCCGCAGAAGTCGAACGGATCTGCGCTCCGGTCGATGGATACGCTCTTTACGGTCTGCGCGGCCCGCCGGTGATGGCGGGCGACGGTATTCTGACAATTGGAAATCCGGTCGACGAGTTTCGAGGTTTCACTTCCTGAGAAGCGATAACGACCGGCGGCTTTCAATTGGCGGGAGATCAGAATTCCCTTGTGATCATTGCATGGACTGAGCTTGAGTTACCACCTGCATAGGTCACGCCTGCGCGTATCGGGTGCGCTCCTGTGAATAGCGCGGTGTTATCGACCGGGGCCACTGATCAGCGGGTCGACGCAATACGCCCGCGCACGGCCGTGGACATGGGCGGGCGCGGGCGCCGCCCGGTGATGTCCCGGCCGGGCTCAAGGGGCGGGGTCCGGGTTAGCCGCCGTTTTGCTTGGTTCCTTCAGCGATCAGCGCAACGGCGGTTTCAGCCGCTTCGCTTTCATCGGCTTCACCGTTCTTGATCTCATCGGCCAGCTTCAGCAATTCGCCTGCAATACTGGTGCCCACGTCCGGGTCCTGGGCGATGCGGATGCCGCCATTCGCCGCGGCCACTTCATCCCACTTGGCGCGGATTTCGGCCCAGTAATCCTTGGTCTTTCCCCAATAGGCATCAGCGGCGGCGACGTTGTAGCCGTCGTAACGCTCGTAGGTGTTGAGCACATATTCCTGAACCACCGGGACCAGTTCGCCGCTGCCATCTCCAGCCGGCATCATCTTGGTGTTGTCCTGCCAGTGAATCCAGCCCTTTGGCGTCAACTGGTGACGGTTGATCCCGACATACCGATCATAAATCGGATCGCGCACCGCATCGCGCCGGGCAAGCGGACGCGTGGTCCAGTTGGAACGCCAGCGTTTGACCCCGTTGGAGTTTTCCCACTGGCCCCAACCCGCGTAGCGCGGACTGTCATCGACCTGATAGACCGTCTGCGACCAGCGACCTGCTCGCATGGCTTGTGGCACGTCGGTCAGTTTCCAGGTCTCGCCTCCTTCGAACGTCAGGATCTGTTCGGGCGCGTATTGCCAATCCTGGCGCCAGTGCTTGACGACATAGGGTTTGCTTTCGGTGCCCGTCACGAGCAGGTGCTGGAGGACGATTTTGGTTCCCGTATCCTCGATCACGCGAACGGATTCGTATCCGCTCGTCACCTTGCGGTCGATCGGATCGTATCCCTCCGCCCACGGAGTCGATTCCTGCATGTCGAACACGACCGCATAATCGCCCGCCATCGACAGGATCGCTTTACGGTCGGCCTCGAATGCGGCCTTCTCTGCGGGATCGCTGCGGGTGATCGGGTCATCGGCCAGCGCCGGGGCGGGCACAGCGGAGAGCGCGGCAGCCGCGAGGCCGGTCGCAAGCAGGGTCTTGGTGAGTGAAAACATCGGTCGGTCCCTTTCTAATGATAATGCTTATCAGAATCGATAGCTGGCGGAAACAGAGAAATTGCGCCCCGGTCGCGTAAATGCTCCGGCGATTGCGGAATCGGTCACCGACAGTCCGCGTACGTCGGACCAGTAGATGTGCCGTTCGTCGAACAGGTTGAAGATGCCGCCGCGCAGCCTGAACGCATCGGTCACTGCGACGAAAGCGGTAAGGTCAGCGATGGTGAAGGCTTCAGGCCGGAACAGATTGCCACCTGCGGGCGCGGGCGGAGTGTCTTCGCCATCCTTGCGGGCGTTGTGGGTGACAATCAATTCGCCGCCGAACTGCCCGCCCGGATCGCGATAGCCCAGTCCCGCAACCAGATTATACGGATCGACCGTGTCGAGCGGAACGCGAGCGCCCCCCTGTTCCACAATGTCGCCATTGGCATAGGCCATCGCAAACCGGCCCGTGATTCCGTTATCGAGCTTCAGATCAGCGCGCGCTTCAACCCCTTCGATCTCCACCGCATTGAAATTGACGAACTGAAAAACCGCCGGGTCCTGCGGGGTGAACGATCCGCTGACGACCTGCTGGCTGATGAAATCGTCATAATCGCCGCGGAAACCCACGACTTGAGCCGAAAAGACATCGCCGGTGTAACGCAGGCCCGCCTCCCAGCTTTCGCTGGTTTCGGGGCGCAGGTCGGGGTTGGGCAGCGAGATGTAGCCGCCTGCGGGGAACTGGAAGAAATTGTTCACCTGGCTGGGCGTCGGCGCGAGAAAGCCTTGCGCGTAATTACTAAACACCAGAACGTCGTCGGTCAGCTTTACCGTCGCGCCCACCTTGGGCGAAAGGCGACTGTCGCTCTGGCCTTCGGGCGCAAAGCCCACCAGCAGCGGATCGTTGGTCGGGTTGAGATCGTAGAAATCGAACCGCAACGCCGGATATAGCGTCACCGCCCGATCCGCGATACTGATCTCGTCCGACAGGAACAGACCGCCCAGCGTGAAATCGGTCACGGGGAAGGCGCGCGTGGGGAAGGTTTCGCCGCGACCCGGAAAGGTGCCGTCGCGTATACCTTCCTGCCGGGTGAAGCTGATGTCGCCGCCGAAAGCGATCTGGTGGCGCATCCCGCCCATATCGAACGAGGAGCGGACTTCACCCACGCCACCGTAAATCGCGTTCTCGAAGGTGTTGAGCCGCTCACGATCCGGCGCGGGCACGAAGCCTAACGCAGTCCGCTCCTCCAGCGCGAACTGGCGGTCCTCTGCATTCTGCCAATAGGCCGAGAGGAAGGCGTATTCGATCGCTTCGTCGGGGTCGCCGTCATACGTCCAGTCGAGCGAGGCGCGCACGCGTTCATTGGTGTCGCGCGCGTTCAGGGCATCGACATTCCAAACCGGCTCGGGGCCGAACAGGAATGCCGGGCCAAGCGCAGTCAGCACCTGCGTTTCAATCGCGCTGTCGAGATATTCGCCGGTCAGCCGCACGCGGTGTGCGCCCCTGTTCCATATCAGCTTGGCCAGTACAGCGTTGCTTGTCCCGTCCTGCGGGTTGGGCGCCGTGCGGGTGGGACCGGTGCCGTCGATCTCGCCCAGGTTCTCCAGCTCGCTGAAAGACCGGTGGGTATAGGCGACCATTGCCGACACCTCGCCCAGCCGCGAAGCCAGAGCGGCGGTCTGCGCGAATTCATCGTCCCCGCTGGCATATTGCGAAGTGGCAAACCCGCCGAAATTGTCGGAAGTGATCAGATCTTCGGGATCGGATGTAACGAAGCTGACCGCGCCTGCCAGCCCGTCGCTGCCATACAGCGCCGAGGCCGGGCCGCGCAGGATCTCGACCGATTTGACCAGGCTGACATCGGTGAAGCCGCCGCGCCCTGCATCCTGCGCGCCAAAGGCGAAACCCTGCGGCGAACGGATGCCGTCAACCTGGATCAGCACGCGGTTGCCACCAATCCCGCGGATGACGAAATCCTCGTTGCGCGCCCGCCCGGTCGAACCAAACGCGGCGCCGAAGCGAGCCGGGGCTCGGCGCACGGTGACGCCGGGTTCGAACCGCACCAGATCCTTGATATCGGTGGCGATCTGGTCGGCGATATCCTCATCGGTCAGCACGGTGACCGTGGCGGGCACATCCTGAATTTTCACCGGGCTGCGCGTTGCGGTGACGACAATGGTCTGGTCGCTCCTGACCTGCGGATCGAGGGACTCCTCATGCGGGGCGGCATCGTCAGAAGCGGCATCATTGGCAGCGGCAAGCGGCGAGGCCGCGAGCGCACTGGCGAGGGCGAGTGTCGAGACGATCGGGGTGTGACGAAACAAAATCTATATCCTGCGAATGATAATGACTCGCAGTATTACGAACGAATCCTCAGCTGATCAATATGCAATTTGGAATCATTCGCAGAAAGGCCGGCGCGCAGTCTTTAGCGGCTGTTCGCAAGCAACGGTGAGGCGGGCGCTCGGCAACCGCAATCGGCACGACCCTTACCTACCGCTGGATAGCGGTCATAAGCGTCACGACAGCTTTCGGGCGTCGCCCGCCCAAGCCGGACAATCTTCATACGGCCTCACGTGCTTCATACGGCCTGACGTGACCCCCGGCTTTTCCCCAGCCGTGATCAGAGCCCGGCGATGATTTCACAGCGTTTCGCGCTGTTGCACGGAGCCCTTGAAATTCCCTTTTCACACGTGCGGGGTCGCACCTTCAATCCTTGCCGCACTCACCAATTCCGCTGTTTTGATGACAGCGCCATCGGCGAATTGGCCGGTGTGGATTGTTCGCATCATCCGGCGGGGATCAGCGGTGTTCCTGCGATCAGGCCGCGATGCAGGGTTCTGTCGCCTTCGACCGCGGAATGGTCGGCGCGGTGCATCGTTACGCGGTTGTCCCACATGACGATGTCGCTCACCCTCCAATCGTGCCGATAGAGATGAGCCTCGTCCTGCGAGTGTTCGTACAGTCCTTCGATAAGCGTTCGGGAGGCTTGCCGGTCCAAGCCGCCCACATTGCTGATGCGTTCTGGCGTCGACAGGTAAAGGGACCGTTCGCCGGTAATCGGATGAGCGAGGACGAGTGGCTGATCGTTCGCAACGGTGCGCCCATTCGCGTCGGTATAGGCGTGGCGCGCA
>JGI12210J13797_10379941_pt1 | contig 12799 bp, 15 predicted proteins | sample ElkSlonscriptome_3_FD_13797 | JGI IMG/M metagenome (IMG submission 13797) | reverse complement strand
TTGGTTAAGCCTTTAGTCGAACAACTCAATTCGTTGCCGTCCCTGTTGCGAGAAATTCTTGTGGGTCGATATGGACTGGTGACGATGGGTCCATTGCTGTTCGTTTGGGCTGTTCCTACGGTTCTACTCTATGCTCTGTTTCTTGGTGCTTACAAAGCGAGTGGTTTGATTGATCGGATCACGGTAGCAATGCACCCGTTAATACTTCCCTTTGGATTAACGGGGCGAGACTTGGTGCGGGTGATTATGGGTTTGGGTTGCAATGTCCCCGCCGTAATTAACACTAGGACTTGTTCGAGTTGTTCGCGAGGGACTTGTATTTCTGCGATCGCATTTGGTTCCGCTTGTTCCTACCAGTTCGGGGCAACCCTCGGCGTATTTGCGGCGGCTCAACTGCCTTATCTGGTTATCCCTTATTTACTCTATCTGACAGTAACAACCTTAATTTACACCCGACTGACAGCACCCAAAAAAGCGCGATCGCCGTTAAATAAGTTGCTCGTTGAAGGGCGTAGTTTCCTGGAATTTCCCCGCCCGATCGCCATCTGGCGCGAAGCCCGCAGCACCCTATCTCAATTCTTTCTCCAGGCAATCCCCATCTTCTTGGGAATTACAATTATTGCGTCGCTACTCGACTGGCTAGGTGTTCTCTCTTTATTGTCGGGTGTTCTTCGCCCTGTGATGGGATTGTTTCGCCTTCCGGCTGAAGCCGCTTTACCTGTGGTGCTTGCCTCTATTCGCAAGGATGGCATTTTGCTATTCACCGAACCGAATGTATTGGGTGCTTTAACCCCCTTGCAGATTCTCACAGCCGTCTATCTGGCAGGTGTAATTCTGCCTTGCCTTGTCACCCTCCTAACTATTGTGCGCGAGGTATCTTGGCGCTTTGCCCTGAAGCTTTTGAGCCAGCAAGTTGTGGCAGGCGTTAGCTTTTCGCTGCTTCTGGCTTGGGGCATCGCCCTATTTGAGCATTCAATTAACCGCTTTTAGTATTTTGGAGATCTGTTTCCTCTGTGCCTCTGTGGTTCATTAAAGGCTCATTAGTGAGAGTTGTGACCAAAATACCCAAAATTTGTTCTATTTGCTTAATTGAATAATCAATGGGATCGATAAAAGCAGTTTGATTGATTAGTTTCAGAAACTTCCAATCTGTTCCTATTGTCACAGCACCCCAAATCGTTTCTACAGATTTTCCTTGTTGTTGGTTAAACAGTTGTGCTGCTAACATCGTCGCTAAACATTGTCCTAACCCTGATTTTAAGCTTTCGTTCTTGGCTTCAATAATTGTCATCACAGGGCAAGTGATTTCATATTGCTCTAAGGAGCGGCTGAGGATAAAATCACATCGACCTTCTAAGCCTCTAGTAGCATCAACATTAAATTCAGTACCAGAAAATAGACTAATTTGATACTGCAAATATCGCCTTACCTCAATTAAAACTGGCATAATAACGAGTTCTGAGCGAGCTTTTTCAGTGTTGATGGCAGTGACGAGGGGTAGATGCTCTTGAAGTGCAAATGTTAGATAATCGCTGGGTGGGATTGGCTGAATTTCAGGGAACAGTGATGTGTTTTCTTCTACTGCTAAGTGTAAATCAGTTTTGACTTTGCGGAGAGTAAAGTTGCTGTATGCCATTTTCATCCAGTCCTTATCTTGCGCTGTATCTATCTTAGTCTCTCAAATTACGAAATATGTTTACAGCTTGTTATACAGTTATATGAAAAAATACTAGAACGATTTATCAAATAAAAAGCCGTCCTAGAAGGACGGGGATTGTATCCCAAATTCCCGGTCATCGCTTTTACCTCCTGATTGAAAATTGGTTTACTTTTTCCAAGTCATTCACTGTCAACCTTTATGGCATTGTCCTGTTATCGCCATGCTTTGAGAAATGGATAAGTATAGTTCGTTGGGTTCCCCGGTTCAGTTTGAAACTCAAAGTTCATAATTTTCCAACGAGGTTCTGTATGTTGATCTGAGCTAAATTCCACTGGCACTCCATACAATCGTTGCTTCACAAAATAAAACTGCCCAAACCAGTCAGCATGATGTTCTAAGCTGTTGCCAAGCATCTCTTTATACCGTTGAGCAACGATCACCTGGGTTGCTCGATACCAAATATTCCTGTACCCCATTGCGGCGATAGGCATTCTGCTTGGCTCCTAAATCGATCGCTGCACTACTGGTAGCAATTTCCGCCACTAATTCTGGTGCCCCTTCAATAGATCCATTTTAGTCAACATAGCACTGGAATGATGCCCCAAATTCATGCGGCTCCAGAATGCCTACAGCTTGACAAACCACTCGAAATCCCAAATCATCATGCCCGTCCTCCGCATCATCCGGGGCACGAAACGCCGATCGGCAATTTGCTGCAACATCATTCCAGGAACCGCCACGAATGACTCGTCGAGTTGGATCTCCATCCCAAATCCAGGCGATGCCATCGGTTGGAGCGCCATAATAGTTAACATGCCAATGATCTGCACACCATTCGTAAACGTTGCCATGCATATCGTACAAACCAAATGCATTGGCAACTCCAAAGCTGCCGACGGGGGTCGTCTGCTTCCCAAGTTTTTGGATTTTACTGCCTCTCGCTTGACTGTTGTAATTTGCCAGCGATCGATTGAGGACATCTCCAAAATGAAATGGGGTAGAGGTTCCGGCACGACAGGCATATTCCCATTCTGCTTCACTAGGCAAGCGGTAGGAGCGACCTGTTTTGATTGCCAGTCTTTCACAAAACTCGATTGCTTCAAACCAGGAGACTTGCTCAACTGGGCGATCAGACCCCTGGTAGCAGGCGGGAATTGACTCCAGTTCATCATGAATGAAAGGAAGATCAGCGATCGCTCTCCACTGAGCCTGTGTTACCAAAAACTTCCCCATCCAGAAACCATTAACGGTCACCCGATGTTGAGGGGTTTCATCGGGGGAATGCCCCATCTCATCAGGAGTAGCCCCCATTAAAAACGATCCGCCTGGAATCCAAATCAAATCTAGATTGACTCCCAGTGTCAGTTCTTCCGTGAAACAGATGCCCGCATGTCGAGCAGCTTGACGGACTTGCCCCCTCCCATCAAGATAAACAGTCTCAAACTCAAAGGATGATGCGTTGATCACATCAGGTCACTTCAATCACGACATTACTGATGTGGGTGATCAACGTCCGGTCATCTTGAGTGACCACTTTGACATACCCACTGGCAATACAGTACTCAACCGAGGCAGCTTCAATGGTTTGTGTGGGAGTAATCATCGATACTTTGGCGTTCTCAATGTAATTCGTTGCGTAGTGCTGAATTGTTGTCATCGCTTTTACCTCCTGATTGAAAATTGGTTTACTTTTTCAAGTCATTCACTGTCAACCTTTATAGCATTGTCCTGTTAGCGCCATGCTTTGAGAAATGGATAAGTATAGTTCGTTGGGTTCCCCGGTTCAGTTTGAAGCTCAAAGTTCATAATTTTCCAACGAGGTTCTCTATGTTGGTCTGAGCTAAATTCCACTGGCACTCCATACAATCGTTGCTTGACAAAATAAAACTGCCTAAACCAGTCAGAATGATGTTCTAAGCTGTTGCCAAGCATATATTTATAGCGTTGAGCAACAATCACCTGGGTTGCTCGATATCCATTTCGATAAAGGTGTTCAAGCGCCTCAGCGATTTCAAAGCGTAGGGTATCGGGATGAATATGCTGACGATACCATTGACCTTCCCATTGATGCCAGCATCGCCCCGACTGAACATGAACTAATTCCCCTGTATTGGGGTTGGCTTCAAAAGCTCCATGCTCAGGGCAAACGTAAGAGTCTGTGAGTAACAAGGCTGGAATTGGTTGATGGCACTGAGGACATCGAATCTCTGTGCCGAATATGGGATAGTCCAAAAGGATAGGAGTCATACCAGGTGTCATCACAAAAATTGTTCCTTTCCACTAGAGAATTGAAAGCTATGGGGGTACCTCTTCAAAAACGATGCCAACGGGTTTGTCCGTTGGGCTGATCAATCAAGGTAATGCCTGCTGCTTGCAGTTGATTACGGATGCGATCGCTCTCGACATAGCGTTTTTCTTGGCGTGCTTGATGCCGTTGTTGCAGTAGCGATTCAATCCAATTCACATTAATCTCTGGTACAGGTAAGGTTTCGGGTTCAACCTCTAAACCCAACACCCCAGCAAGCTGCGTCAACGTCTGCGATAAAGCACGTAACTGCACATCCTCAAGTTCCTGAGACCCTTGATAGCAACGCTGATTAAACTCTCGTTTTAGGGATTTTGCCAACTCAAACAACACCGCTAATCCAGCCGCCGTGTTAAAGTCATCATCCATTGCCGCTTGAAAACGGGCGATACGTGCTGCGCACACGCTACGCGAACGCTGTGAGTCCAATTCATCAAGAAGCGCAGCTTGTGGCGATAGATGGCATTTAGCCAAGTCTAAATTCAGCGCATCTTTGAGGGTTTGCCAGCCATGAACAGCGGCGGTAATGGCTGATGCCGTAAAATCTAAGGGCTTACGATAATGAGCTTGCAAAACGAATAGCCTGACGACCATTGGATCGATTGGCTGCGGATACTCTGACCATTTACCGTCTAACAAATCTCGAATGGTGGTAAAGTTTCCTAAGGATTTAGACATCTTCTCCCCATTCACTGTCACCATACCATTGTGTAGCCAGTATCGAGCCAAGGGCTTACCTGTTAGCACTTCTGATTGAGCGATTTCATTTTCATGGTGGGGAAACACCAAATCGCCCCCACCGCCATGAATATCAATCGTCTCACCCAATCGGGCACGAATCATTGCCGAGCATTCAATATGCCACCCAGGTCGTCCTTTGCCCCAAAGAGAATCCCAAGCAGGCTCTCCTGGTTTGGCAGCTTTCCACAGTGCAAAATCAAAAGGGTCTTGTTTTTTGTCCTCTGGTTCGCCTGGGTCAATGCGTCCACCTGCCCCAGCTTGCATCTGCTCTCTTTTTCGTCCAGAGAGTTTGCCATACTCGGAAAACTGCTGCACGTTGTAGTAAACATCACCATCCACGGCGTAAGCATAGCCTTTGCTTTCCAGTGCTTGGATGAGATGAACAATCGCTGGGATATGTTGGGTGACACGAGGATACTCATCGGCATCCATGACGTTCAACCGCCGAATATCCTCAAAGTATATATTGATGTAGCGATCGGCAATTTCTGGCATCGAGCTGCCTTCAACTCTAGCCCGATTCAAAATTTTGTCATCAATATCGGTAAAGTTCTGCACATACCGTACTTGATAACCCCGCCATTGTAAATAACGCCGCATTACATCCCAGCCGATATAAGACCGGGCATGACCCAAATGGCAATAGTCGTACACTGTTACCCCACAGCAATACATCGTGACTTTACCGGGTTCAATCGTTGTGAACGGCTCTTTTTGGCGAGTCAATGTGTTGTATAAAGTGAGGCTCATGGCAAATTTTGGATTGTCAAGGTTTGGATCAAGTATCCCCGTAGCATTTAGAATGATAATTATTCTCATTTTAACATGACTATGTACAACATTCCTGCCCCACCAACCCCCTGGTCACAGCAACTCGCTGAGCCAACCCTAGATGCCACCGTCTATATCCACCCTCTGACCAACGTGATTGGGGATGTGCGGATTGGAGCGCAGGTTCACATTGCTCCCGGTGTCTCGATTCGAGCCGACGAAGGAATGCCGTTTTATATTGGTGCGAATGTAAACATTCAAGATGGAGCGGTGATTCATGGATTGGAACAGGGACGAGTCATCGGGGATGATGGACAGCTTTACTCCGTGTGGATTAGCGATAACGCTTCCATTACGCACATGGCTTTAATTCACGGTCCTGCTTACGTGGGAAACGCTTGCTTTATTGGCTTCCGCTCGACCGTGTTTAACGCTCGTATTGGGGATGGTTGTATCGTTATGTCCCATGCACTAATCGAGAATGTAGAAATTCCGGCGGGCAAATATATCGCATCTGGCTCAATCATTACCAACCCCCAACAAGCTCATCATTTACCCAATATTCAAGACGCAGATTCAGAGTTTGCCCGTCATGTAGTGAGCATTAATCAAAAACTCCGTCAGGGATATTTGTGTGCTGAGGACAATGCCTGCATTGCTGCAATTCGCGATGAATCGAACGGGTACTAAGATTGCGGTGCGCCAAGCGCGATCGGTACCACTCGAACCCAAATGGCACAGGCGATCGCACAAGGGATTCTCGATTATTTCCAGGCAAACGACTGATTATGAACGATTTGGATTGCGATCGCCCCTCACTCTGGAAAGAAAAACTCTGCCTCATCCTCATCCACAGGCTCACGATTCCGATAGTAGGCTTCTAATTGTTCCGGACTGATGGGATTCTCAGTGGGATTCTCAAAAAATGCCTTGACTCGAATATAACGCCGCAGTCCTTCTGCCCCAGCATCTTCTCGCGTTGCCTCTTTAAAATCTTCAGGAAAGGTTTCACTTACCTTAATCCAAGCTTCTTGCAGAATTGCTTCAACTTCGGGCGTGGGAGCTTTATCCAGCAGAGTTTCCAGGGCTTCCAAAATGTCGATCATCTTCAAGATTTTGGGAGTAATACCAGAGTCAGACATTGCGTGGTTCCCCCTGTCCTAAGACACGCAATCGAGGTAATGCCATTGCTGTTAGAAAAATCGCCAACTGGGTTGCCACAATACTGGGACCCGATGGCAAATTGAACCCCGCAGAAACTATCATGCCGATCACCGCACTCAACGCCCCTAGCCCCGCCGATAGCACCACGTAGTTGGCAAATGTACGACTCAGCAACCGGGCGGCGCAGGCGGGAATGACCACAAAGGCACTCACCAGTAATACCCCGATCGCCTTAATCGAAATTCCCACTACCAGTGACAGCAACACAATAAACGCTGTGCGATGGGCAGAAACTGACACCCCACGAGCGATCGCCATCGGTTCATTGAGGGTGAGGAGAATTTGCGATCGCAACGTCAAGCCAAGAAACAGCCCACAAGCTCCTAACAACACACTGCCAAATATGAGATCACTCGTTTGCACAGCGAGAATATCTCCAAAGAGCAGATTGCCGATGCCCCCTTGATATTCATCACGGAAGCTGAGCAGGATAATTCCTACCGCCAGGGAGGATGAGTAAATGATGTTTAACAGAGCATCAGTCCAGAGGTGGGTGCGTTCTAGAAAATAAGCAACGACTAGGGCAAAAATGACCGCAAACGGCAGCAGCACCCATGAAGGATCAAACCCTAACAGTAATCCAATACCGATGCCTAGCAAGGCTGAATGTCCCAGCGCGTCACTAAAAAATGATAGCTGCCTGAGAATTGTGAAACTCCCCATCAGTCCGCCCATCAATCCCGTTAACACTCCACCGATGAGTGCTCGCTGCATAAAGGGTAGTTGAAAGAGTTCAATGATGCGAGTGAGTTCAGCCTGAATGGTCATGATGGAAATTTAGCGGTGGGAATTTAGCAAGAATGATGATAACGAACGAACTCGGAACCATAAGCCAGTGACAGGTTTTCTGGTGAGAGGGTGTGACCGGGGACCCCTTGACAAAGCAACGTGCGGTTCAGGCAGAGGACGCGATCGCAATTGCGACGCACCATATCCAGGTCGTGGGAAATTTGCAAAATCGCCCAACCCTGTTCCTGCTTCAGTTGATAGAGCAACTGATAAAAGTCAGATTCACTACGCACATCTAAACCTGCTGGGGCTTCATCCAAAATCAATAGGGAGCGGGGACGCACCAGACAGTAGGCGAGCAGCACCCGTTTGGTTTCCCCTCCCGATAAGCTACTGACCAGTTGGTCGCGCAGATGCCATGCCTCCACTTGCGTCAACGCCTCCCGCACGGCGCGACGGCGCGATCGCCCTCCCGCCCAGGGCAGTTGCGGTTCCATCCGATCCCAACCCAGTCCTACTAACTCAGAGGCAGTGATGGGAATGCGGCGATCGAACAAAAAGTTTTGCGGCAAGTAAGCAATGCGTTGCCGCACCTCGGTCGGTAAGTAGCCCCTAGCAGACAGGGGGTGCCCCAGGACAAACACATCCCCCGATTGGCGCGGCAAGATGCCCAGCACAGCTTGAATCAGAGTACTTTTCCCGGCTCCGTTGGGTCCGACGATGGCGGTGTCTGTTCCGGGTTGCACTTCAAAGGACACATTTTCCACAGCCAGGTGAGTTTCACGGTACACCGTTAACCCATCAATGACTAAAACCGAATCGCTCAACTACCGCCCCCTTACTACACAAGAAATTGACTGCTGAATACTGATTCTCCCCCGTTAGTCTACAGCCTCGAACCCTGAGTTCCTCGTGAATTCCCAGGGTTCCAACTCAAAACTCAAACTGAACGGGTATCAAAACCGCAGACCTACCCGTTGGGGTACGACCGCCACAGGTTGGATCACCCAGAGAGGAAGCCATGACTGGTTCGATGCCTCGAAGCTGTTTACTAAATTTTCGACGTTCTGACGCATTGTGGTCAGGTAATAGTCGGGTTGCACCGCTTCGGCTGGTCCTGTTTCGATGGGGTCAAACATACTGACATCGATGTTGAGGTCATTGGCGATCGCCTCAAACGTCTTTTGCCCAGCCTGGGGTTCGCTCAAGATTGTTTTCAGCCCTTCCGTCTGCACTGTTTCCATTACTTGCTTCACGTCCTCTGGAGACGGATTCTCTTCGGGAATGCCCACCAGCGTTTTGGATTCCAGCCCATAGCTCTCGGCAAAGTAAGGCGCGAAATCATGGAACACTACAAAGGTTTGTCCTGCAAAGGGAGCCAGCTCTTCGGTGATTTCGGCATCCAGCGCTTCCAGTTCACCAATAAAGGCAGCGGCATTGGCGGTGTATTCTGCTTCACCGTCTGGATCAGCCGCAATCAGCCCATCCCGAATGTTTTCCACCTGCTCGATCGCCCGTTTGGGGTCTAACCAGACATGAGGATTGAATTCGCCATGATGATGGTGGTGGTGTCCGGCTTCAGCATGGTCATGGTCGTGGGCTTCCCCTTCGGCATGGTCGTGACCGTGATCATGCCCGTGATCATGCCCGTGATCATCCATATCAAGGGTGGCAATGCCTTCGCTGGAGTCGATAATCACCAGGTCAGCGTTTTCGGCGTTTTCGATCATGTCATCCAGGAAGAACTCCATTTCCAGGCCATTTTTCACCAGCACATCAGCAGTGGAGATCGCCTGAGCATCACCTGGTTTTGCCTGGTAATCGTGGGGACCCACATTAGTGGGAAGCAGTTGAACGACTTCAGCGCGATCGCCCGCCACCGCTTTGGTAAACTGAGTGATGGGCAAAAACGTTGTCACTACTTGTAACTCATCCGTTGTTGCGGCGGTCGTCGATTGTGCTTGTGAATCTGAGTTTGTTGTCGGTGCATTCGTTTGGCAACTTCCTAAACTAACGGCGATCGCGGATACAACCACTACGGAAAACCGACGAACGAGATTGCTGGATGGTTGTAATCTTGTTTTTGAATGAATCATCTGAAGAATCCTCTCAACGAATTGGGAAAATGAAAGGATGAAGGGGCTACTCCCCACTCCCTCACGACTGCAACATCAACGCCACATCTTTGGCAAAATAAGTCAGAATCAAGTTTGCACCGGCTCGCTTCATGCTCGTCAGCGTCTCTAAAATCACTTTTTTCTCATCAATCCAACCCTGTTGGGCAGCGGCTTTGATCATGGCGTATTCACCACTGACGTTATAGGCTGCAACAGGTAAATTCGTATGCTGTTTGATTTGGCAAATAACATCCAGATACGCCAGAGCAGGCTTGACCATGACAATATCTGCCCCTTCTGCAATGTCTAGATCGACCTCTTTGATCGCTTCTATCGCATTCGCAGCATCCATTTGATAGGTTTTCTTGTCACCAAATTTAGGAGCCGAGTCTAGAGCATCACGAAACGGTCCATAGTATGCCGAGGAATATTTTGCGGAATAGGCGAGAATGCCCACGTTAATCCACCCCTCCGCATCCAGTGCCCGACGAATTGCACCTACTCGACCATCCATCATGTCCGAAGGGGCAACAAAATCGGCTCCGGCTTCTGCCTGCACGATCGCCTGCTTCACCAGCACCGCAACCGTTTCATCGTTGAGAATCTTGCCATCCTGCACAATGCCGTCGTGTCCCTCACTGCTGTAGGGATCAAGCGCAACATCGGTAATAACCAGAATATCGGGGACAGCTTGTTTAATGGCTCCCACCGCACGAGGAATTAAGCCATCCGGGTTATAACTCTCAGTTCCCGCATTGTCTTTCTGGGCATGGGGAATGAGGGGAAACAGGGCGATCGCGCCAATCCCCAACTTATATGCCTGCTTCACCTCATCCAGCAACAAATCCAGCGTGTAACGGTAGCAACCAGGCATTGATGGCACTGATTCCTGGTGCTTCTCCCCTTCCATGACAAACAGGGGATAGATCAAATCTTCGACCTGCAAGATATGTTCTCGCACCATCCGACGTAGGGTTTCAGTTCGCCGCAACCGTCGAGGACGATGGGCGATCGCTGGCATAGTGGATTTGGCTTGGTGTCCAGAATCGGCGGGGTCGATTTCTGTTAGCGGAGTTTGAGGTTCAAGCGTTGAGGCTTCAGTCAGGCTCATAGTAGAATGAGAATCGTTATCATTCGCTTATTCTACAGCACCCGCCGTGAAAAGTGACTCTTCATCGTATTCGCGTGAGACTCCGGATAAGAGCGAAGCAAGCCGGAGAGGGATAGCGGTCAAATCGACCCTTTCAATAAGGGAAGATTTGAAGGCACGACAATTAACCCCGTACTTCGCTGCAACAACTGGACTTTTTTGGCACTAAACTGCCCTAACCGCTTCCAGTTTTTATCGGAAACAGAAACTTGTGTCTTGGTGTCCCCAGAACACCAGCCTATGTAAGTCTTTCCGGCTTTTAATGCTATAACTTTGTCGCCTTTGGAGAAGCCATGGCGGGTAACAGTGCCACCATATTTCCGGCGCTGACCCCCTTTGGATGGGACGCACAGATGCAACTGTCTACGGCTAATTGGCGGTCTACGGATTACCGCAAACGGTGCAGGTGTCACTTGCACATCACCACACCATAACCCAAGTTTGGCATTATCAGAGTGCCATTCCCGCCATTGGATGAACTCGAACGCGGCTAAGGTAAAACCATCAACAGCGTGTGTGGCTGGTATTTGCTGTTCCTTATTTTTCTTGTCTTTGGCTAATCCTAACCATTGCCTAAGCTGACTGGTTCCGTTGCCATCCCTTTGCCATCCTTGGTGAGTTGTAACGGTCGCTAACTCAGACAACCAAGTCAACATTTGCCGCTGACCCACCATCACCGGAGAAAACCCAACACCAGACCGAGCCGACTTGCGCCCACTGGTTCTATCGACATCAGCCATAACCAATTCATAGTGAATGGCACTAATGGGGAACAACTTAAACAACTCTTTGACTATCCGTAGCTCTAGCTGTTTGTTTGCCCGAATCGATGGCGGTAATTTGCCTTGTCTACGATTCTCAAACCGAGCTTGACGGTGACATCTTTCGGAGTAGGGTAGTTCCCGATTAATCCGTCTTCCCCGTCTGGATCGACGCATGACCCGCCTTAACTCCATCCGCTCCTTTTGTCTTGATAGTCCTGGGCAATCGCCGGAATCAATCCCATCTCGTTAAATTTCAATTGCTCTAGCCAAAAGGTGTTTTGCTTCATAACCATGACGGAAGACCCCTAACTTTTAACACCTATTTTAAACTGTTTGATCGCTATCTTTCACATCATAGCGAGTGCAAGAGTCTACGCCAAGAGCCACATCAGCCAGTAATTCATCAGCTAGGTCAAGAAGTTTGACGATTCGGGCATCGCTGAGTTGGTAGTACACAAAACGACCCTGCTGTTGACGGACAACCAAGTCGCAACAGCGTAGACAACTCAGATGATTGGAAACATTAGACTGGGTGAGTCCTGTTGCTTCAACAATTTCGTTGACCTTCTTGGGTCCATCTCGTAAAACATTAAGGATAGATAAACGCGAGGAGTCAGAAAATCCCCGAAACATTTTGACCTTCAGGTCAGTAGCTTGAGTTTTGGTGACTTGAGGTTTGGTAATCATTGATAGGGGTAGGTTGCTGTTCGTTAATTTATGGACAATTTGTTTGGTCGGTTTGACCAGTCCTTCGTAAAGTAATGGAAAGCTTCGACAATGCTTCTAAGGCTTGTTATGGAGTATCAGAGGGCTTTCTCAGATGTCTCGCCTTTCGTTGATCGTTCCGACAGTGCCAAAAACTAGCGTTCATTCTTGGGTGTCATGACAAAAGGAAGCGTAGCCAACCTTGCTAGATGGTAGGTTACTCTTTTTTACGGCTGAGTCTGCACGTTCACCCCACCTACCCAAAATGCTGAGTTTTGGGTAGTTGTGGGTAGACATTTACGAGCGGCAACAGGCTTGTGGCTTGACATATCAGTTGTTACTGATATTTAATGATAACTTTAAAGAAGACATATCAGTTATCACTGATATGAGAACCGGATAGGTCGAGTTGTATCGAATTACCCGGCTGTCGATAAGAGCATCATAATCCAGGTCGCCTGTCTTTGCTCAATAGTCAATGGTCTCATGAACCCAACAACCCCCTCGAACAGTACCTTACAAGCAATCGTTAATACTAATCACACCTCAAACTCTTTGTCCATTAACCATCAATCAGCCGATGTCTTTATCCACATTAATCCCCTATATATTTCCCACCCGTCTGCATGTTGT
>JGI12210J13797_10347735_pt1 | contig 12800 bp, 10 predicted proteins | sample ElkSlonscriptome_3_FD_13797 | JGI IMG/M metagenome (IMG submission 13797) | reverse complement strand
AATTGTCAAAAACTATCAGCTTGACATCCTCCCGTCGCCGGAGGCGAGGGATTCCTAAACCTCACGATCTAGGTTTCTGCTTCTTAGCACCTGGCTGAACAGATTTACTCTGTTCGGCTCTTATGGTCGCTCCACAGACTGACACTGCGAGTCCCGCAGCCAAAATATTTATACTGGCGTTGATATCTCGGTCGTGTTTTGTTCCGCACTTAGGACAATCCCACTCCCTGATATTCAACGCTAGTTTTTCTTTTGTATATCCACAATTAGAACATCGTTTTGAACTGGGAAACCAGCGGTCTATTTTGATTAATTCCCGTCCGTACCAATCAGCTTTATAGGTGAGTTGTCGAACGAGTTCTCCCCAATTAGCATCGCTGATTGCTCTGGCTAGTTTGTGGTTTTTGACCATGTTCTTTACCGCTAAGTCTTCAACTACAATTGTTTGGTTTTCACGAATCAGTTGAGTGGTTAACTTGTGGGTATGGTCGCGACGAGCATCGGCAATTTTGGCGCTTATTTTAGCGACTTTTACTCGGGCTTTCTCTCTATTCTTTGAGCCTTTAGTTTTCCGGCTTAAAGACGATGAAGCAAGTCGGAGTTTTTTGTAAAGCTTATTAAAATGTTTGGGGTTGGAAACTTTAACTCCATCGGATGTGGTGAACAGACTGGTAATTCCCAAATCTATCCCCACTTTTTTCTCGACGGGTTTTAACTTCTGGTCAGTTGTGTCGTTAATCCTTAAAGATACAAACCATCTCCCACTCGGATCTAATTTGATCGTAATGGTAGATGGTTTGCAATTTTTAGGAAGCTGACGGCTCCAACGGATAAGCAAAGGCTCTTTGCACTTAGCAATGTAGACTTGACCTTCTTTGAATTTGAACGCTGACTTGGTAAATTCTGCACTACCGCCGTTACGTAACTTCAAGAAGTTCGGATACTTTGTTCGACCTGCAAAGAAGTTAGTAAATGCTGTTTGCAAGTGCCTTAACCCTTGTTGAAGTGGAACACAACTGACCTCGTTCAAGAAGTCTAATTCATCAAGCTTTTTCCATTCCGTTAGCATCGAAGAGGTTTGAGCATAGCCTACTCGCTTTTGACGCTCATACCATGCTTGAGTTCGTGCGGCTAGTGCTTTGTTGTACACCAGTCTCACGCACCCTAATGTTCTCCTCAACAGGTCTTCCTGTTCGGGATTTGGGTAGAAGCGGAATTTCAGAGCTTTTTCAACCATGTCTCACAGTTTAGCATACAGTCTGTGAAGTTTGCGCTTAAAAGTCAAAGAGGCGTTTCCTCCCATCGGTAAAACCGAAGGTCTCCACGCCGAAAATTCAGATGATGACTAAACTCCCGCAGTTGATTCGGAAGATATACCCCGATAGACGATACTCCAATCGTGAAAACCAGTTTTCAAGGTCTAGCTGCTGGCAACTCCAACTCTACTGATTTGACAGTCAAATCCATTGAGAAAGCACTTTTAAGTTTTAGCTAAGGGGTCAAGCCAATGAAGAACTTCCTGTTTTAATCGATATAAATCTTTGTACACTTCTTGTTTAATCCATTGACTAATCGCATCAAAGGGTGTAAAGCTTGCTCCCACATACGACCTGCTAATATCTTGATTAATTGGGGTTAAATGATCTCCGCCTAACTGCTGAAGTGCAACCATTCCCGGAAAACGACGTTGCAAAATTTGATTGAGAATAGCGGTTTGGTCGAGAGTATCTTTGGTAAATTTAATTAAAAGGTTACGACGGATTTGATAGCGCTCCTGTACCATACAGTTCGTCTGCCCAGGAGAAGGAGTAAATTCTACCTCCATCATCGAGGAGAGTTGTTCAACGAGGGGAATGGACTCTCGCGCTGCGTAGTTATTGAACGAAATTAAAATATTACCCGCCCGCTTAACGGGAAACAAAGAACCGATGAGTAAATGGAGTTTACATCCCATACTATGCCCCAAGCCATAAATCGGTAAACTCCGTTGACGTAGACGCCGAGAGGAGTATAAGTCTTCTAAACCATCCTCAAACGTCCACAGAACTTTTTTCGCCATAATCCCATGATTGAGGGTATTAATAAAAGGAGTGGCGATCACGATGTACCCTTGTTGTGCTATCTGTTCTAATAGCCATCGATAAGTGATTTGTGGTGCGGTTGCCACAAATGCTCCCCCCAGGAAGTGAACAATTGCTTTTGGTCGGGGGGGAATCAAAACCCAGTTTTTAGAAACTTCTATCCACTCCATGGCGGCTTTAAATGTTTTATTTTAGAACGGGAGCAAAACTTAATCTTCTAACCTCAGCTAGAAGTTAAGTTGATTAGAATTCATTAGCTTTATGTTACATAAGTTGACAGTGAACTACCGAACGCTTAATCAAAGATTAAAGCGTCGGCTTCTTACCCAGACTACTGCGCAGTAGTAGATTTCTTGCGTCCTCTATTACTGCGTCTTACAGTTTGACGATCAGCTTGATCCCCCGTCCCAGAGGAAATAATACGCAGACCTTCATTTCTTATGCAGATGGAGGCGTTGATGTCTCTGTCGTGCTTTGTACCACAGTTGCTACACGACCAAAATCTTATATCTAGAGGCAAACTTTCTACTTGGTTGAGACATACGTGACAAGTTTTGCTACTCGCCAAAAATCTATCTACTTCGACGTAAGTTTTACCTTCTTGTTCTGCTTTGTACTTAAGCATCATACAAAACTGTTTCCAACCAACTTGAGAGATAGCTTTTGACAACTTCCGATTCTTAACCATATTAGCTACTGCCAAACTTTCAACACAAATAACTTTGCTTTCGTTAACTATCCTGCGCGATAGCTTGTGGTGAAAATCCCAACGACAATTAGTCACCTTTAGGTGAACTTTAGCTACTTTCTTTCTTGATTTATTTCGATTGTTACTTCCTTTTTGTTTTCTCGATAACTGCTGCTGTTTTATCTTTAGATTTTGTTCGTGTTTAGCTAGCCACCTAGTGTTGTCAAACTTGCTTCCTTCACTGGTAACAGCAAAATGGGTTAAACCCAAATCGATACCTATATTTTTACCATCGCCAACAGGTTTTGGTTTTTCTTGGCCATCATCAAACAATATAGCAGCAAAGTATTGACCAGCTTGGTTTTTAGACACAGTTACGGTCTTTAACTTGCCCTCAACAGGACGATGAAAAACTGCCTTAACATCTCCTATACTTGGCAATCGCAAACTATCATCAACTCTTTTTACATTTTGTGGATATTGGATTGATTGTTTACCATGTTTGGACTTGAATCTGGGATATTTGGTTCTACGTTCAAAAAAATTATTAAAAGCTACTCCAAGATTTAAACATACTTGTTGTAAACACTGCGAATAGGTAGATTTTAACCATTCGTGTTCTTTTTTTAACTGCGGTATTTGCTTTTTGACCGCATACCCAGACAACCCTTTACCCGTATCTTTATATGTCTGATTCATCAAATTAAGACAATAATTCCACAGCCAACGACAATTACCAAAAGACTGGCTTAAGGCTTCTTGTTGTTGACTATTAGGATCAAGTCTTACCTTGACTACTTTTAGCATAAGAAGTGTTTTTAATTTAATATAAAGCATTATAGCACAGTTACGCGGTGACGATTCATCTCAACACCGAATTAAAATTACGGTGTGAGGCTTCTCGTCACGTTAGCTAAAATGTCGAATTTCTCACAATTGCAACAAATATGAACCCGAAATCCTCTCCTAAACGCTCAATTCCCGCAACAGATGATCACTCAAAAGCTTCTGTTGTCAAACACTTGCGGCAATACAGTAACATCCTTGATAATGCGATTCGAGTTCCGGGTACCACCTATGGAATTGGTCTTGATCCAATTATTGGACTCATACCGGGAGGTGGAGATTTACTCGGGGGCCTGTTTTCAGCTTACATTATCTTGCGAGCTTTTCGACTGGGAGTTCCAAAAGAAACGCTTGTCCGCATGGCTTCTAATATTGCCACAGAAACTTTAGTTGGAACTGTACCTGTGGTTGGGGATATTTTTGATGTTGCCTGGAAAGCTAATGTTAAAAATGTTGATCTGTTGGAAGATCATGTGAATGCGCCTCAAATGGGACAAAAAGCGGATCGTTTATTTGTGATTATCTTAGTTGGGGGGTTAATGCTGTTTATTTTAATTCTTTCTCTGGTTGGCATTGCAGTTTTAACTTTCATTTATCAGGTTTTGAGAAGTTTGGTGGCGGGGTGAAAGGTTGTTGGGATTGGATTGAAATGATGACCAAGCTTGAGTGTAAAGAATAAAACGATCAATCAATCCCTAATCTTCTACTTCACCTAAAAGAATTGCGACTCCACGAGTTGCCTTAAATTGCCGACACATTAAGATAATAGAGATGGTCATCGGTACGCCCAAAATTGCACCGGGAATACCCCAAACCCATCCCCAAAAGACAATAGAAACCAGAGCAACAAAAGGGGATAACTGTAGGGTTTTTCCCTGCAAGCGAGGATCGACAAAGTTACCCAAAATTGTCTGTATAACGGCTAATCCTAATAAAGTGGCAATTCCGCGAGGAACCCCTTGAAAAATAAAAGCAACCAGCGTCGGAGGAATGACCGCAATAATCGATCCTAAAGTCGGTACATAGTTAAGAACAAAAGCAACTAATCCCCAAACCAAAGCCAAATCAACCCCCAAAATAAAACACCAGCTTGCGGTTAAAATTCCCGTTAAACAACAAGTAAGTGTCATCACCAATAAATATCGCCGCAGTTTTTCGCTGGTATTACTAACTGCATTAATAATGCGATCGCTAGCTCGTGAGGGAAAAGCCTGTTTTACCTTTTCCTGATATTGATTCACTTCTAACAATAATAAGACTAATAAAGATACAATTAAGATCAATAAACTCGCGGCAGATAACAAAGTCTTTATGCCGCCAATTGCCTGCTGAGTGACTTGATTAATTCCATCTTGGGCGTTAAACTGAGGGATAGGTAGACTTCGCTCGGAGGCCAACGATCGCCAAGTTTCTCCCATTTGCTGTAAGCGATCAAGATACTCAGGAACTTTGGGTTCAATAATTTCTGCACTTAGGGTTAAAGCACCAACAGCCACCCCCATAAAGCCGACTAGCAATAGCAGCACTAAAATCAAACTTAACCATCGAGGTAGACGACGTTCTAGCCATGCTTGCAAGGGATAAACTAAAACGGCAATAAAAAACGCAAACGCTAAAGGCATAGAAATTGATCGAGTGGCTTGGAGTGCAGCCACAACCAAAATTGTTGCAATAATCGCCATTAACGTTTTCGTTGTTGTGCCGGAAATTTGCATAGCTAAGACAAGATTTTTGAGATTTATTGATGAGAATAGAAAGCCCACACATGAAGACCTTCATTACTCATACTCGATTTGCAACAAGTTAACATCCCCCCCAAGATAGGACTATCTATTTCTTAGACAAGAATAGTTCAGCAATGGCTCAACTCCAGGACGAGTTAAGTTGTATTTTCCTGTCTTTCTACCATATGGGTGATTGCATTCGCGGTTTAGTTTTATATGCTTAAAATCAGATACATAAAGCATGATTAAACTTAAATGAAATGGAAAAAATAATCATTGATAGCGACGGCGTTCAGCGCGAAACCGGAAATCAAACTCCCAAAAATCAAACCCCCAAAAACCAAACCCCCAAAAATCAAACCCCCAAAAACCAAACTCCCGAAAACCAAACTCCCGAAAATCAAACCCCCGAAAATCAAACCCCCGAAAATGAAGCGGGCGATATCGAACGTTGGGCTTCCCTGCTGGGCGGGGGCGCACTGGTCTTAATGGGTTTAAAACAGCGATCGCTTCGTGGCATACTAACATCATTAGTTGGGGGCGGTTTTATCTATCAAGGCGTGAAAAATGAAAGCACCGTCAAGCAAGTTCAGCAGAAACTCGGCGAGGCGACAGAAGCCAGCAAAGACCAGCGGATCACCGCCGAAAAAACAGTAATTATCGAAAAATCACCCGAAGAACTTTACAACTATTGGCGCAATTTCGAGAATTTACCAATTTTTACAGATTATTTAGAGTCAGTCACAGTATACGACCAACAACGCTCTCATTGGGTGGCAAAAACCCCCGTTGTGGATCAGGCTATAGAATGGGATGCGATGGTTGTTCAGGATCGCCCCAACGAGTTGATCGCTTGGACTTCGGCAGAAAATGCGGACATCGATCAGTCGGGGTTTGTGCGGTTTCGTCCCGCTACGGGTGCACGGGGAACAGAAGTGAAAGTTGTGATGGAATATAGTCCCCCTGGCGGCGCAATGACGGCGAATATTGCCAAATTATTTGGTACCGAACCTGAACAACAATTGGGTCAGATGTTGAGTCGCTTCAAACAACTGATGGAAGCCGGAGAAATTGCCACAACAGAAGGGCAACCCAAAGGTTCATAGTAATATGAAATCGCCGAATTTTGCTACAGAAGATTGATGGGGAGATAGTCACCAGTCACCAGTGTTCAATGCGTAACTTTTGATTGTTGTCTATTGCCTTTTACCTTTTGTAGCATGATTTTTTCGATTTAATATCAGTTCAATGGATTGTAGACACAACAGCGCAAAAAGATTAATCAACAGTTACGGAGAAAAGAGGTTATGAAAGCAGTTTGTTGGCACGGTTCCCATGATGTACGGGTTGATACGGTTCCCGATCCTAAAATTTTAAATCCCGGTGATGCGATTATTAAAATTACTTCAACGGCAATCTGTGGTTCAGATTTGCACCTTTATGATGGTTATATTCCTACAATGAAATCGGGGGATATTTTAGGCCATGAATTTATGGGAGAAGTGGTGGAAGTCGGCCCCAATGTTAAAAAGCTAAAGGTTGGCGATCGCGTTGTTGTACCGTTTACGATTTCTTGTGGAAGTTGTTTCTTCTGTAAGCGGGATTTATGGTCATTGTGTGATAATTCTAACCCGAATAGTGGGTTGGTTGAGAAGATGTACGGTCATTCTCCTTCGGGTTTATTTGGCTATTCTCATCTGTTGGGCGGTTATGCGGGTGGACAGGCTGAATATGCCCGTGTACCGTTTGCAGATGTGGGGCCGTTGAAGGTGGCTGATGGCTTGAGCGATGAACAAGTTCTCTTTTTAACTGATATCTTTCCAACGGGCTATATGGCGGCGGAAAATTGCGATATTGAACCGGGTGACACTGTGGCAGTTTGGGGATGCGGCCCGGTTGGACAGTTTGCCATTCGCAGCGCTTTGATGTTGGGGGCCGAACGGGTGATCGCGATTGATTGCGTCCCGGAGCGGTTACAATTGGCTGAAAAAGCCGGCGCCGAGATCATCAATTTTGAAGAAGTAGATGCAGGAGTTGCGTTAAAGGAAATGACGGGCGGACGTGGCCCGGATCGCTGTATTGAAGCGGTGGGTATGGAGTCGCACGGTATGGATGCGATGGGAGTGGTTGATAAGGTGAAACAAGCTGTTCGCCTCGAAACAGGACGACCCCACGCACTGCGACAGGCGATCGTTGCTTGTCGGAAGGGAGGAACGGTTTCTATTCCCGGTGTTTATGGCGGTTTTGTTGATAAAATCCCGATGGGAGCGATTGTGAATAAAGCGCTAACGCTGAAGTCTGGACAAACTCATGTTCATCGTTATCTGCGTCCGCTGATGGAGCGTATTCAAAAGGGTGATATTGATCCCACTTTTGTGATTACCCATCGTCTCAATTTGGAAGAGGCTTCTCGCGGTTATGAGATTTTTAAGCATAAGAAAGACAACTGCATTAAAGTTGTTTTGAAACCTTAGTTCACACTTCCCGCTCCTCAAAAGGCGGGGATTCTTCTCACAAAGAACGACTATTAAACCAAGTTGTATCTAAATAATCAATCCTGGCGAGTGGACTCAACGCCGCTAAGACTTGTTCACCATAGCTGCGATGCAAAACTCGACTATCAAACAACGCTACAATCCCTTGACAGTCTCGCACAGGGGCAACAGCCCGTTGTAACTCATTTAAGGCGGTGGGAAGGAGATACAGTCGAAACCAGTCGAGATGATTCTGTTTGTAATAACTGACTCGCCCCGCAACCAGTGGATGTTCTAACGAAGGTAAAGGTAAAGTGGCGATCGCTAACAAATGAGGTGGGGGAAGTTTTCCCTGATGTTGTCGCCAAAATTCCCAACCAGTGACTAAAATTCCTGGCCGATCAACTTTAGTGGTTTCCACCTGGACTCGCGAACCAAACTCTGCTGCAAACACAGCCCCGATCTGAGTTTTTAGGGGTGTATCCTCAATGAGTAACACTGTCAATCCCTCTAGGGTTGCACTCATACAAAGTAAGCCGCGAATTTCCTCAATTAAAGCCGCTTGAAATTTGGGTGTATTGGGGAGTGGAAGGCGTGAGGGAAGATAAAGTTGAATCAGTTGGGAATTGCGATCCGGTGAAAACTTCACACCCGTAATGTCTCCGAGTCCCACTAATTGACGATAAGTCGGGGCAGTTTTCTGCAAGTCTAACGCCCCTCCAATCAACACAACAGGTTGTAACAGCCAAATCTGACTCAAGGATGAACTCACTTCTGCCGGACTACAATACAGGGAAAAAGTGCCTTGTTCTCGATTAACTTTGACCCATCGGAGTTGTTCTGAAGCTTGCCATTGATGCCAAAATTGAGTCCAAGCATCGGGAACCGCAGGGGAGACAGTCTCCACTAAATCTTCGTAGAGTTGCTCTAAAATCGCTTGTTCAGCTTGATCTAATAAATGACAGTGGTGGGGATTAGCAGGACGTTGAAAAATGGCTTGGGTGAGGTTAATTTTTGCCTCGCGGATGATATCTGTGTGTTGGGGTGCTTGTTGGTGGAGTTGTGTCCAATCTTGCGGTTGAATACAGGTGGTTAATTGTTCCCGTGTCCAGGTTTCTAGGTCATCAACTCCATCAATAATTGTGGGAATATTGGGCGGAAACCGTCGGAACCTGCCTAAGCGATCGCTTAACCATTCTTCGGGAGTGGTGAGTAAGATACCCTGAAAGTTGGATTCTTGGGGCCAGCGATCGCCTTGAATAATGGGTTGAGTCAGATGAGCGTCGAGTGCTTGGGACTCAAACAATTGGGGAATTTCTTCTTGTTGGAGTTCTGTTAACAACCACTGGGGGGCAACAATTAAGGCAGGTTCCGACCAAATTAAAACCGGAATGAGATAACTGAAACGATAGGAATGATGGTGACTAACTGGACTCACCCCAGTTTGAATTAAAGCACTACGTCCAAGTCGCAACGCTCGCGCCACTAATCTGGCCATTGTTAAATAGTGAGGCCATGAGATTTGACCTGGCGATTTTCCGACGGAAACACTCCGCGATCGCAGAAAGCTTTGCAGTAAATTATGAGCTTCTACCTCGATCAAGAAAATTAAAGCCTTTGCGAGTTGAGAACTGGAGAACTGATAGGAGCGGATGGTTTAAGTCGGAAATGGGTCTGTGGAGCATCTGAAATCATTTTACACAAGTGACCCCAACTCTATCAATCAACCTTGACTTCTAACTAAGATAATCAAAACTATCGACAAAATCAATCACCTGTTCTCCATCAAAGAGGATGGGTTCGATAAATTTACTCGAGTGATTGTCTCGTTCTCGATCAACAATAGAGGGTTTAAAGCGCTTACCGAAATCGCAATGGGTGTGGACAGTTAACTTTTTTTGACTGGTATTCGTTAAGATCATTTGAGTGGGACGGTGAAAAAAGCTAGGGATTTGTTCAGAGCGAATTGATTTGACCACTTGTTTGAGATCGTGAGCTTTAGAAATCACTTCTCCCATCGCTGCTAAGACTCGAAGTTGGTTCTGATTTTTTTCGCTGCGATCTTGCAAATTGCGAACTAAACTGACAATATTTTTTTGAGTTTTACTGGCATCATCAAAGGGAAAAATTGCCAAGCATCCCATTGAAAACAAATATTCTTCGCGATCAATCCGAAAGGTGATTACGGTGCGTCGGATATCAGTATCAATACTTGGAGGATGTTTGAGAAGTGCATACTCTTTGGCGATGTGATGGTAGGTTTCAGCGAGAACTAGATTGGCTTCAAGATCGAGGGGAGCATCCACAATCACTTGCACAGTGGGCAGAACTTGATTAAAAAACTTTTTGAGGGTTTCGGGGTTAAATTGATAAACCTCGCTATGATCACCATTTGCACTGAGATCAACCCATTCACAGGTAATGTCTTCGGCTTTTAAGTTAAATCGGGGAACTTCGTAGAGTTTGGCTCCGGTTAAGGTGGCGCCGGAAATATCAGCCCCCATCCAATCGGCTTTAATTAAATTGGCTTGGGTTAAATCAACATGAACCAGACTAGCTTTGGCTAAAGTCGCCCGACTGAGATTCGCCCCAGATAAGTTCGCCCCGGATAAGTTGGCCCCGGATAAATCGGCTCCTAACAAATTGGCTCCGCGTAAGTCAGCCCATCGGAGATTGGCTCCACTGAGGTTCGCTTGTCGTAAGTCTGCATAGGTGAGGTTGGTTTGTCGCATCTCGGCGTGGCTAAAATTGGCTTTGGGTAAATTAGCTTTCACCAAATTTGCTCGCCGTAAGTCTGCTCTTTGCAGGTTTGTTGATGCTCCCGACACGCCTCGGAGGTTGGCTCCACTCAGATTGGCTTGAGAAAAGTTGGCTTGTCCGACTCTTGCTTCTCGTAAATCAGCGCCATTAAGATTGGCTTTGGTCAGGTTGGCATTATTGAGTCTGGCTCTAATTAGTTCTGAACGAATGGCTAAGGTTTCGATTAGGATAGCATCGCTCAAATCCGCTCGCACTAAATTGGCAACATTGAGGGTGGCTCGACTGAGATTGGCTCCGGTGAGGTTGGCTTGACTCAATCGACCTACATTGAGATTAGCGCGACTCAAATTAATACCACTCAGATTTGCCCCACTTAAATTGGTAACACACAGGGAGGCATCGCTTAAATTGGCTTGACTTAAGTTAATCCGACTCAAGTTGGCTTCATTGAGATTGATCCCCGTAAAATTCCGTTCCCCTTCTTTGTATCTTTTGACTAAGTTGTAGATTTTTACGAGTTCCTGTGCCATTATCACCCCTGCATCCTGTACGAAATGACTAAAAAGATTGAAGTGTTAGTCTCATTAGAGTTTCTCCTCAACAAGTTAGTATGACATCTCTAATTTAGTCTGAGATGAGCAGAAAGTCTGAGAGATTTTCTAATGAGGGAGCCATCATCTCCAAATATTTTTCTTGGGAATATCCCGAGGAGTTCATCAGTTCTGGCACATTGAGTAGGCTTCTTCCAAATTGAGGATGGCTATGAATTTTGAGGGTTCGATTGTGAAAGTTTCTCAGCGTTGTACGAGTGGGAGAGGTAAAGAAAGCTTGGGGACTTTCGGGTTCGGATGGGGATTTGGTGTGTAATTTCAAGTCGGTGATCTGATCGAGTTGTTGCTTGATTTCACTCACCAATTTTCCGATTTGATGGGAGTGCCGAACGCTTAAGCCGATGAACTTCTCTGATCCGAGCATTTGAACCAGATTCCGAATACTTTTTTGAGTAGGATCTGCATCTTTAAACGGAAGAATGACAATATAGGCGGTGGAGAACAGTTGTTCGTCTCTTTCTATCCTAAACGATAAAGTGGTTCGACGAGGACTAACCTCTATACTGGGTGGGCGATTGATGATTGAAGTATGGCTGATGATGTCGCGGTAAGCATCGGCTAAGGCGCAGTGAGCTTCGGCATCGAGTGCCATATCAATGCTAATTTCCACCATGGGGGAGGTGGCGTTAAAAAATTGGTAGGCTTCTTGAGCGCTAAAGCGGAGAACTTTACTGCCATCGCCGTTGGGACTGACATCAACCCAATCACAGGTGATTTCGTCGGCTTTGACTTCAAATCGAGAGACATCGTAGAGTTTAGCTCCGGTGAGGGCGGCTCCGGTGAGTTCGGCTCCTGTCCAGTCGGCCCCCGTCAGGTTGGCTTGGGTGAGATCGGCATGAATTAAATGGGTATATAGTAAGCTAGCATGGCTGAGATCGGCACCATACAAACTGGCTCCACTTAGTCGGGCTTGTTCGAGGTTGACTCCTCTGAGATCGGCTCCGTTTAGATCGGCCCAACGCAAGTTTGCACCTTTGAGATTGGCTCCGCTAAGGTTCGCCTGGGAGAGATTTGCCTGTCGGAGTTCGGCGTTGACGAGATTCGCCCCTCGTAAATCCGCACGGGTGAGATCGGCACCGTGTAAGTTGCTTCCTTCGAGGTTACTGGCGATTAAAACGGCGTCTCGCAGATTGGCACTTTTGAGGTTCGCCTGTCGCAGATCAACTTGTCGTAGGGTGGCTTCTCGCAAATCGGCTTCACTGAGGTTCGCGGCGGTTAAAATGGCATGGCTGAGATCCGCACGGATTAACTCCGAACGGATTAGAGAGGCTTTGATCAGAGTGGCTTGACTGAGATCGGTGCGAATTAGATTGGCAACATTGAGAATTGCGCCCGTCAGGTTGGCTCCGCTGAGGTTGGCTCCGCTTAATTTGGCGACATTTAGTTTGGCTTGGCTGAGGTTCGCTCCTGAGAGATTTGCACCGCTGAGATTGGTAATGCTGAGGACAGCTTGAGAGAAGTTAGCACCGGAGAGATTAGTACGACTGAGATTGGCTTCGCAAAGCAGGATCGCACTAAAATCTCTGATGCCGGATTGATAACTTTGAATTAGTTCTTCGGCATTCATGCCTTCAAGTTTTCCGAATAAAAAACAGGTTTTAATCTAATATCTACTA
>JGI12210J13797_10263511_pt1 | contig 12800 bp, 11 predicted proteins | sample ElkSlonscriptome_3_FD_13797 | JGI IMG/M metagenome (IMG submission 13797) | reverse complement strand
GTATATAAGTCATACGATCTAAACGTTCAATTTGGGCGAAAAAAAACTGAAAAAACTATAGTAAAAATTACTAAGGTTTTTATTAACCATACTGTATAAGCTGGTTACGCAAGTCATCCCGACGAACCGGCTTGGAGAGATAGCCGTCCATACCCTGCTCAAGGAATTTTTCGCGGTCGCCCTTCATGGCGTGGGCCGTGATGGCCACAATGGGCGTGCGCCGCTCATCGCCCTCCTGCGCTCGAATCATGGCGGTGGCCTTCAATCCGTCCATCACCGGCATCTGGATATCCATCAGAATGATGTCGAAGACCGGGCGCTCTTCGATCGGCAAAATCAGTTTGAGTTGGCGCAGTGCCTCTTTGCCATTTTCTGCCAGTACAATACGGCAGCCCATTTTCTCCAGCATTTTGGAGAGTACTTTCTGATTCAGCTTATTGTCTTCCACCACCAGAATATCCAGATTCAGATTTTCTGCCGGCTCTTCCTCCTTCGGTTGCGGCTCCGACGCCGGAGCAGAGAACGCATCGAGATTGGCGGTGATGCTGAAGCTGAATACGGAACCTTTTCCTTCCTGACTCTGCACAGAAAGTTTACCCCCGAGCTGCTCCACCATTTTCTTCGAAATGGAGAGGCCCAGTCCTGTGCCCCCGAATGCGCGGGTGTGTGAGCCATCCACCTGGGTGAACTCCTTGAAAATCAACGATTGCGCCTCGCCCGATATGCCAATGCCCGTATCGGAAACCACAAACGTCAGGGTGCACTCATTTCCGTGCTGCTCAACCGACTCAACAGCCAACCCAATATGGCCCTTCTGCGTAAATTTGACCGCATTGCCCAGTAGATTAATCAGGACCTGGCGAATCAGCCCTTCATCGGTTCGGACGATGTGCAACGTGTCGGGACACGCCACCTGAAGATCCAGGCCATTTTCAACAGCTAATGGCGTAAAGAACGTTTCTAGCTCCTTTATCATTTTACGGATATCTACCGTACCGATATTCAGGTCATACTTCCCCATTTCCACCCGCGTAAGATCGAGAATGGAGTTAATGATTCGAAGCAGGTTGTTGGCGGAAGATGAAATGGTTTCCACATATTCGCGCTGCTCTTCCGAGAGTTCCGTGCCTCGGATCAACTGCGCCATGCCCAACACGCCATTCATCGGCGTGCGGATTTCATGGCTCATATTGGCTAGGAATTCACTCTTGGTGCGGTTGGCATTTTCGGCCGCGTCTTTTGCGCTCTTCAGCTCCTTCAGGAGCCGCCGTTCTTCGCTGCGCTGATCGCTCAGCCTGCTGATCATCGCGTTTACCCCGCGCCCGAGAACGCCGAGCTCATCGGTACTTCGCACCCGCTGCACCACCGGCGTAAGATCCCCCGACTCCACATTCTCAAGACATTCCGAAATCCGTTTCAGCCGCGGTCTCAGCATCCAGTGCGCAATGCCGGCACAAATGATCGAAATCAAAAAAATACAGATGAGAAAGCCGACAAGAAACAGCCGGGCGACCCACGCCCGATCTTTGCCGATACGATATCCATCGACCAACAGATACCATCGAAAGGGCTGATGACTATGATCCCAAATCGGCATCGTAAGCATAACACGCGGCTCCCCATCGATATGCGTGTAGGCGGAAGAAACCGATCGGTTCTTGTTCCAGATAATATTGGCCTGATTGGTATACGTGACACGTGCATCCGATACATTCCCTTCCAGCCCGGGCTCACTACTGTAGGCCACGACACCATCTGGGTTCAGCACAATCGAACAGAGCACCTTCGAGCGGGTCAGCTTGGAGAGGACCACGTTATCCCGCGTAATTTCAATGGGCAGATCATGACTGCGTATCATTTTTGCCGGGACCTGCGCGTTGCTCCTCAGCTGCCAGTCAATCACCTCATAAAACCGGTTCATGTAGTAAATGCCCAGCCAGGATAACATGGATGAGGCCACCACAAAAATCGCGAGGCTCAGCTTAAAGGCCAGCGATTGAAAAAACCGAACCCGTTCCCGGGGTTTTACCTCATCCTTGGACATGGATACATGGTAGAAAAAAATTCTGCCCACCACGAATAAAAACGCAGGGTTTAAAACCGCAGATCGTCCCACCCCTTATATTCCGAACAAAAGGCGGCCAGATGCTCTGCATTCAACTCTTCCGGATGCCAGGGATTCGAATCGACGATGTGTTTCCAATCCTTGGAAAGCACATATACAAAAGCCGCTGTACCGTTAAAAATATGCGCCACCCGATCATAAGCCTCGCCCTCGAAAATATCCAAAGCTTGGAACTCCTGCGTGGTCAACCCTTCATAGAGCACGCCCTCCACCGAATCTTCCAAGGATGGGATCACCACCGGATAGTGCTCTCCCTTCACTCCCCGACGGGTGTAGCCCTCCAACACGGCTTTCGTTCCAATCATGCATCGGCTCGTCACCGCTTCCAGCACCTCCGGCCACATCAAGGTTCCATAAGCAAATAAGTTCATTTTCGTTTCCCGCAAAATTCTTCGTGTACTTCGAGTCTTGGTGGTTCAAATTATCTCTCATGCGAGGACAAAATATTCAACCCGATTGCTGGAAATATGAACTGCCCGGCGGCTTCGAAGCCTGGGCCGGAAAGACCGATCGCGATAACGATCTGCTCAGCCTGAACATCGCGCGGCCCGAAGAATACTGGTTCCACGTCCACGGCCTGCCCGGCAGTCATGTGATTCTCCGGAATCCCGAAGGCGAAAAGCCCGACAACGCCCTCATCCGCCAGGCCGCCGCCATCGCCGCCTGGCATTCCAAAGCCCGCAACGCCGGAAACGTTCCCGTCAAATATACCGAGGCCAAACACGTGGGCAAACCCCGCGGCGCCAAACCCGGCAGCGTCACCATCAAACGCGAAAAAACCATCAAGGTCCGGCCAGCTATTCCCGCGCAATAACCGGGGAGCATGCCGTTTTTTGGCGAAGAAAGATGACCGATAAAATATAATTTCCTTTCTGCCCCCCCCATTTTATATCGAAGAGGTAGGGCTGGTTCGACGAACCGGCCGCAGGGGTGAAGAGCAGGTTGGTGTTACGGGAATTAGCCACGAGAGAGAGCAAAAAATCGCAAGGACCCGGGGGCGTGTCGTGCTATTTTTGACAGAAAGATGTTGGACAGAAAAATAAATTCAATCCCATTCCCAGAGCCTTTCTATTTCTGCCGCACCCTTTTTCTATCCGGCATTTTCTGCCGTTCATTTTTTATCCATGCGGCCGACGGTTCCATAAAAAAAGCGACCCACCGGCCGCCTTTCCTACATCGGACTCTGAAAAACTAGACTTCCAGCGTGACCGGTTCGTCGTCCTGATATTCCGCGCTACCAAAGCCGAGGATCAGCATAAAGATGATCGGGAAGAAGATCAGGCCAAGCGTGGTTCCCACCCCACGGTCGAAACGCTGTGAAATCGCATGCAACATCAGGACCTGAAAAGCCACATTCGCAATTGGGACGAAAAAAATAATCAGGCACCACCACAACGGTTTTTTTGCCACCTGAAGAAATACGATAATATTATAGATGGGAATAATGCAGGCCCAACCCGGCTGTCCGGCTTTGGTAAACAGCTTCCAGTTTCCGATAATGGCCAGCACAATGATGGCGAGGTAAATAAACAGCACCATCCCACTGACGGCGGCGGCCTCTCCACTCACGGCATAATCGGCATTCGTTGCCATAACTGTATTTTCTTCCGTGTGTCGCTCCTTTCGTTAACTTCCCTTTTCCAATGATTGGAAATCAGTTGTTCTGCTTGCTGTTGATCCATAGCCGGAAGAAGCGGTCGGGGATTACGATGCCCCCTTCTTCCTTATCGATAATATCTTTCTTCAGCAGCAGATCCACCGCCCGTTGCACGTTGGACGAGCTGCCCAGCTGATATTTTCGAATAAATTCAGCGGAGAAAACCTGAATGCCAAGGGGTTCGGCCGCCACCCCTTTTAGCAGGCGGCGGGCATTACGAGTTAAGGAATCCCACAGATTCATGAAGGCATAACTTTCGCGCTCAAGCAGCAGTTCGGTGGCCTGCCCAATCATTTCATCCGAAACTGCTCCCCCTGTTTCACAAAGCTCCCACAGCGGGTGACAAAGGTGCTGGGTGTAGAACGGATGCCCTTCGGTCAGAGCGCATAGTTTTGAAATGATGTCCGTGCTGATGCTTTTTCCGGTGACCTTAAATTTTTCTGTAATGAAGCCCTGCCAATGATCTTCACCAATCAGGCCGAGCGGATAGTGCGCGCCGGAGCGATACATCGGGCGCTGCGAATCCATGAACATTTGACGGATCAGGTGTTTGCGGCTACCACAGAAAATATAGGCGACATCGGACTGATGCTGAATGGTACTGCGCAGCAGCCGCTCCACATTGTCGCTTTCATATTCCAGGATCTGCTGAAATTCATCAAAAACAACAACCACCCGTTTCCCTTCGTTCGCGGAAGCCTTTGCCGGCATGGCCAACACCTCTTCCAACAAGGGAATATCCGGACGCTTCTGATCAAACCCAAAGGTGACTACCGGTTTGCCTTCATCGTTTGCCGAAACCGACGGTACCAGCCGGCTAAAAAACAGTTTCGTCGTTTTCAGCAGTTTATCGGTGGAGGTCGCCATCGCCTCGGAAAAGGCCTTTGCACAAGCCAATACAAAGGAGGTCTCTCCATCCGTGGGCCACAGATCAATGTAGACGGTTAAATAGTCCTGCTCCGGGAGCTCGGAAAGCACTTTTCGAATGAGCGAGGTTTTTCCTAAACGCCGTTCAGAATAAACAAAAAGTTTTTCTGCATTTTCAACCGATCGTCGGATATCGGCCAGTTCGCGGGTCCGGTTACAGAACGATTCTCCGGTAACGACCCCCCCATATTGAAACGGATTTCTCATATTACGCCTCCTGCGTTACGCAAGATGCGTAATATTGCATCCGATGTCAATACCCCTTTAATCTCTTTAATACAGCGCTCTAACCTGATCTATTCATAAAAATGGATGGGAATGATTTAATCCATTCGTTTGGATGTGGATATGGCTTTTTATCCATCATTTGATTCCCATCCATTTACACCAAAGGCGCGACGATTTCACTTCGTCAACTTCGGTGCAAGTGGCTCGCGGTAGGTCACTACAGCATCACCACTTGACGCCTTGTTGCCAAAGTAAACTCGACGCGTGAATATTTCAGGCTAAGGCCTCATTTCGTTGAAATCGTGCCGGATTCAGATTACGCATCATGCGTTACGCTTTCTGCGTAATAAAAATCCACGCTTTGGCAGGAGGGAAATTCGGGTTTAATGCTCCTCCACCCGCTTTTCATCTGTGCCGGTTGCTCCGATCGCGCAATCACATCCCATTCCCGGTTGCCATACAGGAGCTAAGGAATTATCGTTCACGCTCAATTTCATGGAGGATGCATCATGGTACTATCGCTTAAACTTATTCGAAAAATCGGAAAAATGCTGCGCGGTGGCGCGGGTAAAAAAGAAATCTTTCTCGGCGCATTTCTCGGGGTTTTGATCGGGTTTAATCCAACCTTCAGCCTGACCCTGCTGCTGGCAATTCTCATTACCCTGTTACTGAACGGCAACATCGGCTTCACCCTGCTCGGTGTCGCGGTAGGTAAACTCTCCGGTTTAGCCCTTTCCGTGGTCACCTTTAATGTCGGCTTCTTTATGATCCACAGCATGGGCCTCGAAGGCCTGATCACCAAACTGGTTAATACCCCGGTGCTGGCGCTGCTGGACCTGAATGTCTACTCCATGCTCGGCAGCCTGCCGTTTGCGCTCATCATCGGCGTCGTGTTCGGTAAATTGATGTCGGCCACCATCACCAAAATCCGCGAGCAGATGGTGAAAGCCGGAAAACATGAAAAAGTCGACAAGGCCGTCGGCAACAAATTTTCCAAGTTCCTCATCTGGCTCGCCTTCGGAAAACAAAAGATTTCAACTGAAGATGTTCTCGCCAAACAGTCCCCCCTCTTCCGCAAATCGGGCATCATTCTCGTGGCCGTGGTGCTCGTCGTCAGCCTGCTGATGGACTTTCTCCTCATGGATATGTTCATCAAAAAAGGCCTCCAGTCCGCCATCACCAAACAGACCGGTGCGCAGGTCGATATTGAAAAAGTACATTTCTCCCTCGGCGGCGGAAAAGTCGGCATTGAAAACCTGCAGGTGACCGATCCAGAAAAACCGACCCATAACCTGCTGCAGATTCATCAGATGGTGGCCGACCTCAGCATGGGCGACCTGCTGCGCCGCACCTATACCATCGACCTGCTCGCCGGCTCCGTCCTGAAATTTAATGTTGAACGCGAATCGCCCGGCAAAATTTACGGCCCCACCCGAAAAGAGAAAAAGGCCGAAAAAGAGCGGAAAGAAAAAGAAGAGCAGATCGATGGCAAAACGCTCAATGACTATCTGGCTAAAGCCGAAAAATGGAAAGGCTACGGCGAAAAGGTGTATGAATATCTCGATAAAGCCGGCGATGTCTATACCGGCGAAGCGTATGCCAAAGAAAAGCCTAAAGCCGACAAGGGCGCCGCGGTGGCCGAAGCCAAAAACGTCGGCTATCTGAAAGCCGATGCCGACCTCGTGGCCGACCGCGCCAAGTTGACCATCCGTAAAATTGAGATTGATCAGGTCGAGCTCGGTTCCGACTATCCCGTCCAGAAACTGGAAGGCTCCGAAGTCTCCAGCCATCCGGGCCTCAATGCTCAGCCGACCCTGCTGCGCCTGACGCCTGAAGATGGAACGGATCCGATGGCCGAAGTTACGCTGCACTTTGAAGACCCGGCGCTCATGCATAACCTCACAGCCAACGTGAAAGGCATCGATATTGCCGATATGGTAAAAACCGGGGACAAACTTAAGATCGAAGAAGGCAAAGCCGATCTGGCACTGAGCGGCAAGTTCTCCACCGAAAAGCTGGACGTTCCCTTTACCCTGCTCGTCCGCGACCTGAAAACGGATAACAGCACGATCAACAGCCTCGGAAAACTGGAGATTCCCGGCCAGCTCTACGGCACCCTGCTCTCGCCCCGTGTGAAAGTGGAACTCGACAACAACCTGAAAGACGCCGCCATTGATGCCGCTAAAGCAAAAGCCAAGGAAGAGGCGAAAAAAGAAGCCGATAAACAAATCAACAAAGTGCTCGAATCCGACGAAGCCAAAGATCTGAAAAATAAAGCCTCTGACTCTCTGAAGAAATTTTTCTAATGGCCAACTTCGTCTACATCGCCACCAGTCTGGACGGTTATATTGCCGGGCCGGACGGTGAGCTGGATTGGCTGATGAATTATCCAAATCCTGAAAAATCGGATTTCGGTTTTGGAAAATTTATCAAAAAAATCGATGCGCTGATCATGGGTCGCAAGACCTATGAAAAAGTGCTTTCGTTCGGCACCTGGCCCTATCCAAAGCCGGTTTTTGTTCTGACCTCCACGCTAAGGGAAATCCCCGAGCATCTGGAAGGGAAAGTGGAATTGGTGAATGGTGATCTGCGCTCTATCGTGAACGACCTGAACGACCGTTGGTTTAAAAATATTTATATTGATGGCGGGCAAACGGTGCAGAGTTTTATGCAGGCCGATCTCGTGGACGAACTGATCATTGCCCGAATTCCCATTGTTCTCGGCGGCGGAATTCCACTGTTTGGAAAACTGGATCATCCTCAGCACTTCGAGCTCGTTGATCATGAAAAATTCAAAAACGGAATAACCAAAACCTCCTACAGGAAGAAAAAGTAGAAAGGACGAAACATGGAGATTCATCCCGAACAACTTATCGTCTTACTTCTGATCGGCGGCATTGCCGGATGGCTCGCCGGTCTGATCCTGAAAGGTCGTGGGCTGGGTCTGATAGGAAATATTGTGGTCGGCGTCATCGGTGCCTTTCTCGGCACCTGGCTGTTTGATGTGATCGGCATCCATATTGATGGAAAGTGGATTGAGCCGCTCGTTGCATCTCTGGTCGGCTCATTGATTCTACTTTTTGCAGCCAGCCTGATTTCCAGAAAATAGGCCCATGCCCACCCTCCCGAAAAGCCTCCGAGCCTGGGACACGCCGACGTTTGAAAAAACCTTCAAGGCAGAACTTCCAACCCTTGGAAATGCACTGCCTTTGCAGGAAAGTCTGACTTCAGGCAGTTTTGCGGTCGAAGATTCAGTTGAAGTGATGGTGATCAGCCAATCGGCCACTGAGGATTTTATCAAAATCAAAACGGGCCTGTTTTATAAATCCCTCATGCCGGGGTGTGCGTGCTCTGGCGATCCTACGGTTGAGGACACACAAAACGAGCACGTCACCGTGCTCGTTTCGATCCACCGGAAAACCGCCGAAGCAAGTTTCCAATGTCTGGAATCTTAAAGTTCACACTGTTGCAGGGTATCGGGATGATGAATCAGCCGAACCGTATCGAAGCCTTCAATTTCAACCGTTGCACTGAATGTCGGGCTACGCGAACTTTTGTGTGAAAACTGCTGCGTATTGGTTTCCGCCTTCACGGTTTCAAGCACCAAACCGGACGCTCCGATAAATTCAACATCCACATGCCCTACCCGGGTTACGGCAGCGCTCTTCGGTCGGAGTGATCCGTGAACCGTAACCTCACGGCCGTTCCGGTCGATATGAACATGGGTGATGATGACCGCCGTACTGGATTGTATATCCACATCTGCCGTTTCAGACCGCATCGTGGAGCAGCCGCTCAGCATCAGGATTCCAGCGGCGAGCGCTGTAATAAATCTTTTCATTTTTTGTTCTCCAGTTTCAATTCCACTTTTTCATAGATGGCGGGCAGTACAAACAGCGTTAGAAAGGTTGAAGTGGTCAGACCAAATACGACCACAGCAGCCAACGGGCGCTGCACCTCAGCGCCGGCCCCCTGCGAAAGCAGCAAGGGCGTCAGGCCCAGCAGGGTGGTCAGCGTCGTCATGATCACCGGGCGGAAACGAATCAGGCTCCCGTTCACCACAGCATCATGCACGCTTTGCCCCTCTTTTCGCAGATCATTAAAATCGGTCAGCAGCACCATGGCATCCTGCATCGCAATCCCGAACAGGGCAATGAAGCCAATCGACGCCGGCACCGAAAGATACTGCCCCGTGATCCAAAGTCCGATCACGCCACCGATCAGCGCCATGGGCACACACAGAATAATCATGGCGGCGTGGCGCATCGAATGGAAGGCAATCCACAGCAACACAAAAATCAGGCCCAGCACGACGGGAACAATATACGCCAGACGCGACATCGCCCGGCGCTGCTGTTCGAACTGTCCGCCATATTCAATGAATACACCGGAGGGTACGTCCACCTGCTCCGCAACCGTCGTTTTGATATCCCCCAGCACCGCACTCAACGCGCGTTCCTGAATATTTCCCTGCACAATCCAACGGCGCTGATTCTGCTCGCGGTTGATCTGCAAGGGACCGTCGACGGCACGGATTTCCGACAGCTGATCCAGCCGGAGCAGTGCCCCGTCATCGGAGCGGATAAACAGTTCCTTCAGCTGTTCCGGGGTCGACCTGAACTCCGGCGCCAGCCGAACGTGAATTCCATATCGCCGCGTATTCCGATAGAGGGTACTGATCACCTCGCCGCCCACGGCGGTTTCCACCTGCTCCAGCACTTTTTCTCCGGGAACACCGAAGCGGGCGAGGGCGTCATGATCCAACACCACCTGAATTTGCGGTTGACCAAAACTCTGCTCAATCGATAAATCAACCAGGCCGTCAATCCCTTCGAGCGCGCTGCGCATCGACTCGGCCGTTTCGCGAATTTCGCCGAGGTCTTCGCCATAGACCTTGATCGCCAGCTGCGCGCGGGTACCCGACAGCATTTCATCGAAGAGGTGCTGGATCGGCTGGGAAAAATTGACCTGCATGCCGGGATAATCCTTCAGACGCTCCCGCAGCTCATCCACCATCCTGGCCTTTTCCTTCGGGTGATCCAGCTCCACATGAATCATCGAAAAGTTGACCGGGTGCGGATGACTGCCCGCCTCCGGCCGGCCGATCATGGCCACGGCTTCGCGGATGCCGTCCACCTGCATGATTTCGGCAGTCACCCGCTGAATCGTTTTCTCCGCCTCCTCCAACGCAATCGATGGGGCCATGTTGATATCGATGCTGATGGCTCCTTCGTCAAGCACCGGAATGAATTCGGTCCCGATCCGTTTCAGGAAAAATCCTGAAGCCGCCAGCAGAACCGCGAGCAGGACCAAAATCAGGCGTTTCGCGTTAAGCGCTCGGCTCAGCACGGCGCGATATCCGTTTTTCAAGGCCTGGAAAAATTTGGATTCGGTATAGGGCTTTTCATTCAGGAGCCAGCTGGCCAGCACCGGCGCCATCACCAAGGAAAAAATCAGTGAGCCCCCAAGCGCCAGCATGACGGTATAGGCCAATGGCTTGAACATTTTACCCTCGGTCGCCTCCAGCGTGAGGATCGGCAGGAACACAACAATCACAATCATGATCGCAAAGGCAATCGGCCGCCCCACCTCTTTGGTCGCGTCATGGATCAGCTGCAGTCTGTTTTCTTTACCACGAAGGCACGAAGGACTCGAAGAAGCACTATGTTCAGAACCCTTACTTTGTGTACTTCGTGTCTTCGTGGTTAATGTCTTGATCCCGAGGAACCGGTGAATATTTTCGGTCACGACAATGGAACCGTCCACCAGCATCCCCAGCGCAATGGCAATCCCGCCCAAGGACATCAGGTTGGCTGAAATCCCGAAATGGTTCATACCGATGACGGCCACGAGCGCACAAAACGGCATGGCCATGGCCACGATGACAGCCGCGCGGAAACAACCGAGGAAAGCAAACAGCACCAACAGGACCAGCACCATGCCCTGCAGGAGGGCCGATGTAACGGTGCGGGTTGAATTGGAAACCAGGTTGGCCTGTTCATAATACGGAACAAGCTTAACGCCCTCCGGAAGACCGGCCTGCACCTCATCGACCTTGGAATAAAGATCCTTGATGACCTCTGAGGCATTTGCTCCGTACAGCTTCATCACCATGCCGGAGACGACTTCCTCGCCGGTGCCCAGCGTCACCATACCGCGTCGAAGTTCGTGGCCATAATCCACGTCGGCCACGTCGGCAATCGAGACCGGCGTACCGTCATAGGTCTTGAGTGTAATCCCCCGGATATCATCCAGGTCATGCAGAAAGCCTACCCCTCGAACGAGGTGCTCTTCGGAATTCATCTGCAGATACTGCCCGCCCACATTCCGGTTATTGGCCTGAACGGCGGTGGTGACATCCTCAATGGCCAGGCCATACTGATGCAGCAGGTAGGGATCGATTTTAATCTGATACTGCAGGACATAGCCGCCGGCACTCAGAATTTCCGTCACCCCGTTCACCGTCTGGAGCTGCCGCTTGACGACCCAATCGTTGACATCCCGCAGATAGGTCAGCGCATCCAGCCCCCCGGTATCCGCACCGTCTTCCAATTCCAGATAATAGAGAAAGATCTGGCCGAGACCGGTTGAAATAGGCCCCAGCGCTGGCGGCTCCTGCAGATCCGGAAGATCCGCCGCGGCCGCCGCCAGACGCTCTGCCACCAGCTGCCGGGCAAAATAAATATCGGTTCCATCTTCGAAATAGACATAAACCACCGCCATTCCAAATGCCGACGTCGATTTGATCAACTGTACATCCGGCAGCCCGTTCATCGCTGTTTCGATCGGATAGGCGATCAGCTGCTCGACCTCTTCCGGCGCCATCCCCTCCGCTTCCGCAAAGACCGGAACCATGATCGGAGAAATATCCGGAAAGGCTTCCACATCGAGCTGGCGATATTCATACACCCCCAGCCCAATCACGCCCAGCAGGGCCAGAAGCACAAGCCCACGGTTTTTCAGCACAACATGTATGATTCGTTCTATCATGTTTGCCTCCTAATGTCCGTGCCCGGCATGGGGATCCATGCCGCTGGTGATCATCTGCGCTTTCAACACAAACGCGCCTTCGGCCACATATGCAGTGCCCGCGCTCAATCCACGCTTAATTTCAACGTTGGAACCATCGTCCAGACCGACTACTACCGGAATGGCCTCAAATCCGTGGTCTCCGGGAATGAAGACCACCGTTTCGCCGTCCAGGGTCTGGATGGCCTCACGTGCAATGACCACATCGGCCGCCACCGTTTCGACATTGATTCTAGCCCGAACAAAGGCACCGGGCGTGAAATCTTCATCGGGTTCGGTCAGCACGCATCGGGCCGTGAAGGTGCGGGTTTCATGGGAAATAATTGGACTGATATATTTGATGACGCCGCGAGCCGTATGCCCGTCATGGGCAATGAAACGCACGGTCATCCCTTTTCGGAGCATATGCTGATATTGCGGAAAAATACTGATATCCGCCCAGACCGAAGAAAGATCGGCAACTTCAAACAGCACCTCATCCACACCCGCCGTTTCTCCAAGGGCCAGATCCTTTGAGATGATCACCCCATCGAGCGGCGCCGCAACCGTATAGACCGCCATCGTCTCCCGATTTTCCAGCGAAGCCAGAACATCGCCTTTTTTCACTTCATCCCCAATTTCGGCAAACACTTGACGGACGACACTCGGATAGCGCGGGGACACGGCAGCGGTCGTATCGCGGTTCAGTTTAATCTCCGCCGGGAATACCGAAGATCGCGCAACCGTACCGCTTTTCGCCTCATGAAGGTGGATCCCCAATTTGCGCATCATTTCAGCATCAACTTCAATACCCCCTGCTGTGTGAGCGTCGTGGTCGTGACCGGAATGGTCATC
>JGI12210J13797_11108488_pt1 | contig 12806 bp, 11 predicted proteins | sample ElkSlonscriptome_3_FD_13797 | JGI IMG/M metagenome (IMG submission 13797) | reverse complement strand
CATCGTGGTGAATAAGTCTGATCTCGGAAAAGTGGGCGAGACAGAGGATGTTGGCGGCATGAAGGCCCTCCCGATCTCGGCGTTGACCGGGCGGGGCGTAGACGGACTGATGGGCTGTATCGAGCAGGCGGTTCGTGATCGCTTTTCCCAATCGGAGTCGCCGGGGCTGACGAGAGTGCGGCACCGAACGGCGCTGATGGAGTGTGAAGAGGCCCTGGCGCGGTGTACTAGGGAAGCGGATGTGGAGGTGGCGGCGGAGGATCTGCGATTGGCGGCGCGGGCGTTGGGGCGGATTACCGGGAGGGTGGATGTGGAGGATGTCTTGGATGTGATTTTCCGCGACTTCTGCATTGGGAAGTGATGTTTCACGTGAAACACACGGACAGGGATTATATGGAGACATGGCGGGTAGCTAAGGAATACGGCGCGGAATGAAAAAATACGACGTCATTGTTGTGGGCGGTGGGCATGCCGGATGCGAGGCGGCCGCGGCTGCTGCGCGGATGGGCGCACACACTGTGCTGGTTACCCATCGTTTCGACAGCGTCGGGGATATGTCGTGTAACCCGGCCATCGGTGGTTTGGCGAAAGGGCAGTTGGTGCGAGAGGTGGATGCCCTCGATGGACTGATGGCACGCGCGATCGATCGCGCCGGCATCCAGTTCCGCATCCTGAACCGGAGTAAGGGGCCGGCAGTCCGAGGCCCCCGCGCACAGGCGGATAGAGCGCTTTACAAGCGGGCGATGCAGGACTTGCTGCGGGAGCAGGCAAACCTTGAGATCCTGGAGGCCAGCGTCGAGGACCTGATCTTTGAGGGAGCGGGCGGAGTCGCGGGTGTGAAGACCTTAGGCGGGGAAATCCTGCGCGCCGGCGCGGTTGTGATCACCACCGGGACATTCCTGCGCGGGATGATCCATATCGGGAAAACGCAAATTCCGGCCGGGCGGGCGGGAGATCCTCCGGCGGTGGCGCTGGCGTATAGTTTCAGAAGATTGGGATTTAGGCTCGGGCGCTTGAAAACGGGAACGCCGCCAAGGTTGGATGGCCGCACCATTCAGTGGGATGGGCTGCAAGTCCAGGAAGGGGATACGCCGCCGACGCCTTTTTCTTTTCTGACGGATCGAGTTGAGACGCCGCAGATCAATTGTCATATCACCAGCACCTTGCCGGAAACGCACGCCGTGATCCGCGATAACCTGCATGTGGCACCGTTATATTCGGGTCAGATCGAAGGCAGGGGGCCACGCTACTGCCCATCAATCGAAGACAAGGTCGTCCGTTTTGCAGATCGGGAGCGGCACCAAATTTTCCTTGAGCCGGAAGGCCTTAATGACCACACGGTATATCCCAACGGAATTTCCACGTCTTTACCCAAGGATCTCCAGGCCGAAATGTTGAAGACAATCCCGGGTCTGGAAAAGACCGTTATGATGAAGCCCGGATATGCCATTGAGTATGACTTCGTCGACCCGCGCGAACTTGCGCCAACCCTTGAGACGCAAAGGGTGCGACGCCTGTTCCTGGCGGGGCAAATCAACGGCACCACGGGCTATGAAGAAGCGGCGGGTCAGGGGCTGATGGCCGGGGTGAACGCGGCGTTGGCGGCGAGCGGCGGCGAGGGGGTCACGCTGGATCGATCGGAGGCCTATATTGGGGTCATGATCGACGATCTCGTAACGCGCGGAACCACCGAACCCTATCGGATGTTCACGTCGCGGGCGGAGTACCGTCTGTCTTTACGGGCGGACAACGCGGACCAGCGGCTGACCCGCAGAGGGGGCGCCTGGGGGGTGGTCGGTGACCGCCGTGCCCGGGAGTTTCATGATAAGGAGCAAGAACTTGACGCGGGCCGGGCTCTCCTTTCCCGCTTGAGCGGGTTTCCCGGTCAGCTTAGGGATAAAGGGCTGTCCGTTAACGACGACGGGCAGAAAAGGACCGCACTGGAGCTGTTGGGCCACGCACAGATGGAGATTGAGAGATTGCGGCGAGCGTGGCCGGAAATGTCCGGGATTTCGGACGAAGTTCTGGAGCAGCTGCAAAACGACGCAAGATACGCCGGGTATCTGGGGCGCCAGGAAGCGGACATTCGCGCCTTCAAACGCGACGAGAATCTAGAGATCCCCGAGGAAGTGGATTTTAACACTCTTGCGGGTTTGTCTAACGAAGTGCGTGCGAAATTGGCGGCTGCGCGTCCCGCGACATTAGGCGCGGCGTCTCGCATTCCGGGTGTGACCCCTGGCGCTCTGACGGTTCTGCTGGGGCACGTCCGGCGGCGGAACAAGGGCGAAGAAGGCCAAGCGGGCAATGATCGTCTGAGCGCGTAGTCGGGAGCATCGTGTTTCACGTGAAACACAAACTGTCCTCTTCGGACTTCAAAACACTCACGGGCACAAATGATGATGTCCTTGCGCGCCTCGAGCTCTATCTTGAGGTGCTGCAAAAATGGAACCGTCGCATAAACCTGGTCGGCTCGGACTCCCTGTCGGATCCCTGGCGACGACATTTCGTCGATTCGGCCCAACTGATCCCGCTGCTACCTGAAAGGAGCTCCGTTGTCGTGGATCTCGGGAGCGGTGCGGGGTTTCCGGGGCTTGTCCTGGCCATCATGACGTCGGCTCGCGTGCATCTGGTAGAAAGCAACGCGCGAAAGTGCGGTTTTCTAAGGGAAGCAGCCCGACTAACGGGAACGACTGTCGACATTCATAACAAACGAATCGAGGATCTAGACATCGGCAATGTGGATGTGGTTACGGCACGCGCCTGCGCATCTCTCGAAAAGCTACTAAATTTTGCGTCACCGCTCTTGTCTGACACAGGATTTAGTATATTCTTAAAAGGTAAATCCGCGGAGACGGAATTGACGGAGGCACGGAAAAGGTGGAAGATGCACACCACGACCATCCCCAGTCGATCCGATTCTCAAGGCGTCATTCTCAAAATCTCACGTATCGGGCCTCGCCATGAAACCTGAACACGGCCCTCTAAAGCCTTCCGGGCCTCGCGTTATCGCCATTGCCAATCAAAAAGGCGGGGTTGGCAAGACCACCACGGCGATCAATTTAGGCACGGCTCTGGCCGCCACAAAGAAGCGCGTGGTCATCCTGGATCTTGATCCGCAAGGAAACGCCAGCACCGGCTTTGGCATCGAACGCACCGATCGGCAGCTCAATGTCTATCACCTATTGATTGGGCAGGCGACCGTTGCCGAGGCCATAAAGGAAACCGATATTCCCGGCCTGTCGATCGTTCCGTCAGGCGTTGATCTGTCGGGAGCGGAAATCGAGCTGGTGGGGATGGAAAATCGTGAATTCTATCTCAAGAAGGCCATTGGTCGCGGTGCCGAGGATTTCGATTATGTGCTGATCGACTGCCCGCCGGCACTGGGACTTCTGACCCTCAACGCCCTGGCCGCCGCTGATGCCCTCCTGGTGCCCCTACAGTGCGAGTTTTTCGCGCTCGAAGGGATCAGTCACTTGCTTCGGACCGTGGAGCGCGTCAAGCGGACGGTCAATCCCACTCTCGAGATACAAGGGATTGTGTTGACAATGTTCGATAGCCGCAATCGATTGTCCGACATGGTGGCTTCCGATGTTCGAGCCCATTTCGGCGACAAGGTCTACAAAACCGTGATCCCGCGCAACGTCCGGGTATCCGAAGCGCCGTCCCATGGACGCCCGGTGCTCATCTATGACATCAACTGCGCCGGCTCGCGCGCATACCTCCACCTTGCCGGTGAGGTCTTGCGGCGCGAACGGCTGGCGGTGGCCTGATGGCGGCCGAAGCAAAGCGCCCAAACCTCGGTCGAGGCTTGTCGGCGCTGCTTGGCGGCGAGGAGAACGAAGACTATGCCAAGCTCGACCGCGTGCGATCCTACAAGACAATAGAAATTGACCTCCTGCGGCCAAGCGAATTTCAACCCCGTCAGCGTATGGACGAGGAACACCTGGATGATCTGGCACGCTCCATCGCCGAGAAAGGCATCTTGCAGCCTATTCTGGTGCGCCGGCATCCCGACGAAGCGAACGTCTTTGAAATCATCGCCGGTGAGCGACGCTGGCGCGCCGCGCAAAAAGCACAGCTCCATGAAGTTCCGATCGTTATCAAGGAGCTGGATGATCGAGAAGCCCTCGAAATCGCCTTGGTGGAGAACCTCCAGCGACAGGACCTGTCGCCCCTGGAGGAGGCCGACGGGTATCGGCGCCTGATGGAAGAATTCAGCCATACCCAAGAAGATCTGGCGCGGAGCATCAGTAAGAGCCGCAGCCATGTCGCCAACACCATGCGCCTGCTTAACCTTCCCGAACCGGTCAAAGCGATGCTCGACACCGGGGCGTTGAGCGCTGGCCACGCCCGGGCATTGCTGACCGCCGCCGAACCCGCGGCGTTGGCGGAGGCGGTGGTCAAACGCGGACTGAACGTGCGTCAAACGGAGAAACTTGCCAAGAGCGTCAGCGGTGTTTCCAAACCCAGCCGTGCGGCGCCGCAGAAAGACACCGATACCTTGGCGCTGGAGCGCGATCTCAGCAACCTTCTGGGTCTCGATGTGGAGATCAAGTTCCAGGGTACCGGAGGATCGCTGATCCTTCACTATCGGTCGCTGGATCAGCTTGACGAGGTGCTGCAGCGCTTGAGCCACGGATCCCATGGAACGGCCGGCGCCCTCAATAGCTCGGCGGATGATCCGGGACAAGGTCCAGCGGAAGCGGACGGCTTCGATAATGCCGGTACCGAAGATGAAGGACGTTCCGAAGGTTGATCAGCGCGGCGCGGCCGCGCTTCGGGCCGCCACCGCCAATCGAATAAGCGTCCGGCCGCAAACCGCTTCTGCCGGAAGGCCCGTCGTCTTGCAATCCATCTCGGCCTCGGTGACCAACCCTATAGCGCTGTTCAGTCGCTTTTCGTCCCAGCGCCGCAACTGCTCTCGAAACGCATCCTTGACGCCAAAAAACACCGGCGGACGCAAAGCCTGCATGGCTTGATCCGCGGATCGACCCCCGGACATCAATCCCCGCGCCATATGAAGTCGTGTCAAATGCCGGCTCACCGACCGTAAGATGCCGACCGGTTGTGCGCCTTCCGCCAGTGCTTTTTCCAATGCTCGGTCGAGCGCCGGTGAATCACCGCTAAATGCCGCATAGACAACGGAGTCGATGGAGGCGCGCGTACTGTCGCCCACCGCCATTTCGGCGTCTTCGAGCGTTACCATCCCCGGTCCGCCTTTATACAACGCCAATTTCTCCAGTTCCCGGCGGGTAACACCTCGATCGCCACCCAAATTCGCAACCAGAAAGGAGATCGCTTCGGGCGACGCTCGGAGGTCGTGATCAGAGAGAATTTCGTGAACCAACTGATCAAGCTTACTCTCGTTGTCCAGATAGCACGGCAACGCCACGGTATCGGCGGCGCCTTCGAAAATCTTTCGCAGAGATGACCGTGCCGCGAGTTCGCCGGCCTCAACGATGACCAGCGCGTCGGTCTTTTCGGATTCTACGAATCTGGCAAAGTGCTCAGAAAGCGAATCAGTGGCGCCTCGGACCCGAACCACCCGACGCCCCCCTGAAAACGACAGAGCGGCTGCTTCGTCTGTCAGAAGTGTTAGGTCGCTCTTCAACGCCTCCACCGGTATTTCAACAGAACGGAAAGGATCGGAAGGATCTTCCGTGACCACCGAAAGCAACGCATCCGATCGTTCTTTGACCAATCCGCGATCGGCGCCATAAACAAGAACGGCACGAACGCCGGGATCGGGTCTCCGCACGAATAACTCGATTCGGCCAGCGCTCAATTTCATGGTTGCCCCGCCTGCTCTAAATTATTGCTCTACCCGGCGCTCAGGCCGGGTCCTTCCCGGTAAAATAGGCCCCCAATCGAGCGCGGATATCGGCAGCGATGATCCGCGTAGCCTGTGACAGGGTGTCCTTTTCCGCCGTCAAATTGGAAAACTCGGAATCGGTAAGATTGTAACTGCTGAATGCCCGCGCCGTACCGTTCGTCAGCAGATCACCCGTGGCCATGTCCACGAGGGCGAATTTGGCATTGACGCGTATGTTGGCCCGGGTTGCCAAGCCTGTGGATCTGACGGCAATTTCGCGTTTGCTTTCGCGCAGGGTAACCCTCAGCAAGTACGCCGGTGTTGCCGGCTGTCCTCTCGGCGTCAGCAGATCCAGGAGATGGTTGTGGAGCTGTTGACCCGTACGGTTTGCCACCCGCTCGATTTTGATGGCGGAAAATTCATCGACAACGGGGCCGCCCGATCCCGTCGTACCGGAGGTGCCGTACAACGGGCGGAAGCCGCATCCGGCCAGCGACCCAACCAAGATCAACAAAAGAACCTTTTTAGACAACCACATTGACGATACGATTCGGCACGACAATCACTTTTCGCGGCGATTTTCCGTCCATGACTTTCACGACATTCGGAAGGGCCAATGCCCTTGAACGTGCCTCCTCCTCATCGCAATCGCTATCAAGTTCTATGGTTCCGCGGAGCTTGCCGTTGACCTGAACACCGACGGTCACCGTATCTTCCACCAGCATGGATGGATCCGCTTCCGGCCAAGCCGTGTCGGCGAGCAGCGCTTCATGCCCCAGCCGTTGCCATAGCTCCTCCGCCAGATGCGGCATCATCGGTCCAATCAACTTGACGATGGTCTCCAGGCCTTGCCGTCGAACCCACTCGGTATCCGCGTCGTTTCCAGGAAGGTCAGCCACCGCATTGGTGAATTCGCGAATCCGGGCGACGGCGCGATTGAAGCCGAATTTCTCCAGATCATCGCCGACTTGGGCGATGGTCTTGTGCATTTCCCGAAGACACTCGAGTGTTTTTCCCTCCAACGAACCACTTCGTAACGACGCGGGTACCGGCGCCTGTTTTTCCGCCACAGCGTGAGGCGGATCAACAACCATGCGCCACAGTCGATTGATAAACCGCCACGCTCCCTCGACCCCGGCATCCGTCCATTCAAGATCGCGGTCCGGCGGGCTATCCGAAAGCATGAATAATCGAGCAGTATCGGCGCCAAATGTGGCGATAATCGCTTCCGGATCGACCACGTTCTTCCGCGATTTGCTCATTTTCTCGGAACGGCCCACCGTTACCGCTGCTCCGGTCTGTTCGTGGACCGCGCCTTCGGGTGCGCGTGTTACCTCATCAGGGGTCAGCCACGCGCCATCGGCCGTTCGATAGGTTTCATGACAAACCATCCCCTGCGTCATCAAGCCGGCGAACGGTTCTTCCACGCTGAGATATCCGCACCGCTTGAGCGCGCGGGTAAAGAACCGGGAATACAACAGGTGCAGCACCGCATGCTCGATGCCACCGATGTATTGATCCACCGGCAACCAGTAGTCGACGGCTTCACGCGTGAACGCCATGTCCGGATGCGGAGAACAGAAACGCGCGAAATACCATGACGATTCGAAAAACGTGTCGAACGTATCGGTTTCACGCTGTGCCGGCTGGGCGCATTTTGGGCAAGAAACGTGCTTCCAAGTGGGATGGTGATCCAGAGGATTGCCGGGCCGCTCAAAACTCACATCCTCCGGCAACACCACAGGCAGATCCTCGGCCGGGACCGGTACGACGCCGCACTGTCCGCAGTGAATAACCGGTATCGGGCATCCCCAATAGCGCTGACGCGAAACACCCCAATCGCGCAGCCGGAAATTGACCTCCGGCCCACCGGCGTCCGCGCGTTCGAGGCAGCCTGCAATCTCCGTCTTCGCATCTTCGATGGCCATGCCGTCGAGAAAATCGGAATTCACCAACCGCCCGGGCCCTGTATAGGCCTCGTTCTCAACAACGAACGCGGCCGGATCGACGTCCGCGGGCGCCACCACCGGCACGACCGGAAGCCCGTACTTCCGGGCAAAGTCCAAGTCGCGCTGATCGTGGGCCGGGCACCCGAAAATCGCGCCCGTGCCATACTCCATGAGAACGAAATTGGCGACATACACCGGCAGGCGTTGATTAGCGACGAAGGGGTGGATCGCACGAACGCCGGTGTCGTAGCCTTCTTTCTCGGCTGTTTCGATGGCGGCTTCGCTGGTGCCGAGGCGACCGCACGCGGCAATGAATTCGGCAAGATCCGGATCGGATTCGGCCAATGCCAGCGCCAGCGGATGGTTGGCGGCGATGGCACAGAACGACGCGCCGAAGATCGTATCGGGACGGGTCGTGAAGACCTCCAGCCGGTCCGAACGTTCCGCGAGGTCAAAGATCATCCGGGCGCCGATTGAGCGGCCGATCCACTTCTCTTGCATCAGACGAACGCGGTCCGGCCACCGCTCTAGCGTCGGAAGTGCCTCCAACAATTCATCGGCGAATTCGGTGATGCTCAAAAACCATTGCGAAAGCTTGCGACGCTCCACCGGTGCGCCCGAACGCCAACCCTTGCCGTCGATCACCTGCTCGTTGGCGAGGACCGTATTTTCGACCGGATCCCAGTTGACCCAGGCCTCCCGGCGATACACCAGCCCATTGTCGAGAAAGTCGAGAAACATCTTCTGCTCATGCCGGTAGTACTCGGGTTCGCAGGTGGCAATCTCGCGGGACCAATCATAAGAGAGCCCCATTCCTTTGAGCTGCTCGCGCATGGTCTTGATGTTTTCGCGAGTCCACGCGGCCGGCGGGACGTTATTGGCGATGGCCGCGTTTTCAGCGGGTAATCCAAATGCGTCCCAGCCCATGGGATGCAGGACATTGTATCCTTGCGCGCGGCGAAAGCGGGCGACAACGTCGCCGAGGGTGTAGTTGCGCACGTGACCCATGTGGATACGCCCGGAGGGATAGGGGAACATTTCAAGAACATAATATTTCTTGCGGTCCCCGTCTTCCGTGACGGTGAAGCACCCTCGCTCCTCCCACACGGCCTGCCATTTAGATTCGGTTTCTTTGAAATTGTATCGTGACATGAATTCAGTAAGCTTCCACGGATCCACGGCCCCGTGTTTCCGGCTTTGGAATGATCAACGGCCTGAACCGCGCTATTGCTGCATCACGTCGAAGCGGAGCTGTCGGGCTCGCATGAGGATCGCGTCTTCCACCTTGACGCCCGCGTTCTCTTCTATCGGCGCATCCTGCCAAGTCCCATAAGGATCCTGCACCTGACGGAATACGGATACGCGCACCCCGTCGGCGCGCAGCGTACGGCCGAGGATATAGACGTTCATCTTAAACCGTTCCCGCGGCGTTTCCGGAAGCGCGTGCCAGTCGGTGATGATGACCCCACCGAAGGGGTCGGCGGAATTGACCGGCATGAAAGACACCGTGTCCAGGGAAGCGCGCCACAAATAGCTGTTCACGCCGATTCCCCCGCCCCCGCTCCCGCCTTCGGGATTTTCGGGGTCGGTGTCGTAAAACAGCCCCTGGTCACCGAAAACGGATCCCCGGCGCTCAACGTTGCCGTATGGGGTGGAGTCTCCCTGCCGGCGGTCCGGAAACTCACCTTCGGTCTGGACGCCGGAGCACGCGGCCAAGACCGTTAAGGCCATGCACAGAGTGCCAACACGCACGAAACCGATTCGAGTTTTGCGTTCCATACATCCACATCCAAAGGTATACGCTTTGCTGGTAATCCCCACAGACCGCCCTGTCAACAGCCGCATTTTCCCCTGTCAACCCACCAATTGTTGCAACCGTGCCACAGTGCGGAAAAATGTACACAACTTGCAACAGGTGTAACTTGATCACCGCAATTGATCGTGCATTGTTACTGAACATTCCAGGTGGCGGGGGTCTCCCACGGGGAGCTCCGCTGGAAATGACGAGTTCAGGAGAACTCCTTATTCACAGTGTGAGGAAAGCATGAAAAAGTATCTCTTAGGGACCACCGCCTTGGCGACGGCCGGTCTGATGGCCGGGATGGCGAGCGACGCCGCCGCCAGCGAGCGGATCAAGGTTGGCATTAACGGTTACCACCAACAGTGGGGCGTTTACGCTGACCAGGACATCGACACGCGGAACGACGACGGTTCGAGCACCAAAATCAAGACGTCTCCCGTCGATCAGAAGCACAACAGCGAAATCTGCTTCAACGGTGAGTCGACCCTGGACAACGGCATCACCTTCGGCCTCAACGTTCAGCTTGAAGCCAACACCGAAGGCGACCAGATTGACGAGTCGTATCTCTACGTTCAGAGCGACAGCATGGGCCGGCTCATCGTCGGCGACGAAAACAACGCTGGCTACCTGCTGCACGTCACCGCTCCTGACGGCGGCATAAGCATCGACTCCGGCGACATGATCAGCGATAGCTTTTGGGCCGATACCTATGGCGGCAGCAGCTTCAATACCTCGCTCGCCACCACCAACCTGCGTTTCAACGACAACGACTCCGGCAAGTTCACGTATATCTCGCCGCGGTTCGCCGGCTTCCAGCTCGGTGCGTCGTACATTCCCCAGTTCGAGCCGGGCGGAGGCGACGATAACAGCTCCATCTACAAGTCGCGTGGAACCAACACCGATGACACGGAAACCCAGAACGAGGGTTATGCCGTCGGCCTTAACTTCCGCGAAGACTTTGGCGGTTTTGGCGTGCAGGCCTCTGTGGGTTATCTCGGCGCGAATACTTCCGACAATCCGCTGTCGGCGGGTAACGTCGGCGCGCAGTTTAGCTTCGCTGGGTTCTCCGTTGGCGGCGCGTATGTCAAAGCTTTCGGTGGCTCCAGGACTCTCGCCGACGGCGGCGAGGAAGTAACCGAATTCGACGGTGACGGCTGGACCGCTGGTGGCGCCTATGAGATTGGTCCGTACAAGATCGGTATTACCTATCAGCGCGGTGTGAACGACGGCTTCGCGAATGCCGGCGGCGGCGATGTTCGCCTCGACCAGGCCAACATCAGCGGAACGTATCAGTTCGGTCCCGGTATTCGTCTCGTCGGCGGCTTCTTTGCCTACGATGCCGACGCTCAGAACCCGGGTTGCGTTACGGACAACTGTGGCGCTGGCTACAACAACGATGGCTGGGGCTTCGCTTCCGGCATCAAGCTCGGCTTCTAGCTTTCGCTATTTGAGTGTTGAAGAGGGCGGCTTTTGCCGCCCTCTTTTTTTGCGGCGACACATCTGCACACGATCATCGCGGGAGAGAAATCGGTTATGACGCAGATCCTGTGGCTCGCCTCCTATCCCAAATCGGGAAATACCTGGCTGAGGGCATTCCTCGCCAACTACCTGTTGAACACACCCACACCTCAGAACATCAATTCACTGTCCGAGTTCGCTTTTGGCGACATGAGGGCGGACTACTACGAACAGATTTCCGGCAAACCCCAAGCCGAACTCAGTTGGCCTGAGATCAACGGTTTACGCCCCCGCGTCCACCGACATTTGGCTGACGCTCATCCGGGCACCGTCCTGGTCAAGACACACAACGTGCTATCCGCGATCGACGATATTCCGACCATCACCCCGGATGTGACTTTCGGCGCCATCTACGTGGTTCGCAATCCTTTGGACGTGGCGGTTTCGTTTAGCCATCATTACGGGCTGACCCTGGATCAGGGGGCCAGGGCCATTTGCTACAAGCCATTGGAGATTCAGCCGAAAGCGGGGCATATTCTGCAGGTGGTGTCGGATTGGAGCAGCAATATCCGCACGTGGCTGAACGCGCCCGGCTTGTATCTCAAGATTCTCAAGTACGAGGAGATGAAGAAATCTCCTTCGAAGGCATTTTCGAGTGTGCTCGAGTTTCTAAAAATTCCGAAAGAAAAAGAGCGCCTCAAACGGGCCATCCGGCACAGTTCGTTTAAGGTTTTGGCGGGCCAGGAGCGCCAAACGGGATTCATCGAACGGTCCCAGAATGCCGAGCGGTTTTTTCGCAAGGGCGCGGTGGGAACGTGGCGACAAGAACTCGCGCCGGAACAGGTTGATCTGATCGTTGATTGCCACAAAGACATGATGCGCGAGATGGGCTACTTGTCAGCCGATGGCAAACCCGTCGCATCGCCGTCGGCGTAAAGACGAGCCGCCCAACCCTTTGCAGAGTGCCGAATTAAGAAAAAAATAGTCGATTTGTCGGCGATTGCTCACCGTTTGGCCTGCCACTCCCGCCATTGAAGGCGATGCTCGATAAGGATACAGTTCCGGAGTGGGAGAAACGAGCTCAAGGGAAACCGCATGCTGCTTTGGCTACCGGGCGTGCTTACGGCGGAAGAGGTCAACCTGTTTCGCGGCATTGCCGCCGAGGGGAAGTTCAATGACGGCGCCCTGACTGCCCCTGGACTCGGTGCATCCGGCATCAAGCGCAATGAACAACTGGCTCCCGATAACGAGAATTACGACCGTTTCTCGCGGTCTTTCGATGCCGCGTTAGACCGCAACGAAACATTCCGCACCGCCGCGGTGCCCAAGGTGCTTTATCCTCCTATTCTCTCGAGGTATCACCCCGGCATGGCGTATGGCACCCACATCGACAACCCGGTTCGCCGAAAGCCGGTGCCCATGCGGCTCGACATGTCGATTACCGTTTTCCTGAACAATCCCGACAGTTATCAGGGCGGCGAGTTGGTGGTGGAAACGCCGTATGGTGAGAAGCAGGTGAAGCTTCCCGCCGGCGACGGCATCCTCTATCCCACGACCATGTTGCATCGGGTGGCCGAAGTGACATCCGGCGAACGGCTGGCGGCGCTTACTTGGATACAAAGTATGATCCAAGATCAATCTAAGCGATCGATGGTCTATGACCTTGCGCTGTTGACCCAATGGGCGATGAAAACGGCCCCCGAAAGCCCGCAATACCACAAATTGAACAACACGCGTGCCAATTTGATCCGGATGTGGGCAACGGACTAGGAGGGCCCGAAACGCC
>JGI12210J13797_10036646_pt1 | contig 12806 bp, 3 predicted proteins | sample ElkSlonscriptome_3_FD_13797 | JGI IMG/M metagenome (IMG submission 13797) | reverse complement strand
AATATCCCGGCCGATTCTTTCGATGCCGAAGTCGCGCAGATACTGCACGAATTTCAAACGCTTCCGATCGAACAGATCGAGCTCCTCCTACAGGGAGGCATAGCCTGTTTCATCGAGAAACACGAAGCGATTGAAAAAGGGATTTTCACGTCAATGCAACCGAAAGAGCACGTGGAAAACCGTCGAACTACGATCGCACAAGTGATCCCACTGCTAGAACAGATACTGTTCGAACGCATAAACGACGAGTTGAACCCACCGTCACAACGGCCTTCTCAGCAGAGAAGCGGGGCAATACAATTGCATGTCGATAGAGGTGTTGCACAGCAGCATCGCTTGACACAAGCGATAGTCTTGATCGCACCTTGCGGCGAAAGTGCTGCAAACCTTGTCAAAAGACTCGTGTACTGGAATGGGCGATATGGTTCTGCAATCGCAGAAAGTGCCAAGGAAAAGGCAAACGAAAGAGCGGCTTCTACGAGCAATATGCCCGCAGCTAGCCTTGCTAACACAGCAACATCGAGTCATCAAACGATGCAACCTGGTACAACCAGTGCACCAATTGTTACAACACACTTGAGCGCAAACAACACCATGTTTGGCGTTCCGATGCACTCGACACCGCTGTACTCAATGCCTTTTGGCCCAATGGGACAGCCACAAAGCATGTACCCAGGCACAAACTTACCGACATTCTTCGGCGGATGGCCATACCCGCTGACACCAATCCCACAGGGAATGCAAAACATGAATGTTACGGTACCGCCACCACCACAACGCACAAACACACCCGCTCAGCTACAAGTTGAAGGGCAAGTGCAAAATGGTGAAGGGCATACGAGCACGCAACCAACAACTTCGAACGCACAAACGAGTGCCAGCGAAGCTAATAGGCACGCTGAGACTTCGAATGCGAGCTCAGAAGCAAACAGCACGCCATTAGACGCAATTCAATTGCAAATTGCAAATCTTGAATCAGTCGATACGACTCAATTTTCTGCACAGCAGTACCAAGATTACAAGTTGCAATACGAGCTGTTGCTGATGAAAGAAAAGCGACATAAAGACTCGGTAGATAAAGAAAAGAAAGAAAGAGATCACAAGCGACCAAAGCTTACAGTGACAACGTCAAAAGACATTGAATTCACTGGAAGAAAGAGAGATCGCTTTGAGGGTGACTTCGAGCTGTTCTTGACACACTTGAACACTCTCAATCCACACATGGATTATGAAGATCACCTAGCACTGATTGTCAGGAGCTTGACAGGCCCAGCAAGGGACCTGTACGACACATTACCTAGTGATGTGCAAACGAACGGAGAGAAGTTGAAAAACAGCTTCTTGTCCTACTTTCGCAAACGCGATAAGGACGAATCCATTCGTGCCTGGCATGACTGCAAAATGTCTCCAAGCGAATCAGTTGATCACTTCCATCATCACACATTCAGCAAGAAACTTGCCGATTATGTCAGATTCACAGGAGCTGTGTTTACGGACCAAACTAAAAAGTTGGAATTCCATGCTAGACTGACTCATGAACTGCAAGAGCGGATGATGAGACAGCATAGCGCTCAAAGAGACAACGCAGGCTTCACTTTCGAAGACTACTTCGATCTGGCTATCAAAGCAGATGATGGTTTGAAACAAGGCGCACCTTTGAGACAAAAGGAGTTTGCCCAAATGGCAAGACAATGCGGCCTCAATGTGAACAGCGCGGTTCTTGAGTATAATCTCAACAACGCCAGAGCAAAAGCAAATGGCGAAGAACCAAAAGTGGACAAAGTCCCTTTTTCAAATAAACCTCAATTCCACAGGAATAAGAGGCAAGGCCCGATGTTCTCATCCAGAGGACAAATGAGAGGCTTGTTCCGAAAAACACAAGTGTACGCACGCCCTGGCCAATTTAGGCAAATGCCACAATTCCGACAGCCACAGGCGACAGGATGGCAGGACAGAGGCAACATAAGTGCCAAAACAGACAGCAGCGGTACACTAAGACAGAACAACACATGGGGCAACGACCCAGTGTCTTGTCACACATGTGGCAAAAGAGGACATTACGCTGTCAATTGTCCAACTAAAGGCACAAACCCTGCAGCTAAACCTGCATTCAACTCTAATCAGAACACTGGCACACAGTCAGGCCAGACTAGAGGAGGTGCAGTGTCAAGACCACCTTACAGAGGCGGCATAGCTCAGAGGGGAAACAGCTATGATCGCAACCGCATCCATGCACACAGCAGATTCATGATCTGCCCAGTTGACACACAGTGTTACGACGATGACGGTAATGCATACTACGGTAATCAGGAAACTGAGCAGTATTCAGACGAATGCTTTGCCGTAGATGATCAGGGAATGGTTTACTGCGCAAACGCAGATCCAGACTCAGATATGCAATACGATCAGTTCCCAGAGAACAACGAGTATGACCAAGATGGTCAAATCGCCAATTGTGAAAACGATGACGAGTCACAGGCTCAAGGCGAAAGTGTGAATCACATCGAGGGTTCAAATGGAGAGGAAAAGGTGTTCAAAATCATCGCCTTGAACACTTCAAAAGTCGACTGTGCGTACGTCAATATAATTGAACCAACGACAGAAGACGACCCAGTCGATATCACCACTCGTGAACTTAACGCAATGTTAAGGGAAACAAGGAGGAGTTCGAATGACCTCCAGGCAGAAAGCTTGCCAAACAAGCCAATTAGATGGCGACATCATGGTGAGACACCACAACCTAGTGCGCAAGGAGAACAAACAGCCCGAAAGCTTGAGTACACACCTACAAAAGCAGACTTGCTGCTCGCGAGTTGCTTGGGAAACTTGAACCTTGACGAGCTAGATACTAGCCAAGAGTCAAATCAAATCCCAAAGGGCTGGTTAAACAAACCGATTTCAGCGGATAGGGCCAAAGGCTTCATCGTGAATCCACAGGACACGTTGGAAACGCTGATTAAGGAAAGAGGCAAATTCGCTAAAAGCGACGAAGACTTTGCCAACATTGAAAAAGAGCTAGACCACCTGTATAAGCAGGAAGAGATAGCGGAAGCCATGTACACAGACTGGCCTAGTTATCCTCTTGTCTTCGGCAATACAATTGTAGAAGACCCACTCTTCGACACAGGTGCGAAGAAGAGCTTCATTTCAATGAAAGCACTACTGTCACTAGCTGCACTAGACGAGCAAGGTGCTTGTGCATTGCTCATGATGCGCAAAAATGTGCATGAACCTACCTACCACATAGGTAAATACAGAAATGTAGTCATAATAGGACAGGTAATGCTGCCTTGCAAACTACAAAGCAAAGTTGTCATGATCAAGTTCAATGTAGCACACATCATGGACAGCAAAGTGTTCGTCATTGGCATGAATGGTCTCAAAGAGATAGACATGCACTTTGGCAGCGCAAACACCGGCAATTGGAACCTAATAAGAGGTCCACGCAAAGAGGCGTACAACGCACACCTTGCAGAGTGCCTTAAAAACGCACAACGAATTGCCAAGTCACCCATAGCAAAGCCATGTTACCCATCGGTATATTTAACATGCTATACATACGTACAGCACAAATTGAGCACGAGTGATACACCCGCAAGCTCAAGCAGTAGCAGTACAGCTGCAACTGGAAACACGACAGAATGGTACAGAGATCCTGGACCATATACTGCTCAATATGACTCGAATTTCGAGCGGGACTTGATGCAATAGGAGACACTTCAAGTCCAGATCACCAGTCTCCAGTAAGATACCCTTCATCACCACCACCTTCATACGAAGAGGCGCTGAAGGAGAGACATTCTCTTAATCTAAGAGAATCGTTTTTCATGATGCCTAGAATTCCAGAGCAGGCACAGCCTAGCTTGGAAGACACCACTTCTCATAGAGAATACGGTGAACAGGAATTCACACGACTAAATAGGCATCTTAACTACGACATTGAATCAGCAAGATTGAGGAAGCAAAGCTTGCCCAAACCCGATAAACTCATGCCCTCACAGAGGAGACAGATTCCTACAAAAGCAAGGAATTTCACAAAACATGAGGTAAGAGACTTGCATAGATTCGACTTAGATGAATGGATGTTGACATGCACTGGTCCATTTGTTTGCTGCTCAGGCATCGTCTGCATAGCAATCATTTTGTTCCTGCATTGGTTGACCTGAAAATAAAAATTTTCATCATTTACCACGATTTTCCCATTCATTTTACTCTCACTACGAATTCAGAGTGGCGAACACAGTTCACCATACTCAAATCTATCGATTTTGGTACTTCAAATGACGAAGATTCAATCATGAAACATTTGCCGTCAAGAAATCAATGGCAAAAGCCAAATGTGACAGTCAAAAGACTTTGCAATACATTGCGTCACATTTTTGATTTATTTTGCGCACAATGTACGCAACGTACTGACGCAAATAATTTCACAATGAAATTTTGGTGTGACGTGGTAGCTTGTACCCATAGGGTCAAGAAATTCGAAAATAAAAATTTTCAAACGCGCACAAAACCAAAACTTTGAATCATTTGACCGTCAATGACTCTTTCCTACCCCTAAATTCGATCAAATCGAATCACAAACAACCCCAATCGCGACATCGATCATTTTTTTTTTCTCACTTTTTATGGATTTTCGACGACGAAATTCATATTTTTCAGCGAATTTCCGCGAACAAGCGAATTCAAGCTATTCACACGCCTATTAACGAGCGACGTCAGCGCATTCCGCCAAATCGAAGGAACAATCGTCGCCGGCAAAGTGATCAGGTGTGTGACGACAGAAATTGGGAAAAGGGTAGCGACCGAAAAGAGAAAGAGAAAGAGCTTAGAGTACCAGGATCGTCAGTCCCTCACGAGTGCGAACAAAGTTCGATCACCACTCAAGTGAAGATCTTTGACGTACACGAACAAAGTTCGCTGTCACTCATCGATCTCGACTGAAACGATAGATCAATATCGTCAACGAGAACAGATCGCTACTGATCATTTTGTGTAAAACACAAAAGCTACGATCATTGATGACCGATCACAGATCGACGTCAAAAAGCAAAATGTTTCTCGACTATATTGAACCATACAAACAAATCTTCAAAAACGACCTCGGTGATGATCAGCCGATACCGATCTTTACGAGACTCTCGAGAAACGATCCGCTGTTATCACGAGAATTTTGCAATGCAAAACTGCATTCCTTAGGGGATCACAGATCCACAATCAAAAACGAAATCGATCTCAACCCGTCACTACGAGACTTTGAAGAGAATTTTGGTCCGTCCAAAATACTTCTTGAGACAAACGACGATCATTTCTTAGACATGATCTTTGGTCCAAAATGGAACCAAGAACTACGAGCTTGGGTAAGAGAGCACCGAAAACGGGCACTACCTGTTGGTCTCCAAGTCGTCATAGATGACAACGGTGATCCAGACAGACCAGTAACACTCAACCCCAATCTACGACCGGACAAACCGACGTACAACGTCAAGTTTAGCCGATCAGGTATTCCATTGTTTCACAGAGACAATTTCAAGGAATACATTCCTGTCGCAAGAAAAGACGATGGTGAATCATACGCGCTAGTGCAACGCACCATTCAGAGTTTCTATCTAAGATGGAACCATGCGCGATACCAAATGAGAACTGGACCGACGTACTTCGATCCAGACGCAAACTTGTTTGTGTCAACGAACGGAAACTTTCTGGTAGACCTACTTAAGGAGAAGGGCCTGATACAGTCAGACACCTACCTTATCGATCAACCATGCCAGATGGACTTAGAATTCGATAGCATAGCTTTCGATAAAGTCACAAACCACTGGATACCGAAACCAGAGTTCTTCTTAGAGCCAGCGGACACCGCTGAACAGCTCTCTGATGACATTGCTGCAAGAGTACGCTCACTTTTGGTGCCATACTATTGGTATCAGGAAGATCTTCCATATGTATACGAACTGGTAACTCCAGACCATGCAGATCTCAAGTATTTTGACATGATTATTACGACAAACGTCGAACAATTATGGCAAAGTCATGAATGGCCGAGCTTTGAAGGAAAATCCTTAAACTCGCTAATTCCTGAGATCAGAGCGATGGTGGCTTTTCCAACACCAGCGCAACGTTTCCACTGCATAGGATACCTGGTTTTGCAAATGTCGCTCTTACACCACTTAAAGACAGTGTCGGAAAGAAACGACCGACACCGTCAAAACATTCGCATTAAAGCCATACGAAATGAGTTATATGCTCAATTTCTAACTTGCCGATCAGCACTCATCCAAGAGGTGACAGAGATTGAACTCGCCACCTACTTGAATCAAGTTGCCGATACAGGAGCTTGGGCACAGCACACGCTAAAAGCGGCTATGCACTCTGTGTTGCACAATCAGATACTGATGTCAGCATGGACTGAAGGTACAGCACAGCTAATACCTTTCACGCCCAACGCAACTAGATTGAGTGAATTACAATGGCTAGGCAACAGAGAAATGACTGCACATACGATACGAAACATTTACCAATGTGCTTTTGCCAAGCTGGTGACGTACAGCGCATCAGTGGCAGCCATGCTGGCCGAAAAGTCAGTCGTGGGAGACAAAGCAATGGATCATGTCAGCACAATGGCAAGATTCCTAGCACATGATGTTTACGCCACAGGCGATTTACAAACACTTTGTTTCGATGCAATCATAGCTCTAACAAGAAACGAGGATTTAACGGATTTACGGTATAGAACGGCTGCTCAATGTCTAAACAATGGCCAATTCTCACAACTAATCGTGCGAACAATGCCAGTGTACACAGCACACTATGTTTACTCTAATATAGAGAACATACGGCTTAATGGAGGTTCACTCATCCAAGACACGAATTACGTTGAGAGATGGGAAAGCATGTTTAAAGACAGCGCGTCTTGCGAAGGCCTGAGACTTCTCCAGTGCCTTAACAAACGACTGGAATCGTTCATGTTTCAAAGAAACTATCTCTATGAGAGAGCGAGCGATATCGGTCACAAGACATTGCTTGCTTATTGGGAAACCCCAGAGCAAACAGCGCTAACGATTAAAATCGCTTATGTCGAACGACGTAACACACCAATCATATGCTTACCATTGGAAGAAGGCACCATTATGGACAACTACGATCTTAACAACATGACTGCACTTCCATTGATCCTGACACAGGAAGCCAATGAAGCTTTCATGAGATCACAGTATAATCATAGCGCCCTGCCCGAAAACAGGCCGCGTGCTATTGAAATCATAAACAATGTCCTTTGGCGTGTAAAAACACTAAGCCAACGAATGTCAACTGAACTTGATTCAACAGACTACAGGCTTGCTGAACTGACAGGATCAGTTATCGCAATGTTCGAAACGAACAGAGCAAAAACACACGGCATCATCATAGGCACAGTCCTACCGTACCTACGGGTTTGCCGTTACTCTAACTCTTTCGCTTTCATGGGTCTCGCCCATACTTCGGGCCTACCACCAAACTCAGCAATAGCTGCAGTACAACACGCGGTGAAAGAAGATTATTTCGATAATTTTCTAGAACACAACCCGCGATCCACACTCCGACAACCAAACACCGTTGACTGGCTTGCACCACTCGAAGTCGAACGACGAACGAGAGCAAGAATAATGTCCGACGGAAAGAGAACAGGTCAGAGTGGTAAGGGAAGCAATACTCCGGCGGAGGGTAAACCGCCTGAGAAAGAGAGTAAGAAAGAGAGAAAAACGAATACCAATGCCAATGCGCAATATCCGAGTCCCAATACTACTACTCCGAGCACTTCCAATACGAGAGTGTCACAGACACGCCCTGCTCAGGCGCCACAGGCACCAGCAGCTGCAGCGCAAAGCGCAACAGCTCAGGCAGGTAGCTCGATGAGTAACACGAATGCGAAAACTGCTGATACAGCAAACCAAAGTGGTAATACGACACAACAGTCACAGACTGTTAAGAGACCAGCTCCTGCTGCCCAGGCACAGCCTGCGCAACAACAGCTGGCAGCGTCAACAAACGCACCTACGACCCCTGCACAGGCAGGCGGCCCATCGACTGCTCCACAGGAGTTGATCGTTGAAACCACACCAGTGGAAGACAATTCACCCTTCCCCACAAACGAGCCATCAGCAATGATTCTGGAAAACCAGCAAAACGATGATGAGGCTGAGGGTGACGTCGAGGATAACAATTCTGAACATTCAGAAGACAGTAATCTAGACATGAACCCAGCAGACCTTGTCCACAAGGTCGACCCCGTCATAGGAACCACGATTAATTGGGCTAAATCTGGTCTAATGGGACTGGTTGAACACACGATTGCAACCACACCGAATCGCGAAGACGACAAGTCTATTGTGAATCTAGAGCATCTACTCGATTGTGTAGACCCGTGCGATGCAAACAATGGGTACTCGTTCTCCCAATATTATCATTACAACGATGATTCTAAAAAGGAGGAACGATTGGTCCTCACGAAAATGATGGAGGCCAAAATGTGGGATATGTCTGCGGAGCCGAGAAAGAAAACTTTCCCTCCTAAAGGCACACCACCCGTTTTCCTAAAAGGAAAGCAAGGTGAGTGGCGCAAGGCTGTCAAAGACGCCAATGCGAATAAAACGAAAATACCCACACTCAACTTGCTCATCGAGCGCACAGCGCAACAGGGCTTCGACGCACCAGGAGTCTGGGGCGATCGACTGTACCTGGATGAACGAGGAGACTGGGCGCAGAATAACAACGTGTTTCATACGAACATGTTCTTGAGTCAATATGACTACAGAGACGAATACTTGGCCTACTTTAAACAAAACAGTTTTACTACTACACCTATGAGAACCCCCTGGATTGAACTAGGCTTCTATCTGAACGAAGAGCACGACGATAGGCACTATAACGAAGATCCTTTCCTCACAGAGGAAGTTTCAAGCATGGAACTCTATGCTTCTAATCTTCGAATACGCCATCAAGCCTTCGATGCCAACGATAAGCCTGTGAAGGTAGACGTACCACTACACGGTGGAATGTCATTCGTGCATAGCTGGATGTACATGCGTCTATTCCCTGCCTTTCACATTATCAAACCAGAGGCTTTCACACCTATAATGTTGGATAACAACGATATCTCAAGCAGACGCTTTGACATCCTCCTCACAGAGGAAGATCGTGACAGCTTTGAGTTCCTTCTCGAGAACACTCGAAAGGCTCTACAAGCTTTCCAACGCTGCTGGGAGATCATCGGTCTTGACGTAGATGATGCTACGGCTTACAAAGCCACTCGACTCGGCCGCTTCTGGTTCAACACATTGTGGATGAACACAGAGTGGATGATCGAGATCATCGAAGCCAACTACATACCACCAGTGACACGCAATGAAACAAAAGCTGTACGATGCCGATCTGCAAAGCGGATCTTCGGCTATCGCTTGCCCGACGCACTCGTATGCGAGTCGGACGGCTCACTTCGGGATAAACCTGATGTGAACAGCTTTATTCTCACGCACTCCCTGGACCCAACACAAATTCCGCTGGTCCGCAACGGCGCTCCTACCACCCGTCGTATGAGACGCATGAACGGAGAGTGGTCGGACTGCCGCATGCAAAACCGATGCGCCTACTCTATTGTTGGTCATCAGCGCACGCCTTTCAATATGGCTGGCGAACTTCTGCGAGATCAAGCAAAAGTAGACAGTAAAACAAACGAATTTTGTTCATTCACCCCATGGACACAATATGTCACAGACATGTCCGGCCTTGTTAACTACGACAGATTGAAAGCAGTCACGGCGACACTGTTGCAACGCAACTTGGGAGACAGCACAGCTGCTTCCAACTCGCCTTTGGTCAACCTGAACGACAGCAGCACAGGCAAAATGGTGTGCATGCTTTGTCAGGGACCATACTCACGCGACCGCTCAATCGTGATGCAAATTCAGGAGACACACGGTCCCTTCTGCCCAGAAACATTCCCATGGAATGATATCCCAGCACAAAAGTACGTCTATTTGTGCAAGAAAACAGATTTCTTTCACCGACACTGGTCAGAGGTCACAGGCCACAAACCAGATGAGGAGAAAGATGAGGCAGAAGTGCTCCAAAACATTGAATATTACGATCTCACTGCAAATGAGCGTAAAAAGTTCGATGATTATAAGCTGAAATTCCCTGAGTGGAACACTACTCAGATACTGGATGTCTTGGAGACGGCAATTAATCGGAAACCGAACTTGCTGCCTGCCTCTAAAAGAGGCCCAGGTGACAACGTCGCTTGGTCAAGACCCTGTGAATACTCGGATTTCAGACCGCACTACAACTGTGTCTTGCCTTATGTCGCACCTGAAGACAAACGCATCAATATGCCTGACATCATACAACCATTTGCAAAAGCTTATGCTAGTAAACTTGTCGGCAATCAGAACTACGAGAAAACACTCAAAACGCAATACAACCGCATTGGTTGGAATCGATTCTGTTTCGCCGTAGAGACAGGTATCGCTTCAAAGCGTGTATTCTCGCTCAGAGATCAATTCTGCAGCGCCAAGCCCACAGTCAAAGTTGCACGCACAATGGTCAACGTTCTCCAATATTACGGAGACAATGCAAGCCTATCTCCTGAGGTTAAAAACCTCGACACTGAAGTTTACAACTCTGAAACTTTCACCCTGTCGGAGATGCTAGCAAAATGGTACAGAACCTACAACGAGATCATGCTACGAGGTAATGCTCCGGCTCAGAGGCAAACCTCTAGACCTAAGCACGGCCCCATGCAATATCGATACCTTGAGGATTCGCGATACCCGAAGCAAAAAGCTAACGGAGTGGCACAGCCATTTGAGAGAAATGTTTACATTCCCTCTATCGCAATACCGGAACATGGCATAGCCAATTTCCCATGCCTCTATATCGATTATTCACTACGACAACATCCCATTGGCTTTCAGCCAAACCAGTTTGAACCGCCCAATAGAATCCCTGAATACAGTAGTGACGGCGAAGCCGCGCACATTGTATACTTCAAGGAAAGTTTCTCAACTACACCTATTGACCTACCGCTCAATCGCAAAGCGACTGAGACGGCAGATCAGACGCAGAAGGCACAGCCTACCGCAAGTAATGCCTCTGTACAACAGAGTGCATCAGGTGGCGCACCTGCCAAATTGTCTCAGAAGGTTGTACCCATGAAGAGACAAAGGCAACCACAGGTGCAGCGCATACGCGCCGAGGATTTCCCTCAACTAGAAACGACCGTGGCGCAACACCTTGCTGAGGAGGACGCACAGTCTTACAGAGACTTTATGGTATCCTCAGATGAAGAGCTACAGATCCTGGAGCCTACATCCTCAACAAGTTGGCACGATTCACAGAATCACACATCTCACGCAGGAGCTGTAGTGGCGAATTTCGCCAGAGATGACAGAGGAAACTTTGTCATGTCCCCTGCACATTTCCAACAAATGCTGCAACAGGCACAACAGGACGCACAGCGCCCTATGGCCGAACCTTTCGGCCACAGCATGGCTCACCAGCCAGGCACCAGTGCCATAATCGATCAGGCTCGATTCGCTTTCAGCGAGGCTCTCACAAGAGCCCAGCAGCCCTTTCAACGCGCAATCCCGAACTACGCGCAAGCGGCCAGCGCAGCCCCACGAGGATGCACCCCCATTGCACAGCAGTCGGGGCAGCAGCCACAGCAGAGCGTCCAGGGGTACAACCTCTCGGGACAGCTTGCCGAGCAGCAGCAATTCCACCAATCGTGGAGCGCACCGCGGCCGCCTACCCCATCGTGGCAACAGCCACAACCGCGGCAATCCTTCGAACAGTCGGGGAGCTTCAAACAATCGGGGCAATCTCAACAACAGAGGTTCCCGCTCCAGAGGCGCCTTCAGGCACCGCAGGGGCCCCAGCAACCAGTAGCGAGTAGAAGCTGCCTCGACACTCGAGTGATTCGCCCACAGGGCAATCAACAATCTGTCAAAGGCAGTACCTCGAGTGCGAGCAACACTCCTGTTCAACCGAATTCGGTAAACACGCAGTACGTGCACCCACCAAAGTGTGATTGCAGAGACGTCATAGACTGTCCTATCTGCAAAGCACGACATGATATTTACCAGGAATTCGAGAGAGCCAAATGGGAAGCCCATAAATACGAATGGGAATCAGGTCTGTGGAAACGCTACTACACAGAAAAGAACCTACCTGATAGAATCAGTTTTGCCGATATGAAAACCAACCAGGATTTCGTAAAATGGTGTCGCCTACAGGGTGACAACAAATGGCACAGACTGACGGACAACCGCAATGCTAAAATCAAAATAGCACGAACACATGGCCCTAAAATCACGGCTGAAGAAGTTCAACGTGTCCAGGCTAATAAGCTTAGACACGGCGGTAACGTCCAACTTTAGGAACTACGATAACATACGAGACTTTAGAGTATGAAGCATAGCTTTAACTCGCCATACGACAGAAATCTCGGGCAAAGCCTGAGTCTCTCCCACAGCTCAATTTCTCTATAGGCCTACCTAAAAACCGGTTTACTGCCAACACCATTCTGTATCTTTTTCTCTGAAAAAACCGTACTGCCACTTGATCCGATTTCTTTATCGATCTTTTCTTTCTTTATTGCGTCAAGACACGCACGAGGGATTATGGTAGTCAGGTGTTCACCACACATTATCACATCTTAATCACTTCGTTACATTTTTTTCTCTGTTTTTCTTTTCGTTACCGCGTTTTTAAAGTGATTACTACGACACCACCATATCACATCATCAACCACCGACTCCAGACAAGTG
>JGI12210J13797_11224379_pt1 | contig 12810 bp, 12 predicted proteins | sample ElkSlonscriptome_3_FD_13797 | JGI IMG/M metagenome (IMG submission 13797) | reverse complement strand
CGGTGATCCCGCCGCCGAAGCCGGTGCCGCGGTTGACGGTGACATATTCCCGAATGATGGACCCCCGTCCGATCTTGACATAAGTCTCTTCTCCGCCGAACTTGATGGCCTGGGGTTGGGCCCCGAGGGAGGCGAACTGGAAAATCCGGCAGTCCGGCCCGATGGTCACGAAGGGATCGATGGTGACATGGGGGCCGATCCGGGTGCCGGACCCGATGGTGACGTTCTCTCGAATTACGGTATAGGGCCCGACGGAAACATCCCTGTCGAGTTCTGCTTTGGGGTCGATAATGGCTGTCGGGTGTATCATGCATCCTCTCCAAAGGCGGCCAGAAGTTCGGCTTCCGCCACGCGATTGCCGTCTACGGTAGCCACGCCGGCCATTTTGACGGCCCTGGACCGGGCTTTGATCATGGTAACCTCCAGAATCAGTTGGTCGCCGGGCAGGACCGGTTTCCGAAACCGGACCTTGTCCATACCCATGAAATAGATAAGGGCGCCGTGGCGGTCTTCCGGAAGGGATTCCATCACCAGCACCCCGCCCGCCTGGCCCATGGCTTCAATGATCAATACCCCGGGCATCACCGGCATGTCGGGGAAATGGCCCTGAAAAAAAGGTTCATTGGCGGTCACGTTCTTCAGGGCGATAATCTTCTCACCGGGAACCACTTCCAGAACCCGATCCACCATAAGAAAAGGATATCGATGGGGCAGAAAACCCATGATCTCCCGGACCCCGTACCGACGGCGCACTGTTTCCTTGGCCTCTTCCTTCATTTTTCCTCCAGGGCTTTCAATCGCTTTTCCAGTTCGGCAATCTGTTTTTTCATCTCCGGCAGCCTGGGAACGACCGTCTGCACGCGAAGCCATTGGGAATGCGGCATCTCCGGAGAACCGGACATGATGCTGTCGTCCGGAATCGATTTGGCGATCCCGGCCTGGGGACCGATGGTGACGTTGTTACCGATGTTCAGATGGCCCGACACCCCGACCTGGCCGGCCAGAATGGCGTGCCGGCCGATGCTGGTGGATCCGGAAATTCCCACCTGGGCCACCAACACCGTGTTTTCACCGACCGTCACATTATGGGCGATGTGAACCAGGTTGTCGGTTTTGACCCCTTTTTGAATCCGGGTTTCCCCGAAGGTCGCCCGGTCGATGGCGTTCAGGGCCCCGATCTCCACATCGTCGTCGATCCGGACGATGCCGGTGTGGGGAATCTTATAATACCTTTCGCCGTCCGGGGCGAACCCGAACCCGTCGCTTCCGATCACCGTGCCTGCATGAATGATCACCCGGTTGCCTATTCGGCATTTGTCCCGAATAGTGACATTGGGGTATACCTCCACATCGCTGCCGATGGTCACCGCATCCCCGATCACCACCCCGGGATGCAGCCGGACCCGATCTCCCAAGGACACCCGGTCGCCGATGACCACCCCGTGGGATACCGTGACCGCCTCACCGGCGACAAAATCTTCACCGATATGAGCGTGGGGGCTGGTGAAACCCTCGGGAACCCGGTGGGGGTGAAACAACTCCACCACCCGGGCGAAGGCCACTTGGGGGTTCTTCACCCGAACCAGCGGCTTTTCGCCGGCTTCACACTTCATGGGCACGATCACGGCCCGGGCCCGGGTGTCGCTGATCCGTTTCAGAAATTTCGGGGTCCCGGCCAGGGTGATCTGGTACGGCCCGGCGGTTTCAAAGGGAGACACCCCGTCGATCATCATGTCCGGATCTCCGTTCAGCCGCCCGTCCACCGCATCGGCGATCTCTTTCAGGGATATCCGCATCTGAATGCACCTCGATTTCCCGAATAATGATTATCGGGTTTTGGCGTTATAACGTTTCAGGAGTTCATCCGTGACATCGATGGCATTCGGATAATAGAGCACCGCCCCCTTTTCAATAATCAGAAGGTAATTCCCCTTCTCCCCGATCTGCTTGACGATCTCAAAAACATCCTTTTGAATCCGTTTGATGATTTTGGCTTCGAAGACCCGAAATTCCTGGGCGTTCTTTTTTTGAAGCTCCTTGAAGTCGTTGACCTTGATCCGAAACTCGCGTCCCTTCTGTTCGCGCATCTCTCGGCTCATCACCAGGGCCTCGGCTTCCAGCTTGCCTTTAAGACCTTCGATTTCCCGGCCGGTCTCCCTCAGGCTCGATTCGATCCGTTCTTTTTCCTTTTCGATTTCACCCCGGGCGGCCTTGCCCGCAGTCGACTCCTGAATGATGCGTTCAAAATCGACGATGCCGATTTTGGCATCGGCACCCAAAGAAACACTCACCCACATCAGGCTGATGACCGCCGTCACAAAAGCGATTCGTACTGCTTTCATGGAATAACCTCCTCATTTGAATTCAAGAACCGTGTTCCGGCTCCGCTTTCAGGTTTTCAGATAATGGTGCTCTAAAACGCGCTTCCCATGGCGAATTCCCATCGCCCGCTCTCTTCGCCTTCCTGTTGATCCAGCACATACCCGTATTCGATTCGAATCGGTCCCATGGGGGAATACCACCGGAAACCGAACCCGGCGCTTTCCCGAAGCTCATCGAAGCGAATGGTTTCGGAGTCGTCAAAGACGTTTCCGGTATCGTAAAAGAGCACCCCTACAAGCCCCGCTTTTTTGATCAGCGGGACGATGAATTCCGCATTAAACTGAATATATTTGAACCCGCCGACCTGGGCCCCGTCTTCGTCGAACAGGCTGATATCCCGCCAGTCGAATCCCCGCAGGGAGTTGATGCCGCCCAGATAAAACCTTTCATAATCGGGCAGGTTTCCGCCGGTGTTTTCGGTCACATACCCGCCTTCGGCGTGGAGAAATCCCACCGTCTCCCAGAAAAGAGGGATGTACTGGCCGGTCTCGGCCAGGTACTTGGTGAAGGCGATATCCCCGCCCAACCCGGCATACTCCACGCTGACGCTGTGGCTTCCCCCTTCGGTCGGGTTGAAGGCCCGGTCCCGGGAATCATACCGAAGAGATGCGGTAATGCTGCTGGTCACGTTTTCGCCTTCCAGGTCCTTGATCTGGATAGAGGCGTCTTCATCGATATCGGTGATATCGCTGATGTCGTACCGATAGCTGAGATAAGCACGGGTGAAATCGAAAACCGGATATCCGAACCGGACCGCGCCCCCCATGCTCTCCCGGTCATAGGTATCATAGTCGCGCTCCCAGTTGTAGAGATCGAACCCGGCGGACAGGGGGATATCGAAGAGCCAGGGTTCGGTGAAACTCAGGGTGAACCGGCTCGATTTACCGCCCACGTCGGCCCGGAACTGCAGGACCTGACCCCGGCCGAACAGGTTTCTCTGGGATATGGAAGCCATGGCGAAGAGATTGTCGACGCTGCTGTACCCGCCGCCGAAACTGAAGGTGCCGGTAGGCTTTTCAGCCACCTCGATTTCCAGGACCATCTGATCCTCCGCCGATCCTTTGGCGGTGTTGACTTTGATGTCTTCAAAATAATCGAGGCGGTGAAGGTTTCGAACCCCCCGTTTCAGGCGCCGGCCGCTGTAAAGGCCCTTTTCATACACCTCCAACTGCCGCCGAATCACCTTGTCCCGGGTTTTGGTGTTCCCGGAGATGGTGATTCTTTCAAAGTAGACCAGGGCTTTCTTGTCGATCTGATAGGTGAGATCCACCGTGAGTTCTTCCGGATTCTTGTTGATTCGGGGGGCGATATCGGCATAGGCGTATCCTTCGTCCGAATAGATATCCGACAGCTTCAGGACATCATTTCGAACCACCTCACGGTTGTAAAAGGTTTCATCGGTAATCCCGATCTGATCCATCAGGACCGGTTCCGGAATGACCAGGTCCCCGCTGACGTCCACTTTTCCCACCCGGAACCGGGACCCCTCGTCGATTTTGATGGTGACGTAAATCCAGTTTCCCTGGTACTCCACCCGGGGGTCCCCCACCCGGGCCTCGATATACCCGTTGTTGTGATAGAAGGCGGTGAGCCGGGCCACATCCTGGTTGAGGTCTTCCTGGTTCAGTTCTCCGGAGGCGGTGATCCAGGACCAGAACCCTTTTTCGGAGGTCTTCATCAGGTCCTTGAGGTCGTCCTCCGAATAGGCGTCGTTGCCCACGAACCGAATCTCCCGGATTCGAACCTTTTCTCCTTCATCGATGATGAATTCAAGATCGGCCTGGTTGTTGTCGAGCGGGTGAATTTCATAGTCCACCTGAACATTGTGGTAATTCTTCTCCCGGTATAAGGATTCGATGCGCCGAAGATTGCTTCGAATCATATAGACGTTGAGGATGGAGCCGGTTCGAATATTGAGGCTCTCTTCAACCTCCTCATCGTCATACAGACGGTTGCCGGTAACCTCGATGCGTCGAATGGTCGGTTTTTCCGTCACCCGAAAGGTAATGATCTTTCCCTGGGGGGAGTCCTCGGCTTCGATGCGGATGTCCTCGAAATATCCCATGCGATAGACCGCCTTCAGGTCCTCGGACAGGCTTTTGGCCAGGAATACATCCCCGGGCCGGGTTTTGATCACCCGGTCGATGGCGTCCGATTCGATCCGCTGGTTTCCTTCGATTCGAATCTGCGTCACCCGCTCCTGTTTGAACAGACGGGAGGAGAATTCATCCACCAGCTTCCGCATAATTCGGGTCAGGTTTTCGATGCCGGTCCCCTCTACGTAGAAAACCGACGGCGGCTCCTGACCGAAGGTGGGGATCATTTTGGCGTCGATGCTGATCTTCTGCCCGACCCGGGTCAGGCTCCCCCAGATGACATAGTCCGCACCCTGACGCAGTCCGAAGGATCGAATTCCGCCGGCCTGCCGGGTGACCTCGGTCCAGGACATCCCTGCCGGAAGGTTGGGATCGACCACCCCGGCGCCCTCCTGCTCCAGAAAAGAGCGAATCACCTCCGGAAGCCGTTCCCGAAGATAGTCCCGCCCCTCGAGGGCGTTGATCTGAAAGGGAAGCACCGCCACCTGGACCGTTTCCAGGCCGAACGCCGTTCGGGGTTGTCCCGCCCATACGGTCCACAATAGGAGAGGGATAAGGAGGAGCAGCTTCAGCCTTTTGAATTCCGGGGATCTCAACATGTCTGCCTCAATTCGTTTCGACGAGTTGTCCGTCCACCAAGGTCACGCGGCGGGACATGTATGCCGCCAGTTCCGCGCTGTGCGTGACCACCACCAATGTCATGCCGAATTCTCGATTCAATTGACAGAGCAGTTCATGCACCTGCTCACTGTTGCGCTTATCCAGATTTCCCGTGGGTTCATCCGCCAAAAGCAGGGGCGGTTTCAACACCAGGGCCCGGGCCAGGGCCACCCGCTGCTGTTCTCCGCCCGAGAGTTCATTGACCCGGTGATGGAGCCGCCGGTTCAGGCCCACCCGATCCAGAAGCGCCGCCGCCCCGGCCGTCGCCTCTTTCTTTGGAAGGCCGTTGATCAGCAGCGGCATCATCACATTCTCGAGCGCGCTGAATTCGGGCAGAAGATGGTGAAACTGAAACACGAAACCGATGAACTCATTTCGAAATCGGGCCAGCTTTTCCGAAGGATACTTCAGCACCTCACGACCTCGAAACAGCAGGGTTCCGCTGTCGGGCCGATCCAGGGTCCCCAGGATGTGCAGAAGGGTCGATTTTCCGATCCCCGAGGGACCGAGAATGGCCACCGTTTCCCCTTCATTCAGATGGAAATCGAGGTTTTTCAGAATCTCGATCCGGTCATTTCCGCTCCCGAAACTTTTAAATACACCGGCGGCCCTTACCAGGCCGCCCGGCTGCGACGCGATATCCGGACCGGTCTCCGTCGATTTATCCATACCGCAACGCCTCCACCGGATTCAACCGGGATGCCTGATAGGCCGGATAGAGCGTCGCCAGAAAGGAAATCCCCAAGGCGGCCGCGGCGATTATCGTCACATCCCACAATTCGAGCTGAACCGGCAGGGTGGTGATGTAGTAGACATCCGACGGAAGTTGAATAAAGCGGTACCGCTTTAAAAGAACACAGAGCAGGCAGCCGAGCCCCACCCCTAAAAGCGTACCGATACCGCCTACCGCCGCCCCCTTGAACATAAAAATGCGTCGAATGCTGCGATCGGCGGCGCCCATGGTTTTAAGGATGGCGATATCCCGGGTCTTTTCCATTACCATCATGATCAGGGAGCCGGCGATATTGAAGGCGGCCACCAGGACGATCAGGGTGAGGATAATGAACATGACCGTTTTTTCCAGCTTGAGGGCGGAAAAGAAATTCCGGTTCATCTCCATCCAGTCCCGCACCTCATAGGAAGACCCGACCGCTTCGGAAATGCGATCGGCGATTCGGCGGGCCGCGTAGACATCCGCCACCCGGATTTCTATTCCGGTGACCGCCTCCCCCATTCGTAGCGCCTGCTGAGCATCCTGAAGCCGGACAAAGGCCAGACTGCCGTCGTATTCGTACATTCCGGATTCGAAATACCCCGCCACCTGAAAACGTTTCATGGCCGGCATATGGCCGATGGGAGAGATCATTCCCCGGGAGGTGATCAGATAGATCCGGTCCCCTTCCAATACCCCCAGGCCGTTGGCCAGTTCACGACCCAGAATGATTCGGGGCACGGAAGCCTTCTTCGCATTCGACCCCGCTGAGGCGGAAAGCTGCTTGAGAGCGGCGCCCTCGACATTTCGAATAATCCGGTCGGCGGAGGCCGGATCGACCCCCCGCAGGACCGCTCCGGAAACGCCGGCCGAAGAACGCAGCATCACCTGGGAATAGATATACGGGGTGGCCGACACAATGCCGTCGAAGTCTTTAACTGCGGCCAGCACCTGCTCATAGTCGGTGAAAGGCGCCTCGGGCCGGGTCACCACCACATGGGATTCCACCCCCAGAATTCGGGATTTCAGGTCCGATTCAAACCCGGCCATCACCGCGATGACCACGATCAGGGCCATCACCCCCACCATCACCCCGGCGATGGAAAGCAGGGTAATCAGGGAAATAAAGGCCTGTTTCTGTTTGGTTCGCAGATAGCGGCGGCCTATGAACAGTTCGAAAGACATGGATGCCCAGGGCGTCAAAGTCGGTCCGGGATATTCACCATAAAGTGATTGTCGCTTTACCGGCCCGTCATCGACACCGGTTATTTCGCTTTCATGTGGGGAAACAGGATCACCTCGCGGATGGAGGCGGCGTCGGTCAGCAGCATCACCAGCCGATCGATGCCGATACCTTCTCCGGCGGTCGGGGGCATGCCGTATTCGAGGGCTTCGATGTAGTCTTCATCCATAAAATGGGCCTCTTTGTCCCCGGCGGTTCGGTCCTCCACCTGCTGAAGAAAACGGGATCGCTGGTCTTCGGGATCATTGAGCTCGGAAAACCCGTTGGCGATTTCCCGGCCGGCCACGAACAGCTCGAACCGGTCGGTCAGGTCGGGTTCGGTATCGCTTCTGCGGGAGAGCGGGGAGACCTCCACCGGATACCCGGTGATGAAGGTGGGCTGAATCAGCTTCGGTTCCACCAGGGCGTCGAAAAGCTTGGTGATGATCTTGCCCAGCCGACCGGTCTTGGTGATCCGCACCCCGTTTGCGGCGGCGAATTCAAGAAGCCCCTCCTGGTTCGTCAGGAGCGCCGGATCGAGGCCGCCCATTTCTTCCAATGCACCGGATAAGGTCATTCGCCGCCACCGGTCGGACAGGTCGATGGTGTGGCCCTGATAGTCGATGATTTCCGTCCCCAGCACCGCCCGGGCCGAATGGCGGATCATCTCTTCCGTCAGGTTCATCAGGTCTTCATGGGTGGCATAGGCCTGATAGAACTCGAGCATGGTAAATTCCGGATTGTGCTGGGTGGAGACCCCTTCGTTTCGAAAATTTCGATTGATCTCGAAAACCCGTTCAAATCCGCCCACCACCAGCCGCTTCAGGTAAAGTTCCGGTGCGATCCGCAGGAAGAGATCCATGTTGAGGGCGTTGTGATGGGTCACAAAGGGTTCGGCTTCGGCCCCGCCGGGAATGGGCTGCATCATGGGGGTTTCCACCTCCAGGAAATCCCGGTCCAGAAGGAATCGGCGAACCGATTGAATGATCCGGCTTCGTTTGAGAAAGAGATCCCGAACCTCGGGATTCATAATCAGGTCGACATACCGCTGACGGTATCGCTTTTCAGGATCACGGAGGCCGTGGAACTTTTCAGGAAGGGGGCGGGTGGCCTTGCAAATGAGTCGAATCTCCCGGGCCAACAGGGTCCATTCCCCGGTCTTTGTCTGAAACATCCCCCCCGTGAGCCCGATAAAATCGCCGATATCCAACTGCTTGAACAGGGCATAGGCGTCATCGCCCACCTTGTCTTTACGGATATAGGCCTGAATCTGACCGGTTCTGTCTCGAAATCGAATAAAAGTGGATTTGCCGAACCGATTGACGGCCATCATGCGACCGGCGAGCGTAAAGACCGGTTCGTCCGCCGTCAGCGATTCGGGGGCTTGTTCCACTTTTTGCTTAATTTCCGACACCGTATGGGTGACGGTGAAGTTATTGGGAAAAAGGTTTACTCCATTTTCCTTGAGGTCTGAAATCTTCTGTTTTCGTCTTTCGATCAGATCGCCTGTCTTTTCCATGGGGCTCCGGTGCCTGTCCTGCCGTCAGGGGTTATGTGCAAAAAGTTAAGCAGGGGATGGTATTCCATTTGGGCAGGGGTGTCAAGGCATGATGAAAGCCGAAGAATTCACCCTTCCTCGATGCAGACCTCGATGGTGAACTCCTCGCCCTGACCGCTGAGGAACTCCCCCTCATCCAGGGAAAAGGTGATGGCGAGAATCGGGTAGGTGGTGATATGCTTGATGGTGTGATCCTTTCCGGAGATCACGGTGGGAATGGCTGACTCGAGGGACATCCCCAACCCTTCCAGCTCCTGGCGGGCCTGCCCGGAAACCATATTGGTGATCTCCCCGACGGCATCCTTTATTTCGTCGTCGACCTCGCTCATCCGCTCTCCGAACATATTGGATACAATGACCAGAATCGTCTTTTCCGGAAAACTGACCGACAGTGATCCCGAGGCGTCGCCGGTGAGACCGATCACCCCCGACACATCCCCGTTTGCGGTTTTTTCGTCTTTGAAATACGGGGGTTTGAAATGAGCCTCGGTAAAGGCCATGGTCTTCAGAACGGTCAGTGTGGCATTGATGAAGGGTTGAATTAAATTAAAGTCCATTTTATCTTTTTCAGCCATGTCTTTCTCCCGATAAAGAGGAATGTTGAAAAAAACCACCGTCAAACTCCGGAAGGCCGGGGGTTCGCGAAAGCTCCATTCATTCTTTTTTAATCCCGTGCTGTCAAGCTTTTTACGAATATTTCCAGTTTTATTCCGGAAGGATCAGCTTCAATTTTTTCCCCAGATCCTTGGCCGTAAAGGGCTTGATAATATATCCGGTGACCCCTTCCTTGGTCGCCTCGATCACGTTCTCCTTTTTGCCTTCGGCCGTGACCATGACGAAAGGGAGGTCCTGCAAACGCTTGTCGGCCCTGATTTTTTTCAGCAGGGCGATGCCGGTCATGTTGGGCATATTCCAATCGCAAATCACCAGGTCCACCTTTTCACGGCTCAGAATATCCCAGGCGATCACCCCGTCCTCGGCCTCTATAATGTTGGTTAAGCCGAACCGCTTGGTCAGCATTCGGCGAATGATGCCCCGCATGATGGGAAAATCGTCCACAATCAGAATACAGAAGTCCTCCTGCGCCATTACCTACTCCTCAAAACGGTTATCATATGCATTCAAATCAGGATGTCGGTGTCGGAAAAGGATCGGTATCGGCAAAATCATCTTCTCTATTTCGCCTCACCCGGAAGGATATTGCCGAGGACGGAGAACAGTTCTTCGGAGCTGAAGGGTTTGGTCACATACCCCGTCGCCCCCTTTCCAATGGCCTGTTCAATGAAGTTTTTTTTGCCCTCGGCGGTCACCATTACAAAGGGAAGCGCCGACATCCCGGAATCGGAACGAACCAGCTCCAAAAGATCCACCCCTTTCATGTTCGGCATGTTCCAGTCACAGATTACAAGGTCGATCTGCCGATCGTTCAATAAATTCCAGGCCTGCTTTCCGTTTTCCGCCTCGATAACGTTCTCGATTCCCCGATCCCTCAACATCCGTCGAATCACTCTGCGCATGGTTGAAAAATCATCGACCAGCAATACACAAAAATCCTCATACATTGTGCTTCCCTCGATTGAAAAACCGATGAATATCTGAACTCCCGTCATCCGGTGCCGAACCCGTCCGATCTTTCCCGGGAACGGGCCTGCTATTTGAGAATATCGGCTCCCACACGCCCCCGCCCCTCTTTGGGAAGGCTTCCTGAACGGTATGATTGATAATCAAAATAAATTATTATACTATATAAGACAATCCATTTTCTATCAACTCAAAGTATTAATTTGCCGATACCCTTCGGTGAATCCTTAAATTCCGGCAAAATGGTTACAAATTCTCTTGAAAAGGGGNGAAGATGGCTGTACAAAGTCGGGTATCAAGACTTCATGATATTCATCAGGGATTTGGGGGTCGCATTCAATCCGAAAAGGAGGAGACAAACTGTGGAAAAGTCGGTAAAGTCATTTGACCAAGCCTCGAAAGGCATGCAAGAAAAGGAAGGAAAATACCTGACCTTTACTCTGTCGGACGAAGAATACGGGATCGGAATTCTGAAGATCAAGGAAATCATCGGAATGATGCCCATCACCTCGGTTCCGCAGACCCCCAAATACGTCAAGGGGGTAATCAATCTCAGGGGCAAAGTGATTCCGGTACTTGATTTGCGGATTCGATTCGGCCTGGAAGCCATCGATTATACCGATCGGACCTGCATCATCGTGGTGGAAATCGAAGGAGAGACCAACGACATCATGATCGGCCTGGTAGTGGATACGGTATCGGAAGTTCTCAACATTCGAAAGGACGAGATTGAACCGCCGCCCCGGTTCGGGACCAAACTGGACACCGATTACATCATGGGAATCGCCAAGGCCGAGGGCGGCGTCAAGATCTTGCTCGAAATCGACAAAGTCTTGAAATCCGAAGAGATCCTTCTACTGGAAAAAACCGCTTAACGAGGCCGCCGACCGAGTGTCGTTCTGAAGAAAAAAATGTTCAAGATAATTGATCAATCGAACTGGATGGTGATTCAGCCGACCGGAGACATCATCTCCCGGGAGTCGGAGGATTTTCGACGCTTACTCCTCGACCTTTTGAACAACGGCCATGAACGGATTCGGTTTGATTTGTCGAAGGTTCGGGACATCGATGCCGCGGCGCTTCGGGTTTTTGTGGTGTTTTCCGATCTCATCGGCCGGCGGTTCACCGATCGCCGAATCGAACTGATTCACACCGATCCGGATATTGAAATTCTGTTTCGTTTGACGCGCCTCGACCGGACCTATCGAATCGCCTGACAGGGAAAACGTACATGGACTTCGATGAATCGATTTTGACCGAATTCGCCTTGGAAGGCGGTGAGCATCTCGAGAGGGTGGAACAGGACCTCCTCCTGATCGCCCAGGCCAAAGAAGGGTCCGATGCGGAGTTGATTCATCAGGTGTTTCGAGGCATCCATTCCATCAAGGGGAGCGCCGGTTTTCTTCCCCTTCCCCGAATGCAGACCCTGGCCCACGAGATGGAAACCCTCCTGGATCAGGTGCGGGATGACCCCGGGACCCTGCGGCCCGCCATGGTGGATGTGCTCCTGGACGGAGTGGATCTGCTGAAGGCGATGATGGAAGACATTCTTCGCAGTGACGAGATCGATATCGAACCGGTTCACCGCCGGCTTTGTGAATTGACCGCCTCCGGCTCAGACGCTCCCGCATCCGACCCGACGGATTCCGCCCTCACCGGCGGAACGGGGTTTTCGAATGTCCGGTTCGATTTCTCCCCGGAAACCCTGAAAAAAATCCCCATTTCCCATGAATACCTGTATGTATTGAGATATGACCTGATGGAGGCGGAGCAGACCGACGGCAAAAGCCCGGCCGGGATCTTCAAGGACCTTCAGGGCCTCGGCACGATCGTGGATGCGGTCATGCCGTCGTCCGGAATCGACCCGTCGGAGCCGCTTCCGGACGGCCCTTTCTGGTGCATCGTCCTCTATTCCACCATTTTGGGGCCCGAATTTCTCGACGAGGCCGCCGGTCTGCCCGAAGATCGCATATTCGCCCTGGATATCGAAACCCTGCCGGATATCGACGCCCTTCTCATCAGCGGCGATTCAGGCGAGGTCTCTCTGATCGACTCGGATCACCAGGCCCCCGCATACGACCCAGGCGATCAAGACCGCCCGGATACACATCCCTCGACAACGCCGGAAACCGAACCTTCACCACCGGCTGCCGAAAGCATCGCCCAGTTTGTCCTGGATTCGGATGATCTTCTGGAGAAAGTCGAACGCCACCTCAGCGGCATCGGCAAAGATTCGGAACAAAACCGCGGGCGAATCGGCGAGGTGTTCCCCCTGATTCACGCTCTTCAGGAGCATGCCGGGCTTTTGGGGCTGACCTCTTTTGAACGGTTCAGCCGGGAAATGGTCCATTTCCTCAACCGATTCTTGAACGGAACATCGCAGATAGATGACACTGAACGGGACCTGCTTCTGAAAGGGGTCGATCTGCTTCAGGAAGGATTGTGGGAATTGTCGGTCCACGGCACCGCCTCTTTTCCGGAGGCCGCCGCATTTTTTTCCACCGCATCCGCCGGACCCGATGCCGATAGGAGATCTGAAAAACAGACCGAATCCGAGGACAAGAGAATCGCCGCCCTTTCCGGTTCCGCCGGTTTTTCG
>JGI12210J13797_10337666_pt1 | contig 12810 bp, 8 predicted proteins | sample ElkSlonscriptome_3_FD_13797 | JGI IMG/M metagenome (IMG submission 13797) | reverse complement strand
GCGGCGGTCGCGGTGATCGCTACTAGTTCAAGCCACTCGCGAATCTTATTGAGCTACCAACCGCATTGCGGTTTGATCAACAAATGATCGAAGGGAAGCCGGTTTATCCAGCTTCCCTTTTTTCATTTCGCAGGTTTGCCACAATGTCGCTCAGTAGCAGCGTATCGCTGAGACGCTGGATTTTGCGAGCCGCTACGAAACTTTTGACGACTTCCGCTACAAAGATACACCGTCTCAGAGAGACTCGCCTACTGGAGCCACTGCTTGGCCGCTTCGCCGGTTATGGGTGCGGCACAAGTATAATCCTCACAGTGGTATAACGTCGGGGAGCCATCGATCACACTGCGATGCTGATTCAAGGCCACGACGGGTCCTGAATCAGGTGCCTCGCCAATTACCCATGACAACGTTGCATGAGGACGAAACGACTTCAATAGATCGCGTCGAATGCTTTCCATCGTCTCGATGTTTGGCACGGCCAATACGATTTGCTCGGAATCGTTTCGGCAGCGGTCGAGTGCCACCACCAATGCTGCACATGCAGCCGATTGCGTTTGCAAAATTTCGTTCGCCAATCTCAACGTCCGCTCGGCGGCCGTCCGGAAATCGTCGCGATGACAAAGCCGTGATAGCTTCAGTAGTCCCATCACGGCGGACGCATTGCCACTCACCAAGCTTCCATCGTGCCAATCTTTCGTCCGTGTGATCAATGCTTCCGAATCGTTCGACGTATAATAGAAGCCACCCAACTCTTTGTCTTCGAATTGTTCGATCATCGTATCGGCTAGTTTAACCGCGTGACCGATGTAGCGAGCTTGACCGGTCGCTTCGAAAAGGGAGATAAGTGCCTCAATCGTAAATGCGTAATCATCCACATACGCATTGAGGTGCGATTTACCTTGCCGAAACGCGTGCAACAACGTGCCATCGTCGGCAACCATATGATCGAAGGTGAACCTTGAAGCCCGCTTTGCGATTTCAATATAATCCGGCCGATCGAGAACGCCGCCAGCAACTGCGAACGCAGAAATCGCTAATGAATTCCAAGCCGTTAGGATCTTATCATCTCGGCCCGGATGCACCCGTTTGTCTCGCTCGATCCGAAGCTTTTCGCGATCCTGTGCTAGCTGCGTCACCAAATCGGGCATTGAGAATTCTTCAGCAAAGCTTTCGATGGAGCGAGGGAGGTTGGCGATGTTGTTGCCTTCAAAATTCCCCTCCTCGGTAATGTCATAAACCTGACAAAAACGCTCGCCGTTTTCGTCGCCAAGGATCTGCTTCACTTCACTCGGCGTCCACACATAGTATTTGCCTTCGACCCCTTCGCTATCGGCATCTTCGCTGCAGTGAAACCCGCCAGCCGGATCCGTCATTTCGCGAGCGAGGTAATCGAGGATCTCACACGCGACATCGGCGTGGCGATGGTTCCCGGTGACTTGGTACGCTCGGACGTACTGGACGGCCAGCAGCGCATTGTCGTAGAGCATTTTTTCGAAGTGGGGAACCAACCATTTGCCGTCAACGCTGTAGCGAGCGAACCCGCCACCGATGTGATCTCGGATACCACCGCCCGCCATTTTATCGAGCGTCAACTCCGCTGCATCGGCTAGCTCTTTCTCGCCCGTCGTGACCGCCCTGGTGAGCAGCAATTGGAGATCGGTTGCGTGAGGAAATTTAGGAGCTGCACCGAAACCGCCCTCTTCACGATCGAGCACTTGCAAAAGTCGCGTTGTGCAGTGAGTGATGACCGTTTCATCGGCAATCGCATCGGACTCAGACTCGGTCCCGACAGCCAGCACGCCAAGCGAATCGGTAATCTTAGCGGAATGCTCTTCAACTTCGCTGCGGCGATTCTTCCATGCTTCCGCCAATGCGCTAATCACATCGACAAATCCAGGCATCCCACTGCGCTGAGTCGGTGGCCAATACGTTCCGGCATAGAAAGGTCGCATTTCGTGATCCAAAAAGACACTCATCGGCCACCCACCGCGCCCCGTCATCAACTGCACGGCATTCATATAGATCTGATCGATATCAGGCCGTTCTTCCCGATCGACTTTGATCGAAACGAAGTGCTCATTGAGGTAGGCTGCAATCGACTCATTCTCGAAACTCTCGTGCTCCATCACATGGCACCAATGACACGCTGCGTAGCCGACCGACAAAAAGATGGGTCGATCGGTTTGCCGAGCTTTTTCGAAAGCCGCCTCGCCCCACGGATACCAATCAACAGGATTGTTTTTGTGCTGGAGTAGATACGGGCTTAAGGAATCAGCCAAATGATTCATGGGACAGGCTTTCTTGCTTTCGTGCTTTCTTGATGGATGGTTGGAGAGAAAACCTCTAGGCGACCGGGCTGGGCTAGGTAAGCGGATGGGTCCGTTGGCCCGAAAACAATGGCACCGAGGTGCCGCTTGGATCGGCTAAAGGCTGGACTCCAACTCGGATTGGACTTCTGCATCAGGCGTAACCTCTTCGACGACTGGCATCACTTCCTGATCTTCCGTGTCCTCTTCAGCCGCCGGCTCGTCAACCTCTGCCTCATTGTCCATCGGTTCGTCCGCATTTGCCTCATCGGCTGAGGCCTCCTCTTTGTCCGGCTCATCCGCCATCTTTGTCGCTTCCGTCTTTTCCTTCATCTTCTGACGTGCTTCTCGCTCTCGCTCCATTTCCTCGGCCGCTTGGCGTTCGCGTTCTCGTTCTTGCTCGGCCAATTCTTGCTTACGTTTTTCGGCCCGTTCTTTCTGAGTTTTGCGAACCAACTCGTACGCTTCCGAACTGACTTGGTCATACGTGCCCATCATTTCGACAAATGCAGCAAGCGGGAAATCGTCGGCCAACTCTTCGCTATCGATGGCGACGGAATAGCGGCGAATCGATCTCATCAAATCTTCGGCCGAATCATCGACGGTCAGGATTGGATAGTCGTCGAAAATCTCTGCCCAAACCGCAAACGCTTGTTCATAGAGCTCGATCGCCTTATCGAGTTCAGCCTCTTCATTCGCCTTCTCGGCTTCGTAAATTAGACGCCGAGCTTTGACCGTTCGTTCTTCCTGCTCGGCTTGCGTCAGCGTGTCCCAGTACGGATAATTTATCTGGTTTCGATAGCCTTCCGTCTTCACTCGGCGTTCTTCGATATCCATAATCTGATCCGCCAACTCCATCGCCCTCATGCGGTCTTCGGGTGCCGCTTTTTTGGCGTAGGGAATCAAGTCGGGCTGCCATTGGTTTTCAATGCCTGGCATCTCTTCGCCGGTCAATTTGCGGAACTCTTCGAGTCGCAGTGCCTTCAGCCGCACCAGCTCATCGAGTTGCCCAAGTTTGATCGTGAACGCCGCGGTGGTCGGCACACTTCGCTCGCCAAACTCTTGCCAATCTTGTGCGGCCATCTGCCAAGCATTCTGGGCTCGTTCGTCGAGAACGCCTTCGTCCTCGATTGCCTCGGCGTGTTTGATTCGCCATTTGGGTCCGGTCTCATAGAAGTTAAGTGGAGTTTGCCTGCGAATTTTGACGCCTGAATCGACAAGGTCGTAGCCGTTGCGAAGCCACAGCCGTCCCACCAACCAATTGTCGGGCTTGAAGTACGGCCCACGCGCTTCGGGACTATCGACGGCAATCCCTTCCTCGAGCAATTTTTCATGCAACACTTCGTCGTCGGAAAACAGTTTGCGGAACTGGATTTTCTCGTCCGACATACCCATCTTCGAGCCGTAGAACCATCCGGTATACCAAACCAAACGCGGGGCATTGCGATTTTGGCGAACTCCCTTGCTTAAAAACTCGGTCCCCTCACGCACCATTTCGTAGCGCTGACGATAATCATCGAACTCAGTCGAAACGTTGTAGGCCAAGTTATGGGCTTGGTGCTCCCAGACCTTGTCGAAGTGCGGTTGAAGCAAAGAGATGTTGTTCAAGGTTGCTTTGTAGCGATCCCATTCGTGAGCGACCTTGTAGTGGTGGGCTTTGTTCCACAACAAAGTTGCGGCAACGCCACGCATCCCCAACGACGCCAATTTCATCGTCTCACTAGCGGGGCTAATTTCGCCCAGATCGCTTTCGGCGATGTTGAAACGGTTGCGCATCTCAGTGAGTTGCCCCCCCGAATCGCCTGAACCACTGCTTGGTTGACCAAGCAGGAACAGTGGAACGAGCATCGCCAACATGGCGACCAAGTAAATAAGTTTTCGACGAAGTGCTGTAGTTCTCATGCCGCGATCTCACGCGATTTCAGGAAGAAATAACTGACAAGGAATGCCAAAATACAATAGCCCAAGGTGGCGGCTGCATGCCGCCCGAGTAAGGCTCCGAAAATATCAAAACCGCTTGCTGCATACTCCGCCGTACCGACCATCTTTGGCAGGTTAGGAAGAGCGGTTGCAATGGCGTCGAGCGAATAGACGATTCCCGCGTCGACCGTTTTGATCACTTTGCCGGCAACCTCGTCGACGTCAAACTGAGTGGTCATCGCATCTTGCTTCAAGATACGGATCATCGATTCAATCGGTCCACCACCGCGTTCAATCCCAGCATCGATGTAGTACCGCGTGTCGTAAACTTGCTCGGCCGAAAACCCTAGCAGCACACAAACAAAGGTAGCAACCATCGCCACCGGCCCGCTCAAAAACGTACTGAACATCACGCCAAATGCGATCACCATCGTCATTTGCAACCAGATCGAAATGTAGGCTTTGGTTAGGTTCCAAGCAAAACTGTTCTCGCCCGCTCGCAAGTAAACGCCACTCTTGGTGACACCGAGATATTGGCTACTATCCAAGCAGCGGATTTGCACGATCATATCGCCTTGCTCATCGACAAAGGCATCGAAGACGTCGACCGTGCCATCTTTTTCGTCGACCAATCCGGCCAGCATCTCTTCCGACGCTGCATCACTGACATCGGGTTCGATCCGCAGCGGGATCGTTTGCTCGTCGACGGTATACTCGTCGACATAAAAGGTAATCGGGACGGAGCGAATTGGTTTTGTTGGATGCTTAAGAGTGATCGAACCGCGAATTCCGGTTTCGATATCGCCTTTGTAGGAACGATAAGCACGGATCGACATATCGAGCGGAATGCGAATCGGATATTGGTTCGCATCGACGTTGTGGAACGTGAACTCAGCCATTCCGAGCGTGCCACCTTCGACGTAACCATGTTCGATACGCCGTGGACCTTTCGCGACACCGACCAAGCGGGAAATCCCAGCATTGCCGTAACCCTCCGCGATCTTTTCGTTGCCAACGTCAATCCCAGCATCCTGTGGATTACCTTGGCGATCATAGAATTGAATATCGCCATAAGATGGGATTCGGGCTTTCAAGGCATCGGCCACGGGCCCGATTTCGAAGTTGCCCTCTTCGTCGCGGATGACGTAGTGGCGATGTCCGCGAACCATATCGGTTAAACCACGACCGCCTGAATCAGGATCGATCGAAAACGTGTGCCGGTGGCCAGCGATGTAGTCAGTTTCGCCTTCAAGCCGACCGCTGCTCAATTCTTGAACTTCGGTCACCTCCAAGTGCGTGTGCCGAATACCGCGAGTCACAAACAAGTAACTGGCAAATCCCATCGGGATTAGCATCATGGTTCCAACGGCAACAAAGCCTAACATTCGTCCGAGTACGATCTCGGTTGCACGAACCGGCTTGGTCACGATCGTGTAAATCGTTTTGCTTTTGATGTCTGCTGGCAACGAAAAGGCACTAATGAACAAGGCCAGAGCCAAGATCAAGTAGTTGGTCGCTGTCAACACGAAGCTGATGTAAAGCCGCGCAGGATCGTCACTTTCTGGATTCAGGTACCATCCGGCCAATAACAAACCGACGACGAACAAACCGACGACGAACAGCACTTTGCGGCGGATCGCTTCTTTGAACGCCAATCGAGCCAAAGCAACGATGCGGCGGGGCGATGTGCCGGGCAAATCGAAGCGGACGAGATCGCGAACGACGCGGGCGACTGCGTAAAAGCCTTCACTCGGCCCGTAGCGGGCTGCCGAAATCACGTACCCAACCATCAAGCCGAGCAGGATCGCCAACACGAACAGAACGATGCCCTGCAGTAACGCACTTTCCAAGAACGCATTGGGGCGGAATAGCCATTCGTAGAATGACCAGAAATCTTCGGGTTGAAGCGTCATGAACCAGCATCCTCCGATGAATCGCTGCCAGCTTGACCACTTCCAGCTTGACCGGCACTAGCGGCTCCGTCCGCTGAAACTCGCCGTGCTCCGGGTCTCGCTTCGCTTTCACGAACGATGTTGAGGAACAAATCTTCCATGGTGGCGGTCGGATTGTCGATTGACTCGACGGTACCGCCATGTTGACGGATCAAATCGGCAATTTCGGACTTGGCGGCGTCGGACAACCCGCGAGCGTGAACTTCGGTGACGTCTTGGACTTTCAACAGATCCGAAACGCGACCGAGCTCCTTCAATTCTCCTTGATACAGAATCGCGACCCGATCGCAAACGTCTTGCACGTCCGCCAATTGGTGGCTGCAAAGCAGAACCGTTTTTCCTTGGTCGCGAAGGGCCAGGATCAAATCCTTCATCTCGCGAGTCCCGATCGGGTCGAGTCCGGTGGTCGGTTCGTCGAGCAAGATCAAATCGGGATCGTTAATCAACGCTTGGGCCAACCCGACTCGGCGGGTCATCCCCTTACTGTATTCACGAAGTTGGCGATGCTTGGCACCTTGCAACCCGACGAGTTTGATTAGCTCATCGACTCGGCGTTTGCGGTCCTTGCCCGACATGTTGAACAAACGACCGTAAAAATCGAGTGTTTCCTCGGCAGTCAGAAACTTGTAGAGGTAGGATTCTTCGGGCAGATAGCCAATTCGTTCATTCTTGCTTGTTTCCGAGGCATCTTTGTCGAACACCAACACCCGGCCACTGGAGGGAAACAGCAGCCCCAGGATTAGCTTGATGGTGGTCGATTTGCCGGAACCATTCGGACCGAGTAGTCCGAAGATTTCGCCTTGGCGAACCTCGATATCGAGGGACTTCAGAGCGCTGACTTTCTTTCGACCCCAAAAGTCGCGAAAAATCTTACTCAAGTTGCGTGTTTCTATCACCACGCCCGAATCGGTCGTTGACCCCGATTCGGTTGCTGGAACGGGATCTAGGTTTTTTCCCTCAGTTGAGGCTGCTACAGGTGCATCGGTATCCACGAGCAAACGCTTCCGTTATCGAAAAGTGGAATAAATCAAGGAAGAAACGATTTCTTCAACGTCTACGCCAGTAGGGTGCAAAGGGTTCGCTGAATATTTTAGATGACACTTTCAGTTTTGATTCCTAAATCGATCTGGACAATCGGCTGGGCCTCGTTGGCCCGAAAATACCGCCGGATTGCAAATCAGCCAACAAAAAGCTTAAAACCTTATTCAGTCCATTCACCATGCACGCTCTTCTCCGCAGCGACTGCCTGTGACCCGAATCAAGAGAGATCCGCTTTCCGACGATGCAAATGCTTCGGCGAATGCCCCCGCAAATGCCAGTGGTGATGCCGCGCACCAGCAGGCTCTTTCGTTTCTGTACGACCGTATCAATTACGAAGGTGCAGCGGCGACCAGCTCGAAGTATCCGTTTCGGCTCGGCCGCATGGCCGAGCTTGTCGAACGGATCGGCCTTTCGCACTACTTGTTCAACCAACCCGGCAATCGTTCCGGTCGCCCCCCCAAACCGCTCATCCATATCGCTGGCACCAAAGGCAAGGGATCGACCGCAGCGATGGCTGCATCGATCTTGACGGCTGCCGGTTACCGAACGGGGCTCTACATGTCGCCCCATTTGAATGAACTCGAAGAACGGTTTCGAATTGATGCGGTCCCCTGCCCGAAGCCGACGTTTGTTGAACTGGTCAACGAAATCCGCCCCGTTGTCGAAGCGATGGACGACCAAGACGGATTGCAGCCAACGTTTTTCGAGCTGACGACGGCCCTCGGGATGCTTTATTTTGACAAACAAGCTTGTGATGCAATCGTTTTGGAGGTCGGACTCGGCGGTCGGCTCGACAGTACCAATGTTTTTGCCTCATCGGTAGCGGTGATCACCAGTATTGGGCTGGACCATCAGAACGTGTTGGGCGATACGCTTGAAGAGATCGCGGCTGAGAAAGCGGGGATTATCAAAGGCGGCATTCCCGTCGTTTCGGCAGTCATGCGACAAGCCGCTGCCGAAGTGATTGCAGAAAAGGCGGCCGCCAACCAATCGAAGCTCTACCAGCTCGGTCGTGATTTCGATGTCAAAGCAACGATGCAGGCCAATTGGGGCAGCGATATCGTGTTCGACTTTTCGAAGTCACCCGATCAATCGGGCGTTCGCTCCGGTCTGCACGCCAGATTGGCTCTCGAGGGAGCCCATCAGCCGGGGAACGCCGCTGCGGCAATCACAGCCATCGATAGGCTCGACTCACCAGCGCTCTTGGTCTCGGACGAGGCGATTGGTCGCGGACTTCTTAACGTGACCTCAGCCGCCCGGATCGAACGTTTCGATCTGCCGCGTTCGATCGCAGGGATCGTCGACGCGGCTCATAACGAAGATTCCATTTCCGCATTGGTGGCGACCTTAAAAACTCGTTTTGCAAACCAGTCGATCTCGATCGTCTTCGGCACCAGTCGCGACAAGAGGGCCGAGGCGATGTTGGCGATGCTTGAGCCAATTGCCGCGTCGATGACTCTGACCCGCTACCAAGGCAACCCGCGGTATTTTGATCCCGATCAAATGTTTGCCATGCTGCCGCGGGACAAACGCGGTAAGACGATCGTGATCGAGCATCCCATCGCAGCGTGCAACCATGCATTGTCTCATACGGTCGACGGCGGTGTGCTTGTCATTTGCGGCTCGTTCTTCCTGGCTGCCGAAACTCGCCCCTGGATGATCCAAGCAACAAAATAAAGTGAATAGAGATGGTTGAAAATGATGCCGTGGTATTGGGACTGTTGATGGTCATTCTGGGGCTGATCTTTTGGACCAGTCATCATGGGCATCGGTTTTTTCGAAGGTTCTACAGCGTCTTTCCGATGTTGCTGCTTTGCTATTTCGTGCCGTCGCTGCTGTCACTATCAGGCTTGGTCGATCCCGAATCATCTAATTTGTACTTCGTCGCGACGCGGTACCTATTGCCCGCTTCGCTTGTCCTGTTGACCTTGAGCATTGATCTGCGCGAGATCATAAAATTGGGAAAAAAAGCGATTATCATGTTTTTGACCGGAACCGTCGGTGTTGTACTCGGCGGTCCACTGGCAATTCTAATCGTCGGAACCTTTGCACCCGATTGGGTCGGTGGCAGCGATTCGTCGGCCGTTTGGAAAGGGCTTTCCACGGTCGCGGGAAGCTGGATTGGTGGAGGAGCGAACCAAGCGGCGATGAAAGAGATCTTTGGTCCCTCCGATGAGTTGTTTAGCGTCATGGTCACGGTCGATGTGATCGTTGCCGAAATTTGGATGGCGTTTCTGCTGCTCGGAGTCGGCAAGTCGAAAGCGATCGACCGCTTGCTCAAAGCCGATGCTTCGGCGATCGAGCATTTGACGAATAAAATGGAAACCTTCTCGCGTGAAGCCACCCGGGTCCCCACGACGACCGATCTGTTCGCGATCCTCGGGTTTGCGTTCGGGGTGACGGCCGCGAGTCATTTCGCTGCGGACTGGATCGCACCTTGGATATCCGAAAACGCACCGGGCTTGGACCGCTTTAGCTTGGACTCGCAATTCTTTTGGTTGATCATTCTCGCGACCAGCGGCGGAGTGATCTTGTCGTTCACTCGGGCCCGCCAATTCGAAGGAGCTGGCGCGTCGCGTATTGGATCCGTTTTTATCTACATCTTGGTCGCGACGATCGGACTGAAGATGGATGTATCGGCAATCTTCGAAACGCCCGAATACTTCGTCGTGGGCGGCGTTTGGATGTTGATTCATGTTTTGTTGCTAGTTTTTGTCGCCTGGTGGATCCGGGCACCCTATTTCTTCTTAGCCGTCGGCAGCAAAGCCAACATCGGTGGAGCCGCCAGTGCTCCGGTGGTTGCCGCGGCGTTCCATCCAGCGCTCGCGCCGGTTGGAGTGTTGTTGGCGGTGGTCGGCTATGCACTCGGGACCTATGCGGCCTACGTGTGCGGGCTAATGATGCAGGCAGCATCGCTTTATAACGGGTGAATTAGAATGCGTGAAACGAATGCGTGTGAAACTCGCCCGTTAAAATCACTATGGATCCAATAGCTTTGGTCATGCTATAAGCGTCGTTGGTTGCTGTTTGTCATGCTTCAATCCCCTTCATCATGTCCCGCCTGCTAAGCCCACCTTCCGTCCGCCGAATCTCGATCGTCTTTGCCTGGGCGTTCGGGATCGCTCTATTGAGTGGATGTGGAACGACGCGTGAGCGAGAGGCGACCGAGCAGTTGGTCTTGAGCAACGCCGTCGATCGCAGCATTTCGGCCATCGATTTTCGGCCGCTGACCGGCCGCAAAGTGTTCTTGGACACTCGCTATTTGAACCAAGTCAAAGGCCCCAGCTTTGTCAATGCCGACTATATCACGAGCGCCCTACGTCAACAAATTGCGGGTGCGGGGTGTTTGCTGCAGGACAGCAGTGAACAGGCCGATTTGATCATCGAGCCACGCGTTGGGACGCTCGGATCGGATGACCACCGGGTTACCTTTGGACTCCCCGAAAACAATTCGCTCGCAACGGCAGCATCGCTTTTGCCCAATGCACCTTCGATCCCTTCAATTCCAGAAATCGCCGTGGCTCGCCGTGACGCTCGCGAGGCGGCCGCAAAGATTGCAGCGTTTGCGTACGACCGTGAAAGTCGTAAAGCGGTTTGGCAATCGGGCGTGCGACAATCTACCGCTACCGCGAAAGATACTTACGTGCTGGGCGTTGGCCCTTTCCAGGCAGGCACGATCCGAGAAGGTACCAAGTTGGCTGGCAGCAAAGTGGTTCGGTTTGGCGATGCGGATCCCAAGCATTCTCCGAACGACTCTTTCGAACGCCCCCCCGTCGACTATACTGCTGAAGTTCGCTTCCAAGATGGTTGGCCAATCTACGACAAGAGATCCGTCGCCGATAAATTGCTCAATGGAGAACGCCCGTTAAATGCGACTGGCCAAAACGACAGCACCGCAATCGCCTCGCTGCCCGAGCAAGCTTCCACGCAATCAACCGACGAAAAAGCGACTGCCGACCATTCACCAACGGACACGCAAAACCGCTAGTGTATCAACTCATTGATTTTGGCGACGGGTTAAAACTCGAATCGTTGTCAGGGCATACGATCGTGCGTCCCTCTCCAGCAGCGGAATTTTCCAGTCCTGCGCTACAAGATCGTTGGTCAAGGGTCGATTCGATTTATGATTTGACAACGAAGGCGTGGACCCACCATCGGCCTTGGGCCGACAATTTGACGATTGACTGTGGCCATTTCCGCATGCCGGTGCGACCGACACCATTTGGACACATTGGTGTCTTTCCTGAACAGTTTGACAATTGGAATTGGATACAAGCAAGCCAGCCGCCCCGGGATCGCAGGGAGACACGGCCAATGGCATTAAACTTGTTTGCCTACACCGGTGCTAGCACGATCGCGTTAGCACTGGCAGGCTATGACGTGGTCCATGTTGACGCGGCAAAACCGAATGTGTCAGCAGCAAAGGATGCGGTCGACGCAAACGGTCTAGCCGCAGCAACCATTCGGTACATGGTCGACGACGCAGCAAAATTTACGGCTCGCGAATTGCGACGAAAGCGAAAGTATCAAAACATTGTACTTGATCCGCCTGCCTACGGTCACACGCCGAAAGGGAAAACGTGGCGGATTGAACGAGACGTTTGGCCGCTATTGGAAAATTGTTTGCGGCTTGTCGATCCGGACGGTTTTCGATTGTTGATCACAGGTCATTCGCCTCAAGTCGTTGCAGCCGATGTGATCCATTTTCTCCGGCGAGCATCGATCATCAAGCAACGCTCTGTTCAATTTGACTCGGGGCGTTCAACGTTAAATGACTTATCCGGTCGCTCACTTGATGCGGGGTTCTACGTACGCGTCGAGGCGGAAGCGGCATAGACACTCGTTGCCAGGCTCCCGCCTGGTAACGCATTGCAACCGAGGCTCCCGCCTAACGAGACGTTCCACTCGGCAGGCGGGAGCCTGCATTCATCCGGTCCCCAAGCGGGAGCCTGGGAACCAGTAGCACTCGTTACCAGGCTCCCGCCTGTTAACGCACTGCAACCGAGGCTCCCGCCTCGCGAGACGTTCCACTCGTCAGGCGGGAGCCTGCATTCATCCGGTCCCCAGGCGGGAGCCTGGGAACCAGTAGCACTCGTTGCCAGGCTCCCTCCTGTTAACGCATTGCAACCGAGGCTCCCGCCTCGCGAGACGTTCCACTCGTCAGGCGGGAGCCTGCATTCATCCGGTCCCCAGGCGGGAGCCTGGGAACCCGATGCAAACACCTTTCCAACGATCAGCGGACGAGTTAAACTACTCGGCATGATGAACAAGCAACTTTTTGAACTAAATGATGATGTCGCCGTTGTCATTGGCGGAACGGGCGAACTTGGTGGGATCATGGCCGAGGCTTTGGGCACCTTTGGGGCCAAAGTCGCCGTCGTCGGCCGAAATGCCGAGCGGGGGAATTCTCGCGCTAAACGAATCACCGACGCTGGCGGCGAAGCAAAGTTTTTCGCAGCCGATGGGCTGGATGCCGACTCGTTGGCCGCGATGCGTGATGCGGTTAAAACGTGGGCCGGTTCGCCGACCTCGATTCTGGTCAACGCCGCTGGCGGTAATCGCCCGGAAGCGACCATTCCGCCGGGAGGCGA
>JGI12210J13797_10263508_pt1 | contig 12810 bp, 12 predicted proteins | sample ElkSlonscriptome_3_FD_13797 | JGI IMG/M metagenome (IMG submission 13797) | reverse complement strand
GGACGGTCCGTGATTTCCACGGCTATAAGACCGAAAGCGGTTCCACCTATAATTCCTACATGATTGAAGATGAACAAAACGCGGTAATCGATGGCGTGAAAGCGCAGTATGCGGAATATCAGATCAAACGAATGGCGGCCCGCGTGGGGCTGGAGTCGATCAAATATATTGTCTGCAACCATGCGGAGCCGGACCATTCCGGCAGCCTGCCGGAGCTGATGAAGGTCTGCCCGAATGCGGTGATGGTCTGCAACGCCAAATGTAAAGATACGCTGGAAAAGCATTTTGATACTGCAGACTGGGAATGGCAGATCGTGGATGATGGCGATTCCATTTCGCTGGGGAAACGCACGCTGACCTTCCTCAATACGCCGATGGTTCATTGGCCGGAATCGATGTTTTCCTACGTGCCGGAAGAAAAACTGCTCTTTTCCATGGATGCTTTCGGCCAGCACTTTGCCACGGCGTTCCGTTTTGACGATGAAGAGCCGCTGGATGTCATTCTGCAGGAAGCAAAAGCCTACTATGCAAACATCGTGATGCTCTACGGCCGGCCGATTTCCCAGACGCTGAAAAAAGCGGCGGAGCTGGAGATTGAAATGATTGCCCCGAGCCATGGGGTAATCTGGCGCAGTCATATTAAGGAAATTCTCGAAGGCTATCAGAAATGGGTGGTCTGCAAGCCGGAGCCCAAGGTGATTGTGATGTATGCCTCGATGTGGGGTTCCACCGGAAAAATGGCGGAAGCCATTCTTGAAGGCATTCAGGAATATGAAGTGGAAGCCCGCTTCTACAGCGTAGACGCCACGCACTCGACCACCATTGCCACCGAAGTGCTCGACTGTGCGGCCATTGCCATTGGGTCTCCAACCTTAAACAATTCGCTGATGCCGAATATGGCCGGCGCACTCTGCTATCTCGGCGGCCTGCGCCCGACCAATAAAAAAGGGTTTGCCTTTGGTTCCTACGGTTGGTCCAAGCGTGGCGGGGCTTCGGAAGTGGAAGATCGCATGAAGGAGATGAAAATCGAGCTCACGCAGGAACCGATTCGTTCGCAATATGTACCCACTCCGGAACTCCTTGAAAAATGTCGTGAAGCGGGGCGCGAATTAGGCAAGTATGCCGAGCAATATAAACATTAAGGAGTTCACCAATGAAATGGGTATGCACCGTCTGCGGACACGTACATGAAGGCGAAGAGCCGCCGGAAACCTGTCCCCTCTGCCATGTCCCGAAAGACATGTTTAAAAAAGAAGAAGACTAGGCCCGGCGCTGGCCGCAAGGGAAGAATTCGACTCAGAATCGCCTTGCGGCCTGCATAAAAGACAGGGATATTCGACCCATCTTTTTGAAACAAGGAGCGTAAAACATGAAAAAATATATCTGTGATGTTTGCGGCTGGATCTATGATCCGGAAGTCGGCGACCCCGATAGCGGAATCGCGCCGGGTACGCAGTTCGAAGATATTCCCGATGATTGGGAATGTCCCGAATGTGGCGTCGGTAAAGACGACTTTTCGGTCATCGAAGTCTAAGAAACCCGATCCCGAATTCTACAACCGTCCTGAGATGCACAGGGCGGTTTTTTCTTGAGCAGACCCGGTGTTTTGTAGTCAAACTGGCGGATCATGAATGGAATGAAGCACATTTTGGTTATGATCGCGCTCCTGGTGGGCGTATTGCCGCATGTGCACGCGGAGGATCATCGGGGTCATGTGCATGACGCAGATGGTTCGGAACAGCTTTGCCCTGCTCATGTCTGTGCCTGTCACTCGTGCGATGAGTCCTCCTGTACAGAGGAACTCGACATTGAGAAAAAAACGGGCTCCATTTCGGTGGTTGTGATTAGGCCCTCGACCGATACCATCCTTTTTATATTCACCGAACCTAAACCGGTCCTTCGACGAGGGACCTATCCGGTACACAGTGCGCTTTCGGCGCTGAAAACCGTCCATCTTCTGATTTGAGATTTTCCAAGGTTTGGAAGCGCCGTAGGCGTATCCCTTTTGGAACATGTTTATAATCAGGAGATTACCATGAAATACCTCATATTGCTGTTGGGCGGCGTCGCCGTCGTCGGGTTCGCTGAGCCCGAACCCCAAAAATTGTCCTTGGATCAGGCGCTGGACATGGCGCGGATCCACTCCCCGGAACTCAAAGCGGCCCGCCTTCATACGCAGGCGGCCAGCCAGGCCGTGGAGGCTTCCGGCCGCTGGAAAAATCCTTCGCTGAACACGAAAGCCGAGGGTGTGGGCGGTGATCTCGACGGGTTCAACGATGCTGAATATGAGATTATGTTAAAACAGACCTTCGAACGCGGCGGAAAACGGAAGTATGACCGGGCCGGGGCCGAAAAATCAATGGGGCTCTATTTTCAGGCGGAAGCAGAAAAGGAGATGGCCCTGCTGGCCGAAGTCCGTCTGGCGTTCATTGAAGTTTTTGCGCAGCAGGAAATCGGAAAGGTTCGCGCAGAGCAGGAGCAACTGGGCCGTGCATTGGTTGAAGTTGCACGGAAAAAGCAACAGACGGGCGGAGGATCGGAGCTGGAAGTGGTTCAGGCCGAACTGGCATTGGAAGAAATTCTACTGTCGCAGACCTGCTGTTTCGGGGATCTGGAGGCGGCTAGAATCCATCTGGCATCGCTGGTCGGTATGGATGAAACGACGATGCCGGAGCTGGAGGGCGCGTATTATGTGCTCGAAAAAATCGAAGGCCGGGCCATCGGGAACCGTCATCCGGCTCTCCGGCGGCTGGATGCACAAATGGACGTCATGCAGGCACAGGCAGCCGGGGCAAAAGCCCGCGATGCTGCGGATATAACCCTGGGAGCCGGCTATAAGTATGAAGCGGCGGATGAGGTGAATACCTTTGTTCTGACGGCATCGATGCCGCTCAACTTTGTTCGCTCCGGAAAGGCGCAACAGGCCTCTGAGTTGATCCGCGTGGATGCGCTGCAAGCCGAAAAGGAAGAGCTGCGCAGAGCATTGCAGCAGGAACTCTCCATGCTGATTGCCATCTACAACGGGGCCAAAGTTGAGGTGGAAATGACCCGGGACCGTCTGACACCGAAAGCGGAAAGGGCCTACGAACTCAGTAAGGCGGGCTATGAGGCCGGTCGTTTTTCCTGGTTTGAGCTGATTCATGCCCAGCATCAACTGGCTGAAATCCGTGTGCGTTATATCGAGGCGTTGAAGGATGCGCATACCGCCCGGGCTAAGATTTCTAGATTTATGAAGGAAGGAATTTAATCATGAAAAAAGTATACATACTGACGGCCCTGCTGTTTGCCGGGACATGGATGGTGATGGCGCAGCGTTCGGCTACAGAGGATTGCGACTGTCCATCCTGCCTGGCGGCTAAAGAGGGCACGTTTACACTGCCCGGACTCGCCGGTTTAAAAGAGGATGAGACGGTCTTAGCCAAACCGTCCGCAGAAGAACCGGAGGACCACACCGGCCATGATCCTGATAAGCCGGAGCCCCAACCGGTACTTCACGATCATGATGGTGATGGAGTTCCGGATCATGCTTTGCATGACGATCATTCAGGCCACGACCACGGTGCTGAACCGGTACCCCATGATCATGATGGTGACGGCGTTCCGGATCACGTCTCGCACGAGGAAGAAGCGAATCATGAGGGCCACGACCACGCGGATCATGATGACCATTCCGGTCACGACCACGACGCTCACACAGCAGGGGGTATTGAAGTTGATGCTGAAATGATGCGCAAATTGGGGATCCACCTTCATGAGGCGAAAAGCGGTACGGTTGCGCGATCTTCGGTATTCCCGGCGGAGATTAAACTGAACCGCGATACGACCGCTGCCGTGTCCCCGCGCTATCCGAGTGTCGTCCGTCAAGTGTTTGCCGAAATTGGGGATGAAGTGAAAAAAGGCGATGTTCTGGCTTCGCTGGAAAATCGGGAGACGATGGCGGTCTATACGGTTGCGGCGCCGCTCGATGGGGTGATCATCTCAAAGGATCTGGCCCTTGGAGAAACGGCGGGTGTGGATGAGGTGCTGTTTGAAGTTGCCGATCTTTCTTCGGTCTGGGCGGATATCAGTATTTTTCCGCAATATCAGCATATGCTCCGAAAAGGGATGACCGTGCGTTTCATTGCCCATGACGGGCATACGGCTCGCGGCGTCATCAAATATATCAGTCCAATTATTTCCCATGAAACCCGCACCTTCACGGCCCGATGCGTGCTGACCGAACCCGATGAAGATTTCACGCCCGGTGCCTTTGTTCGGGCTAGAATCAATGTCGAAACGGTGGCGGCCGATGTGGTCATTGCACGTGAGGCCATCCAGACCCTGGACGGCGAAACGGTGGTCTTCATTCCCGGAGACCACGGATTTGAGGCCATTCCGGTAGTAGTCGGTCTGGACGATGGTTCCAACGTTGAAATTAAGCGTGGATTGAGCGCGGGCACTGCATATGTGGCCGAAGGCGCGTTTGTGTTGAAAGCGCAGATGATCACCAGCGGCATGGATCCCCATGCCGGGCACGGACATTAGGAGGCAAACATGATAGAACGAATCATACATGTTGTGCTGAAAAACCGTGGGCTTGTGCTTCTGGCCCTGCTGGGCGTGATTGGGCTGGGGGTGTATGAATATCGCCAGCTCGATGTGGAAGCCTTTCCGGATATTTCTCCGATCATGGTTCCGGTCTTTGCGGAAGCGGAGGGGATGGCGCCGGAAGAGGTCGAGCAGCTGATCGCCTATCCGATCGAAACAGCGATGAACGGGCTGCCGGATGTACAGTTGATCAAATCGACGTCGGCATTTGGAATGGCGGTGGTTTATGTCTATTTCGAAGATGGAACCGATATTTATTTTGCCCGGCAGCTGGTGGCAGAGCGTCTGGCGGCGGCCGCGGCGGATCTTCCGGATCTGCAGGAGCCGCCAGCGCTGGGGCCTATTTCAACCGGTCTCGGCCAGATCTTTCTCTATTATCTGGAATTGGAAGACGGTGCGGATACCGGGGGGCTGGATGCGCTGACCTATCTGCGGGATGTCAACGATTGGGTCGTCAAGCGGCAGCTCCAGACGGTGAACGGGGTGACGGAAATTCTGAGTGCCGGCGGCTATGTCCTGCAGTATCAGATTAAAATCGATCCCTACCTGCTGCATCAGTATGGCCTGGCCATTGAGGATGTCACCACCGCCGTTCAGGCCAATAACCGGAATGTGGGCGGGCAGTATCTGCAGATGAATTCCGAAGAGCACCTCGTTCGAGGGGTAGGCTTTCTGCATGACCTGGATGATATCCGGGGGATTACACTCAAGACCTATGACGGTACGCCGGTCTCGATTGCCGACGTGGCCGACGTGGATTATGGCCACGAACTTCGACGCGGTATGGTGACGCTGGGCACCGGCGAGGAAGTCGTCTCCGGCATGGTGATGAAGCTGTACGGAGCAAATGCCTCAGAGGTCATCAAGGATCTTTATTCCAAGGTCGATGAGGTGCAGGCCGGTCTTCCGGAGGGCGTTAAGCTTGTTCCGTATTATGAACAGGCCAACCTGGTTTCCAATTCAACCCGCACCGTTACATCGGCCCTCCTGCAGGGCATGGTGCTGGTCCTGTTGGTGCTGTTTGCTTTCCTCGGTTGTTTCCGCGCGGCTGTCATCGTGGCCATGGCCATGCCGTTTTGTGCGCTCGTGGCCGTCATCGGTATGAACCATTTCGGGATTTCAGCCAACCTGATGTCCTTGGGCGGGATTGCCATTGCGCTGGGGATGCTGGTGGACGGTTCCATTGTCGTGACCGAAAATATTCACCGGTTCCTCGGGATCAAGACATTAACCACGAAGACACGAAGTACACAAAGTAAGGGTTCTGAACATAGTGCTTCTTCGAGTCCTTCGTGCCTTCGTGGTAAAGAAAACAGACTGCAGCTGATCCATGACGCGACCAAAGAGGTGGGGCGGCCGATTGCCTTTGCGATCATGATTGTGATTGTTGTGTTCCTGCCGATCCTCACGCTGGAGGCGACCGAGGGTAAAATGTTCAAGCCATTGGCCTATACCGTCATGCTGGCGCTTGGGGGCTCACTGATTTTTTCCTTGGTGATGGCGCCGGTGCTGGCCAGCTGGCTCCTGAATGAAAAGCCCTATACCGAATCCAAATTTTTCCAGGCCTTGAAAAACGGATATCGCGCCGTGCTGAGCCGAGCGCTTAACGCGAAACGCCTGATTTTGGTCCTGCTCGCGGTTCTGCTGGCGGCTTCAGGATTTTTCCTGAAACGGATCGGGACCGAATTCATTCCGGTGCTTGACGAAGGAGCCATCAGCATCGATATCAACATGGCCCCATCGATTGCGTTGGAGGAGGCGGAGAAAACGATTCAGCGGGTGACTGCCGAAATCATGCAGGTGGACGGCATCCGCGAAGCCGTGGCCATGATCGGCCGGCCGGAGGCGGGCAGTCATCCGCACCCGGTCAACTTTTCGATGATTCATGTGGAGCTGGATCACCCGAAGGAAAAGGCCAGGATGGTGGATGAGCTGCGGGAGCGTCTGAAGGATTATCCCGGCATGCAGGTCAATTTTTCCCAGCCGATCCAGCACCTCTTCGATGAAATGCTGTCGGGTACCCGCGCGCAGCTGGCGATCAAGGTCTATGGCGAAGACCTCGGCGAAATTCGCGAAACGGCCGAGTCGATGCGCAGCGCGCTCGAAGGGATTGACGGCCTGGTTGATTTATCGATTGAGCAGAGTTTTGGTCAACCGCAAATTCAGGTGGTGTTGGATCATGACGCCCTCGCCCGCTTCGGTGTTCCCGGAGAAAAAGTGCTGGAGCAGGTGGAAACCGCCGTGGGCGGCGAGGTGATCAGTACCCTCTATCGGAATACGCGGCGATATGGAATTCACGTTCGGCTGGCGCCGGAGTTCAGGTCGACCCCGGAACAGCTGAAGGAACTGTTTATCCGCTCCGATGACGGGGCACTGCTCCGGCTGGATCAGCTGTCGGAAATCCGTGCCGTCGACGGTCCCTTGCAGATCAACCGCGAGCAGAATCAGCGCCGTTGGATTGTGCAGGGAAATATTCAGGAACGCGCGTTGAGTGCGGTGCTGGGGGATATCAAAACGACGGTTGCGGAGCAGGTGGACGTACCCTCCGGTGTATTCATTGAATATGGCGGACAGTTCGAACAGCAGCGCCGGGCGATGTCGCGTCTGGCGTATATTGTTCCCGTCGTGCTGGGCCTGATTTTTGTGTTGCTGTGGATTGCCTTCCATTCGATGCGCCACGCCGCCATGATTATTCTGTGTGTGCCCATGGCGCTGATCGGTGGCGTGATCGGACTTTGGATCACGGGGCAGTATCTTTCGGTGCCGGCGTCGATTGGCTTCATTGCCCTGTTCGGGATTGCGATGCAGGATGCCATGGTGCTGCTGACCGATTTTAATGATCTGCGAAAAGAGGGGCAAAGCGTGCATGATGCTGTGGTGAACGGGAGCCTGATTCGTTTCCGCCCGGTGATCATGACGACGCTGACCACCCTGCTGGGCCTGACGCCCTTGCTGCTTTCGCAGGGGGCCGGCGCTGAGGTGCAGCGCCCGTTGGCTGCTGTGGTCGTATTTGGTCTGACCACTTCAACCTTTCTAACGCTGTTTGTACTGCCCGCCATCTATGAAAAAGTGGAATTGAAACTGGAGAACAAAAAATGAAAAGATTTATTACAGCGCTCGCCGCTGGAATCCTGATGCTGAGCGGCTGCTCCACGATGCGGTCTGAAACGGCAGATGTGGATATACAATCCAGTACGGCGGTCATCATCACCCATGTTCATATCGACCGGAACGGCCGTGAGGTTACGGTTCACGGATCACTCCGACCGAAGAGCGCTGCCGTAACCCGGGTAGGGCATGTGGATGTTGAATTTATCGGAGCGTCCGGTTTGGTGCTTGAAACCGTGAAGGCGGAAACCAATACGCAGCAGTTTTCACACAAAAGTTCGCGTAGCCCGACATTCAGTGCAACGGTTGAAATTGAAGGCTTCGATACGGTTCGGCTGATTCATCATCCCGATACCCTGCAACAGTGTGAACTTTAAGATTCCAGACATTGGAAACTTGCTTCGGCGGTTTTCCGGTGGATCGAAACGAGCACGGTGACGTGCTCGTTTTGTGTGTCCTCAACCGTAGGATCGCCAGAGCACGCACACCCCGGCATGAGGGATTTATAAAACAGGCCCGTTTTGATTTTGATAAAATCCTCAGTGGCCGATTGGCTGATCACCATCACTTCAACTGAATCTTCGACCGCAAAACTGCCTGAAGTCAGACTTTCCTGCAAAGGCAGTGCATTTCCAAGGGTTGGAAGTTCTGCCTTGAAGGTTTTTTCAAACGTCGGCGTGTCCCAGGCTCGGAGGCTTTTCGGGAGGGTGGGCATGGGCCTATTTTCTGGAAATCAGGCTGGCTGCAAAAAGTAGAATCAATGAGCCGACCAGAGATGCAACGAGCGGCTCAATCCACTTTCCATCAATATGGATGCCGATCACATCAAACAGCCAGGTGCCGAGAAAGGCACCGATGACGCCGACCACAATATTTCCTATCAGACCCAGCCCACGACCTTTCAGGATCAGACCGGCGAGCCATCCGGCAATGCCGCCGATCAGAAGTAAGACGATAAGTTGTTCGGGATGAATCTCCATGTTTCGTCCTTTCTACTTTTTCTTCCTGTAGGAGGTTTTGGTTATTCCGTTTTTGAATTTTTCATGATCAACGAGCTCGAAGTGCTGAGGATGATCCAGTTTTCCAAACAGTGGAATTCCGCCGCCGAGAACAATGGGAATTCGGGCAATGATCAGTTCGTCCACGAGATCGGCCTGCATAAAACTCTGCACCGTTTGCCCGCCATCAATATAAATATTTTTAAACCAACGGTCGTTCAGGTCGTTCACGATAGAGCGCAGATCACCATTCACCAATTCCACTTTCCCTTCCAGATGCTCGGGGATTTCCCTTAGCGTGGAGGTCAGAACAAAAACCGGCTTTGGATAGGGCCAGGTGCCGAACGAAAGCACTTTTTCATAGGTCTTGCGACCCATGATCAGCGCATCGATTTTTTTGATAAATTTTCCAAAACCGAAATCCGATTTTTCAGGATTTGGATAATTCATCAGCCAATCCAGCTCACCGTCCGGCCCGGCAATATAACCGTCCAGACTGGTGGCGATGTAGACGAAGTTGGCCATTAGAAAAATTTCTTCAGAGAGTCAGAGGCTTTATTTTTCAGATCTTTGGCTTCGTCGGATTCGAGCACTTTGTTGATTTGTTTATCGGCTTCTTTTTTCGCCTCTTCCTTGGCTTTTGCTTTAGCGGCATCAATGGCGGCGTCTTTCAGGTTGTTGTCGAGTTCCACTTTCACACGGGGCGAGAGCAGGGTGCCGTAGAGCTGGCCGGGAATCTCCAGTTTTCCGAGGCTGTTGATCGTGCTGTTATCCGTTTTCAGGTCGCGGACGAGCAGGGTAAAGGGAACGTCCAGCTTTTCGGTGGAGAACTTGCCGCTCAGTGCCAGATCGGCTTTGCCTTCTTCGATCTTAAGTTTGTCCCCGGTTTTTACCATATCGGCAATATCGATGCCTTTCACGTTGGCTGTGAGGTTATGCATGAGCGCCGGGTCTTCAAAGTGCAGCGTAACTTCGGCCATCGGATCCGTTCCATCTTCAGGCGTCAGGCGCAGCAGGGTCGGCTGAGCATTGAGGCCCGGATGGCTGGAGACTTCGGAGCCTTCCAGTTTCTGGACGGGATAGTCGGAACCGAGCTCGACCTGATCAATCTCAATTTTACGGATGGTCAACTTGGCGCGGTCGGCCACGAGGTCGGCATCGGCTTTCAGATAGCCGACGTTTTTGGCTTCGGCCACCGCGGCGCCCTTGTCGGCTTTAGGCTTTTCTTTGGCATACGCTTCGCCGGTATAGACATCGCCGGCTTTATCGAGATATTCATACACCTTTTCGCCGTAGCCTTTCCATTTTTCGGCTTTAGCCAGATAGTCATTGAGCGTTTTGCCATCGATCTGCTCTTCTTTTTCTTTCCGCTCTTTTTCGGCCTTTTTCTCTTTTCGGGTGGGGCCGTAAATTTTGCCGGGCGATTCGCGTTCAACATTAAATTTCAGGACGGAGCCGGCGAGCAGGTCGATGGTATAGGTGCGGCGCAGCAGGTCGCCCATGCTGAGGTCGGCCACCATCTGATGAATCTGCAGCAGGTTATGGGTCGGTTTTTCTGGATCGGTCACCTGCAGGTTTTCAATGCCGACTTTTCCGCCGCCGAGGGAGAAATGTACTTTTTCAATATCGACCTGCGCACCGGTCTGTTTGGTGATGGCGGACTGGAGGCCTTTTTTGATGAACATATCCATGAGGAGAAAGTCCATCAGCAGGCTGACGACGAGCACCACGGCCACGAGAATGATGCCCGATTTGCGGAAGAGGGGGGACTGTTTGGCGAGAACATCTTCAGTTGAAATCTTTTGTTTTCCGAAGGCGAGCCAGATGAGGAACTTGGAAAATTTGTTGCCGACGGCCTTGTCGACTTTTTCATGTTTTCCGGCTTTCACCATCTGCTCGCGGATTTTGGTGATGGTGGCCGACATCAATTTACCGAACACGACGCCGATGATGAGCGCAAACGGCAGGCTGCCGAGCATGGAGTAGACATTCAGGTCCAGCAGCGCCAGCACCGGGGTATTAACCAGTTTGGTGATCAGGCCTTCGAGGCCCATGCTGTGGATCATAAAGAAGCCGACATTAAAGGTGACCACGGAAAGGGCTAAACCGGAGAGTTTACCTACCGCGACACCGAGCAGGGTGAAGCCGATGTTGCCGTTCAGTAACAGGGTAATGAGAATTGCCAGCAGCAGGGTCAGGCTGAAGGTTGGATTAAACCCGATCAAAACCCCGAGAAATGCGCCGAGAAAGATTTCTTTTTTACCCGCGCCACCGCGCAGCATTTTTCCGATTTTTCGAATAAGTTTAAGCGATAGTACCATGATGCATCCTCCATGAAATTGAGCGTGAACGATAATTCCTTAGCTCCTGTATGGCAACCGGGAATGGGATGTGATTGCGCGATCGGAGCAACCGGCACAGATGAAAAGCGGGTGGAGGAGCATTAAACCCGAATTTCCCTCCTGCCAAAGCGTGGATTTTTATTACGCAGAAAGCGTAACGCATGATGCGTAATCTGAATCCGGCACGATTTCAACGAAATGAGGCCTTAGCCTGAAATATTCACGCGTCGAGTTTACTTTGGCAACAAGGCGTCAAGTGGTGATGCTGTAGTGACCTACCGCGAGCCACTTGCACCGAAGTTGACGAAGTGAAATCGTCGCGCCTTTGGTGTAAATGGATGGGAATCAAATGATGGATAAAAAGCCATATCCACATCCAAACGAATGGATTAAATCATTCCCATCCATTTTTATGAATAGATCAGGTTAGAGCGCTGTATTAAAGAGATTAAAGGGGTATTGACATCGGATGCAATATTACGCATCTTGCGTAACGCAGGAGGCGTAATATGAGAAATCCGTTTCAATATGGGGGGGTCGTTACCGGAGAATCGTTCTGTAACCGGACCCGCGAACTGGCCGATATCCGACGATCGGTTGAAAATGCAGAAAAACTTTTTGTTTATTCTGAACGGCGTTTAGGAAAAACCTCGCTCATTCGAAAAGTGCTTTCCGAGCTCCCGGAGCAGGACTATTTAACCGTCTACATTGATCTGTGGCCCACGGATGGAGAGACCTCCTTTGTATTGGCTTGTGCAAAGGCCTTTTCCGAGGCGATGGCGACCTCCACCGATAAACTGCTGAAAACGACGAAACTGTTTTTTAGCCGGCTGGTACCGTCGGTTTCGGCAAACGATGAAGGCAAACCGGTAGTCACCTTTGGGTTTGATCAGAAGCGTCCGGATATTCCCTTGTTGGAAGAGGTGTTGGCCATGCCGGCAAAGGCTTCCGCGAACGAAGGGAAACGGGTGGTTGTTGTTTTTGATGAATTTCAGCAGATCCTGGAATATGAAAGCGACAATGTGGAGCGGCTGCTGCGCAGTACCATTCAGCATCAGTCCGATGTCGCCTATATTTTCTGTGGTAGCCGCAAACACCTGATCCGTCAAATGTTCATGGATTCGCAGCGCCCGATGTATCGCTCCGGCGCGCACTATCCGCTCGGCCTGATTGGTGAAGATCATTGGCAGGGCTTCATTACAGAAAAATTTAAGGTCACCGGAAAAAGCATCAGCACGGACATCATTTCAAAACTATGCGCTCTGACCGAAGGGCATCCGTTCTACACCCAGCACCTTTGTCACCCGCTGTGGGAGCTTTGTGAAACAGGGGGAGCAGTTTCGGATGAAATGATTGGGCAGGCCACCGAACTGCTGCTTGAGCGCGAAAGTTATGCCTTCATGAATCTGTGGGATTCCTTAACTCGTAATGCCCGCCGCCTGCTAAAAGGGGTGGCGGCCGAACCCCTTGGCATTCAGGTTTTCTCCGCTGAATTTATTCGAAAATATCAGCTGGGCAGCTCGTCCAACGTGCAACGGGCGGTGGATCTGCTGCTGAAGAAAGATATTATCGATAAGGAAGAAGGGGGCATCGTAATCCCCGACCGCTTCTTCCGGCTATGGATCAACAGCAAGCAGAACAACTGATTTCCAATCATTGGAAAAGGGAAGTTAACGAAAGGAGCGACACACGGAAGAAAATACAGTTATGGCAACGAATGCCGATTATGCCGTGAGTGGAGAGGCCGCCGCCGTCAGTGGGATGGTGCTGTTTAT
>JGI12210J13797_11769858_pt1 | contig 12814 bp, 11 predicted proteins | sample ElkSlonscriptome_3_FD_13797 | JGI IMG/M metagenome (IMG submission 13797) | reverse complement strand
CAGGGGCTCTCAAGGATTCCACGTAGAATGCGCCGGCATCGCCTCGGACTCGCCGCGCTTAGCCCCCTATTGAGTCGTGCTCACGACTGTAAGCGTCGCGAGCTGGCCGAGGGCGGTACGGATGTCTTCGAGCGTCGGCGGGTAGGCATCGACCGGGTCGGCGAGGATGCCGAGGCAGGTCAAACGCATCAGGTTTGGGTCGGCGCTGTCGTCGAGCCAGAGGTGGAAGCCGGTCTGGATCATCGAATAGCCGCCGTCGCCGCCGCCGTCTCCGCCCATGCCCGCCAACCTCAACGCGAGGGCATCCGGGGCGCGGACGTCCACCACCTCGGTCCAGTAATGCTGGATGCGTTTGATGCGGATGGTCGCGGCTGGGATTGTCTGTGGTCCGTCGCGGCTGATTCGGCGCACCTCTAGCGCACAGGACGGTCGATAGCTTGCCCCGGAGGCACGCGCTCGGCCGTTGACGAAGAACACCCGCGCGCGGTCCTGCGCAACTTGGACTGGCTGATTCAGCGTCAACGTACTGCCAGGGATGATGTCGATCCAGTTGCCATTCTCCGACTGCTGGATCATGGTCTGACAACCGCCCAGCGCGAGAGCAGCGGTCAGGAAGACGACGAATCCGAACGGCAATGCAGGCACGACAGGCGCCGCCCTTTGCGTTGCCCGTTCATTTGGGGCAACGCTGGTGCGGCTCGGTACATTGCGTCGTGCTTCAATCATCGGTGGTTGCTGGTCAGTGATGCGATCTCAGCAGCAGTTTCAGGATCTTCAGATTGATGACCCAGAAACGGTAGAACTGCCAGACCAAGCTGGTCCGCATGTAACGGGTAAGGCCGGTGGGGGCAGGAGGGTAGTAGGCCTGCTGATACGGTTCTTTGTTCTTGGCGGTCATGGTTCGGTCTCGGTTACGGATTTGTGTGGTGCCTTCGAGCGCCGTTGTCGCCGGCCGGACCGACGCGACGGCTCCTGCTCAAAGGTCTGTTCAATCGGGTAGCAGGGACCAGCCTGGACGTAGCTTGGCCTGATAAATGAAGACGTGATGCAGGATGTACTTCATCCAGTGCCCCGCGAGACCGATCTCGCCGAAGGTCAGGTTCATGTCGCGGCCATACTCGGGGTAGGTATCGTAGTCCGGCACAACCGGAAACACCGTCATGGTGGCCGCGGTACCCTTGAAGAGGTCCGAGCCGGTGGACGCGACGCACGCGGCGCCCATTCGCGCCATATTGGCGGTATGGGTGGGTTCCGGGGCGCCAGCGACCATGTCGCGGATACTCTCGGCCACGGCCTTACCGATGGCGGCCGACGGCATGCCGGTTCGCGGTGGCGCTGGATTGATCGGCGTGCCGTTGGCGCTCTGCATCGGCTTGCTGATCAGGTGCGGCGGCGCAAACGCGATGCCGATGGCGAACACGTTCTTGTACTTGGGCGTCTGGTAGGTATTGGGCCAGTCGGCCTTGCTCCAGTCTTCATAGGGCTTCGGCTTATAGTCGGCGTCGACCTTCATGAAGCCGTTCGGTGCGAAGATGTCCGCGGTGATGTCCTCGCCGGCCTTGTCGAAGGCCTTCATCGGCTGACCGGCAAAAGGCGGGATCAGCATCGCGAAATCGAAGTCGAGCTCGTGCTCGCTGCCGTCGAGGATCTCGTAATGGATCTTGCCTGGCTCGACGCGCTTGACTGCCGCGCGCACGGTCCACTCGATGCCGCGCTCGACCATCAGGGATTCGGCAAAGGTCTTGCCGTTGGTGACATATCCGCCACGCTTGATGTGCACGCCGCCCATGCCGAAGTCGCCGAGTTCGTACTCGTTGCTGATCCAGTAGAGCCGAGCCTGGTCGCGCACGCCAGCCTCGCGCAGGGCGTGGTCGACGTTGTAGATGTACTCGAAGGCCGCGCCCTGGCAGGTGCACATGCCATGCCCTGTGCCGACGACGAAGGTCTTCGTTGCGCCCTGTCTCATCTTGGCGATGGCGGACTGCAACTGCTCGTTGGCGTGCAGTGCATGCGCCGGCGTGCAGACCGACGTGGTGTAGCCCTCGTCTGGGCCGAGACCTGGTGTCGCACCGAAGTTGAGCTTCGGGCCGGTGGCGTTGATCAGATAATCATAAGGAATGCTTGCCGTTTGTCCGGCGCGCGTCGCATCGGTGTACTCCAAGGTCACGAAAGGATCTGCCGAATCGGCGCCACCATCAGGATGGATCGACAGCGCCTTGGCCTGGTGGAACGCGATGTTGAGCTTCTTGTAGATCGGGTCCAGCTCGAACGTGACTTGCTGTTCGGTCATCTGGCCGACGCCGACCCAGATATTGGACGGGATCCAGTTCCACTTGGCGTTTGGGGAAACGACGCTGATCGCGTGCTGCTTGCCGAGCCATTTGCCCAGGTAACGCGCCGCGGTGTGCCCCGAGATTCCGGCGCCCAGGATGACAATACGTGCCATGTCGTTGCTCCAATCAGTGGAAGTTAGTGCTTCATGGTTCTTGGTGCTGTAAACACTGATACGCTAACCCCAATTTGCGGCCTTGTACAAAGATGTGGATCAATTTCCACGTCGATTTATCATTGGCAAACCAGTGCGTTGGGAAAGGTGTCGCAATCTTTGGTCGCGACTTCTGCCGCCGCGTCCACGGTCAGAGTAGAATCGTTGCTTCTCCGCACCATCCCGCACCAATCATGAGATCTCGATCGTTGAAGCTCTTGTTTAGTTCGTTGTTCGTGATGTGTCTGAGCACGTCGGTGGCGGCTATGTCCGTGCTGCCCGGTTGCGCTGCAAAGCGCGCCGAAGACATCACCCGCGCCTCCGCACCCCGCCCTGGGGTCATGCTTGCCGACAAGATCGTCGTCAAGAAGAGCCAGCGTCGGCTCTATCTGATGCGCGATGGCAAACCCTTCAGGACCTACCGGGTCAGCCTCGGGACGAGCCCCGTCGGCCACAAACTGCGCCGCGGGGACAACCGAACACCGGAGGGGCGTTATTACATCGACTGGCGCAACCCGCGCAGCAACTTCACCAAGGCGCTACATATCTCCTATCCGAACCGTGATGACCGCCTGGAGGCACTGCGTGCCGGTTGGGACCCGGGCGGCATGATCATGATTCACGGCGAGCCGCGCTCGCAGCGGCATCGGGATCTGCGTTATCTCGTCAGCGGCGAGGATTGGACCCAGGGCTGTATCGCCGTGTCCAACCTCGCGATCGACGAGATCTGGCGCTACACCAATGATGGCACTCCGATCGAAATTTTGCCCTGAGACGATCATCGCTGCTGAGGCACCGCGCTGTTGGGTGAGAGCCAACGCGGTCAAAAAGCGCCCGCTCGGGTTGCCGGTTCAGTACCTACGGAGAAATGTCGACGTTGAACCCTTGGACGGGCGCGGTTAGCATTGCACCTCAGCTTGCAGGGGTGAATCCGCTATGTTTCAGAGGCACCCGCGCGTGAGGTCGTGGTTTTAGGAGCGCGGACCAGACACGCAGTCCCTTGCCGGCCCCATGATCCCGTCTAAACATTCCCCGATCGAGAAGACTCCATGGCGAACGATACCAACGTCACCTGGCATGAGCACCAGGTCTCGCGAGAGGCGCGTGAGAGCGTCAACGGCCATAAGGGCTGCGTGATCTGGTTCACTGGCCTCAGCGGTTCCGGTAAGAGTACCGTGGCCAACACGTTGGACCATCTGCTGGCCAGCTATGGTCTGCACAGCGCGGTGCTGGATGGCGACAACGTGCGACATGGCCTCAACGCGGGCCCCGGCATGCTGCGTGAAACCCATGGCGAGGACTATGCCAACCGCTTCGGTCTCGGCTTTACCGCCATCGACCGCGAGGAGAACATCCGCCGCATCGGTGCCGTTGCGCAACTCTATTGTGAGGCGGGCCTGATCGCGTTGACCGCGTTCATCAGCCCCTATCGCATCGACCGCGACCGGGTGCGTGCGACAATGAAGCCGGGCGAGTTCATCGAGGTGTTCGTCGATACGCCCCTCGGCATTTGCGAAGAACGTGACCCCAAGGGCCTTTATAAGAAGGCGCGGGCCGGTGAGATCAAGCACTTTACCGGCATCGATGACCCTTACGAGGCGCCCGAGTCACCGGAGCTAACGCTGCTGGCCGGCGAGAAGACGCCGCATCATCTCGCCCACGAGGTGATCGACTTCCTGGTCGCCGAGAGCATCATTTCAAAGCCGCAGGGCTGAGGGCAGCGGCGCGGGGGTGGGGTAAGCCAGTGACTAGGTACTAGGTACTAGGTACTAGGGCCTAGACACTGGAGACTAAACTCCTCAACCACCAGCGTAGTCGCCTCGCACAGTTTGTGCAGTTGCGCATCGCTGATGATGTACGGCGGCATCAGGTAGATCAACCTGCCGAATGGGCGTACCCAGACACCGAGCTCGACAAAGCGGGCCTGCACGGCGCGCATCGGCACGGCTGCCGCCATTTCAACGACGCCGATGGCGCCGAGCACGCGCACGTCGGCGACGCCTGGCGAGCCCCGACAGGGCGCAAGCCCGGCTGACAGTCCAGTCTGGATGCGGACGATGTTGCCCTGCCAGTCCTGCCCCAGCAACAGGTCAATGCTGGCATTGGCGATGGCACAGGCGAGCGGGTTCGCCATGAAGGTCGGGCCGTGCATGAAGGCGCTTGGCTCGGCGCCGGAGATGGTGCTCGCCACGTCGGCAGTTGCCAGCGTCGCCGCTGAGGTCAGGTAACCGCCGGTGAGGGCCTTGCCCAGGGTCATGATGTCTGGGCTGATTTCGGCGTGCTCACAGGCGAACAGGCGCCCGCTGCGGCCGAAGCCGGTGGCGATCTCGTCGGCGATCAACAGCACGCCGAAGCGGTCGCACTCCGCGCGCACGCGGGCCAGATATTCCGCCGAATAGAAACGCATGCCGCCGGCGCCCTGCACGATGGGCTCCAGGATGACCGCCGCCAGTCTGTCCGCATATCCCTCAATCAAGGTTCGGAAATCAGCGATGTCGGCATCGTTGCAGGGCGCGCCGAAGCGCGGCGCCGGCGCCGGTGCGAACAGCTGTTGCGGCAGCACGTCGGCAAACAGATGATGCATGCCGGTGACCGGGTCGCACACCGACATGGCGTCGAAGGTGTCGCCATGGTAGCCGCCGCGCACGGTCAGAAAGCGCGTGCGCGCCGGGCGCCCGGCCGCACGCTGATACTGCAGCGCCATCTTCATGGCCACCTCGACCGACACCGAGCCCGAGTCGCACAGAAAGACGTGCTGCAAGGGGGCGGGGGTGAGATCAACCAGACGTTCGATCAGCTCAACCGCCGGCGCATGGGTCAGGCCGCCGAACATCACATGGGACATGCGTCCAAGCTGTTCGATGGCGGCGGCGTTGAGCACCGGGTGGTTGTAGCCGTGAATCGCGCACCACCAGGACGACATGCCGTCGATCAGCCGGCGTCCGTCCATCAGCTCGAGTTCGCAGCCGGAAGCGGCACGCACCGGATAGACCGGATCGCGGTCGATGGTGGACGTATAGGGGTGCCAGGCGTGCTTCGCGTCGAGCGCCAGTAGGCGCTCGATCTTTTGCCGCGGATCGGCGCTACCCGCTGCTGTCACCCGAGCACTTCTAATTCTCGAACCAGGCCCTTGAGGTCTGGCTCATCATCCAACGCACCCTCCCAAAAGCGAATATGACGCACGGTCGGCCCGTCGCCGACCGTCAATTCCGCCATGAAGCCGGTCGTGCCTTCTGGTGCCGGGTGCTCGCGGGACTCGCCGATGGCGTCCAGCGCCGCCGAAAGGCGCTCTCGTTGGTGGACGTCGGTAGTGCCCCGGACGGGCTTGCGGCTCGTATAGTCACCGTAGTCGATAGTGAAGTTGCCGTCGGGATCGACCTCGATGATCAGCATGTAGTCGTCTTGGCCGACGACGCGATAGCGGATACGCGGTAGGGACATGATGTGGGCTCCTGATCTTGTCGGTAGCCTGGGCGCGCGTGGCGCCGCCTCCTTTCAGCATAGCCTAGATGCAGCGCGGTTTGGCCAAACCTCAAGTTTGGCTCAACTGCTGACGGCCCGCCCAGTCGCGTGCGAACTGCCAAGCGGTACGTCCGCTGCGCGAGCCGCGACGCAGGGCCCATTGTAGCGCCGCGCGTTCCGTCTCGGCGGCATCGGCCCGGTCCGCCGCCAGACGTTCGAGCCAGTGGTGGCAGACGCTGAGATACTGTGCCTGGCCGAACGGGTAGAACGACAACCACAGTCCGAAACGGTCCGACAGCGAGACCTTCTCCTCGACGCCTTCGCCGTGGTGAATCTCGCCGTCGATCATGCGTGCTTCGCGATTCTCCTGTTGCGGCTCGGGCAGCAGGTGACGCCGATTGGACGTCGCATAGATGAGCAGATTCTTGGGCGGCTCGCCGATGGAGCCGTCGAGCACGGCCTTGAGTGCCTTGTAGCCGGACTCGCCGGCATCGAAGGAGAGATCGTCGCAGTAGAGGATGAAGCGTTCCGGGCGGTCATGGATCAAATCCAGGATGTCGGGCAGGTCGATCAAGTCGTCCTTGTCGATCTCGATCAGCCGCAGCCCTCGCTCCCGATAGGTGTTGAACAGGGCCTTGATCAGCGACGACTTTCCGGTGCCGCGTGCACCCCACAGCAGCGTGTTGTTGGCGCCGGCCCCGGCCAGAAACTGGCGCGTGTTGCGATCGATCTCATCACGCTGGGCGTCGATGCAGCACAGATCCGCCAACGTGATGGCATGGGTTCGCTGGACGGCTTCCAGACGTCCGCGCGCGCCATTCTTGCGCCAGCGCCACGCGTGAGCATTCCAGTCGGGTTTCGTGGTGGTCGGGAGCCAGTGCTCGGCGCGGTCGAGCAGGGCCGACGCCTGCTTGAGCACCTGCTCCAATAGCCGGTCCGGAGCCTGGTTGTTGAGCGGATCTGGCGCCCGCCCCAAGATCTGGTCCGGAATCTGGTCCGAAAGAGGCCGAGGCTCAGTCATAATCGGTTTCTCCGAGAGCCAGCGCGCTGGCAACATCGAAATCGCAGTCCGCCAGGGAGAGCGGCGTGCCGACTGCATAGCCCTGCGCGTAATCCACGTTCAGAGCCCGAAGCTGGTTGATGATAGAGTCGTTTTCGGCCCATTCGGCGATGGTCTTAAGCCCCAGCACATGCGCGATCTGATTGATGGATGCCACCAGCGCATAATTGACCGGATTGCTGTGCATATCCTGAACGAAGCTCCCGTCGACCTTCAAGTAGTTGACTGGCAGTTCGCGCAGGTACTTGTAGGATGACAGGCCGCTGCCGAAGTCGTCCAGCGCGAAGGTACAGCCCATTTCAGAGAGTTCGCGCATGAAGTTTCGGGCGTGGTGCAGGCTGCGTATCGCCGCGGTCTCGGTGATCTCGAAACAGATGCTGGCCGGTGGTATGCAGTGGCTTTCGAATTGGCGCGTGAGGAATGGGAAGAAGTCTTCGTCTCCGAGTGAGGTGCCGGATAGGTTGACCGCAAATAGGAACTGGTCTCGATGTTGTTCGTGCCAGGTCCGCAGCCGATCGCCCTGGGTGCTGAAGAGCTGGTGAATGATCCAGCGATCTACCGCGGGCATCAGAATGTAGCGCTCCGCCGCCGGGATAAAATGTTCCGGTACGATCGGCTCACCTTGTTCATCAAGCATGCGCACCAGGATTTCGTAGTGAGTGCGGCCAGCGCCACCGGCGGCTAGTGGGACAATAGGCTGCGCGTAGAGCCGGAAGCGGCCCTTGTTGAGCGCTCGGGAGATGGTGGAGACCAGGTGCATTTCGCCATGATGGCGCGCGGCGGAGGCGTCGCCGTCTCGGTAGACGTGGATACGGTCGCGACCGCTGCGCTTGGCCGTATGGCAGGCGACATCGGCCTTGGCCAATTCCGCGGCGGCGCTGTCGTGTTCAGGCAGGAATGCGGTCACGCCGATGCTGACGGCGACGCCGAATGAACGGTCGCGCCATGTGAAACGGAAGTTTCGGATCGTCTGCATCAATCCGTCGCACTGGGTCAGTACATGCGCCTCCGTGCGATCAGCAAAGAGCGCGGCGAACTCATCACCACCTAGGCGCGCGAGCAGAGCGGCGTCGTCTAAGTGGACATCGATCAGGGTCGCGAGTTGCTCGATCAGCGCGTCGCCGGCGGCATGTCCGGCGGTATCGTTGACCAGCTTGAACTGGTCGATATCGATGTAACAGAGCACATAGGGTGTTCTGTTCTCGGCGGCGCCCGCTAGCAGGCGCGCCATGCGGCGTTCGAATTCCTTGCGGTTGAGCAGGCCGGTAATGACGTCGCGCTGCTCCAGGAACTTCAACTGCTGTGCCTGCTGTGCGGATTCGGTCAGGTCCTGGATGATCATGAGCTGTCTGAGATCGTCGTCAAGGCGAAAGCGATGCAGCCAGATCCGCGCGGGAAAGGCTTCGGCGTCTGCCCAGTGGATCTCGATGTCGAACCGATCGGGTAGGGCTGTATCCGCCTTGCTGGCTGTCGCATGATCCGGCTTCTTGTCGAACGGCAACCCAGGGATCAACTCGTCGAGGTGCTTGCCCAGCATGTCGTCGTCGGCCAGACCAAACATGGCTGCCGCCGCGCGATTGACGAGTTCGACGCTTCCCGCCCTGGTCGCCAAGACGATGCCTTCGGGACTGGCGTCGAGGACCGCATCCAGACGGCGTTGCTGGACATTCAGATTGCGCTGTCCCTGTTCTGAAAGCTGTTGTTGCCGTCGCAGCAGGTTCACCAGCGTTCGCACCAGGGCGAGGGTCGCTGTGGTCAGCGCGAGTGTCGCGAGCAGCACGACGACGTGGCCAGGGGCGAGACCGGGGTGTGCCGAAAAGACCTCGATGCGCGGCGTTTTGGCAATAGGCAGCGTGACTGCCGCCGAAGCGAGTGGCTTCGCATCCAGTGCAAGCTCCCCGGCGGTGTCGGATAACGGCACGCGCGCGTGATCGGTGCTGAGATAGAGCAGCAGGTCCGCAGGGGCGCCACTGGCAATGCGGTCAGCCGCTCGAGAGGACAACTGAGCGCGCAGCAGGTCCGCCGTGGTCTGGGGCTCCGGTTCCTGTTCCTGTTTTGGTGCGGCTTCTAACGCGGCACGCGGCCGCGAATGCGCGTGCAAGAACGCCGTGCTCAGCGCGTAGCCGGCCTGGCTGGCGGCAAGCTGTGCCGCCATCCGCTGTTGCTTTTGACTGCTATGCCAGCTTTGAACAGATGCCCAGCCGATGACGACAACGGCGAGTGTTGCGAGCAGACCCAACAGGAGCAGAACTCGGCGGTGTGTATCCCGGCGTGGTTGCGACTGGATCGACGGCAGCGGGGACTCGTAACTCATTGTGCCCCTGGCGCGCGAATTGGAACGAACACTCGAGCGCGCCGAGGCGAAGCCTGCCCCAGCGTCCGCCACGTCAGTGCCGCTTGCTGGCGGCGCATCGTTGTTATGCGACTCGGTCGCGCACCGGGTCAAACGCTCAGCGGGCGATAACGGATGCGGTGCGGTTGATCGGCCTCGGCGCCAAGCCGGCGATGCCGATCCTCTTCGTAGTCGGCGTAATTACCCTCGAACCAGGTCACCTGCGAGTCGCTCTCAAAGGCCAGAATGTGGGTGGCGACACGGTCCAGGAACCAGCGATCATGGCTGATGACGACGACGCAGCCGGGGAAGGCCAAGATGGCCTCTTCCAGTGCCCGCAGGGTCTCGATGTCAAGGTCGTTGGTGGGCTCGTCGAGCAGTAACAGGTTGCCGCCGCTTTTCAGCAGTTTGGCGAGATGCACGCGGTTGCGCTCGCCGCCGGACAGATTGCCGATGTGCTTCTGCTGGTCTGATCCGCGAAAATTGAAGCGGCTGACATAGGCCCGGGAAGGCATCTCGAAGCGGCCGACGATGATGTTGTCGGCGCCATCTGTGATCTCCTCCCAGACGGTCTTCTTGCCATCCAGCGCGTCACGATTCTGATCGACATAGGCCACCTCCACCGTCTCGCCGACACGCAAGTCGCCACCATCGGGTTGTTCCTGCCCGGTCATGATGCGGAACAGCGTCGTCTTGCCGGCGCCGTTCGGCCCAATGATACCGACGATTCCGCCCTTCGGCAGATTGAACGAGAGCCCGTCGTAGAGCAGGTTGTCGCCATAGGCCTTTTTCAGTCCCTCGGCCTCGATCACGAGGTCGCCCAGGCGCGGGCCGGGCGGGATGTAGATCTCGTTGGTCTCATTGCGGGACTGGAACTCCTGCGAGCTCAGCTCCTCGAAGCGTGCCAGGCGCGCCTTGCTCTTGGCATGGCGGCCCTTGGGGTTGGAACGAACCCATTCCAGCTCGTGCTTCATGGCCTTGATGCGCGCCTGCTCCTGCTTGTCTTCGCGCTCCAGTCGGTTCTCCTTCTGCTCCAGCCAGCTAGAGTAGTTTCCCTCCCAGGGGATACCGTGGCCACGATCCAGTTCCAGAATCCAGCCGGCGACGTTGTCGAGGAAGTAGCGATCATGGGTCACAGCCACCACGGTGCCGGTATAGTCATGCAAGAAGCGCTCAAGCCAAGCGACGGACTCCGCGTCGAGATGGTTGGTGGGCTCGTCCAACAGCAGCATGTCTGGCTTCGACAGCAATAGCCGACAGAGCGCCACGCGCCGACGCTCGCCCCCGGATAACGTGCTGACATCGGCCTCCCAAGGGGGCAGGCGCAGGGCGTCCGCGGCCACCTCCAGCGTGCGCTCCAGATTGTGGCCGTCTGTGGCCTCGATTAGGTCTTCGAGTTCTGCCTGCTCCTGGGCCAGCGCGTCGAAGTCCGCATCGGCCTCGGCATAGGCGGCGTAGACTTGGTCCAGCCGCTCCAGCGCTTGCTTGATCGGCGCGACCGCCTCCTCGACGTTGCCGCGCACGTCTTTGCTGGCATCCAGCTGCGGTTCCTGCGGCAAATAGCCCACATTGATACCGGGCTGGGGTCTGGCCTCGCCCTCGATCTCGGTGTCGAGACCGGCCATAATCTTCAGCAACGTCGACTTTCCGGAGCCGTTCAGACCGAGCACGCCGATCTTGGCGCCAGGGAAGAACGACAACGAGATGTCGCGCAAAATGACACGCTTCGGCGGTACGACCTTGCCGACGCGGTTCATGGTGTAGATGTACTGCGCCATGGGTATTGGATAGGATTCGGAGTAGGTGGATTCAGTGGCGGTGCAAGCGTCGGCCCCGGGGCCGGCTGCGCATCATATCGATTTCGACGGGCAATTTTGCGCGTTCGCCACCTAAATGTCCAAGTTGGCACCAGCCCGCCGCCGGCTCAGCGCTCTGACGTCGTGCGGCGGTCAGCCCGCTCGACCACTCGCTGTTTGATCGTTCACGGAGACATAGATGCCCAGCAGTAACCTCCCCATCGTCGGGTTCGTCGCGCCAAGCGGCACCGGCAAGACGACGCTGTTGCGCAAGCTCGTGCCCGCCCTGCGGGAGCGCGGCGTGCGCGTGGGCTATCTCAAGCACACGCATCACGCGTTTCAGATCGACACGCCCGGTAAGGACAGCTACGAGATCGCCGAGGCCGGCGCCGATCAGGTCATGCTGGCCTCGACGACTGGCTGGGCGCTGATCGACCGGCGACCCGCGTCAGTGGCGGACCTGGCGGCTGCAGATCTGGCCGATTTCTCCGCGCGCTTCGACGCCGACGGGCTCGATCTGCTGCTGGTGGAAGGGTTCCATCGGTCGCGCTACCCAAAGATCGAGGTGCACCGTTCCGCTAGTGGCAAGGCGCCGATGTATCCGAAAGACGCCGACATCATCGCGGTGGTTACCGATGCCAGTCTATCCGGCGACGAACATCCGCCGGAGCTGCCCATCCAAGATCCGGCTGCTATCGCCGAGTTTATCGTCGAGCGCTTGGAGGAGGGACGTTTCGCCAGCAAAGACCCCCGCGACGAGCTCGTCGACTACTACCGCCGCATGTGCGGCATCGGCAACAACGACGCCCGCACCGGCAACGCATCAGTGCGTCTTGGCGCGCGCTTCTGGATGACGCCAGTCCGCGCTAGCGGAGCCCTCCGGCGGGAAGACCTGATCGCCTGCACCATCGATGACGACGAACTACCCGAAGCCGTCTCGTCGGGAGCTGCTGTGCACCGGCAGATCTATCGTCAGCAAGCCGACGCCCGCGCCGTGCTGCATGCGCATGGACCCCATTCGGTCGCGGTCAGCTTCGTGGGGCGCGATTTTCAGCCGGCGGACGTTCAGGGCGTGCGGCGCCTCGGCAGCGTGCCGGTGCTGACCGTCGATTCCGTCGAGCCGTTAGACAAGGCCGCCATCACTATCGCCGAGGCCTTGGCGAGTTTCCCTCTGTGCCTGGTCGCCGGCGACGGCAGCTATGCCTGGGGTGTTGATCTTGATGCGGCCTCGCGGCAGACCGACTTGCTCGAACTCTCCGCTGAGATTTACGTCCTCGCGCGTCAGGCGGCTGCCCTTTAATCGACAGGGCCAAGGGACAAGGACCATGGGCCATCATTGGGCAATCTTGCCATACAGCGGCGCTTGGCCCTCGGCGCTTGCCTCAATTTGTGGAACGCTCAGGTTGAACGACACGACGCCGCCCGCTCGCCGGTCTGCGGCGTCGCTTGGCTAGGGTTCTGCGCTGATATAGCAGATCCATCCGGCATCCGCGTCCGCGCGGTCGGCGGGCTCGAAGATACCGTCGGCCTCGCCTTCGGCGTCCCAGCCCTGCCAGTAGCAGACAACGCGACCAAAACCCGCCTCGGCCAGTAGTTCGCGAATCTCGGGCAACGTCCACAGCCGCCAGTGGTAGCTGAACGCCTGCTGCAGCCGCGAGCCATCCGGAAACGCGAAGTGG
>JGI12210J13797_10151020_pt1 | contig 12820 bp, 11 predicted proteins | sample ElkSlonscriptome_3_FD_13797 | JGI IMG/M metagenome (IMG submission 13797) | reverse complement strand
AAAAAGAGGGGAAGGTTTCCTTCTCCCGGGAGGAAGCGGTCCGGGTGCTACAGGAGGAAAAGGGCAAGCTCCCCCTCTCGGTCGTTCTGCGGTGCCGAGTGCGGTATTTTACCGATGGGAAGGTGCTGGGCTCCCCGGAGTTTGTTCGGGAGCAAATTACCTCTGGAATGGCGACCGGGAAAGATTCCACGAAGGTTCACCCGATGAGGGGTGCCGACTGGGGTGGGCTTGCCGTGGGCAATGGACTGAGGAAGGGGTTGTTCGATTAGAGGTAGGTCATCGCGCTAACCTCATCGTAGATATTGAAATTACGGAATCGAACGAAAATAATTAAAAAAATTAACCAGACACAAAATAATTGACAAGATATGCAGTTGCGCCTGCGGCCGAGGTCTTCATTTATCGGGGGATGCGAGAGAGGGTATTGGTAACGGGGGCTAGTGGCTTTGTCGGGGGAGCGGTTTGTCGGGCTTTGCGGGAGAAGGGTTTCTCGGTGCGAGGGACGGGGCGGCGGAGACGTCCTGAGGGTTTGGCTGAGGATGTTGAGTATCGGTCCGGGGATCTTTGTGATGAAGGGTTTGTGGCGGAGCTGTGCGAGGGGGTGGATTTAATTGTCCACGCTGCGGCGAAGGCAGGCGTGTGGGGGCCAGAGGAGGATTACTTTCGTGCAAATGTGGAGGCGACGGATTGTCTCCTATCGGCGGCCCGGACCTCGGGGGTGAAGGGTTTTGTGTTTACCAGCACTCCGAGCGTGGTTTTCAACGGCAAGCCGATTCGGGCTGGAGATGAGACAATGCCTGTAGGGAAGGATTTTCCCTGTGCGTATCCAAAGACCAAGGCGGAGGCGGAGCGACGAGTGCTGGCGGCGGGGTGCCGGGATTTTTTGACACTCGCCCTGCGGCCGCATTTGATCTGGGGACCGGGGGATCCTCATCTCTTTCCTCGGGTTTTTGAGCGGGTGGATGCCGGGAAGTTGAAGGTCGTCGGTGACGGTCGGAACAAGGTGGATCTCACCTATATCGACAATGTGGCGGCGGGCCATGTGGCGGCTGTCGAGTCGCTACTGGCCGGACGCGGTGCGGGGCGTGCCTATTTTTTGACTCAGGATGAACCCGTCGAGTTGTGGCCGTTTGTGAATCGTGTCTTGGAGGCCACGGGTCGGGAGCCTGTAAAAAAGCGTGTTCCCTTGCGGGTGGCGTATGCCGCGGGAGCAGTCTGTGAGGGCCTTTGGAAATTACTGCGTCGAGAGAGCGAGCCGCCGATGACCCGGTTTGTGGCGAAGGAGTTGGCTACCGATCACTGGTTTTCGAGTCGTGCCGCGCGGGAGGAGCTGGGTTATCAGCCAACGGTTTCTATGGAAGAAGGCTTGAAGCGCTACGAGGAGTCGCTGCGGAGTGACTGCTGACCGACAGCGGAGACCGAACCCGCGATTCCCATTTGATCCGTCCCGCCTGCCGTTTTTCTACGGTTGGGTGGTCGCGGTGGTGGGAACGGTTTCCATGATGGCGACCATCCCGTCAACTCCTCCGGGGTTTGCGCCGTTCGTCGATCCGGTCATGGAGGAGCTGAGGGTCTCCAGAGCTTCGCTTACCTTTGCCTTCACCGTGGGCACGATTGGAGCGGGTCTTCTCATCCCCTTTGCTGGATTTTGGATTGATCGTGCCGGCGTAAGAATCACCAGTGTCGTTTCGTTTCTGTGTCTCGGGCTTACGATGGCCGTCCTCAGTGAGCCGCTTTTCTATGTTCGAATTTTGCAAGGTTTCGGTTTTTCAGAACGTCACGGAACAGCGATTTTTCTCTTCCTGATCTTTTTCTCCCTGAGATTTTGGGGTTTGGGGATGGTCATGACGATCTGCCGGGCGATGATTTTTCGCTGGTTTGTGCGGTGGCGAAGTTTAATCGCAGGGCTCAATGGGATGGTGCTCTCGGTGTGTTTTTCCAGTGCTCCCGTTTTGCTGGAAGGGTTGGTAGTCGTCTTTGGCTGGAAGAATACGTGGTGGATTCTTGCGGGTATTGTCGGCTTCGGGTTTACCGTGGTCGGAATCCTTCTCTTCCGTGACTCCCCGGAATCCTGTGGGATTGCGGTGCGTCGGGATCCTTTGGATTCTGCTGAGGAGAACGACGAGGATACCGGGCCTGATCCGATCGCGCGAAGGGATTACACCGCTTGGGAGGCCGCCAAGACGCTGCCTTTCTGGCTGATGATCGGAGGATTGGGGATGAACGCGTTCATCGGGACCGGGACGGCCTTTCACGTGGTTTCGGTCGGTGCGGTTCTTGGGGGGCTTGATCGACCGGATGCTCTCAAGATCCTTCTCTACGTGGGAGCTTTTAATGTGAGCACCTCGCTGATCCTCGGTTTTGTCGCCGATAAAATCCGCCTCCGCTACCTGCTTTTTTCGATGATGGCCTGCCAGAGCGCGAGTCTTTGGGGGCTGCTGAACTTTGAGACGGGGTTGGGTTTCTGGGCCTTTGCCATGGGTAGTGGCTGTGCGTGGGGAACGTTCGGGATTCTGATCAATGTCCCGTGGCCGCGCTTTTTCGGGCGAAAGCATCTCGGAGCCATCAACGGGATTGTCACCGGGGTGGTGGTCGTCTTTAGCGCGATCGGTCCCTATGCCTTCGGGCTTTCCTATGAAATGACGGGTTCGTATCGGATGACGGTCTTGGGCTGTCTTTGTTTGACGCCCGTGCTCGCTCTGCTAGGACTACTGGCACGCAATCCGCGTCGACTCTCTTCATCCAACCATTCCCGATAACTCACGCACTCATGGAAAAAGAAACAACCAAAGAGAATCCAACTCTTACGACCAACCGTAAAGCACTCACCGTCAATCTGGACAATTCCCTCTACGGGACCTTTGCCGAGATCGGTGCGGGGCAGGAAGTTTCGCGACATTTCTTTGTCGCTGGTGGAGCGGCGGGAACCATCGCCAAGAGCATGTCGGCCTACGATATGAAGTTCAGCGATGAGATTTATGGAAAGGCCAAGCGTTATGTTTCGCGGGATCGTCTCATCCAGATGCTCGACCACGAGTATCGTCTTCTCGACGAGCGCCTAAAGACGGAGCGAGGTTCAGAGACCCGGTTTTTCGTCTTCGCCAACACGGTCTCGGCGCGCAATTTCCGCGGCACGAATGAGTGCCACGGCTGGATGGGGCTACGGGTGCAGATGGCTCCCGGTGAAGAGCCCAACGACATCATCCTCCACGTGCGGATGCTGGATAAATCGAACATTTTGCAGCAGGATGCGCTCGGGGTTTTCGGCGTTAACATGATCTACGGCGGCCTCTTCCTCCATGACGAAGCCGACAACTTTATCAGTTCGCTTCGGGACAACTTGGAGGGGAGTCGAATCGAGGTCGATATGATCGAGTTCAACGGGGAATCTTTCAAGGATTCAAATAATCGAATTCTCAGTCTGAAACTGGTCGAGGCCGGGCTGACGAATGCGGTCATGTTTGCCTCGGGCAATGCCATCCTCCAACCCTCTGAGATTTTGCACAAGAAGGCTCTTTTGGTTGAGCGGGGGAGCTTCCGTCCGGTGACCAAGGTAAATATCGATATGCTGGAGAATGCGGGCGCACAGTTCCTGCAGCAGGACAAAGTTCAGGATGCCAAGGTCGAGGTGGCCATGGAGATCACCATGAATTCTCTCACCCAGGAAGGGCATATTGACTACGATGATTTCCTCCACCGCACGGACATCATCAATAGCTTGGGTTGTTCGGTGATTGTCTCGAACTATTTTGAATTTTTCCGTCTCGCGGCTTATTTCCGCCGTTACACTTCCATGCCGATTGGGGTGGTCCTTGGGATCAATACGCTGACTCAGATTCTCGATGAGAAATACTACGAGAACCTGGATGGCGGGATTCTCGAAGCCTTCGGCCGATTGTTTAAGGAGGATGTGAAACTCTATATCTACCCGATGAACGCCTCGGGCTACAAAGCCTATAAGAATCAGGTCGATTCAGATACATTTTTCTCGGAGACCGCCGCTTCGAAGCTTGGGAAAGAGGTCATGATCACGGCGGAAAATCTCCGCGTCGCCGATAACCTAAAAGGACTGTATAACTATCTTCTGGAGAACGGATTTATCGAGGCGATCAAGAGCTACTCGGTCGAGAATATGAATATACTAGCCCGCTTCGTTATCGAGAAGCTTGAGAAGGGCGATCCTTCTTGGAAGGAATTGGTTCCAGAACCCGTGGCGAAGTACATCACGGATCATAATCTCTGGGGTGCTAACGACGCCGAGGCGGCTGCAAAGGCGAACGCCAAGGGATGAGTGCTGAGGAGATGATCGCCTCGGGAGACTTGGAGCTGCCTCCGGTTCCCCAGCCAGTGGGTTCTTATGTGCCGTGCGTCCGGACGGGTAACCTGATTTATCTTTCGGGCGCGCTACCGCTCGGCCCCGACGGGTTGGCCTTCAAAGGAAAAATCGGCCGGGAATTTACCGTTGAGGAGGGCAACAAGGCCGCGCAGCTGTGTGCGAAAAACCTACTGGCCGTCCTGCGCGATACCCTCGGTAACCTCGACCGCGTGGGTCGGGTGGTCTCGCTGACAGGCTTCGTCAATGCTGTCGAAGATTTCGAAGAGGCTGCGGCCGTGATGAACGGCGCCTCTGATTTAATGAAGGAAGTCTTTGGCGAGAGAGGGCTCCATTCCCGGGCCGCGGTCTCCGTGAGTGGCCTGCCCAAAGGCGCGGCCGTCGAGGTCGCGGGCATTTTCGAGCTGGGCTGATTTGAGAAGAGTTACCCTCCCTCGAACGAGGTAGTCACCCGCTCGAAGGCTTCGCCCACCGAATCAACGATTTGAAATAGACCCACGTCTTCCGGGGAGATAGTTCCCCATTCCACGAGGTTGGAGAAGTTGATGGTCTCCTCCCAAAACTCCCTGCCGAAGAGGATGAAGGTGATCTTCTTGGTGGTCTTTCGGGTCTGCACAAGGGTGAGCATCTCAAAAAGTTCGTCGAGAGTGCCGAAGCCTCCGGGGAAGACGACGAGCGCTTTTGCGTGAAAGAGGAACCAGTATTTGCGCAGGAAGAAGTAGTGAAAATCGAAACTGATCTCAGGGTCGCAGTAGGGGTTGAGCTTTTGCTCGAATGGTAGGCTAATCCCCAAGCCAATTGATCTTCCGCCCGCATCCTTCGCACCGCGGTTGGCCGCTTCCATGATCCCGGGACCGCCGCCTGAACAGATCGTGAACTGTTTTCGTTCATCATCCTGATCCATGGACCACGCTGTCAGTTCCTGCGAGAGCTCGCGGGCGAGGCGGTAGTATTTTGAGGCCCGCTCGATCTGTCGTCGTCGCGCTTGGATTTGTCGAGTCGCTTCGGGGGAGAGGGAAGGGCTTGAATCCTGATGCTCCAGATCGGTCAGCATTTGCTCAACCTCCTCGGGGGCGGGGTTTCGCGCCGAGCCGAAAAACACGACCGTATTCTGGATCCCCTCCTTCTCTAGTCGAACCGCCGGCTCGGTCAATTCGCAGAGAACGCGGATCGGTCGGGCGTCGGGTCCATTGAGGAATTCCAAGTTTTTATAAGCCTTTTCCGGCTCGGGACTTGGAGTTTCTTTATTTGTAAATTCTTCTTCCTTGTTCATTGGTTAAAAACCTGTATCAATTTTCGTTTTCGGGCAAACTGTGGCAAACGAGAGCGTAGCGAGCCGACCCTCAGAATGGGAAGGCGAAACCGCCGAAAGGCGGTTCGATCCGGTGACCCCCGCAGCCATGCTCATTTTGGCAATTGCGGGTGTGTTTTTTATCCGGTCTGCCCAAGCGTATACAGGTGGCGGGCTCTGGAAGATGCAGGTCGTTTGGATTTTGCTCGGGATCGGCGTCTACGCGTTGTTCTCATTGGTGAACTACAAGATACTCCTCGAAAAGGCTCACTGGATCTACGGGGGAAGCATTGTGCTGCTCCTCCTGGTGGAGTCGCCCCTCGGGGTTGAGATTTATGGGTCGCGTCGCTGGATCGATCTCGGCTTCTTCAATCTACAGCCCTCGGAGCTGGCAAAGATCGCAGTGCTTATCATGATCGCCAGTGTGCTCGCCCGCTCGCGGATCGGGAGTTTCCGCTCCTCTCTGCAAACGCTCGTGAAGGTCGCTCTGATTGCGGCGGTCCCGATGGGGCTCATCTTTCTCCAGCCGGATTTGGGGTCGACTCTTGTCATCCCTCCATTGGTCTTCGGGTTGCTCTATGTCTCGAAGCTGTCGGACCGTTTTTTTTATGTATCCTTTGGGATATTTGCTCTCCTGCTCTCGATCGTCGCCTTCGACTGCTATCAGTACTATCAATACTCATACGCGGCGGAGCCAGAGGTGCTCGCGGAGGAGGGGCGTGCAGATTACGATGAATTGTCCATCCTGCCGATGCACGATTATCAGCGTGATCGGATTTTGTCTTTTGTGGTTCCCGACCTCGTCGACCCCCGGGGGATCGGCGACAGTTGGAATGTGAATCAATCCCTGATCTCAATCGGATCCGGGGGAATATTTGGTAAGGGCTGGGGCCTCGGCACCCAGGCTTTGCTGGGCTATCTGCCTCCGGCAGTGGCCCATAATGATTTCATCTTCGCGGTTCTCGCGGAGGAGAAAGGTTTCGTTGGTAGTGCGTTAGCTTTGTTGCTTTATGCGGTGATTATTCTGAACGGTTTTCGAGTTGCGGGGCTTTCCCGTGACCGGTTTGGGATGCTTCTTGCCGTGGGGGTCAGTGTTCTTTTGTTGGTCCATGTTTTCATTAATGTGGGGATGACGATGGGCTTGACTCCGGTGACTGGGCTGCCGCTTCCGTTTATGACTTACGGAGGCTCTTTTCTTTTGAGCTGTTGCGTTCTCCAAGGTCTCATCCAGTCCGTCTATCGTTTTCGAAAGGATTTTTCATGATGGTCTGGCTGAGAGATGTTTCTGGAATCAGGAATCGCGCAAAGGGAAAAGAGTTCTCCATGATATCACACCCAAATACAGGAAAAACTCATGGACTCATCACAAGAATCCCCGGCCTCAAAGGCCGATGATAATGAAGTAGATATTCACCGCGACGAACTCGAGAAGCCGCCCGTTGAGAAAACGGTGGAGGCGATTCCCGAGGAGACTCTTAAGGACGACGCTGACAAGCGCTCCAAAAAGCAGCCGATGGTCACGCGGATCGTCCGCGCTCTTCGCCGCGAGAAGAAAGACTTCGCCGAACTTGTAATCAACTCCGAGCCACTCGAGACCCGCGTCGCTCTCCTGCGCAATGGCGTCTTGGAAAAGTTCGAGGTCGAGCGGCAAGGCGACGACCGGATGGTCGGCACCATTTACAAAGGAAAGATCCAGAATCTGGAGCCCGGCCTCAAAGCCGCCTTCGTCGACATCGGCGAACCGAAGAACGCCTTTCTCCACTACTGGGATATTCTCCCCGCGGCCAACGATAACTCGATCGAAATCGTCCGCGATAACCAGAACAAGCAGGGAAAGGGCGATGGGAAAGAGCCGGAAAAAATCACCGTCAAAGACATCCCGAATAAGTATCCGGTCGGTTCGGAGATTGTCGTCCAGGTCACGAAGGCGACGATTGGGAGTAAGGGTCCGCGGACGACGACGAACATCGCGCTCCCCGGAAGATTTCTCGTTCTCATGCCTTTCTCCGGTCAATGCGGGATCTCGCGCAAAATCGCCGAGAAATCGGAGCGCGGCCGCCTAAAGCGCATCCTCCGCGAGCTGACCATCCCCGAGGGCATGGGAGTCATCATGCGCACAGCAGGAGAGGGCAAGAAGGCCCGCTACTTTGTGCGCGACCTGCACTTGCTCCTTCGCAAGTGGGAGGAGATTCAGGAGAAAATCTCGACCTCGAAGAAGCCGCTTTGCCTCTACCGGGAGCCGGATTTGGTCGAGCGAACGGTGCGCGACTTCCTCACCGAAGAGATCGACCGGGTCATCATCGACGATCCCCAGGATTATGAGCGGATGATGGGCCTCGTCGGGCAGATCTCGAATCGATCAAAGGCGAAGATCGCCCAGTTCAAAGAGAACATCCCGATTTTCGAGCGGTTCAATGTCGAGCGACAGATCGAGCAAACCTTCATGCGCAAAGTCCCGCTTCCCAGTGGTGGGGAGATTGTGATCGAGGAGACGGAGGCTCTGGTCTCCGTCGACGTGAACACGGGGGGCCATAAGGGAAGCTCTAAGGATGGGAAGGACTTCATCGTCCGCGCTAACCTCGAGGCGGCGGCAGAGGTGGCGCGACAGATCCGCCTTCGCAACATCGGCGGGCTGATTATCATCGACTTCATCGATATGAAGCAGAAGAGGGATCGCAACGCGGTTTATCAGAAGATGCGTCAAGAGATGTCGAGAGACGCCGCAAAGAGTCACGTGCTTCCCATCTCCCAGCTGGGCCTCTTGCAGATGTCCCGGCAGCGGCACAAAGAAAGTCACTCGAGTGGCATCTATACTTCCTGCCCCTATTGCAATGGTCGCGGTATTGTTAAGTCTGCCAGGTCCATTAGCGTCGAAATTCAACGCCGTATCGTGAGTGTGTCTCGTCATGCACGTGCTTCCAACGAGGGCAACGAACCTCTCTTCGTTCGCATCCTCCTGCACCCGACCAATTTGGAGCGACTGCGTGCCGAGGACGAAGCCCACTTGATCGAGCTGGAAAAAAGTTACAATCTCAACCTTTCCTTCCGGGCGGACCCGTCCTACCACGTAGAGAACTTTAAGATCCTCGATGGCAAGACAGGGCGCGAGATGCGATAAGGAGCAAGGAAGGTCATGATGAACCGTCCCACGAACATTTTGCTGGCGTTTGATAAGTTCAAGGGAGCGCTGACGGCGGAGGAAGCCTGTGGAATCGCCGCGTCGTCGTTGGGGTCCCTCGGGCGGGATGACTTTTCTCTCGTGGAAGCACCCCTTACCGATGGGGGGGAAGGATTCTGTCCCATTCTCGCGGAAGCCAATGGCGGAAAGATCGAAAGAATCGAGGTAGCGGATCCGCTCTGGCGGTCGGTTCGAGCACCGATCGGTTGGGTTGAGAGCGGCCGGCTGCCGGAGGCGGCCCGAAAACGAATCGGTGCAAAGCCTGGAGAGAAGGTTGCTGTCATCGAGATGGCTTCGGCGAGCGGTCTCCTCTTGCTCGACGAGTCGGAGCGAGACCCATGGCACACAACGACAGCCGGGACAGGGGAGCTGATTCGCCACGCCGTGGTTTCGGGTGCCGACCGAATTGTCCTGGGCGTGGGCGGAAGTGCGACCAATGACTGTGGAGCGGGTGTGCTGGAGGCATTGGGGGTGGAGTTCTTGGCGGTTGACGGCCAGCTCATCACTCAGGTCTGCCCAGCTCGATTCGACAAGGTGGATCGGGTCGATTTCTCGCGTGCTATGGAGCTTCCCCCTCTGATCATCGCTTCCGATGTGCGGAGCCCTCTCTTGGGTAAGTCGGGCGCGACTCGGGTGTTTGGGCCACAGAAGGGGCTGAAAGACGTGGAGCGGATGGAGGATATGTTCACGCAGTTGTCCATCAAAGTCTCTGCCGCATCAACGCGTGATCCCTCGGCCGACGACCCGGGAATGGGTGCCGCGGGTGGAATTTCCTTTGGGCTTTCCTCTCTCGCTGCGGTTCGGATCGAGCCGGGATTTTCCTTGGTCTCGGAGTGGATGGGATTGGAAGATAAAATTTCGGCTGCGGACTGGGTTCTCACTGGAGAGGGGAGGGTGGATCAAGGTTCGCTCTCGGGGAAGGGGCCGATCTCACTGGTCCGTGAAGCAGCGGCCCAAGGCGTTCAGACAAGGATTTTTGCGGGTGCTTTGGAGGCGGGTGTGCCCGAATCGCTCTCCGCGGAACTCGGGGATTCCTGCAAGTGTATCGCCTTATCCGATCCGAACTGGTCCCTCGCCACCGCATTGGAGATGAACCGGTCCAGGCTTGAAGAAGAAGTGATCCATTGGGCGCGGGCCGAGTTGTAACGGGGAGTTGTAGGAGGCGGGGTGAAAAAGCAAAGCGGATGACGGAGGAAGAAGAACATATCCGGGAGAAACGCTTCTCCCGCATCCGGCGGGTCAAGAAATTGCTGAGACCACTGCCTCGGCGGACAAATATTCACCGTTATCCAATCCTTTCCTGGTTTGCGGACTCCGCTCGAAAAAAATCATATCTATGGTCCTTTCGCCGAGCGGAAGTCGTCCCGGCCTTCTACGTGGGCTGGGTCTTGACCCTGCTGCCTCTCTATGGGATTCAGATGGTACTCGCGTTTCTGCTAGCTTTGGGTTTTCGGGCGAACCTCATGATCATGTTTGCCCTGCAGATGGTATCGAATCCGGTTACGGTCCTGCCGCTGTGGTATCTAAACTATCGGGTCGGCAACGTTTTCCTGAATCTAATTATGGGCGAGTCGCCGGTGCGTTTCGGGAATCTGATTCAGGAGGCTTCGGATCAGAGCTTATCCTTCCGCGAGACGTTGTCCTTTTTGATCGAACGCACCCGTGAAACGGGATCGAGCCTCGTATCCGAGTTGCTTGTCCGGCTCGTCGGTGGAACCTTTCTGGGGGGACTGATTATCGGACTGGTCGCAGGGTTTATCTCGTGCTGGATCTACCGGATCGTTCTAAACCGCTACGTTCCCTCGTACAATAAAGTGGCCGGAGAGGCTTTGAAAAGAGACTCCAAGCGCAGTTGATCCCTTCGCTTCGAATCAGAAAGGTGGCCCACCTTCCAGTTCGAAGGAGAAATCGTCGTCGCGCCGCATGATTAGCGGGGGCGCGCCATATCGACCTTCAGCGAGCCCGTATTCCATATAGTGGGCAACCGCTCTCTCGTAATTGTTCGCCCCGAAGGCAGCAGCCACATCCGGATTCTGTTGAATATACCAGCGGGGATCAAAATCGGGCGAAGCGGCTCGCCCCTCAGCCATCCCGTAATCGACCCAGTGCTTGAGAGCGTCCCGATAGTTCTGCTCGCCAAAAGCAGATTGAAGGTCAGGATTCTGGGAGACATACCAAGCAACGTCCATCACCGGCGAACTCGCCCGCCCCTCCTCAATCCCAAACCGGAGCCAGTGCTTTTCCAAATCACCATGATCGCCACGAAAAGCTCTCTCCAGGTCATCGTGTGACTCAGAGTAGTAATCGGGATCAAAAATAGGCGATTCCGTGAGCCATTCCTCCTGCGCAAAGGTTGAGGAAAAAGGAAATAAAAAGAGAACAGTTAGGAATAAACGCATGTTTTGCAGCGAAAGCTACTTTTCAATCCGCACTCTGACAAGAATCAACCTCCCCTGAGGCTAGTTCCCTATCGGCATCTAGGGATGCAATAAACCAGTGTAAAAATAATTGACAGACCGGATCGGTCCTTCTCTCCGGCTGCCGCACAGAGAGTGGAGTCGATTTAACCTGCTTTAAAATTATTGACAAATATGCGAGAGATTTGGCGGACAACACGTGGTGGGTGGATTGGGGAGTTAAACAATCCCCTTGATCTGGGATTTCGCTTTCGCAATATGGGTTCGTATGTCTGGACATAGTAAATGGGCGACTACGAAGCGCCACAAAGCAGCGGTTGATGCCAAGCGTGGCAAGATCTTCAGTGTGATCAGCAAGGAGCTTACCCTCTCTGCCCGTGATGGTGGGGGGGACCCCGAATTCAATCCTCGCCTGCGGACAAATATTGCCAAAGCAAAGGCCGCCAATATGCCAGCCGACAATATCGACCGGGCGATCAAGAAAGGCACGGGAGAGCTGGAGGGCTCGATCATTGAGGAGCTCACTTACGAGGGATACGGCCCGGGGGGTGTCGGGCTCATCGTTGAGGTGACGACCGACAATAAGAACCGAAGCGCTTCTGAGGTTCGGAGCACGTTTACGAAGAACGGGGGAAATTTGGCTGGAGCGGGAGCGCTTGCCTATAACTTTCAGCGAAAAGGGCAGTTCCTGATTTCTGCCGAGAGCACTGGCGAGGAAGAATTGATGGAAGTCGCGATTGAAGCGGGCGCGGAAGATGTTCTCAACAATGGCGATCATTTTGAGGTGCTTTGTGAAATGACGGAATTTGACAATGTTGTGCAGGCTCTCGAAAAGGCAGGCATTTCGGCGGAGTCAGCCGAGCTGGCCTACCTCCCTCAGACGCCAGTCCCGGTAACAGATCCAGACGTTGCGCGGCAGGTTCTTCGATTGTTTGAGCTGCTCGATGATCTCGAGGATGTAAAAAACGTTTTTGCGAATTTTGAAATCGCCGACGAGTTGGTCGCTTCGGGAGACTAGGTCAGTCGATCCGCTACCTGTTCTTGGTAGAATACAAGAGATCGGCGTTTGAATAATAAGCTGTCCAGTCGGGTCTTTGATCCGAGCCGTCCGTTCAGGCCCTCAAAGTCACCCGTCTACTATGGCTGGATCATTGGAGTGGCGGGGACGATCGGCATCATCTGCAGTATTCCGGGGCAGACGATGGGGGTCAGCGTCTTTACCGATCATCTGATCGAGAATCTCGAAATTTCACGAACCTCGCTGGGAATGGCCTATCTGGTCGGAACCATTTTCAGCGGTTTCTTAGTTTCCTGGATGGGGCGATGGCTGGATCGAAATGGCCTACGTGAGGGGGCGGTTGTTTCGGGACTTGGGCTGGGTTGCGCGCTCCTTCTGCTCTCACAAATTGACCGGGTCGCACGATTTCTTTCTCCCGGAGTTTCTGACTTACTCGATACTTGGATAAAATTCGGAGCGATAACCGCGGCTTTCTTTTTTCTTCGATTTTTCGGGCAGGGTTTGATGACGCTGGCGTCGCGGAACATGATCGCCAAGTGGTTTGACCTGTTTCGAGGGAGGGTGACCGCGATCAGTGGCATTA
>JGI12210J13797_10131412_pt1 | contig 12820 bp, 7 predicted proteins | sample ElkSlonscriptome_3_FD_13797 | JGI IMG/M metagenome (IMG submission 13797) | reverse complement strand
CTTGATGAACCCCGCGATGTTGGCCCCGACGGCGTAGTCGATCGAGCCGTCCTCGCGTCGACCGTGCTCGCAGCAGCGGGCGTGGATGTTGCGCATGATCGTGTGGAGCTCGTCGTCGACGCGCTCGCGCGACCAGTAGACGCGCTGGCTGTTTTGGGCCATCTCCAGGCCCGAGGTCGCGACGCCGCCCGCGTTGGCGGCCTTGCCGGGCGCGAACAGGATCTCGTTGGCGTTGAACTGGGCGATCGCTTCGGTCGTCGAGGGCATGTTGGCGCCCTCGACCACACAGGTGCAGCCGTTTTCGATCAGCTGGCCGGCGTCGTCACCGTCGAGCTCGTTTTGCGTCGCGCAGGGCACGGCGATGTCGCAGGGGATCGACCAGGGCTTGGCGTCGGCGTGGAATTCGACGCCATCGAAGGCCTCGGCGTACTCGCGGATCCGGCCGGGGTGCTCGTGCTTGAGCTGCTTGATCCACGCGAGCTTGTCGGCGTCGATGCCCTCGCTGTCGTGGACGAAGCCGCCCGAGTCCGACAGCGTCACGACCTTGGCCCCGAGCTCGATCGCCTTCTCGACCGCGTGGAGGGCGACGTTGCCCGCGCCCGAGATGAGCACGGTCTTGCCCTCGACGCTCATGTCGTGGGCCTCGAGCATCTGGGCGGCGAAATAGATGACGCCGTAGCCCGTGGCCTCGGGCCGGATCAGGCTCCCGCCCCACTTGCGACCCTTGCCGGTGATGACACCGTCGAAGCGATGACACAGGCGGCGATATTGACCGAACATGTAGCCGATCTCGCGCGCGCCGACGCCGATGTCGCCGGCGGGGACGTCGGTGTTGGGGCCGATGTGGTGGTGGAGCTCGGTCATGAAGCTCCGACAAAAGCGCATGATCTCGGCGTCGCTCTTGTGCTTGGGATCGAAGTCGGCGCCGCCCTTGCCGCCGCCGAGCGGGAGCGTGGTCAACGAGTTCTTGAACACCTGCTCGAAGGCGAGGAACTTGAGCACGCTGAGGTTGACGCTGGGGTGAAAGCGCAGCCCGCCTTTATAGGGCCCGATCGCGCCGTTCATCTGCACGCGGTAGCCCCGGTTGACCCGGGCCTTGCCCTCGTCGTCGACCCAGGCGACGCGGAAGCTGATGGTCCGCTCGGGCTCGACGAGGCGCTCGAGCACGCCAGCGTCGAGGTAGGCCTTCCCCTCGGTCTCGAGCCACGGCCACAGCGACTCGATGACCTCGGCGACGGCCTGGTGAAACTCGGGCTCGTGAGGGTCGCGCGCGCGAACCTCGTCCATGAACGACTCTGCGGTAGTCACGTCTGATCGGTCTCCCTCAGTCCTGGCGAGGCTCGCCCGCGCGACCGAGGATCGCGTAGGCGAGCCCGGCGATCGCGACGAGGATCAGCAGCCACTTGAGCCACTTCGTCACCAGGCGCACGGCGATGACGACGGCGAGCAGCGCGAGGATGATCAACCCAGCTCGAGATCCGATCCGGCTCGAGCGTGGGGACTCGGACTCGCCTGGTTCGACCACGCGCAAATCCTGCCCGATGTCCTCGCGAGCGTCACCGCGATCGTGATTGCACGGGCTCGCGCCGGCCGCACCTGGTCGGGCTGTGTCGACCTGCGTATGCTCGCGATGTGAACGCGCACGCGCAGCAGCTGCCACCGGGGCCGCGGGCACCCGCTGCCGTGCAGATGGCCCAGTTCCTCGCGCAGCCGCTCGAGTGGTTCGAGCGCTGCCATCGCCGCTATGGCGACCTGTTCACGATCCAGTTTCGCGGCAAGCCGATGGTCATGGCCTGCGCGCCCGAGCTGGTCAAGGCGATCTACCACGCCGATCCCAAGACCCTCGCCGCGGGCGTCGCCAAGGTCTCGGTGTTCGGGCCGATCGTCGGCGAGTCGTCGATCCTGGTCCTCGACGGCGACGCCCACCTCCGCCGTCGTCGCCAGCTGATCCCGGCGTTTCGCGGCGAGCGGATGGGCGCCTACACCGAGCTGATGCGCGAGGCGACGATCGAGCTGCTGCCCAAGTGGCCGCGCGAGCGCGCGTTTCGCCTCCACCCCCGCGTGACCGAGATCGCCATGCTCGCGACCTTGCGGGGGATCTTCGGCGCCGACATGGATCCGCGCCTGCCCGAGGTCCTCTCGGCCCTCGTCGCCGACGCGGTCGGGTCGAAGCTGCTGTTTGTCCCGGCCCTGCAGCGCGACTGGGGACCCAACAGCCCGTGGGGGCGCGTCCAGGCCGTGCTCCGGGCCGCCGACGAGGTCTTGTTCGACGAGATCGCCCGCCGCCGCGAGGCCGCCGACGCCGACGCGATCGACACCTTGGGCCTGCTGCTGCGTAGCCGTGACGAGGCCGGCGAGGGACTCAGCGATCAGCAGCTGCGCGACGAGCTCGTGACCCTCGTCGCGGCCGGCTACGAGATCAGCGGCCTGAGCCTGGCGTGGATCCTGACCGACATCATCGTCCAGCCCGGCGTTCAGGCGGCGCTGCGCGAGGAGGTCGAGCGCGTCGCCGGTCACGCGCCGATCGAGCGCGAGCACGCGGCCGAGCTCGAGCTGATCGCGGCCGCGATCATGGAGAGCCTGCGCCTGCACTCGCCGGTCGTCCAGGGCAGCGTCCGCCAGGTCCAAGCTCCGTTTGCGATCGCGGGCTACGAGCTCCCGGTCGGGGCCATGGTCAGCGTCAACATGTACCTGCTCCACCGCCAGATCGAGCACTACGAGCGCCCGCGCAGCTTCGTGCTCGAGCGCTTCGTCGATCGCAAGCCGCCGGCCTACGCCTGGGTCCCGTTTGGCGGCGGGACCCGGCGCTGCCTCGGCATGCAGCTGGCGCTCCACGAGTTCAAGGTCGTGATCGCGACCATCCTCCAGCACTTCGAGCTCGCGCTCGCGCAGCCCGAGGTCCACGCCGAGCGCAAGGGCGCGTTCATGGGTCCGAGCGGCGGACCCCAAGTTCGCGCCCGCGCCATCCGAGAGGGCTTTGACCGATGACCACCGACAAGCTGACCGAGGGCCTCTACAAGGACGTGCTCAACACCGAGCAGGAGCTGCTCGGGCGCGAGTTCTTCGGCAAATTTCTCAACTGGGGCTACTGGACCGCGGAGACCGAACATCAGATCCAGGCCTGCGAGAACCTCGCCAACCTGGTGCTCGATCTGATCCCGACCCTCGGGGGCCCGGTGCTCGAGGTCGGCTGCGGTATCGGCGGGGTCACGGTCGAGATCGCCAAGCGCGTCGCGGCTGCGGACATCACCGCGATCAACGTGCTCGACGAGCAGCTCGAGCAGTGTCGCCAGCTGATCCCCGAGGCCAGCTTCGTGCGCATGGACGCGGCGGACATGCGCTTCGAGCCGGGCAGCTTTGGGGCCATCGTCAGCGTCGAGGCGGCCCACCACTTTAGCAGCCGCGCCGACTTCTTCCGCGGCGCGCTCGAAGCCCTCGAGCCCGGCGGCTACCTCTCGCTGTGCGACATCATCGGCTACCCCTTCGAAGGCCGCGGCAGCCACGTCGCCAACCCGGCCGCCTACCAGGCGCTGCTGCTCGAGCTCGGCTTTTGCGAGGTCCGGGTCCTCGACATCACCGCCGACAGCGCCCACGCCCACGCCGACTACATCATGGGCTGGCTGCGCGCGCGCCACGAGCGGGGCGAGCTCGACCAGGCCCGCTTCGACCTCGCCGGCATCGGCCGGGTCGTGCGCATGGCCCTGTCGCCCTATTACGTGGCCGCGTGCGCGCGCAAGCCGATCCCCGGCAAGCCGAGCTGGCGCGCGCGCCCCAACGAGCACATCGACGCCTACCTGCGCGAGCTCGTGGTCAAAACCGCTTATGTATAGCGTCGGCCGGGACGCCCCAGCGAAACACCATGCTGCCCCAGGTGCCCCCGGCCCCGCCGGCGTGCGAGGCGACGAGGTCGCCGGGCTTTAGCCGACCCTGCTCGGCGCCGTAGTAGAGCGCGGCGGGGATGTTCGACGCGCCGAGGCTGCCGAGCAGCTCGAAGGTGTCGCCGGTCGCGGCGTGGTCGAGGCCGGCGGCGGTCTGGGTCACCGGGCGAAACCATGGCGTCGGCTGGTGGCTGGCGTAAAAGTCGACGTCGCGGGCCTCGAACCCGGCGTCGGCGAGGGCCTTGGCCGTCGACTCGCGCGCGCACTCGGCCATGCGATCGAGGATCTCGATCGAGAGCTCGGGCTGGGCGACGTGGAGCAGCTGCGGGCCGCTTTGGTACCAGTCCTTGGGCGCGCGATCGGGGACCCCGGTCAGCAGCGCGCCCTGGACGATGCCGATGGTCCGGTGAGCCGCGCTCAACAACGCGGCCTCGGGCCCGGTCGGGCCGAGCACGACCGCGCTCGCGCCGTCGCCAAACCACGGCGAGTAGGGCTTGTCGTAGGGCAGGCAGCGCGAGATCGTCGTCGACTGGATGAGCAGGGCGTGGCGGGCCTGGCCGGCGCGGATCATCGCCTGGGCCAAGCTGACCTGGTGCTGAAAGCCGTTGAACGAAGACTCGGTCGTCAGCGTCAGGCACTCGGTCGGGAGCCCGATCAGCTCGTGGGCGGTGCAGGCGTCGTTGGTCCCGATCAGCGTCGGCATCCACGAGCTGACCAGGACCAGGTCGATGGCGCTGGCGTCGACGCCGGCGGACGCCAGCGCTCGGCGGCCGACCTCGGCCTCCATCATCGAGGCGCTCATCTCGGGATCGACGATCCGGCGGGTCCGCGCGCCGCCGAAGGGATCGTCGCGCAGGGCCTGGACCGCCCTCCAGACCGCGCCGTGGCGGGCCGAGGCCACGGGGTTGTCCTCGACCGGCGCGTCGGCCCAGCTGGCGACGAGCTCGGCCGGCCAGTGGTCGTTGGTGCGAACGGTCTCGGGCAAGAACAGCCCGATTCCGAGGATGCCGACGTGGGCTGGGTTCGAGGCGGTCATGGGTCCTGCTAGCCGTCGAGGAGGTCGCGCAGATCGGACATGGAGAAGGGGTAGTAGAGGATGTCGAGCTCGTAGCCGAGGGCCGACTCGTCGCCGCGGCGAACGATCTCGACCAGGCGCGTCGACCACAGCGGCTGGAGCTGGCGGATGTCGCGGAGGGTGTCGGCGTCGGCGACGAGCATCTCGACGCCGTCGGCGACGTTGGAGTCGAAGGCCGCGGGCGTCAGCTCCTCGAACGCGACGCCGACCTCGGTCAGGGCCGAGCAGACCGACTCGCGGACCGTGGTCTCGGGGTGGATGACGAGCACGCTGGCGCTCGGCGCGTCGACGACGGGACCCGAGGCGTCGTTCAGCGGCACGTAGGCGAGGAGCTCGACCCGGCCGCGCTCGGTCACGGCCGCGAGGTGTCCGCCGACGCTTTGGACGAGGCGCTCACAGTTGGCGAACGAGCCGATGACCGGCGTGTGGTTGCGCGAGCCTTGGCCGCGCACGTGCATGAGGACGTAGCGCCCGGCGGGGATCGAGCGCCCGACACCGGGGACATCGCGCTCGTCGTAGTTGGTCTTGTCGAGGTGGACGCTGAGGTCAGTGCCCTTCACGGCCGCGTCGCGGACGGCGAGGATCATCTGCATCAACAGGATCTCGAGGTCGGCAGAGTCGACCGGCACGCTCAGGTGGGGGTCGGAGCAGTCGATGCGCAGCTCGGCCTCGCCGATCCCTGGTGTGACCGCCGCGCGGACCGGCTCGATGATCGTCTCGATGGTCGTGGTCCGGGGCGTGTCGGTCTCGGTCAGGGCCCACGCGGCGAGCACGTCCTCGGCCGGCGAGTCGAAGGTGTCCTCGAGCGAGGGGCCGGCGGCCGGCTGCGCCCCCGAGACCTCGGTCAGCATGCCCGCGGCGGGGACGGCCGCCTGGCGCCGCTCCTGACCGAGGTCGGTCTCCTCGGCCAGCGCGAGCAGCCCGACCTCGGCGCCGATCTCGGAGAAGTCCGACAACAGCACGTGATCGGGCAGGCCGAGGCCGCGGCCGAGGCGACGGGCGACCTTCTCGTGCTCGGCGGCCGCGAGGACCTCGGAGCCCTTGAGCGAGCGGGCCAGGGTCTGGTGGGCCTGGCGGGTCGCGTTGAGGTTTTGGTGGTTGTCGAACTCGCGGACGATCTTGGTGGCGTAGTGCTGGGCCTTGTCGAATTTGCCCTGGTCGAGCATCAGCTTGAGGTCGAGGAGGTCGCCGAAGACCTTGAGCCGCGGCGCGTTCTTGATCGCCTTTTTGAACTTGCGCACGACCCGGCGCAGGAGCTTGGTGTCGGCGCGGGTCCGGCTCGGCCGGGCGAGGAGCACGAGCGCGGCGACGAAGTTGACCTCCTGGCAAAACTCGGGGACCCCGCCGCCCATCTCCTCGGACAGCTGCTGCGACAGCTGGACCTGCTCCATCGCGAGCTCGAACATGCCCTCCTCGAGGCAGGCGTAGGCGAGCTGAACCTCGGCGGTCAGCTTCTCCATCGGGGTCACGACCTCGGTCCGGATCGCCTCGGCCTGGGCGACGATCCGCTCTTCGAGATCGGGCACGCCCTGGCGGGCGAGGATGTAGAGCTTGATGCTCTTGAGCGGGAGCTCGGCGATCCGCTTGTTGTTGCGCCGCCCGGTCGACAGGGCCTCGTCGACCCAGCCGAGCACGGTGTCGGAGTGCTCGCGGTCGCGGCCGTAGATGGCCTTCTCGAGCATCGAGATCAGCGAGATCGAGACGTCACCGGTCTCGCGGAACGCCGCGATGCCGTCGTCGAGTCGATCCTGGCCGTCGGTGTAGCGGGCGATGGCCAGCAGCGCGCCGCCCCAGTGGTGAAAGACCATGCCCTGGGCCCAGGCGTCGCGGGCCTCGTTGGCGACCTCGACGGACCAGTTGAACACGCGGTCGGCGTAGTCGGTCAGGCCGAGGACCGTGGACAGGGCCGCCTCGCAGCTGCGGATCATCGCGGCCGAGCCGGTTCGCAGCTCGGTCGCGATCCACCGCGCGCGGACCGTGTACATCGCAACCGACAGCGGGTCGTCGAGCAGCGAGACGTAGAACATCCACGTGTACAGGCGGCACAGCGCGTCGCGGAGTTCGGGGCTGTGCTTGGGCCGGCGCTTGAAGCCCGAGCGGATGAAGGAGTCGATGATGATCCAGATCTTGCCGAGCGGGGTGCTCGGCGTCGGCTCGGCCGCGACCTCGAGGGCCATGCTCCCGAGCTGCTGGGCCTCGTTGTCGGCGCTCTTACCGTAGAGGAACTGGGCGACCTTGGCCGCGACGCTGACCGCGGCGACGGGCTCGGAGGTCGCGATCAAGGCGGTGTAGAGCGAGACCGCGGTGTCGATGTCCTCCTGCAGCAGGCAGATGTCGGCGAGGGCCTCGGCGGCGACGCTGCGCTGCTCGGGATCGCGGCTGTGGTCGAGGGCCTTCTCGAGGTGCCAGCGCGCGCGGCCGAGGTCGTAGATGTCGAGGCAGTCGCGACCGGCCTCGACGTGGAGGCGCGAGAGCTTGTCGGACGCCTCGGGGGTCGCCGTGGCTTGGTCGAAGGCGTGGTCGCGGTGGTAGACGATCTGCGGGATCGGGGCGCTGTGCCGGGTCAGGATGTCGGCCGCGGTCTGGTGCGCGCGGCGGCGGCGATCGCCGTCGGACAGCTCCTTGATCACGAGATCGCGGATCTCGTCGTGGGGGAAGCGGATGCCCTCGGAGGTCCGCACGACCAGCCCGCGCTCGTACAGGGCATCGATCGCGCCGCTGTACTCGCCGACGATGTCGTCGATGTAGGCGGTCCGGATCGAGACGCCGAACACGGCGATCTGGATCGCGATCTCCTTGATCTCGTCGCTGAGCCCGACGAGGCGAAACGCGAACAGATCGCGGACGTTGGGCGTCTGCGACGCGCCGCCGAGCAGGTGCGCGCGCCCGCGCCAGACCCCGTCGGTCCCGCGCAGCAGCTGACCCTGCTCGAGCCACGCGCGGAGCGTGGCGCCGACCGAGAGCGGGAGCCCGTCGCTGGCGTCGTAGAGCGCCTGGCCGAGCTGCTCGGTGTCCTCGATCTCGCCCGGGAGCACCCGGTCGAGCAGGTCTTGGACGTCTTCGCGCTGGAGCTCGGTGAGCTCGAGGGCCTCATACGCGAAGCTCGGCGGCGGCCGTCCGGCGACGATCCGCCGACCGATGACGAGCAGGGTGTAGTGGGCCGGCTGGGACTGGGTGACGATCTCGAGGATCGCCGCCGAGTTGGCGTCGATCTCCTCGATGTTGTCGAGGATCAGCAGCAGCGGACGCTGGCGCGTGCCGATCGCCTTGATCACGTCGGCGATGACCGCCGCGTGGCGACTAAAGTCGCCGCCGAGCTCGATCTGCGGGAGCTCCTCGGCGTGGCGCAGGACCGAGCCGAGCGCGGGCGCGCTGCGGGTCACGATCGCGCCGAGGTGCCGGGTCGCGCGGACGATCTGGCGACGGATGCTGTCGCGCTCGTCGGGCTCGAGCTGGCTGAGAGCCTGGGGCAGCTGCTGGAGGGCGTTGAGCAGGCCGCCGCGGGTCTCGCCGCTGTCGGAGTGCCAGGCCCCGGTCAGGACCAGAATCTCGTCTTTTTTGATCTGCTCGCTGGCGAACTCGCGCAGCACTCGCGACTTGCCGATGCCGCGCTTGCCCTCGACGACGATCGCCGTCGGCCGGGCGATCTTGGCCTGCGAGACGCCCTGGGTCAGGGTCGACATGGCCTGCTCGCGGCCGACGAAGGGCGGCTCGGTCGGGAACTCGAAGTCGGCGGTCGACTCGCTCGGCTCGAACTGCTGCTCGAGGGCCTCGTTGAACGCGTCGAGCGAGCGGATCTCGGGCCAGTCGATCGTCGCGGTCCTCGCCAAGCTCGACGCGACCTCGATGATCTTGGCGACGTCGTCCGCGGGTGTCCGCGGCGGGCCGGTCAGGTGATCGAAGCCGTAGACGAAGTAGTGGCCGTTCTCGACCCGGAGCTGCTCGGGCCGGAGGTCGACGCCGTGAAACTCGTGCTCGTGGAGCTGGGCGACGAGCCGCCCGAGCGCGCTCGCGACCGAGATGACGACGGAGCGCGGGGCGTCGAGCACGGCCTCGCTGGCGCCGGCGGTCCCGGTCTCGGCCAGCGCGCGCTCGATCGGGCGACCGGACATCGGGGCCGAGACCACGAGCAAGCGCTCACCGACCTGGGCGAAGGCGTAGATGCTCGCCTGCAGCAAGCTTCGTTGGGTTGCGACTTGCTTGATCCGCGGCCACAGCGAGCGCGGGATGTCGAGGAGGTGAAGGTCGAGGCGGTGGCTCTGCGAGCGGCCGAGCTTGCGGTCGAGATCCTCGACCCCGATGATCACGGTCCGACCCAGACGCGCGGGCGGGTTGACGACGCCAAAGCGACCCCACAAGATCCCATCGATCTTGTCTTCATCGATCTCGTCGAGCTTGCCGAGATCCTTTGGGGGTTCAGACTTGGCCATCGGGTTGCTTGGTCAGGCGCGCGGGATCCCAAAGGTGAACCGGGTGCCTTCACCGACCTTCGACTGGAGCTGGAGCTCGCCGCCCCAGCCCTCGACCAGCCGTCGGCATGTCGGCAGCCCGACACCCGAGCCCTTCTCCTTGGTGGTATAGAATAGGTCGAAGATCTTGGACTGCATATCCGGTGGAATGCCAGGGCCGTTGTCTTCGACCTGCACGTAGACGTCGTAATCGGCGACCCAGGCCTTGAGGATGATCTTTCCGGCAGGGCCCTCGGGGATGACGTCGATCGCGTTGTTGATCAGGTTGGCGAGGACCCGCAGCAGCGCGCCACGCGGCGCCATGACATCGGTTCGCGGCGGATCCTCGAGCTTGACCCGGCCCTTGGACACGCGGCGGTGCATCCGGACCGTGGTCTTGAGCAGGTCCGGGAGGTCGACGATCGAGCCGCCGCCGGCGCCGCGCTGGACGGCGACGCCGTCGCGCGTGATGTTGGCCATCGTGACCGTGACCAGGCGCAGCTCGTCGAGGCTGCGGAGCACGTCGCGGACCGCCGCGGGATCCTGGGCCGTCGCCGCCATGCCCAAAACCTTGTTGCGCGAGTGATCGATGTGGGCGAGGAGGACTTGGAGCAGCGAGCGAACGTCGTGCATCGCGCCAGCGGCCAGGGTCGCCGTCGCGGCGCGGTCGATCTGCTCGGCGATCCGCTCGACGAAGGTCGTCCCGGCGTCGTCTTGCTCGGCTTTGATCCGACGACCAAGTTCGTCGAGGAAGCCGAGCAAGCTCCGCCCGAAGTCATCTGGATCTCCCGACTCGTGGTAGAGGCGGTCGAGTTCAGCTTTGAGATCCATCGTCCCTTGTCACGGACCTGGTCCGTCGACCAGGTGGACTGTACAAAAGAACGTCGGCTCTGGGGGCGCTCGCTCGACCGTCGCGGCCACGTGGGTGGAGGGATCTACAGTCCCAGTGTCCTTTGGATCACTCACGGGGCGATTGCGGCCCTGCGGGGTGAACGCGAAAGTTCGATTGCTGGACCGGGCGGCTGCTGCCACGGCGCGGTGGTCACACGTCCAGTGCCGGCGCTCATGGGCGGCTCATGACTTTCCAGTCTTACGCAGAAAGTCTTCGTAGCCGCCGGGGAAGAAGTCCCAGCTGCCGTCGGGCTCGAGCTTGAGCACGCAGGTCGCGACCTCCTCGAGCACGGCCTGATCGTGGACGACGAAGATCAGCGTGCCCTCGTAGCGGACCAGCGACTCCTCGAGCGCGCGGATCGACTCGAGGTCGAGGTGGTTGGTCGGCTCGTCGAGCAGCAGGAGGTTGTCTTTGGTCAGGGTCAGCTTCGACATCAACAGGCGCACGGTCTCGCCACCCGACAGGGCCGAGACCGGCTTCTCGGCGTCCTCGCTCGGGAACAGCATGCGCCCGAGCAGCCCGCGGACCTCCTCGACGGTCGCCTTGGGGTCCCACTGGTGGAGCCACTCGTAGGCGGTCATGTCGGCGGCGTTTTCGAGGCCCTCTTCGTGGTCCTGGGGCATGTAGCCGACGCTGACCTCGTGGCCGAGGCGGTACTTGCCGTGGTCGGGTTCGTAGATCCCGGCGAGGCACTTGAGCAGGGTCGTCTTGCCGACGCCGTTGGGCCCGACGACCGCGAGCTTGTCGCCGCGGGTCAGGGTCAAGCTGAGGTCTTCGAACACGAGCTCGTCATCGAAGCTCTTGGTCATGCGGTCGACCTCGAGCACGAGCTTGCCCGAGGGCTGCTCGACCTCGAAGCGGATGAAGGGCCGCTGGATGTTGGACCGCTTGAGGTCCGACATCGACAGCTTGATCTTCTCGAGCTGGCGCTTGCGCGAGCTGGCCTGGGCGGCCTTTTTGGCGTTGGCGCCGAACCGACGAATGAACTCCTGGAGGTCGCCGATCTTCTTGGACTTGCTCGTGTTGTGCTTTTCTTCGGCGATCCGGTAGGCGACCTTTTGCTGCATCATCTGGTCGTAGCCGCCGGGGTAGAGGATGATGTTCTCGTAGTCGACGTCGGCGATGTGGGTGCACACGCGGTTGAGGAAGTGGCGATCGTGGGAGATCACGATCAGCACGCCGGTATAGTTGAGCAAGAAGCTCTCGAGCCAGCGGATCGACTCGATGTCGAGGTGGTTGGTCGGCTCGTCGAGCAGGAGGATGTCGGGGTCGCCGAACAGCGCCTGGGCGACGAGGACCCTCAGGCGGAGGCCGCCCTGGAGGAGCTCGAGCTTGACGTCGAGCTCCTCGGGCGGGATCCCGAGCCCGGTCAGGAGCTCCTCGGCCCGGTTCTCGGCGTCGTAGCCGTCTTGCTCGGCGATGATCATCTCGAGCTCGCCGAGGCGCATGCCGTCTTCCTCCGAGAGCCTGTCGTAGCCGAACTCTTCGAGGAGCTTGTTCTTCTCCTGCATCGCGCTCCACAGGACATCGTTGCCCATGATCACGACGTCGCGGACCTTGTGGTCGGCGAAGCGGAAGTGGTCCTGGTGGAGCACGCTCATGCGCGCGTTGGCGGGCGTCGAGATGTGGCCCTTGTCGGGCTCGACGTCGCCGGACAGGATCTTCATGAAGGTCGACTTGCCCGCGCCGTTGGCTCCGGTCAGGCCGTAGCGGTTGCCCGGATCGAAGGTGGTCGAGACGTCCTCGAACAGGGTCTTGCCGCCGTAGGCCTTGGTGACTTCGGATACCGTGAGCATGGGACGATCCTCGTGATCGCGGCCTTGGGGCCGCGCGGGGCGTGTGTAGGTCAAGGCCGCGACGAGTTCAAGCCGACAGCGACACACGCGCACGCGACCGGGGCCGCGTCATTCGGCCCGCTCCGTGCTAGCTTGTCGCGCGATGCGTCGCGTCTTCGCTGTTGCTCTGTTGTCCCTCGCGCTCACCCCCGCAGCCACTTTGCTCGCGCCGAGCGTCGCCTCCGCCTGCTCGTGCATGCCCTCGCCCGGGCCGCTCGAAGCGGCTCGCGGGGTCGACGTCGTGTTCAGCGCCAAGCTCGTCTCGGTCGAGGACCAGCCCGCCGCCGGGCCTGGGCCTGGGCCTGGGCCTGGGCCGGGTATGGGATCGAAGCTGTTCACCTTCGACGTGAGCGAGACCTACAAGGGTCAGCTCGACGCCCAGGTCCGGGTCGCGACCGCCGACAACAGCGCAGCGTGCGGGCGCAACTACGGTGAGCCGGGCAGCGAATGGTTGGTCTACGCGCGCGTCGACGACGAGGGCCAGCTCCACGACAACCTGTGCTCGCGGACCATGGCCCTCGCCGACGCGAGCGAGGACATCGAGGCGCTCGTCGCCAACGCCGACACCCTCGATCAGCCGCCCGCGCCCGAGGACCCGGGCCCGGGACCGGCCGAGCCCGAGCCCGAGCCGATCGACCCCGACGCCGGCGGCGACGCGGGCGCTGGCGACGACGGGCCCGAGCCCGCGGCCC
>JGI12210J13797_10550877_pt1 | contig 12821 bp, 7 predicted proteins | sample ElkSlonscriptome_3_FD_13797 | JGI IMG/M metagenome (IMG submission 13797) | reverse complement strand
AAAAGCGGGAAGTGATGGCGCCGCAGATTTTTGTGCAGAGCAAGGAGTTCAGGCGGGGCGTATCCGTTGAGATACGTAACCGTGTGAACGACACAGCTCTGCGCAAAAAGATCAAGCTAGCACGACTGGTTTTATGAAACATTGGGGTAAATTCGTTATTAAGGCAAAAGCGGCAGCGAAAACCAGAAAACAGCGCCGCCCCCGTCGCGTGGGCGATAACCGATTCTTCCTTGTTGCCTCTCGATTAAGCCGGCGCAGATGGCCAAGCCGAGTCCCGCTCCGGGTTGACCGGCTGTCATGGGATCGACGGCACGTTCGAACGCTTGGAAAATCCGTTTTTCCTTGCCGCGCGGAACGCCAGGCCCCCGATCGGCCACGCTGATCTCGGCATTACTATCCAGGACCATTAGAGTGAGCTCGATCGATTCGCCTTCGGCGGCGTATTTCTCGGCGTTGGCGAGGAGGTTGAGGATGACTTGTTCAAGTGCATCGGTGTCTGCCTTGACTTGGACAGGTGCTTCAGGAAGATGGCAGGTGAGAGCAAGCTTCGCTTCTTCGAGGCGTGCCTGGTGCTTGTCGCAAATGCCGCGGAGCAGGTGCGTGAGGTCGACTGGTTCGAGTCGAAGATCGACCCGGTTACGTTCCAATCGCGAGAAGCTCAGCACATTGCCGACCAATCGGGATAGCCGTTCACATTCGCCCGTGATCACCCCACCGAAACGCAGCCGTTTTTCCTCTGGCAACTCGGGTTGTTGCAGCAATTCGCCAAACATCCGGATCGAGGTCAGCGGCGTCTTTAATTCGTGGGAAACATTGGATACAAAATCACTTTTCCGCTCAGCCAATTCCATCCGGCGCCGGGCTGCGGCAATCACGAGAAAACCGGCCAGTAAGATCGTGCCAATCGCCGCCGACCCCATGAGACTGATGGTGAGCTTGGCGGTGCGAGCGTTGCGTTCGAGCCATTGCGGGTCGAGCAGGTATAAGGTCGCTTCCCACATTGGCAGGATCTCCCCGATGGGTGTGGCGACAAACGGATCCGCCCAATCGATCAAGGAGGTATCGCGACTGGTCCAAATGGGTTGATTCCGTTCGTTCAACACGGCCAGGACATAATCGCTCACAAGCGCTTCGTCCCGGGGCAGAGCCGACTTCAGGAGTTGTGCGATGGCCTGCGACGAGAGCATACAACCGACTAGATAACCCGGCGCTCCAGCCGGGCGTTCCCAGATAAATAAATTCGAACCTTCATCACTCAGCCGCGTGAGGATACCCGAGGGAGCCGCTCCGATCGCTTTCCGAAAAGCAGCCAGCTCCGGTGCCGGCATGCCGCCTTCCCGACGATCCGATGCGGTCGAGGCAAGGTCCGCTTTCGGTTCGACTTGCGCACCAGCTTGTTCGGGTTCTGCGTCGCTCTCGGCCAGCTCTTTGACGGCTTGCTGCGGCACGGGGGCCTCAGCGGTTTGTAACTGCTGCACATTGTTGAACCTCAGCTTCGATGATACCGAGCGGCTGCGGGCCTGGCGCGTGTCGGCGACAGATTCCGCCGCCGCTGAAGCGCCCGGTGAGGGGGCTTTTTCTTGTCGAGGTGCACCAGGCTGTTGGGCTCCGGCAGGAGCCGGGATGGATTTCTGCACGATCACCCGGGCCGTCGCGCGGTTAGCCAGAAACGCTTCATTCTCCTCTAAAAACAGGGCGACCTCCTGTCGTTTCTCCCCTTCGCCACTGGAAGGGGAGAGCAATTGATCGCCCGGGGAGACGACGAAGCCGATCGCGCCCGGTAACTGACGTTCCAGCGCCTGATCGAGTTGGGCGCCTAACGATTGCGGCTCACTGTCGCTCGTCAATTGCTGGGTGGTGCGACGGAAATCCGCCTGCAATTGTTCGAGAAGAATTTGAATTTCCTCAGCTAATAAATCCGTTTCCGCCTGGTAAAGCGCCGCCGCCTGGTTTTCGACCACCACTTGTTGTTGCTCGACACTGCGAAACGCGATCCAGGCCAAAAGCAGGCTCGGGATCACGATGCCACCCAGAAAAATCCAGTAAGTGCGTTGCAAGGGAAGTCGATCGTTTAAAAGAAAAACAGGGTCTGGAACTCGTCCAGACCCTGACTTTCCCGCTGGAATCAGCGTTTGTCGAATTTATCTTGATAGTTCTCATATTGAATCCGTTTGCGAGTCGATTTCCCAAGCCCGCCATTGGATTTCAATTCCTGTTCGGTCTCGCTGAGACTTGCGTTTTCCTCCTCTAACTGGGCTCCAGGAGCGGCGGGCAATTGTTGCGCGACCACTGCATTCCGCCGAATCTGCCGTTTTAATACCTCGCCAGCTTCGTCGACCTTGCCTTCATCCGCGAGGGCCACGGCTTCTTCCTTGGCTAAACGATTCTCCGTCATTGCGACCGAGGCCAACACTTCGCGATCGACGCTCGCCTCGGCGGCCGCTTTGTCGGACGTGCGATTCACGCTCAGCCTCTTGCTTGCATCCCGTTTCTCGCCCTCCAAAGTTTCATAACGCACCTGAACATTGGCTAATTCCATTTTCTCGGCATCCGTTTCCGGCGCGCATTCAATCAGGAACTGACGCGATTCGAGCGCGTTGAGTGTGGCCAGATCGATCTTCACCCGGTTGCCTTCGAATTCGAGATCGGGACGGCCCATCACCCCTCGTGGCCGGACTCCCTCTGGCAGCTCGATGATCAACTCGATCCGACGCGCCACGACCGACTTCATGGTCCGCAATTCTTCAGCGAAAATCTTCGGTAACTCTTCCGGGTCGCTGACATAATAATAGTTTGCCTGACTCGCTTCGGCGAGTGCCGTCATGAGATCTTCATTGTAATCGTCACCCAGACCCACCGTCGTAACGGCAATCCCGCGGCGCGACACCTCGCGGCCGAGCGAACTTAACGCGCGGCTACTGCTTGGCCCAACATTCGCCAGACCATCCGAAAGGAGCAGCACGCGGTTGATTTTTTCTTCATCAAGAAATTCTTCCAACTGACGGGCGCCGGTTTTGACTCCGTCGTAAAGCGCCGTGCTACCGCCGGCCTGGATGCTTTGTAGCCGATCAAAGATGCGGTCGGGGTGTTTGGCCGGCTGCGGCGGGACGAGCACTTCGACTTGATCATCGTAAATCACGACCGAGACCGTGTCTTCCGGATTCAACTGATCGAGCGCCACGCCTGCTGCCTGAATGGCGCGTTCGAGCTTAGCGCCGCGCATGGAGCCGCTCCGGTCGAGGACGAGGGCCAGATTGATCGGCAGCCGTTTATCGGACGGGGCGATGTCGTCACCTTTTAGCTCGATTCGAATAATGCAGGCGGGATCATCGACGTGCAGGACTTTTTGATCGGGGCGGACCTCCAACTGCACAGGCGCGGCGATGAGTGGTGAGGCAACAGCGAGGGCCGCTGCCAGGACTGGGATGGTATGGAGTGTTTTCACGCTCTCAACCTGGCGCAAAAACCGGAGCCGATTGTCAGTGGGATGTCAGGAGTTTGTAAAAGAAATGTGAGCGGCATCACTACAAGGCTCGCTTGCCCGACCCAAAGCTTTCCGCTAGGTTGCGCGTTCCCCCACCATGGCGACCGTCGTTTTGCGTTCCATTTTAAAACTGATACTGGCCGGCACCGGCTTGGCGCTTTTTCTCATCGCCATGGCGGCGCTGCTGAGTCCTGCGATTGATTCGGTCCCACCGACCGTGGACCCGGCTGAACTCGCCGCCATCGAAGCGTCGCGCGATGTCGCCTTTGATCCGAACGATCTGCCGGTGGTGCAACAGGACGTCGATTATTCCCTGGGACCTTCCGCCGCCTGGTTTCCCCAAGGCCAAGCCCCCATTCTCGAAAGACTCGTCGATCGTGGCGAACTGCCGCCGGTGCCTGACCGGGTTGGGCCGGAACCGGTCGTATTGAAAGGGATCGATGGCATCGGCAATTATGGCGGCACTTGGCTGCGGGTGGCCAACTCACCGTTCGATGTCAATGTCATCGGCTGGCGGATTGGTGGCTCCGGCCTGGTCCGTTGGTCACCTCTCGGCGATCCAATCCGGCCGCACATCGCCAAGAGCTGGGAAGTGAGTGAGGATCGACGCGAATGGACCTTCAACCTTCGCAAAGGGGTCCGTTGGTCCGATGGCCATCCCTTTACTGCCGATGACATTCTCTATTGGTATCAGGAAGATAATCGTGACTTCAATTCCGTCTTTCCCGCCTGGATGGTCACCAAAGGAAAAACCGGTCGAGTCGTCAAAATCGATGACTACACGGTTAAATTTATTTTCGACGAACCGAACGGTGTTTTGTTGGAAGGCTTAGCCGGCGCCGGAGGTTGGCAGCCGTTTGCGCCACGCCATTATTTGCTTCAGTATCATCCAGAGCATGGCGATCAGGAACTCATTGCTAAAGCCATGGCCGCTCGCGGCCTCAGTTCCAAGCGAGCTCTTTACAAAGCCGTAAAGGATTTCCGAAACACCGAACATCCGCGTATGTGGCCGTGGGTGTATCGCACTTACCAATCGAGTCCGCCTGAAAGTTTTGTGCGCAATCCTTACTACTTTGCTGTCGATCCCGAGGGCAACCAACTCCCTTACATCGATCGGGTTTTGTTCGACTTGAAAAGTCCCAAACTCATCCCGATCGCAGCGGCTAATGGTAGTGTCTCCATGCAGGCCCGGCATCTTCGGTTCCAGGATTACACCCTGCTGATGGAGAATCGCGAGGCCTATGATTATGAAGTCAAACACTGGTTCAATGCGGTGCGGTCCAATTTCACCATCTGGCCGAATCTCAATCATCGGGTGCGTCCGGAAGATCCCGTTTCCGCATGGAAAGCAGAATTCTTGAATGAAAAAACTTTCCGCCAAGCCCTGTCGTTGGCGATCAATCGGCAAAAGATCATCGATGCGGTTTACGCCGGGCAAGGTGAACCAGCGCAGATCGATCCTGGGGCGTCCTCACCCTTTGGAAGTGAGAAACTGCGCAAGAGTTTCGTCGAGTATGATCCGGAACGGGCCTCGGCCATGCTCGATGCGTTGGGATTAGATCAGCGAGATAGTGAGGGGATGCGGACCTTTCCCGATGGGCGCCGGATGACCTGGTATCTGAACTTCACCGATTATACCGGCGAAGGTCCCGCGCAGTTCGTGGTCAATGATTGGGCCAGCATCGGAGTGAGAACCATCCTCCGGGAACGGGCGCGTCCTCTTTTCCAAAATGAACGCGCAGCCTTGTTACAAGATTTCACTATCTGGTCGGGTGAAAGTGAATTTAACCCAATGATAGGACCGCGCAGTTTCGTTCCCGTCCATAGTTGGGCACATTTTGCGCCGGCTTTTGGGGTATGGTTTCATAAAGGAGGACTTTATGGAGACGAACGGGCTGCCGCCGGGCAGGAACCCGCAAGGGGAACTCCCATCCGGCGCGTGCAGGAGCTCTATGAAAGCGCTCAGCAAACCGCGGATCGACTAAAACAGATCGAGATTTGGCAGCAGATCTTCGATATCGCCGCGGAGGAAGTTTGGGCGATTAGCATTACGACACCTCCTCCCAACCTCGCGGTTGTCAGCAACCAGATGCGAGGTGTTCCAGATAATCTCCTGTCTGGTGCCAGCTATTCCACACCGAACAATGCTCGACCGGAAACCTTCTTTTTTATCGAGCCGAATGATTCACCCGGAGCCATTGCCCAGATGGAGCGGGAGATCCTCGAGACGACTCCTGCCGAAACAAGTGTGAAGCCTGGGAGCGAAGCGTCCGCCAGCGGAAAAATCGGCGAACTCCTGGTGACATGCTTCATCGGCATCGCAGCTCTCGGGCTCGTGCTCGCCGGCGTCAAACATCCTTACATCGGCCGACGCCTGATCATCATGGTGCCAACGCTTTTGATTATTTCAATCGTTACGTTTGTGATCATCCAACTACCACCCGGCGACTTCGTCGAAACCCGAATTTTGGAGCTGCAACTCAATGGCGATGTGGCCGCGGTCGAAGAGATGAAGCAATTGCGCGAGAGTTTTCATCTGGATGAACCTGTCTGGAAACGCTACCTTCGTTGGCTCGGGTTACCTTGGTTTCTGACATTCGACTCGGCGGATCGTGGTTTGTTACAAGGCGATATGGGACGCTCCATGGAGAACCAGCGTTCCGTGAATGATATGGTCGGTGATCGTGTTTTACTGACATTTCTCGTGTCTCTTGGCACCATTCTCTTTACCTGGGCCGTCGCGCTGCCTATCGGCATTTATTCAGCGGTCCGCCAATATTCACTTGGCGATTACCTGCTCACTTTTCTTGGGTTCATCGGCATGTGTGTGCCGAATTTTTTGCTGGCCGTGCTGTTAATGTATTGGAGTGGTAAATATCTCGGAATCAATGTGACCGGGCTCTTTTCGCCGGAAATGGCGGCCACGCCCGAATGGACAGGCGCTAAGGTCGTCGATCTCCTGCAGCACATCTGGGTGCCCATCGTCGTCATCGCAGTCTCCGGAGCGGCCGGCATGATCCGGGTGATGCGAGGCAATCTGCTTGATGAGCTGCGAAAACCTTACGTCACCACGGCCATGGCCAAAGGTGTTCGACCTTTCAAATTATTAATCAAATATCCGGTTCGGCTCGCGTTGAATCCCTTCATTTCCGGGATCGGCGGCATTTTCCCCCAACTCGTTTCGGGCGGAGCCATTGTGGCGATTGTTTTGAGCCTGCCGATGGTCGGCCCTCTGTTACTTGCGAGTTTGATGATGGAAGATGTTTATCTCGCTGCTTCCATGCTCATGGTGCTGAGTGCGTTGGGGATTTTGGGAACCCTGATCAGTGACCTGCTGTTGCTCTGGGTTGATCCGCGGATCCGTATGGAAGGAGGCAACCGTTGAGTCGCCCTCCCAAGGAAGCCGGCAGTCTTTCCCAATGGCAATTGATCCGCCTGCGATTCGGAAAACATTGGCCGGCCGTGGCTTCCCTCTATTTGCTAGGTATTCTCTACTTATTGGCACTCTTTGCCGAATGCTTCGCGCCTTATAGCAAAGGGTGGAATGACGTCGATTACATCTATGCCCCCCCACAGTTGCCCCGCTTCAGTTTGGAAGAAGGCTGGCATGCGGTGCAATTGCAAAGGCACATCGACCCCGAGACGTTGAAAAACTATTACACTAAGACTAACCAGGTCATTCCTCTCGGATTTTTTGTCCAAGGCGAACCTTACCGGCTCTGGGGGGTGATTCCGATGGATCGCCATTTTTTTGGAGCCGATATGCCAGCGGATGCAGAGGAATGGCCGGCTTATTACATGTTGGGCGCCGATAAATTCGGGCGGGATATTTTGAGCCGATTGATTTTCAGCGCCCGTATTAGTCTTTCGATTGGGCTGGTGGCGATCTTGGTGACGTTTTTGTTGGGTGTCAGTATCGGCGGCGTTTCAGGTTATGTCGGTGGTCGGACGGATAATGTCATCCAACGTTCCATCGAAATCATCAATGCCTTTCCGCAACTGCCGTTGTGGCTCGCCTTGGCTGCTGTAATGCCGGCGGACTGGTCCTCCATTCAGACTTACTTCGCCATCACTATCGTCTTGAGTTTGCTTGGTTGGACCGGCTTGGCTCGCGTGGTCCGAGGCAAAATTCTATCGCTGCGCGAGGAAGATTACGCCGTGGCTGCGCGGTTGCTTGGTGCCAATCATGGCAGAATTCTTTTCCGCCATCTCCTGCCCGGTTTTACCAGCCACATCATTGTCAGTCTTTCCTTAAGTGTGCCGGCTATGATTTTGGGCGAAACGGCGCTTAGTTTCCTTGGACTCGGATTGCGGCCTCCGGTGGTGAGTTGGGGTGTGATGTTGCAGGAATGTCTGAATATCGATGTGATCGCCAATTATCCCTGGCTCTTGATGCCGGTTTTCCTGATCATTTTGACGGTTCTAGCCTTTAACTTTCTTGGCGACGGAATGCGTGACGCCGCCGATCCTTACCGATGAGCGACCCTTCACCTTGTGCCCTCGAGATTCGCGATTTGCGTGTGACGTTCCAGACGGAAGAGGGGTTGTTGCCAGCGGTGGACGGAGTTTCTCTCACGTTGAATCGGGGCAAAGTGCTTGGGATAGTTGGGGAAAGTGGTTGCGGAAAAAGTGTGACGGCTTACTCGGTTCTCCGATTGATTCGGCCGCCCGGAAAAATAGCGGGTGGCGAGATTCGTTTTTACCCGGCGGATGGAACGGCACCGGTTGATATCGCGGCATTGGACGAAAAATCTGACCAACTCTATAAAGTGCGGGGCGGCTATATCAGTATGATTTTTCAGGAACCGATGACCGCCCTTAGCCCTGTCCATACGATCGGCAACCAAATTTGCGAAGCGATTCTGTTGCATCAGGCGGTGACTACGGCCGAAGCGAGAGTGGAGGCGATTCAAATGCTGACTCGTGTCGGTATCCCAGGAGCGGAACGGCGCATCGATCAATACCCACACGAGCTCAGTGGCGGCATGCGGCAACGCGCGGTCATCGCCATGGCGCTGGTCTGCCGTCCGGAGATTCTTATTGCCGATGAACCGACTACGGCACTTGATGTGACGATCCAAGCACAGATTTTAAAGTTAATCAAAGATCTGCAACAGGAGCTAGGAACGTCGGTTGCCTTTATTACGCATGATCTTGGTGTCGTGGCACAAATGGCGGATGAAGTGGCAGTCATGTATCTCGGGCGTGTCGTTGAATGGGGGCCCGTGCGTGAGGTGTTACGCTCGCCGCTGCACCCTTATACCATTAGCCTCTTGAAATCCTTGCCGGCCTCTTCCTCACGAGGAGACCGGTTGCCCGCAATTTCGGGGAGCGTCCCTTCCTTGACTCAAATTCCAGCGGGCTGTCCATTTCACCCTCGTTGCCCGCATGCCGAACCCGGGCGTTGTGATGTCGGTTCACCGCCCGAGAGTCGATCGTTTAGAGGCAATCGGACTGCTGCCTGTCTTCGAGTCGAAGAAATCGAGGAGGTCAGTCCTCTATGACAGGAGGCGAACCATTGCTGCGTGTGCGGAACTTGTGTAAGCACTTTCCAATCATGAGCCGCGGATTTTTCCGGAAGCAGGTAGGGCTGGTAAAAGCGGTCGATGATGTGAGTTTCGATCTGTTTGCGGGCGAAACTCTCGGCCTGGTTGGGGAGAGTGGTTCTGGCAAAACGACCTGCGCTCGCGCGATCTTACGCGCCTTGAAACCTACCTCGGGACAGGTGCGATTTCGGAGCCGACAGGGGGAGGTCGACGTGACCGCCTTGTCCGAAAGCGATTTGAAACCGTTGCGGCAAGAGATGCAGATGATTTTTCAGGATCCGTTCTCGTCTTTGAATCCACGCATGACGGTGGGAGATATTATCGCCGAACCGTTGGTGATTCATCAGCTCGCTCGTGGGGCGGAACTAGAGGAGCGGGTGGTTGGCATGCTCCGAAAAGTCGGGTTAAAGCCGGAACATCGCCAACGTTATCCCCACGCGTTCAGTGGCGGCCAGCGTCAACGCATCGGTATTGCGCGAGCCCTCATGATGCATCCTTCTTTGGTGGTGGCCGACGAAGCTGTCTCCGCTCTCGATGTCTCGGTGCAGGCGCAGGTCATTAACCTGCTCGCAGATCTTCAGGATGAATTGGGGCTCACCTACCTGTTCGTCGCTCACGATCTGAGTGTCGTTCGGCATATCTGTGATCGGGTGGCGGTCATGTATGCGGGACGAATTGTCGAGTTGACGGATACCGAGTCGCTTTTCGAAGCTCCAAAGCATCCTTACACACGTGCTCTCTTATCGGCAGTGCCAGATATCGACCCTGATGTGCCAATGGTTTTTGGCATGGAAGGGGAAGTCGCTGATGCAGGGAAATTACCGACGGGTTGTGCCTTTCACCCAAGATGTCCCGAGTGCCTGATCGAATGCCGGAGTAAACGGCCGGAGCTCAAAGCCCTGGCGGAAGCGAGGCAAGTCGCTTGTCATCTCTATGAGGGGGAATGAAGCTGTCTTACTTGCAAGGATACCGTCTTCTTGAAAGAAACCCGAGGACGGTCCGCTGACCACCTTGATCAACAGCCGTTGGCGTTCGGGAAACAGCTATCCATTTCAAGCCATGCTTCTTGATTTAGAGGGATTCGCATCCACTTACTAAACCTGATTTTTCAACCACGGATGAAGAGGACGCAAGGGGGCTTATCCGGGGCCAGCCATCCGGTGTAACTTGACACGAATGCCCTAAAGTCTCTGGTTCAAGGACTCTGGAGAGAATTAGCACGAATCGTTCTCACTGCTTAAGCGGTAATGCGCGCGTAGAAGAATTTGCTCCGCCAGATTGATCGGTTGTGGCTGGAAACGGGCTTCAATACTGGCCGGTTCTTCCTCGAGAATCCAAAGCCGCAAACAAATTTCGGGTGCCAAAGCGTAAAAAACCGGCGCTTGAATTCGCGCCTCCTGATCGAATTTCTCGACGAACCGGCGTTCCCAATTTGCGCCCGTGTAATGCACGATCCAGTCGGTGTAGCGCTCAGGAAATTCTGTCTGCCAGATGTTGGTAATTTCCTGAAACTGCTCCATGGGGCCGTGCGCCTTGATAAGGGCGTTGTATTCTGGGAAATGGCCGGCGAAATGATACGGATTTTTCGTCGCGGGTGTCACTGGAAGAATCCCACTGTGGGGAGCGACGGTCATCGAACCAAACAAACGAGGGTCGGGTGCGGCATTCGTCCATCCTTCACCTGGAGTTGGTTCGGGAATAAAGGTGGAATTTCGAGCTTCGATCCAGCGAGGCAGGTGAATGGCCGCCACCAACGCGAGGGCGGATTTTGCAGCGAGATATCGGCAGAAAGCAGCGCCTTCGATATCGTTCTCCTTACCCCGCAAGCGGCCTTCGGCGAGCAAGCCTTCCATGCCATTGTGAGCGCAGTCGGTATTGAAAAAGGGAGCATGAGTTTCCATGGAGGCAATGGAAATTTGCCAGTCGTGAAAGATGGTGAAGTAAGCTAGAAGCGCTTCCCGTTCCTTGCGGCATTCCGTGGCGAGGTGATGAGCTTTGCTTTCAAGCGAAGGCTCCCCACATCTAGAGGCTCGTTCAATACCCGAAAGACAGAATCCGTTATACCAATCGGTGTCGAAAGCCACATGACGTCCCTTTTGATGAAACAGATAATCATCTTTCGCCCAATGGAGTCCAGTGAGCGGTTCTGTGATCTCGATCAGAGACTCGCGAAAGGCCTCCGGGGAGGGAACGTCGAGGTTCGAGAGTAATTCCGTCCGGCGAGGTTCCGGGATCGCGCGCAAAAGATTACCCCACGTTCTGCAGGAAAGCAGCTGATCCATCGGGGACGCGGGATCCCAGGTCCAATCGCCCGCATAAGTGAGCTCATCCGGAACGGGTGCCAGCGAGGGATCATACGAAATTTCGCGTGTCGGCCTGCTGGTGATCGACATCCAGTTAGTATCGAGGCAAAAATCAATCTTCGGCCCATCCGCAACCTGGTAAGGTCCGAGGTTCGTGGTCATCAACGTCCGCGAGTTGGAAGATGAATTGATTTGCAGCAGGGGCTTCGTCGCGCCGGTCTTGATGTCTAACATCAAACCGAAAAAGGGAGGGAGTGGTGAAAGGGTGGCAGGTGCATTGGCGAGGCTGGTGGTGGTCTGCTCGATATGCATGGTGCCTGAGCTTTCTTCGAAACGTTCGGAGACTTCCAACGGCGGAGTATTCACCAGTTGCAACCAATCCGACAAATGTTCGCGCACCCGATCGGGATCGCTTTCGTCGATGAAGGGAACCAATAGCACGCGAGGTTCTTCTTCCGCGAAGGTCCATTCAACATGGCGCTGGCAGACCTGATGCACGCGTCTCAGCGGACTCGAGCTGACCAGCAGAAAAGGAAGAGAATTGGTTCTAATGAGAAAGGCCCGTTCATCACCCGTGATATCAGTATCATCAACCCTCCATGTCTGATCGGAAACCAGGGACTGCGCGGAACGAGGACAGGTGGGTCCGGTAAAATGGAGGCGCACCTGTTTGGCGCCAGCGCCGGTGGGGAGGAGCAGCGGTGCCGGCAGAGTAGAACGTAGTTCGACGTTCAAGTAAGGCAGGGCATTCCCGCTTTTATCGACCTCCGAATATTCAACGCGCAGGCCCGTCCATGAATGGGCTGTTTGCCGACATTGATATTGGAGCGGGCGGTGAATGGTGTAGAGTAAATTGCCTGATGGACCGCCCGCATAAAATGCATGATCTCGCACGACGCCAAAAGGGAAACCGTGAAAACAGTCTGTGGTGAATTCGGAGTATCGACCGTGACCCCCGATTGAGGTGTTAGAATTGAGGCCAGAATAACGCATGAGTTCCGGAGAGTGGAAAAAGATTTGCTTTCCTGCAAAGCGAAATTTTTACGAGGCTGGGTATCTCGCGCTGTCTCGTGGAATAAAACTCATGGATAGAATGGGCATTTCGCGGGTTGAATGCTTTCCTTTCTGCCAATGACAACATCCAGGCCGAATTTTATTTTTTTACAGGGCGAAGATGCTGGGCGTTATCTCGGATGCTAAGGCGATCCGTTGGCGCGCACCCCTCATTTGGATATGCATGGTCGCTTGGCAATCACCCTATGCGCAGCAAGCTGTGTGAAGCGCCGCGGGTCTTTACACAGGAACTTCGAGATGCCGGGTATTATGTGAATTGGGTGAATAAAACCGATTTCAATTTCGAGCCAGCGTCCGCATTCGCTGATGATCGTTCGGAGTGGGTGGAGCAATTGCGTGATCAGAAACTTCCGGAAAGCCAGCCCTTTTTCTTATATTATAATTTCGGGGCGACCCACGAAAGCACCATGTGGA
>JGI12210J13797_10984027_pt1 | contig 12822 bp, 9 predicted proteins | sample ElkSlonscriptome_3_FD_13797 | JGI IMG/M metagenome (IMG submission 13797) | reverse complement strand
CTGGATGAGGTCAGAAAAACCGGCATCGCCTTGGACAAGGGGGAGCGCTACGAAGACGTCTGGGCCATGGCCACACCCATCTTCAGCCACGACGGCTCCCCTGTGGCCGCCGTGGTCATCGCCGGCCATGCCTCCCGATGGACCTCCGCCTTCATCGAACAGTCGATTGCACCATTGAAGAAAACGGCGGCGGAGATTTCGGAGCGGTTGTTTTATTGATGGAAATTGAACGGAAGTTCTTTGGGAAAGAGGGCCTGAGGATTGCGTATTCGCCGGGCCCGATCCAATTTAAATTTCATTAATTAGGGAGGCGTAAGCCCCGACCGGCACATTGGTAACCTTACCGAAGTCACTGGAAGCATACCCGAAAATTTTTCCTGTGGTTTTCATTTGATGCATATCGATCAAAACAACCCCCAAGGTCGGAACAATTTTTTCGCGCCAGACGAATAGAAAAAGCTTTTCCTCAATTCTCCGGCAGTAGCACTCATCTGTATCTGCCAGCCCCTTTTCGATGCCTTCGAGACAATGCCATGTGTAGCGATGTTCGTTCAGGTAGATATGTTCATAAGTTTCGGTTCGGCTGTATACGTATTTCACCCGCTTGCCGATCAGGTCGGAGGTAGGTGGGTATTTTCTCACTCCTTCCCCAAAGGGTTTCCCGATAGACCCCTCCAAAAGAACCGCTTTAACCCCTGACAAATCCATTCCCTGATCGACTCGCTGAAAAAGATCTCTGCGCGCCTCTTGTTCTAACGGAAGATTCCCGAATACACCGATTGCCGCATTTTGGTTCAGATCGAGAACCAGACTGACCGATCGGGTTTGAACCTGGTGTTTCACAAAATCCACGAAATAGACACCGTCACGAATGCAAGTCGATCTGTAGGTCTCGTCGGCCGCTTCCGTCGGTTGGTGGCCTTCCATAGCGGTCCACGACAACTGGTTTAGAGAAATAAATGTGTATTTAAAAATCGATCCGTCTTCAAAAAAAAGCCGGATCGATTTTCCGATCAGGTCCCGGCTGTCTGCCAGAAGGTTTTCACTGATTCCCTCAGCCAATTCTCCGACTTGAATCCAGTGGACATCGTTTTCCATAAAACCTTTCCCTTTCCCATTTCGCCGACATCATGAATTGATTCGAAATAGCGGTTCATTCAAATGCGAAAGCAAGTGTGCCGGCATCCACGACACTTCCACCGCCGTCGGCTGTCAGAACCGCCCCGGTGACGAACGAGGCATCATCCGACGCCAGAAACTCAGCACAGGCGGCGATCTCTTCAGGTGCGGCCATCCTCCTCAAGGGAAGAAATCGGGTGACCGCCCTGACCGCCGCCTCCACCTCGATCCCTTTGCTTTCAGCGAGAGCTGCCATTTCCATTTCGCTCATCGGTGTTCGGACCCAGCCGGGGCATAACGCATTCACGCGGATTCCGAAAGGGCCGTAATCATAGGCCATCGAACGGGTCAAACCCAGAACCGCTGTTTTGGCGGAACAGTAGCCCGCACTCCCAGGAATCCCAAAAAGACCCGCCACCGATGCGGTAATGACGATGGCGCCCCCGTTCCTTTTTTTAAGAAAGGGGAGCGCCTCCCGAGCGGTCCGCATAACCCCGGTGAGGTTGATATCGATCATTGTCGACCATTGATCATCCGAGATATATTCGGCCTCCTCGTCATCGATAATGCCGGCATTGGCGACCACGATATCCAGCCCTGCGAAAGTTTCCACCGTCAATCGAACCGCTTCAGCCAAGGAGGCCCTGTCTCGAACATCGGCCTGAACCGCCAACCCGTCGATGTCGCGTGCAACCTCCTGGATGGGTTCTGCTCGGCGGCCGCTCACCACGACCGAAGCCCCGCTATCGGAAAAACGGCGGGCCATGGCGGCACCGATTCCGGTACCGCCGCCGGTGATCAGGGCAACCTTCCCCTGAAGTCTGTCTGTCATGATTGCCTCTCTTTTACCCACTATTCAATCAATAAAAACCAGTCTGACCGGCCTCGGAAATTGATGCCGAGGTTTTTCTTTAAATAAGGAATAACAGTCAGATGGTTTTTGACACTTCAATCAGGATTTCGGAAGCCTTTTGGGCATGTTCCCGAGTGAGAACAAGCGGCGGCATGAACCGGAAGACATTCCCGTAACGGCCGCAAGGTACCATAATCAACCCTTTCTGAAGCATGCCGATAATGATCTGTTCCACCTTTCCCTGAGCCAAAGGTTCCCGAGACTCCTTGTCTTCCACCATTTCAATGCCGATCATGAGACCTCTTCCCCGCACATCTCCGATTATCCGACAATCGGCGGCCCCCTCCTTCAACCAAGACTGGATCTCCTCCCCGAGTTCGGCAGCCCGATTGATCAAAGCTCGGTCGTTCTCAGTGAGGATATCGATATTGGTCATGCAGGCGGCTGCGGCGGTCGCATTTCCTGCAAAGGTGTTGGGCTGGGAATGATCATCAATATGGGAGGCCAAATCCTTGCGGATGGTCAGCCCGGCCATGGCCATATCCCCGCCCATACCTTTGCCCCAGGTGATCATGTCGGGTTCGATATCGGCATGTTCGATGCACCACATTTTCCCGGTTCGTCCCGCCCCGGCCTGGACCTCATCGGAGATGTAAAGGGCGCCGTGCTTTTCACATGCCTTTTTAACGATCTGGAAATATTCCGGCGGCGGCGGAACATAACCGCCCTCTCCTTGCTGCGCTTCAATGATCAACGCTCCAACATCGTCCGCCCCGGTGTACGGCGTATTGAGGACATAATCCACATAATGGGCGCACTGGAGATTGCAGCTCGGATATTCGAGGCCGAAGCAGCACCGATAGCAGTAAGGATAGGGTAGATGGATGACGCCCGGAAGAAACGGACCGTACCCTTTTCGATACTGATCCCCCGTGGTCAGAGAGTTTCCGCCGAACCAGACGCCGTGATAGGCGCCGTGAAAAGCGACAATCTGGGTACGCCCCGTGATTTTCCGGACAAACTTCAGAGCGGTCTCCACCGCACCGCTTCCGCTTTGAGTAAAATAGGTGATACAGTTGTTTTCCAGCCCCTTCGGCATCACCCCTGCGACTTTTCGGGCCAGATCGGTGCGCCGCACGTTGGAAATATCGCTGGCATGCATGAGTTTGCACATCTGTTGTTGAATCGCCTCGATGACCCGGGGGTGACATCGGCCCACCGAGTTTACCGCTACCCCGGCCGTAATATCGATATAGATGTTGCCGTCGGGATCTTTGATGGTAGCGCCCTTGCCTTCTTCGAAAACCAATGGAAAACGCCCGCCTCCGCGTGCCATGGATTCGAAATCGAAAGACCCGTCGAGGTATGCCTGGGTGTTCAGACCCGGTATGCGGTCCGTCACCATTTTGGGGGCTTCGGGGTAAGACAATTTGGCCAGTTCTTGTTCATTCAACATGGGTTCCTCCTCCCATTTTAAGATAATGTCGGATTTACGCTGTCCAGTTCTTCATTCGAAACATCGAAGCGCTGTTCATTGCTGGACAATGTCTCTTCAGAAAAAAACAAGGGAAGACGGTCGTCTTCAGGCTTGAAGCCGACGGCGTCGTTATATTTTCTTTCCGTCTGCAATACCATTTGTCCCAGACGTTCCAGATATCCCTGATCGAGCGATTCGTCCAAAACGGCCGAAACGCATTCGATCAACTGCTGCTTCACTTCGGGAATATCCAACGCCGGCAGGGAGGCGAACAAACAGAGGCCCAGAGTATCGACCGCGGCGAAATAGCTTTGCAGGAATTTGGAAACCGGCGCCTGCCCGGCCGGGGCGGTCGGGTCATAGTCCGGATTGGCCGGACTGGGTAGTGCGTTTCCGCAGGTGTGGTCTGCGCCCATCGGGGAAGTGGCATACGTCACCCCGGTCCCCTTCAGCCCCCGGGGATCATACCCGGCCAGAGCCTGGCCTTTTACCTGAGGGATGCGCTCAATCCCGAGGGTTTTTCCGGCATATACACAGCCGTTACCGATCATGCGCCCTCGGTCGCTACCCGTCGATATCTCCCGAACGAGTTCAAGCGCGGCCGGTCCGTCGCCCCATTCCAGCACTCCGGCTTCCATGGCAACCGCAATCGAGGCCCCTACCTCCATGGTATCGAGACCGACATCGTTGCAGATGCGATTGATCCGGGCGATGATTTCGACATCGTCGATCATGCAATTGGAACCGACCAGGGCAAGGGTTTCATATTCCAGGCCGGAAACGATGACGTCGCCGGCGGCATCGGTCAGCACGTTTGAACATCTAAGGATGCAGCTGGACATGCAACGGTGGCTCGGGATGCTGTTGGGCCGGGCCTTCATCATTTCGGCCACGGTTTCTCCGGAAATTTTATCCGCCCCCGCAAAGCGCCCCTGGGAAAAGTTTTTTGTAGGAATCGCGCCTATTTCATTGATAAGACCGACCAGCATCGGGGTCCCGAAATGCTTGAAACCCTCCGCAAGCGGGTGCGACATGATTCCCTGGGAAAAGGCTTTCACCGCGCTTTTGAGCAGCGCCTTGTCCTTGATCTCAGGCGGGGAACACCCGTGATCGTCAACAACAACGGCTTTCAGGTTCTTCGCTCCCATTACCGCGCCCAGACCCCCTCGGGCCGCAATTCGCGGGAAAAAATCAGGCGTGGTTGTGGCCACCGCAGAAGCCAGCATCCGCTTTTCACCGGCCGGACCGATCGAAACAATGCCGATATCGTCTCCATAATTTTTTCTTAATTTTTCGATACATTCCGAAATAAGGGAACCTTTTAAATCGTCGGCCGGAACAATTGAAACCCCCTTGCGATCGATCACGACGGAAACAGGTTCTTTTGAAATGCCTTCAAACACCAGTGCCTGAATTCCGAGGTTGGCCATTTTACGAGCGACAGTCCCCCCCGCATTCGCTTCCTTAATGGTATGGGTCAACGGGCTTTTGGCGCCCACGGATAACCGCCCGCTGTTGGGAACCGACGTTCCGGCCAGAATGCCTGCGGCGATCACCAGTTTGTTTTCCGGCCCCAACGGGTCACATTGGGGCGGCGCCTCATCTGCAATGAGGTTTGAGGTCAATCCTCGGCCGCCGAGATTTAGATAACGTCCCTCGACCGTCTCAAACTGTGCGCTGGACGAATTCAGATCAATCCTTGCAATTTTTTTATTTTTCAAACTGATTCCTCCCTTGTGAAGATAGGGTAAGTTTCATCCACTCATTCTTTTACTTTACATAATCTTATTCGGCAGCCAGGTGGCGATCTGAGGAAAGATCATGACCAGGATCAGAATCAGCAACTGTATCAAAACAAACGGGGGAACGGCCCGCCAGATATCTCGGGTAGTTACTTCCGGCGGGGCAACCCCTTTCATCATGATCAGCGCCCAACCGAACGGCGGCGTCAGGTAGGCTACCTGCATGTTCAGAATAAACAAAATGGCAAACCAGATCGGATCAAAACCGAGCAAGCGAGCGATGGGCATGAAGATCGGGGCACAGATGGTGACCACGGCGTAATCATCCATGAACATTCCGAAGATCAGAAGAATAAACTGCATACAGATCAGCACGATCCATCGACTCACTTCAAGCGATTCAATGAATTCCATCACCATATCCTGGGCCCCCGCACTGGCATAGAATACCCCGAAAAGGGTGGCCGGAATCAGAATCCAGAGCGCCATTCCGGTAATTTTCAATGTTTCACGACAGGAATTCATCAGCACTTCCCATGTAAGCTTTCGATGGATCATGCAGATGACCATAGCGCCTAGCGCACCGATGCCCGCGGCTTCCGTGGGCGTCGCTATACCCAGAAAAATGGAACCGAGTACCAGTACCACCAGCATGGAAGGCAGGAAAATTTCCTTCAAAGCCCGCCACCGCATCGACCAGGTAACCTCAACCGTCGTTTTGGGAAGTGCTGCCGGATTAAAATACCCGGTCAGCAATATCAACGTCACATACAAGCCGGCAAGTATGACTCCCGGAATAAAACCGCCGAAAAACAGTTTTCCGATGGATACTCGGCCGATGAATGCGAAAATGATCATGATAATGGCCGGGGGTATAATCTCTCCCAGCACACCGCCGGCCATGACCGATCCCAGTGCCATCGATTTACTATAATTATGCTGCAGCATAGCCGGTACGGCCACCAGACCCATTGTCAGAATCCCGGGGCCGAAGCCGCCGCACATGGCCAAAGCCACACAGACTCCGATGGAAACAATGGCCAGCCCTCCCCGAACACCCGACAGCCAGTAGCTCAGCCCCCTGAACATACCTTCGGAAATGCCCGATTGCACCAGGAAATTCCCCATAATGAGAAAAAGGGGGATGGTCATCAAGGTGGTGCTCGTGATCTGGTTGTAGGTTGTCGTGGCCACCGTATACAGTGCGGCCGGTCCGTCAATGAAATAGGTCATGGCGACGGTAATGCCGCCCAGGGCAAAGGTCACAGGGATGCCGATGGCCAGCAAAAACAAGAGTCCGCCAAACAGTACGAGGGTGATGATTTCGATGCTCATCCGGTATCAATCCAGTCCATTTTCTCTCTTTGAGATTTCGCGGCTGCTCTTTCTGGTGAATACGACAAAGCAGCCCAACAGAAAAAGCAGTGTTCCCAGTGGCATATAGAGTTTGAGAGGGTACAGAGGCAGACGAAAAACGCCTGTCGCCACCTCGCCGTTTTTGAATGCTTCATATCCCATGATCCAACTTTTCCAGAGAAGACTGCCGAGAAAACAGGTAGCAGCAAGAAGCGTCAGCCATTGGATGAACACCTTGAGACCTCTTGAAAACGAATCATAAAACATTTCAATACGGATATGGCTCTTCTGGACCAGGGTATAACTGCCGGCGGTCATCACAAACACCCCGAAGATCTGTTTGTTGACCAGCCAAACCCAAACCGTGGGCCGATTAAACAGGTATCGGGAAATCACTTCATAGCTGGTGGTGACCATGATCACCAGAATCAGAAGGCTGACCCATTTGCCTGTGCGATCGATAATCCATTCCAGCCCCTGAGAGATTTTTAATACCATTACACAAATCCTTAATCGGCTGAATGAAGGGACCGTGTTTCCATCATTCAGCCATTTTATAGAAATATTATCTTTTCTTTTTCCAATCCTCGATCATTTGAACAGCCTTGGCATTTGTAGGACTTTGAAGCGCCACCTCTTTCCATATTTTCTTTGCCGCCTCAACATATTGTGCCTGGCATGCCTCATCCAAAACATTGATATGGATCTTTCCTTCTTCCACAAGATTGCGGACGGTTTCCAGCTCCTTTTTATACCCTTTCACAGTAGCATGCCAGTAATCCTCCGCAGCCCCCTTTAAAGCCGTTTTCATATCTTCAGGCAGCGCTTCCCATTTATCCATATCCATCAGAATATGGCCGATGGTGATATCACTCTCCATTCCTTGAATCCAGTAGGGCGCCACCTCGTGCCAATTCAGTCCGGTGACGGCACTCACATCCCATTCGGCGGCGTCTACAGTGCCGAGCTTCAGGCCCATATAGGTCTCGAGGCCGGAGATTACCGTCGCCTGAAAGCCCACTTCGGAATGAAATTCAAGGTTAATCCCCTCGGCCCGAATCTTCATTCCTTTCAGGTCTTCGCATGTTTTGATCGGTTTGGTGGACAGTACGAAGGGGACGGGTCCGTAAGTGTGAATATCCAGATAATACAAACCCTGTTTGGCGTATTCCTGGCGCAACAGCTCAATAAACCCTTCTTTGAAAAAAAAGTCACGCACGGCCGCGGCCTTTTCTTCAAACGTCTGCTCTCCTTCGATTCGAAAAGCCAAAGGAAGATTGAATTCCACATTCCCTATCGGCAGAATGCCCGCCCACATCCCCCCCATGGCATGCAGCATATCCAGGACGCCCTGTTTGGTGGCGCCCAACAGTTGATCACCGGGCACCAATTCGGGATCTGCAAACACCTTGATCTTCAAGCGTCCCTCACTGCGTTTTTCAGCTGAAGCAGCGAATTCCTTCAGCAAATCCATCGAGAGGTCCCCATGGGGAAAAGCCGATTGAATTTTCATTCGATAAGTTTTTTCAGCGGCCCATGCGTTTTCAGATGCCAATCCGAATGCCGCAATACCGATGATAAGAAAGAAAATAATCCAAGTTACGTTCAAGCCAATGCGTTTCATTCATTTCTCCTTTGATTTCAGGGTTATAGGGAATAGCGATTCCATTTTTCTACGGAAATCTTTCTTCAGATTTTATAATTCCTCATTTTCCTAAAAAGAGTTTTTCTTGATATTCCGAGCTGCTCAGCAGATTGTGATTTATGCCACCGGTTTTGCTCCAGAACAGAATAAATATATTGCTTTTCAAACGTCTCCATTGCTGTCTTCAGTCTCGCATCGGTTGATTGTTTCGGATTGTTCTGGTGTGGTCTCCGTGATTTTTTCCCATCAGGATCATCCAACAGAATAGGACTGCCGAAAGTGATAAACCGACGAAGTACGTTCTGAAGCTCCCGAACATTACCGGGCCAGGAATGATTTTTCAAAATTTCGAGATCCTCCTGATTCAAAACCGGTGCGGTTTCCCGAGAGTAAAGGGTTTTCAGGAAATATTCAACCAGAAGGAAAAGATCATTCCCTCGCTCTCTCAGGGGAGGTAGAGAAATCGGAATCACATGGATTCGAAAGAAAAAATCGGTCCGCATGGCACCTGTTCGGACGAGATCATTCAGGTTCTTATTGGAGGCTGCAATGATTCGAACATCCGGTTTAATGATTTGGCGTCCGCCTACTGGTGAAAACCCGCCTCCATCAATGGCTCGAAGCAGTTTCACTTGAAAGGCGGGGCTTATTTCGCCGATTTCATCCAGAAAAAGCGTCCCCCCATGTGCGGATTCAAGATACCCTTTTTTATCTGCGGTAGCTCCTGTGAAAGCACCTTTTTGCGTACCGAAAAATTCACTTTCGATAAGACTCTCCGGAATCGCTCCACAGTTAACCGTGACAAATTTGTTCCATTCCCGCTTGCTCGATTTATGAATCGCCTTCGCGACCAGTTCCTTACCCGTGCCGGACTCTCCGAGAATTGAGACACTATCATCCGTCGTCGCCGCTTTCCGGATGAGTTCAAACACCTGGTGCATGGCTTTGCAGTTGCCTAAGATACCATTAAACTCGTGGGTATCCCGAATCGAAGAGCGAAGAAGGAGATTTTCGTTAATAAGCTTTCTCTCCATTCGTTTATAAAAGGTAAAATCGGAAATAAACCCTTCAACGGAAACGATTCCCGACTCGTCATCATAGATCGCCTCTCCCCTATCGTACACCCATTTGGCTTCCCCTGAACGGCTGAGAACGCGGTATTCGTTCTGAAAAGGCCTCTTCATCTTTATCGCTTGACGAATCTCCGCCTTAATACGCTCCTGATCCTCCGGGTGAATAATGTGTTGTAAGGAATTCAAATCTTTATCGTGAAAAAATTTAGAGGAATATCCAAAGATGGATTTACATCCCGAACTGACAAATTCCACGCAAAAGTGATCCCGTTTTACGATTCGGTAGGCCATTCCAGGTAAATTATTCATTAACGCAGATAAACGTTTCTCATTTTCACGAATTTTACGCTCAGCCTTTTTGATCTCTGTGACATCCCGATACGCCTCGATTGCCCCCACAATACGATTCTCATCATCCAGAATGGGCGCCGCGGAAATCCAGACATATGATCCTTTTCCATCATTCAATTCCGGTAAAAACCGTTCAGTGAAAATCCGTTCGCCTCCCTTATCTTGAGCGGAAGCAGAAGCCCGGAAAGTTTCCCACACCTGGTCAATCAACAGCGGCTCTTTTTCCTCATGGTATTCCTGCAGACATTCACGGTAATACCTTCCGATCACCTCCCCTTTTCTCAATCCGAACATTTTTTCCATCGCACGGTTCCAGGCTGTCACCTTTCCCTGTTGATCGATTACATAGGTAGGCGATGGAAGAAAATCGACAATATCAATCAGTTTTTTTTGAGAAGCCTGTAATTCGGAGGTTCGCTGGTGAACGAGTTCTTCCAGGTGTACTCGGTATTTTTCCAGTTTTTCTTCTATTTTTCTTTTTTCGGTGATATCCCGGGCCACACCTTCAACAGCAACTACATGACCTTCAGAATCAAAAATCGGTGTTTCGATCGTAACAAATCGGCGATAGGAGCCATTTTTATGGTAAACCTCCATCTCGTAAGGCGGCTGTCGTATACCCTGCATGCTGAGCCGGGTATGAAGATCGGCCTTTTCATTAATCAGATGGCGCGTCCAGTGGATTTCAAAGCTCGAGCCGATGTATTCTTCCGGCTCATACCCCAGCAGCTTGGTAATGGAAGGGCTCATATAATGAAAACGCCCGTCGGAGCCATGCCTGAAAAACAAGTATTCATCTTCGAGAATTGAAAGAATTCTGTCGTATTTTTCAGTACTCTGCTGCAAAGAAACCAAAAGATTTTCAGTCGTCTGCTCCAGCTCAGCGACATTATGTTCCGCTCTTTTTTCCGAGGTAGAAATAGTCATAAGTTTTTTTCGGTTGTTGAAACCTCATCATCTGTTGGTAGCGGACCCATTAAAATGAAAAGCGAAGCCCCCCCAAGCCCGGTATCATTAAAAAGAATAGCATATCAGCGGTTCTTCGGCCAATGCACCCCATCATAATCGCTCATTTTCCCATGCCCTTTGACCTGCCGCTTGCAACCCTTCCGGGGGCTGATTCTCATTCGAAACTCCCACAAGAATATTAAATGATACAAACGGTTTCTATGACTCAAACACAAAAGACCTTGAGCAAGAGCCATACCAATTGCCTCTAACAAAGAGAAGTATTATTCTTCTTCTTGATTTGTCCTTTGCTGACCTCCTCTGGCCGCTTTTAGCCGGATGGCCATCAGTTTCCAAACAGGCTGGCCTGCCCACAGACAACCCCTTTTGAGTCATTATTGACCCATTTATTTTTTTTATTATTTGTTCAATAATTTACTTCGTTTTGATACAGGTTTACGGGTCAAATTTGACCCGTTCGATAAAAAGCTTTCAGTTCACCGATCTCTACAAGTTCGCCTTTCTCCCGAAGCGAATCCCCTTTTAGGAAAACGATAAAATTTTCGACTATTGGTACTTTTCTTGCTTTTCCGTTGTCCATGGACCCTGCTCCTTATGAATTTGCACCTATGAATTCGGCACAGGAGAGAAAGCTGTTAAATTTCTTTAGAGGAGGTTGTCAGGTGAAAAAAAACAGGCATCGTGTATCCAAGTTGTGTCCTTTCCTCGTTTTGTTTTTCTTATTTTCTGGAGGGATTGCCCATGCTGAAATTGAAATTCAGATTTTACCGGAGGTTCTGGACAAATTCTCTATCGGAGGAGAGGTAAACGTCTTTTACCGTTATGATCAAAGCCCCTACTACGGTGCCGACATAACCCCGGATGAAGGCCCTGACACCGATTGGGGAGAAACATTCAGTCGAATTCGGTTTACGGCCGAAAAGAACTTGGATTGGGCAATTCTTGAAGGCCAGTTTGCTCCCTTTTATACCGAAACCATCGGCCAGGATGTCTATGGTCTCGTGAAGGATGATCAGAAATCGGGAATCGACCAAGCCTGGATAAAATTTAGGAATATCTTCGGTTCTTCGGTGGATGTTACCGCCGGCCGGCAGGACATCAAAATTGAAAAATGGTTTCTGATCGCAGACGGCGAAGACCAGGAATTCGGCAATTGGCTCTATTTCCATTCAAGTTTTCCAATGGCATTAAAGCTGGACGGTGAATTCAACCAGTTAAAAAGCACCCTGTTTTGGGCGAGAAGCGGAAATTATGTCAAATACTGGACCGACGGACCCGAAGATGATATCGATCTGACCGGCTTCAATCTCCATTACGATTTTACCGAAAAACTATACATTTATGGAGGCGTTTATTACAAAAATGAAGATCAGAATGATACAGCCTCTGAAAATGATACAATAGCCTTCGATATCGGCGCTGATGCCAGCTTCGGAGGCCTTCACCTTGAAGGAGAGTTTGTTTACGAAACCGGCGATGTTACCGATGCATTCGGTGAGGAACGGGATCGGAAGGCATTTGCCGGGTTTGCCAGTGCAACCTATACCCTTCCGGTTCAGTTTGCCCCATACCTGAGAGGCACATATATTTACTTCTCGGGTGACGATGACCCCACCGATAATGATGTTGAAGAGTACGATCCGATGTTTTTCGATTTTAAAATCTGGAACCGCTGGATCATCGGTGAGTTGGTCGGTGAAACCCAACTTCCCAATTATAACAAACAGAACATCATTGCAGAAGTCGGGTTCAGTCCCATTGAACCGATGGTCATCTCATTGATGTATATCCGGCATGATTTGGTCGAAAACAACTGGCTGGGTATGCCCTTAGGCTCAGACGAGTGGGCGGATGAATTCAATCTTTTGATCGACTATCCGATCGGGGACCATCTTTTTGTCCATTCAGGCCTGGGTTACATCACGCCGGATGACGCAGCCGAAGAGGTCTTCGGGGATGATGAGAATGCCTTCTTCGCCCAATTATGGCTTAACTTCTACTTTTAAGAGGCCGATCTTCATTTGATTTTCCTGGCGATTTGAGGCTGTGCCCCCCACCTTTTTCACCTCAAATCGCCAAGGATTCCCTTCACTTCCCTTTGGACCGATTACACACATCCCTTAGAGGCGAAGGTGCTCTGGTCAAGACAGCGCCACCAACACCACATCAAAGGTCAATGTCTCCCCGGCCAGGGGATGGTTTGCGTCCAGAGTGACGGTTTCATCGGTGGCGTTGAG
>JGI12210J13797_10727102_pt1 | contig 12839 bp, 9 predicted proteins | sample ElkSlonscriptome_3_FD_13797 | JGI IMG/M metagenome (IMG submission 13797) | reverse complement strand
TTCGTTCTCAGCTATTTTAGTATTTCCAAAGTCTGGTAATGTACCTACGTTATCACGGTTGGCTTTTTCCATCACCATTGCAAGCCACTTCCCATTAGAAGAATAATTTCCGTGGTTTTCCACCATAATATTCATATCCATTGTCTTAGCGTAATCGGATAGACGAATCAAGGTATCTACAAATAGGTCAGCCGCTTCTTCAAGCGATTTACCTTCGTAGCCATTTGCATTAATTCGCACACCATGACAGCCTAACGTATGAGCCGCATCAATCCATTCGTAGTGCTTCTCTGCCGACTTTATTCTTTCCGATTCTACCGGACTGGCCGTAGGAAATTCCCATAAGTCCAACATAATCAGCACGTTGGTCACGCCTACGTCGTCCGCCCGTTGCTTGAGTTCTTTCAAATATGCCTGATCTTTCACCTTATCAAGGAAAAACTGATTAACGTATTCCACTGCGTCAATACCGTAAAATTCCTTAGCTAAGCGGGGGAAATCTAGGTTGGTCATAGCTCCCTTACGAATAGGTTGGCGGAGCGACCACTCGGCCAGCGACATCTTGAAAAACAGCGGTGATAATTTTGAAAAACTCGGCAGTGCTAGTGCGCCAAGTGAAGCCTGAGCAGTAGTTGATAGAAATTCACGACGATGCATTGTAGATTAGGAGGTGTAAATGTGAAAAAATAGCTTTAATATGCCTGTCAATGTACAAATTATTTTTATATCATCTATGCGCTACTTATTTGCTATTCTATGTCTTTTGACGATATTTTCCTGTCAATCGCTCACTCAGCCGGAGAAAATTGATGAGCCAGATGATTTACAAAATGTGCTTATCATTATTGGTGATGATCATTCGGCCAATGTGCTTGGTGCTTACGGAAACGAAGTTATTAGAACTCCCAATCTCGACCGAATGGCTGCCCGAGGGGTTCGGTTCAATAGAGCTTACGCTAATGCACCACTTTGTAGTGCTTCTCGCCAATCTCTGATTACCGGCCGGTACCCGCACGCCACCGGAGTAACGTTACTCAGAACGTCTTTTCCCGAAGAGCAGGTAACCATTGCCGATCATTTAAAAAACGAAGGGTATGTAACAGGAATCATAGGGAAAAACCACTTTAACAATAAAAAGAACCACGGCTTCGATATTAAAATTGAACGCAGAGACTATTTTGCCTATCGTGAAGAAAACCCCGGACGTGAAGTACCGGATAGTGTGGCAGTTCGCCCCCAATGGAAACCATTCCGAGATCCCGCTCGTATCTGGTTGAACGCCGATGCTCTACCGGGCAATAGCTATGATGCTGATGATATCGGAACGTGGTACTCGCGGCAAGCCAATCAGTTTCTGACGGATAATCGTGATACTTCTTTTTGTTTAGTAGTAGGGTTTCATGAACCGCACTCTCCGTTCAACTTCCCTATTGAGTACGCCCGAAAATATGACCCTGCAAACATGCCCCTTCCCGAAGGAAGCCTCGAAGATGACCAATGGGTACCTCAAATCTTTCGAGACTTGACTGAAGAGGAACGGCGAGGCATTGTTTCGGCATACTACGCTTCTGCGGAATATCTAGATAAGAACATTGGATTAATTCTCAACCGGCTTGACTCTTTAGGATTGGCTGAGAATACTATGGTTGTATACCTGGGCGATCATGGATATTTGCTAAACGACCACAAACGTTTTGAAAAGCATATGATGTGGGAACCTGCAGTGCAAGCACCATTGCTTATGCAAGCCGTAGGGCATTTACCCGAGGGTAAGGCATTGGAACCTATGGCAGAATTTGTGGATGTAGTACCAACCCTACTGGAGGCAATTAAAGCCCCACCTCTCGCTTCAGTCCAGGGTAAAAGCTTGCTACCATTAATTCAGCAAAAGGCCGATACCCACAAAAGTTACGTATTTTCTGAGTTTTTAGCAGACAATAAGGCGATGGTGCGCTCCGATCATTGGAAATATATTTTTACCACTGGTAAACGAGATTTAGCTCAAGGCTACGCCACGGGTTATCCAGCCCCGGGAATAACTCATCGCCTATACGATGTGATTAATGATCCTGACGAAACAGAGAATTTGTATGCAGATCCCTCTTTAGCTGATACAGTGCAGCATCTGCAAAGTGAACTAATTAGCTGGTTTCGGCAAACCCACCCGAACCCCGATACGGTAAGTTTGGATGCTTCCGTAGAAGAGCAATTGGTGTCATTTTGTGAGCCGCCCGACGAGAATGCCAATGTTAGAGCCCAATAGTTTCTAATTAGATTCAGCATCTTTCGTCGCTGGTGGAGCAATTCTGTGACTGCTTTGATTTAGCCTGTTTATCTTCCGATAGGATATTGCAATTAGCTTTTACCTGAAAATCTACTGGAATACCCTTTTGATCAAACTCGAGATGTAGACACTGATGAAACAGTTCTTTCAACTGCTGCCTCCCTCGTTGAATACGAGATTTTGTACCGGAGAGCGAAAGGTTTATTTGGCGCGCAATTTCTTGTTGTGGTAAGCCTTCCAAATCACTCATTCGGAGCGGAATAGCGTACTTATTCGGCAAACAATTAATAAGAACCGGAATCAGAGATGCCAGCTCGGTAGTAATGCTACTTTCCTGGTAAGCATCTTCTTCGGCTAATTCTGGTGAAAAGGCTGATAGCTTTGACTGTTCCCGAAAGTAGTCGTAGACAGTTCGGCGCGTCACTTGATACAGCCACGCCCGAATATTTTTAACCTCTGAAAGCTCTTCGCAGTGCCGATACAGCTTCACCAGCACATCACTTACCAACGCTTCACTTAGCCCTGGATCATTAACACGATGTCTGACGTACCGAACGAGTTCCGCTCGGTATTGCTCAAATAAAGGAAACACTCGCTGACAAGTGTCTCCTTCATAGTCATGTATCTTATCTATTTCATTCTTCATGCCTAAGCTTTAGCCTCAGGTGTACAGCACGAATTCACGGATTCAGATACTTGTTGCGATACAATTTTATTTACTTCGGAGGCTCCGTGGGTTTGGAAAATTTCCCAAGAAACGCCTTGAGGATCGGCAATCCACGACTTCGTTGACTGAGCGTAACAACAGACAGTTTCTCCTTCTTTAAACTGCTTTCCCTCAATTTTATCCAGGCGATTAAATAATTCGTTACGCTCGGGCTCCGTATCTACCTGAATTCCCAAATGCTCAATTCCGCTTTCCTCGTTAGAAAGATTGATCGAGAAATTTACCAGCGGATCATCTAGCATCCACTTAGCGTAATCCGATTTAAGTACGGTGGGCTTACTGGCAAATAGCCCTTCGTAGAAAGCAATTGAAGTCTCTAAGTCCTGAACCTTAACGTTGATATGTAATCTTTTCATAGTAAATAAGTGAATTTAGAAGCTATTTGAGTTAACTCTTCTTGTTTCTTAGGAATCTTTTTCCGCCACTCGTCGGCCTTTTTTCGCACCGTAGCGTAGGCTAAGCCATTCAAAAAGAGCCTAGATTGACAAAAAAATCTCTCCTAATAAATCAAAAAATATAACTCAAACAGCTTCTTAAAGTTAAAACAAATACTTAGTTTAATCAGAGGACGGAAAAACAGGAAGAAAGACGCATGATTTTTATTTTTTTTCATTGAGTAACCGAAAAGTCTGCTGAGCAATGGCTAATTCTTCGTTGGTGGGAACTACCAAAATTTTGGTTTTACTTTCGGTAGTTTGTAATTCCCGAATATCACTAACCTGCTGATCGTTTTTAGAAGAATCTAATTGTATTCCTAAAGCTTTTAAACCCGCTAAGCATTTCACCCGAACCCAGGAGCTGTTCTCCCCCACTCCGGCGGTAAATACCACGGCGTCTACTTTTTCTAAAACCGCTACGTATGCCCCTACGTATTTTTTAATCCGGTAGCAGTACATTTCCAGCGCTAGCCGGGCATTCTCATTACCTTGCTCTTGCTTTTTAAGTACTTCCCGCAAATCATTCTCTCCGGTTATACCCTTCAGCCCACTTTCGTAGTTTAACAGATGATCTATTTCGGTAGGGGACATTCCCGCCTGCTCACTCAAAAAGAAAGGAATAGTCGGATCAATATCGCCGCTGCGCGTTCCCATCATCAATCCAGCCAGCGGGCTTAATCCCATTGAGGTATCGATACTTTTTCCATTTTTTACTGCTGTCATACTACACCCGTTTCCCAAGTGAATCGTAATTAGGTTCACTGATTCAGTTGGTTTGCCCAAATGGTTGGCAGCTTGTTGGGTTACGTACTGATGAGAGGTGCCGTGCATACCGTATACTCGGATACCATATTTTTTGTACAACGTATTGGGTATTGGATAACGATAAGCATGCGACGGAAGTGTGCTATGGAAAGCAGTGTCAAAAATAGCTACCTGATCGGCTTGGGGGAAGACCCTTTGAGATACCCGTATGCCCTCAGCATTGGGTGGGTTATGCAGCGGTGCTAGTACCGATAACTCGTCAATCTTGCTTAAAACCGAATCAGTAATTATTTGGGGGTTGCTATATGTTTCGCCCCCGTGAACTACTCGATGGCCAATGGCGGATAGTTTCTGATTAGTCAACACCTGTTCAGATAAAAAATCAGCAATAATCTCTAAACCATCGCCATGGTTAAGCACCGGCTGGTTCAGCTTTGTCTCATCCGATAAGAACTTAAGGACTACTTTAGCATTTTCTTCACCAATTTTTTCTATAGCTCCCCAAGAGATCTCCTGTTCTTCAGGCATTTCAAAAAGGCTAAACTTAATTGAAGAACTGCCGGAGTTCAAAACTAATACATGCATCATTTGCTATCGTTCATTAAAAAAGTTGGTGTTAAGTAAGACAGAGGCCTCTTTCGCAAACATGACAATAATTCCCCACTCTGTTGTAGATATTACCCACGATTATAAACAAAATTAGTCGTTTATCACTGTTTCACGCTCATTTCACCTTGGCATAGTTTTCCTTTCTGTTTAAAGCGAATTATACATTTTTTAATCAAAACTAATTGAAAATGAGAAAGATACTATTAACCGCAGGATTGGCGACGGCTGTAATTTTTGGAGTGCAGGCGCAGGAGTCCCCTAATGAAACAAAAAAAGAAAAACAGCTTCCGCAAGAAGAAATGATTGAAGCTCGCGGTGATGTTGTTGAAGAAACATATGAATCAGAAGATAATATGCAACGAACTAGTGCTGAGGCTACTTTTGGCTCTGAGGACTTAGCCAGCATCAATGAGGCTGACTTACCCAAAGAGGTAATGAAAAACTTTGAGAACAGCGACTTCAGCCAAGGTTCTCTTGACCGTGCTTACGAAATAGATGGTGCGGCCATGCCTCAGATATTAGAGGCAAGAGCTAATCTATCAATGTATGCAGGTGAGCAACTTCCTGAGAAGTTATATATTTTGCATGTAAGTAATGATCAAGGGAAAGGCATTCTTTACATTGGTAACGAAGGTGAATCTATTGCTGAAGAAGAAATCTTAAACGATGATGCAACGGACTTTTTCGGCGAAGCAGGTGAAGAAACTGCAAATGGAATAGATAAAACAGCTTATGAAACCAAAAAAGCTGTTGAGAATGCAGACTATGAGATGGAAGAGGCTGATAATGAAACTGAGAATTCCGTAGAGAATGCTGCGTATAAATCTGAAGAGGCAATGGAAAAAACATCTAACGAAATTGAAAATGCCACTGAAAGAACTGAAGCAAAAGTAGCAGAAGCAACTTATGAGACTGAGAATGCTATAGAAAGTTCTGCTACTCAAACCAAAGAAGGATGGAGCGAGGCTAAAGTAGAAGAAGCGACTACAGAAACGGAAGCTTTTGTGGAAGGTACTGCTACCGAAGCTAATCACGAAACGAACGAAGCTGCTCAAGAAGTAGATGAAGAGACTACCGAGATGACTCAGGCGGTTGAGTACAAAACAAGTGAAGCTGCTGAAGCGGTTGAAGAAACTGTTGAGCAAGCCGAAGAAAATGTAGAGAACGCCGTTGAAAATACTGATGAAGCAATTGAAGAGTCGGTAGAAAGTGATGCTTATACTAAAAATGTAGAGATGAAAAATTCATCATCATCGTTTAACTCGAAAGATATGTCAATGATCAATAAATCTGATCTTCCCCAACTAGTGAAGGATGGTTTCAGTAACAGTGCCTTTGGCCAGGGAACCATTGAAAAGGTATATGAGATGACCGGTTCAGTTGTTGGTCAAATTTTACAAGATCGCGCTGCCATGTCCATTTATGCAGGAGAGCAGTTACCTGAAACATTGTACCAAATACAAGTTTCAAATGATAATGGTGCTGGCGTACTTTATATAGGAGACGATGGAGAAATCATCGCATCTGAAAATCTATAATAAACCAGATAGTAATCCGAAAAGCTCTGACCAAAGGTTGGAGCTTTTTTTATGTCTACTCAGCAATATTCTGCGCCTGAATAGCGGTAATGACTACCGTATTAACAATATCGGTTACGGTACAACCTCGGCTTAAATCGTTAACTGGCTTTTTCAAACCCTGTAGTATTGGCCCAATTGCTACTGCTCCGGTTTCTCGTTGCACCGCCTTGTAAGTGTTATTACCGGTATTAAGATCAGGAAAAATAAGTACTGTCGCGTACCCAGCCACTTCTGAACCTGGAATTTTCTTAATTCCTACTTCCTTATCTACCGCAGCATCGTACTGAATTGGCCCTTCTACTTTCAAATCTGGCATTCTCCCCTTTACTATTTCAGTGGCTTGCCGTACTCGATCCACATCTTCTCCCTGACCCGACGAACCTGATGAGTAAGAAAGCATAGCGATTTTAGGTTCTACTCCAAAAGCTTCACTGGTTTGGGCGGAAGAAATAGCAATTTCCGCGAGTTCCTCTGCATTTGGATTAGGATTAATGGCACAGTCACCGTAAACCAATATCCGGTCGGGCAAGGCCATAAAAAATACGGAAGACACTAACGAAACATTGGGTTTGGTTTTAATCAGTTGTAAAGCGGGTCGTATAGTATGTTGCGTTGTATGAGCGGCTCCGGAAACCATACCGTCAGCCAAGCCTTCCAGCACCATCATAGTTCCAAAATACGAAACGTCAACCACAGTATCTCGAGCAATATCCATATTAGCCCCTTTATGCTTACGAAGCTCCACAAAGCGTTCAGCAAATTGCTGAGTCTGGTCAGCTTTAGCAGGATTTAGCAACTGTAGCTGATCTGGCTGCATATCTAACCCTAACCTACCAATGGTATTTCTAATCTCATCAACATCTCCTAAAATCGTCAAATCTACAATTTCTTGCTTTAAGAGAATTTCAGCAGCCCGAAGAATTCGTTCATCACTACCCTCAGGTAAAACAATCCGTTTTTTCCTAGATTTTGCTCGTTGAATCAGCGTATACTGAAACATTCGGGGAGTCATACCCCGCCGCTTTACGCTACTCACTTTTTCCTGAAGAACTTGGGTATCTATGTATTTTTCAAATAGCTGTTTGCTAATTCGGATTTTATTATCGCTTTCAGGGGTGATGTATGAAGATATTTTATCAATCTTAGAAACAGTCTCGTAAGTATTGGCCTCTACCGACAAAATTGGAACAATATCAGAAATACCATCCAATACCTTAGCGATTGGTTCTTCGGGAATAAACTTAGTGGTGAGAAGTATCCCGGCAATATCTGGATAATTTTTGGACTGGTGCGCTTGCAATACACTTAAAATAATATCTCCCCGATCACCCGGAGTGATCACTAAACATTGTTCGGTAATGTGGGGTAGATAATGCTGTAATTGGGTAGCAGCTACGGAATAGCGAAAAGTTTGCCGGTCTAGTTGTCCTTTACCGTAAAGAATGTCAGCCTGTAAATGTTCTTTAACCTCATCTAGTGTTGGGCTCTGTAAGGTTTTGTTACTGGGAATAACCCCTAGCACCACTTCTTTCTTAGGTATGCGATTACGCAATCCCAGCAGTAGTTCGTGGGCAAGCGCAGGTTGGGTACGATTAATAATCACTGACACTACCTCACACTCACTTTCAACAAATGATTCGTACGTGATCTGCACCGGGCTTAGTATATCCTCAATTGTAGAAAAATGATCGGCACGAGCGAGTAGAAGTACCGGACAGCCTAAGTTCTTGGCAAAATCTACGTTAATATTAAAGTCTAGAGTAGCATTTTCGTCGGTGAAGTCACTGCCTTCACAAAGGACAAAATCACATTTCTCTTCCAAGGCCTTATACTTTTCAATTACCTGGTCGAGCAATTGATCATATTTTCCTGCTAAGATTAATTCTCGGGCCTCTTTGCGGTGATAACCGTAAGATTCTTCATAAGATTGCTTGAGCTGAAAATGCTCTAGCAAAAGATGAATATTTTTATCTTTATGATCGCCATTCCCACTAATTAGTGGGCGAAAAATACCTACTCGCTCAGTTTTACGGAGAACTAATTCCAGAACGCCTAAGCATACCAGTGACTTACCTGAATGAGCTTCAGTAGTAGTAACGTACAGAGAACTTGCCATTATATTCTTGGTGGTTTAACACTGCAAATGTCGAACACGACACTTGGTTCTCCAACCAATTATCAAGTTTTCTGTTTCTTCTTTTCAGCGGCGGGGAATAGAATATTATTCAATATGAGACGATAGCCTGGCGAGTTGGGATGCAACCGTAAATCAGTGGGCTGCTCACCAATATTATGTTGGTAATCTTCCGGGTCGTGCCCTCCGTAAAATGTCCAGAATCCTCGTCCGTACTCTCCATGAATATATTTGACCTCATGAGCTTCGCGGTTTTCGCCCAGTACCACTACATTCGGTCGCAGATGATCTTTTCTGAAAGCAGTGGTCGCCCCTAAAAACCCCTTAATTGTCGTCTCGTGATTTTGAGTAAGCATTGTTGGGATGGGGTCCCATTTGGCGGAAAACTCAAATAGTGAAAAGTAGTCTCGCTCTCGGGGAATGGGGCGAGTACTAAGATTAATATCAATAGAAGAAAATTCAATCTCCCAAGGATTGGTAACTACCGAGAAATTAACGAACGCAAAAGTGTTCTGAAAATCCAGTTTTTGATTAGCTGCCCGATCAACCGGATCACCATCGTATACCGCTGCCGCCATATCAGTACCAGTGGTTGCTAACGCAATATCGTAGGTATCAGTAGCTGAACACATAGCAAACATGTATCCACCATTAGTAACAAACTTTTGAATTTTTTCGGCAACGGCTCGTTTCAAGTGAGAAACTTTATCATAACCGTACTTACTGGCAATGTCTTCACACTCTTGCCGCTGAACCTGATACCAAGGGTGCATATGAAAAGCCATATGAAACTTACCGTACTGCCCCGTAAAATCTTCATGGTGCAGATGCAGCCAATCGTACTGACTCAAATCTCCATTGAGCACTTCTTCGTCGTACAGCTCCTGATAGGGTATTTCAGCGTACTTCAAGGCAAGAACGACTGCATCGTCCCAAGGGCTCTCGCTACGAGGTGTGTATACGGCAACCTTCGGAAACTGCTCTAACCGCATTAGATCCTGGTTAGAAGCCGGACTGGCAATTACGGCTGACATTTGATCGGCCTGAGCATCAGAAATAACTTCGTAGGTTATGCCTCGAACCACCGCTTCATTTTCTATAGTACTATTATGTTCGCATAGGAAAGAACCTCCTCGGTAGTTTAGTAGCCAATCAACCGGTACCTGCTGTTGCAATATCCAGTATGTAAGCCCATACGCCTTCAGGTGATTGGCTTGAACGCCATCCATCGGAATGTATAGTTTGGAAGCAGAAGCCCAAGTGGAAATGAATAGCAACGCTATGGCCAGAAATCTCATTGTAAATAGGTTAGGTAACTATGTAAGATACGACGATTTAAGTAAAGTAGCAACCTACGGTTACTGTCCAAATAGTATCCACTGCACCCCTACCCCAAACGTAAGTGCCTTGTAACTTGACAATAATGATCCTTCTTTTATTTCTTCTTCAATGAAGTTAGGGTTTAACTGATAAAGGCTCTTCATCCAGCTACCCTCAATTAGTAGTAGTGCCTTTTCACCTAGTGGTAATTTCGCTTGTCCACCCAAGGCGTAGAGTGTGCGGTTCTGGAAAATCTCGTTAAAGGTTAAATCCTGATTTAGGTTAACCCCTATATTGTTCACAAATACTTCATCGGGCCGGAAGAGATAGGTGCCGTAACGAACCATCGGGGCTAAATAGATATTATTATACACCCTAAAATCATACGATATTTCAGCTCCGTATATAATGCGGCGGCGAGGCCAGTTGCCAAAACCATAGTCGATAGATCGTACGCCTCCCTCAAAGGTATAACGCTCGGTTTGACCGATTTGATTGCCCTCCGTTTGGAAGAACCCTCCAACATTCAGATTATACAATGCATAGGTCAGGCTAACGCCAAATTGACTAATTGCATCTAACGACGCTGCAATCTCGCGAGAAAGGGACATTGTTTGATAATCAATGGTATGATCTCCTCTGCCAAAATTAGCCCGTAGCTGTAAAGACAACCTTCCGTGACGGTTCAGGATCGGATAATAAAAGTTGTTAATCACCGATGATCTACCCACTTTAATTCCGTAGCGCGCTAAGAAAGCTGGCATCAATGCCAAATCATACATATAGAATGAGCGCGCTTCAGTATCCGTTTCTCGTCTTATCTCAACTTTTTTAATCCCTTGTTTCGTCTTGAATATATAGGGCTTACCCTCATCGGCATATGAGTAGTCATTATCCAAATCGAAGTGGTAGGCCAATTGCGCTCCTTGATTTTCAATGACAGCAACATTAATAATATAATCATCAATCTCAGAGTCACTCGATGGAACAGCCACCATCATAATCAGCGTGTCCTGAGCAAAGGGCATTTCAGGAAGCTGAATAGTCATAGTATAATCCTCGAAACCATCTGAGTTAGGGTGCGTCTGATTGATCGTTTGAGTAGATAGAGAATCGTTTAGATACTTAAAAACCGCCGTTGGCAGTGATCCGATACTATTTTGCTCCTGTAGTTCTTGATCGTTATCTAGATACTGCTGGAAATGACGGATATCTATTCGGTTGGCATTATTATCGTAAATGGGCAATTCTTGAGCCCATAGGTACCCCGCTGAGCTAAGTACTAGTAGAATAGTTAGCCAGGCCGTGTATACTTGCTTCATAAAAAATTTTAGCTGGTTGGTTCTTGCGTCAACTTCCCATTGACAAGCCTAAAGATACGAAGTGGATTTTCATTCTTCAAAGCCTGAGGTAACCCATTTTGGGGGAAATTTTGGTAAGAAATAGGTCGGGTAAAGCGTTTTATGGCTAAAGTCCCTACCGATGTAGTTCTAGAGTCAGTCGTAGCGGGATACGGACCACCGTGCACCATGGAGTGGCAGACTTCTACCCCAGTAGGAAATCCATTAACCAACAAACGCCCAACTTTGCGCTCTAATATAGCTACTAGGTCAGCGTATTCCTCTAAGTCACGATCAGTAGCATGTAACGTAGCCGTAAGATGCCCTTCCAGATTTTTGGCTACCTCCAGCATTTCGTTTTTAGATTGAGCTGTTACATGTAAGCTAGAAGGCCCAAATACTTCATCGGATAACTCAGAATTAGTCAAAAACCTTTGAGCACTGGTACTAAATATCTGACCTTCAGCAGCCGTAGCTGCATCAGATCGTTGGCTAGTGGCTACGGTAGCAACTTCTTCGATCTGGCTCATTTGGTTAACAGCGCTTTGGTACACTTCACTAATTTGGTTGGTGAGCATAGCACCCGTCGATAAACTGCTTAATGACTGCTCGGCTACTTTTAAAAACTGGGTAGTCTCTTCCGAATTCATACTGACCAATACTCCCGGATTGGTGCAAAACTGTCCGACACCCAGTGTTAGTGAGCCCACCCAGCCTTCAGCAATTTTATCTGAGCGTTGTTTCAAAGCTTCGGGTAACACAAATACCGGATTAATGCTCCCCATTTCGGCATACACCGGAATCGGTTCATCTCGTTGATTAGCTGCATCAAACAACGCTTTACCCCCACGAAACGAACCCGTAAAGCCAATTGCTTTGATTAGCGGATGCTGCACAATTCCCATCCCTACTTCTACCGACTTTCCCTGCACTAGTGAGAATGTTCCTGCGGGCATACCACTGGATTCTACTGCTTGGGCAATTGCCCTTCCTACTAATTCTGATGTACCCGGATGTGCCGGATGGCCTTTTACTACTACGGTGCAACCCGCCGCTAAAGCTGAAGCAGTATCACCTCCGGCTATCGAGAACGCTAACGGAAAGTTACTGGCTCCAAATACTCCCACCGGGCCCAAGGCAATCTGCATTTGCCGAATGTCCGGTTTAGGAAGCGGCTGACGATCCGGCATGGCTGTATCGATGCGAGCGTCTACCCAAGTGCCATCACGCAACAGCTCAGCAAATAGCTTGAGTTGATTAACAGTGCGGCCCCGTTCGCCAGTTAGACGCCCCATTGGTAAGCCCGTCTCTTGGTGACAAAGCTCCAGCAGAGTATCGCCCAGATTCATAATTTCTTCGCCAATCTTATCCAGAAAATCAGCTCGTTCCTGATCGGACTTTTTACGATAGATGACGAACGCTTCTTCGGCTTTCTGTACCGCTCGGTCTATTTCTTCGGCCGTAGCTTCAACGAACTCAGTGGCTAACTGCTCACCGGTAGCTGGATTTTTAGCGTAGAAAGTGTCACTACCTGACTTCGTTAGGTTATTAGCAATAATTTGATTTCCGGTGGTTTGCATAGGTTTATATTTTCTAAATTAACTTCTTGTATTCACAGTTTCTTCTAACGGGTTACCATCTAG
>JGI12210J13797_10088593_pt1 | contig 12840 bp, 12 predicted proteins | sample ElkSlonscriptome_3_FD_13797 | JGI IMG/M metagenome (IMG submission 13797) | reverse complement strand
TATTTCCTGTCTCTTGGGAAAGCTCGTTGCCGCAGGGGCGCGGCAGGGTCAATCGGGCACTACCCATAGCCGCGTCGTGCGTATCGGCGTTCTTCGCTGCGTCGGCGCTACAGCCTGACGATGCCGTGTGCGACGAGACTGCGCGCGCTCGCCTCGATGCTGTCCTTGGCGTCGATGTAATCGATGCCCAGCACGTCGCGCGCATGATCGCCCGAAACGTCGCGATAACGGCCAAGCTCGGATTTCACCTGCTGGAGATCGGACATGAACGGCGCAAGCGCCTTCACGACGAAGCTGGGCATCGTGCGGGTCGGCACCTTGCCCGCATAGGCTGGCGTGCGTTCGCGCAGCACGTCGGCAATATCGCGCATCCACATGAAACGGTCGGATACGGCAAAGCGTTCGTCCTTCACCTGCGCATGCGGTTTCTCCAGCGCGAGGACATGCGCCTTCACCACGTCGCGCACGTCGACGATCCCGAAGCCGACCGCGGGAATGGCGGGAATGGCGCCGGTCATCAATTGCTTCACCAGCGAAATGGAGGTCGACAGGTCGTCATCCTTCACCGGCCCCAGAACGGCGACCGGATTGATCGAACAGAATGCCATGTCGGGCGCGTTCGCCGCGACCCATTCGCGGCAGGTCTTTTCAGCCACGGTCTTGGAACGGGGGTAGGCGGTAACCTCGTCGTTCTCCAGCACGGTCCAGTCGCTTTCGTCGAAATGCGATTTGCCGGGCGGGTGTCCATAGGCGATGGCCGCAGCGGAACTGGTCAGTACGAATCGCGTGATCCCCGCTTCGTGGGCCGCTTTCAGAACGCGCAGCGCGCCGTCGCGGGCCGGTATGACCAATTCGTCGGGATCCTTGGGCACGCCATTGGGAAAGGGCGAGGCGACATGCGCGACCGCATCGCACCCCGCGCATGCCTCGGTCCAGCCTGCGTCGCGCTCCAGATCGGCCTCGAATATCTCGAGCCGCCCCGATTGCGCGTCGCCGCCTGCATCCTTCCACCGTTCCCGCAGGCGCGGTTCGCTCTTCGCCTTGTCCCGGACCGTGGTGTGAACGGATTTCCCTGCTTTCAGCAATTGGTCGATCAGCTCACCGCCGATGAACCCGGTGCCCCCGGTAACCAGTATCGTATCCGCCATGGCCTGCCCTTTCATGATGCAGCGCCAGCCTAGTCGCTCAGCGCAGCAGCACAAGCTCCTCCGCCACGGTTGGATGGATCGCGGTGGTGGCGTCGAAATCGGCCTTGTTCATGCCCGCTTTCACCGCCACGGCCGCGGCCTGCATGATCTCGGGCGCGTCGGGTCCGATCATGTGGATGCCCAAAATCTTGTCGTTCGCACCGTCGCAGATCATCTTGATCAGGCTGCGTTCGTTGCGGCCGGCGACGACGTTCTTCATCGGCTGGAAGTCTGACATGTACGTCTTGATCTGCCCGTACTGGGTCTTCGCCTCACGCTCGTTGAGACCGACCGATGCGATCGGCGGATGGCTGAACACCGCGCTGGGAATGCAATTGTGATCGACGGCATAGGGCTCGCCATCGCCGAACATGCTGTCGGCAAACGCCTGCCCCTCGCGGATGGCGATCGGCGTCAATTGCACCCGGTCGGTGACGTCACCGACGGCGTAGATGTAATCGACGTTGGTCTTCGAAAACTCGTCGACCTTGATCTCGCCCCTTTCGCCCAGTTCCACTCCGACCGTCTCCAGCCCCAGCCCCCCGGTGTTCGGCTGCCGGCCGGTCGCGGCCATGACGAGGTCGAAACTGCGCTCTTCCAGACCGACCATCTTGACGGCGAACGTCCCGTCATCGCGTTTTTCCAGCTTCTCGATCTCGGTGTTGAACAGGAATTCGATCCCCTTCGTCATCGATATCTGCATCAACCGGTCGCGCAGCGAGAAATCGTAGTGGCGCAGGATCGTGTCGGTGCGGTTGGCGATGACGACCTTCGCGCCGAATTCGTTGAAGATCCCGGCGAATTCGTTCGCGATATATCCGCCGCCCAGGATCAGGATGCAGCCCGGCACTTCGTCGAGATGAAAGGCCTCGTTCGAGGTGATGCAATGTTCGGCGCCGGGAAAATCGGGAATGAAGGGATGCGCGCCGCTCGCGATCAGGATGTGTTTCGCGGTCACCACTTTCCCGCTGCCGAGCGTTATCTCGTGATCGCCGGTAATCTCGGCGTGTTCGTGGAAAATGGTGACGTCGTGATTGTCCAGCGTCTCGGTATAGGCCGAACTGATACGGTCGACATCCTTCATCACGTGATCGCGTAGCTTCACCCAGTCGAAGCTCTTGCCCTCGACCGTCCAGCCGAAATGCTGGCAGTCCTCCAGATCCTCGGCGAAGTGCGCGCCGTAAACCAGCATCTTCTTGGGCACGCAGCCGCGAATGACGCAGGTGCCGCCTACGCGATGCTCTTCGGCGGCGGCAACGCGCGCGCCGTGCGCGGCGGCCACGCGGCTGGCCCGGGTTCCGCCCGAACCGATGCCGATGGTGAAGAGGTCGAAATCATATTCCTGGTCGGGCATTCGCGCAAAACTCCTGATGAGAAGCGCGCGATATGAGGGGCAAAGTCACGATTGCCAACCGTTCCGAAAGGTTTCGCCCCCTCATCATCCAGTCCACGAGGCTTCAGGCGTCAGGAATGTCGTCAGCTTTCCAGAAAACGCCCGTAATCGCGCAGCAGCTCAAACGCCTTCATGTTCTCCAGCGTCAGCAGGCCGTCATCTTCGATTCCGGTCAGGCGGTGAATCAGCCGCAGGATCGCCTTGCGCTCGACATCGCCGATATCGACCAGGCTGATCAGCATGTCGGGATTGTCGTGCTCGAGCTCGTCGAACAGCATGGCGACGTTCATCGGGTCGAAGCTGAAGCCGAGAAAACCGATCCGCTTGCCCCGGGTCATTTCGGCCCGCAGGAAGCTGCGGAACTGGCGCGAGGATGCGCGTTCGCTGGCGGTGTAGATGCGATTGGCGAGGCGCAGGATGTTTTCGGGATCCTGCGCGCCCCACGCGGCCTCGTTGTCCTCGTCCATCTGGTACGGAAGGCGTCCGACGACGCCATAGGGATGTACGATCTGGAGCCGGTTCGCGACCAGTTCCCACGACTCCTCGATGGTCATGCCAAAGGCGCGCTGAACCACGTAGGGCAGGTAATGTTCGATCGCGCGGTCATAGTTGAAACACACGATCGACAGTTTCTCGAAACATTCCTCGGCCCGGGCGCGCGGCACGCCCTTCACTATCAACCGGCCAAGTTGGAACAGCCAGTTGTCGGTACCGCGCAGCGGCAATTCGCCGGGCGCGCGCGGTTCGGGGGCGAGTGTGGATTTCTGTTCGGCCTGAAGCGTGTAATACACGATCGCGAGTTTCCCCGCCGCCAGCACGGCCTTGTCATGCCCGTATTGTTCGAGGACGGCATCGATCGAGGTGCTGACGAGGGTCGCATCGCGGATCGCCATCGCGCCGCGCACCAGCTCTTCGTAGGACGTTCCAAGCGGCTCCGCCACGCGTTCAAACAATTGCGAAAACGCGACGAGATCGCGCGACTTCACCTCTGAGTCGAGCCGCTCGAACTCGAACCCGCTGGCAATCTTCGCCAGCAGATCGGGCCCGTCGGGCATTTCGATTTCACGATTTGCGCCGGCCCCTACGATCAGGGTGGTATCGGTTCGGATCATGTAAAGTCGAAGTGCCTCTCTTTGGTGTCGGGAGACACTCCCGCTAGGCGCTTCGTGGTTAAGTTTGCGTTAGGGCGAGACCGGCAAATTCGCTTTTGCCGGCCTCGCCCCTAACCATCAGGACTGTCCGGATTGCGCGCGCGAGCCACCGCCGGCATCGGAACCGCCACCCGAACCACCGCGTCCACGACCCCGGCCACCACGCCGCTGGCCGCCCTGGTTCGAGCCGGAATGATTGCCCGGCCTCCCCTTGCGGTTGGAATGCTTGGCGCGTGGTTTCCCGGACTCGTCGCCGCGCGGCTTGCTACCGCCCGCGGGGCGCGGTTTCACCCGCTTGTTCGAGACGCGGGTCTGCCCCTTGGGCGGGGGCTTGGTCGGGCCGACGCCTTCGACCACGGCACGGAAATTGTCCGGCAGCGCCAGCCGTTCGAGTTCGGCGCTGGTGGTGCGCACGATGTCCTTGAGATAGGCGCGCTCATCCTCGGCGCAGAACGCGATCGCCACCCCGTCCATCCCGGCGCGCGCGGTGCGGCCGATCCGGTGAACATATTGTTCGGGAACGTTGGGCAGTTCGTAATTGATGACGTGGCTGACGCCGGGAATGTCGATCCCGCGTGCAGCGACATCGGTCGCGACGAGGATCTGCGTCTTGCCCCGGCGGAATTCATCGAGCGCACGCTGGCGTTGCGGCTGCGACTTGTTGCCGTGGATCGCGTTGGCGGGAATGCCGTTTTGGCTCAGTTTCTTCACAACCCGGTCCGCGCCGTGCTTCGTGCGGGTAAAGATCAGCACCCGCTCAAGCTTGCCGGGCGTATCGTGCCTCCCCGACAGGATCATTTCGAGCAGCGATTGCTTCTCGTCCTGCTGGACCATGAACAGGTACTGGTCGATCCGCTCTGCCGTGGAGCTTTCGGGCGTTACCGAAACCTGCACCGGATTGCGGCAATAGTTCGAAACCAGTTCCTTGATCGCCTTTGGCATGGTGGCGCTGAAGAACAGGGTCTGGCGTTCGGCGGGCACCAGCTTGTTGATGGTGCGCAGCGCGTGGATGAAGCCGAGGTCGAGCATCTGGTCGGCCTCGTCGAGGACGAGGATTTCGACCGCGCCGAGGTTGAATGCCTTCTGATCGATCAGGTCGAGCAGTCGGCCGGGCGTCGCGATCAGGATATCGGTGCCGCGATGCAGCTTGTTGCGATCCTTGTTGACGCTGGTGCCGCCGACGATGGCCTGCACTTTCAGCCCGGCGAGCGCGCCGTAATCCTTGGCGCTGTCGGCGATCTGCACTGCCAGTTCGCGCGTCGGGGCAAGCACCAGCATACGGCAGGACTTGAATGGAATGTTGTTGTCGGATGCACGCAGCCGGTCGATCGCAGGCAGCATGAACGCCGCCGTCTTGCCGGTGCCGGTCTGTGCGATGCCGAGCAGGTCGCGACCCGCGAGAACGGGCGGAATCGCCTGTTCCTGAATAGGGGTCGGCGTCGAATAGCCCTTGAGATCAAGCGCCTGGAGAACGGGCTGGGAAAGCCCGAGTTCGGAAAAATTTGTCAAATGAAACTCGCAAATATAGCGGTGCGCACGCGCAACAATGGCGTGCGAGCGCAGGGGGTAAAAACCGCCCGCGTGAAATGGGAAGCTGTGGTAATAATCGAGGCGTAGCCGGGGCCGATGCAACCGCATCTACCGCTTCACGCTGGCTGTAACACCTCGCTTGAAAGCGCAAATGGGCGCGAACGCCTCAAAAGTCAATCATGCATCGTTTCACGATAGGCGAACGATACCGGATTGTCGGCCTACTGGCGGTTGCGAAGTTCGAGATAAGAGATCTTGGCCGCGTAATCGCCTTGGACCGGACGACCCGCCTCGTTCTTAGCGGGCGCGAACGTGTGGTGCTCGATCAGGACATCGCACAGCGTGTCGTTGATATATTTGCGGCGAAACGCATCGGCGATGGTGCAACCGGTTATCTGCCCCTGCGGATCAACCGTCATCGTGTAGGCAAGGTGGGAGCGCCAGATGCGCAGGCGCCGCGAAGTTTTCAGCAATTCGAAATCGCCATCCCAAGACACCAGCTGGACCGGGCTGACCTCTCCAATCGCCGCGTCGCCCGACGCGGTCATCTGGTTGGCGGCGACGCTCTCATCGCCGGCCTCCTGCGCCAGGACCGGGGTAGCGGAAACGAGCGCGACAACGGCGATCGAGCGGGACAGGGCAGTGTTCATGGAGAAAAACGACTTTCTTCAGAAGGGATCAGGGAAAGAAACGAACGGACCGGTAACGCGGCATTAGCGACACCAACGCATGGGGGCACAGACAGGTTTCGCGCAAGAGAGCGCGCCGCGCGCACACAAAGGACCCGAGCGGCCGCACAACGTGGCTTTACGTATACGTAACCCGTTCTGAACCAGCGGTGAAGCCCCCAACATTATGACGCGGCCTCAGGACTCGACGTCAAGACAAGCCCGCCGCGTTCATGAGGCGCGTGGTGCTCGCATCGAATTCGCCCGACCCGCTGTCGATCTGCTTGGCGATCTCCTTGCCCAGCTCCACGCCGAACTGGTCGAACGGATTGATTCCCATCATCACCGCATTGGCGAAGGTGCGGTGTTCGTGAAAGGCGATAAGCGCGCCGAATGTCATCGGGTCGCAATCGTCGAGCAGGAACGTGGTCGATGGGCGATTGCCCTCGTATTCCCTTGCCGGATCGTCAGAGGACTTGCCCGCCATCAACGCGGCCCCTTGCGCGAGGCAATTCATCAGCAGGCTGCGATGGTGCGCGGGGTCGAGCTCGTCACCCGGCGCGATCGTCGCGATGAAATCCACCGGGATCAGGTGCGAGCCCTGATGCAGCAACTGGAAAACGGCGTGCTGCGCGTCGGTGCCCACCCCGCCCCACGTGATCGGCGCGCTCGGGCCATCGAGCGGTTCGCCGTCGGCAGTCACGCTCTTGCCGTTCGATTCCATTTCCAGCTGCTGAAGGTAATCGGGCAATAGCGCCAGCCGTTCGTCATAGGCGAAGACCGCGCGTGTCTGGCAACCACGCACGCGGGCGTAATACTGGTCGGCAAAGGCGGCGAGCAGCGGCAGGTTCTTGCGCCCCTCCCCTTCACGGAAATGCGTATCCATCGTCTTTGCCCCGGCCAGCATGGCGCGAAAATCATCCATGCCTACTGCAAGAGCAATGGGAAAGCCGATGCTGGACCAAAGCGAATAGCGCCCGCCGACGCTGGAGGGAAACGGCAGGATGCGCGTTTCATCGACGCCCCATTCCACCGCGCGTTCCGGGTTCGCGGTCAGAGCCACGACCCGGCCGCTGGGATCGAACACGCCGTTTTCCTCGAGCCATTTCAGCGCGCTCGCCGCATTGGTCATGGTCTCTGTCGTGGTGAAAGTCTTGGAGGCGACCGCGATCATGGTCGTCGCCGGATCGCATTTCGCAAATGCCTGTTCGAGCGCGAGGCCGTCGATGTTCGAAACGACGTGAACGTCGACCAGGGCAAGGTCGCGGGTCAGCGCATCGATCGCCAGTGCCGGGCCGAGCGCAGAGCCGCCGATGCCGACATGGATGAGATGCTTCACTTCGCCCAGCGCGCCCTGGTGGATCGCATCGACCAGCAGCGCCATGCGGGACAATAGCGCTTCGGCTTCCTCGACATCGGCGGGCGTTCCGCTGCCACGCATCGCACCGTGGGTCGCCGGGCGATTCTCGGTCGGGTTGACGATCCCGCCATCGAACAGGGCGCGGCGGGCGGCATCGAAATCGCGGGCATTCGCCAGGTCCTCGAACAGGCCCAGCGCTTCATCGTCAAGGTGCGTTTTGGAAAGATCCACCAGCATGCCGACCTTGCCATGCTCGCCCAGGTCGAAGTCGAGCCGCTCGCTCATTCGCTCGGCCCGCTTCGGATCGGCATCGAACAGCGAGCGCAGGTCGCGCCGCGGCAAGCTGTTCAGGCGTTCACGAAGTTCGGCCGTCAGGGCCGCGTTTTTCGATTGGTTATCTTTCATCTGGGGCAAACCCTCTTTGCGCAATTCCGGTGCGCGAGTAAGGGGAGCGGCGATGGATGTTAAGCCCCAATCTCCGCCAATAGCCGCAGCGCCCGCCGATCCGGCGCCGAGCGACGACGAAGCGAAGGAGCGCGAAGGCCCGCTTGGTTTCGCTCTTTTCCTCGTCAAGCTGCTGGTGCTGGTTCTGGTCTTTCGCAGCCTCGTATTCTCGCCTTTCTCGATTCCGTCCGAAAGCATGCTTCCCCGCCTGTGGAACGGCGACTACCTCCTGGCGGCGAAATGGCCTTACGGATTTTCGCACAATTCGCTGCCGTTCGATGCGCAGATATTCACCGGCCGCATTTTCGCCAGCGAACCGGAGCGCGGCGACGTGGTCATCTTCAAACACCCGCTCGACCGGACCGATTATGTCAAACGCGTGATCGGGCTGCCGGGCGATACGGTCGCGCTGACACGCGGGCGGGTCGTGCTGAACGGCGCGATGCTGCCGCGCGACGCGATGCCCGATTTCGAGATCGCGCTGTCCCCCAACACCGTGTGCGCGTGGGGCGGCGAAGAGGCGGTGACTGTCGAGGGAGAGCCGGTGTGCCGGTACGACCGGTTTCGCGAAACCCTGCCCGGCGGGCGGGAATACGAGGTGCTGGATTTCGGTCCGACGCCGGGTGACGGGGTCGCGCCCACGACCGTTCCTGCGGGCCACATGTTCGTCCTTGGCGACAATCGCGACAATTCGCGCGACAGCCGGTTCGAGGCGCGCGAGGGTGACGCGGTCGGGATCGTGCCACTGGAAAACCTCGTCGGCCGGGCCAGCGTGATCATGTGGTCGACCGACGGCGGGGCCGACTGGGCGAAACCGTGGACATGGATAGACGCCGCGCGGGTCGACCGGATCGGCATGGATTTGTGATATGTCGACGATAAAGAAAACGGCCGGAACGATGGCACTTGCGGCGATATTCGAGGGCGCGGCACGATGAGCGAATTGCCACCAGAAACCCGCCGATGGCTGACGCAGACCGGCTTTGAAGTGACCGACGAACGCGTCTGGATCGAGGCGCTGACGCATGGCAGCTTCAATTCGGGCGTCCCGGCCGGCACGGGGGAGCCGCGCGATTACCAGCGCCTGGAATTTCTCGGCGACCGAGTGCTCGGCCTGTCGGTGGCGTCCTGGCTGCATTCCGCGAGCGACAGCCCAGAGGGCCAGCTTTCGCAGCGGCTCAACGCGCTTGTCAGCGGTGCGACCTGCGCCCGGATCGCGCGGGGCATCGGGCTGCCCGACCATGTCCGCCTGGGCAAGCAGGCGCGCGAGGATCGCGGCGCGGACAGCACCAACATCCTTGGCGACGTGATGGAGGCATTGATCGGCGCGAGCTTCGTCGAACATGGCTTCGAGAGGACGCGAGACATCGTACTTGCATTGTGGGAAGGAGAGCTTGCGGGCGGTGCCGGCCGGGCCAAGCATCCCAAGAGCGCATTGCAGGAATGGGCCGCGGGCAATCGCCGGTCCATGCCCGAATACGCCATCATCGACCGCAGCGGCCCCGATCATGCGGCGAGATTCACCGTCGAGGTCACGATCCAATCGGTCGGCAGCGCGGCGGCCACGGCCAACAGCAAGGGCGAGGCCGAACGTCTCGCCGCACAAGCATTTCTGGAGACATACGGTTGACGCAAGATAACACGCCTTCCTCCGGCCCCGCTTCCGGCCCGACACCCACTCCTGCGCCCGACAGCGCAGCGGGCGCAAAGCCTGGCGCCAGCCAGTGCGGCGTCGTCGCGGTGATCGGCGCGCCCAATGCGGGCAAATCGACGCTGGTAAACCGGATGGTCGGGCAAAAGGTCGCGATCACCAGTTCCAAGGCGCAGACGACGCGCGCGCGGATGCTGGGGATCGCGCTGTTCGGACCCGTGCAGATGATCCTGGTCGATACGCCCGGCATCTTCGCCCCGCGCAGCCGGATGGACCGCGCCATGGTCAGTGCCGCATGGGAAGGCACCCAGAGCGCCGATGCGATCCTGCTGATCGTCGATCCGGTCAAACAGCGTCGGCATGAACTCGAACCGTTGCTGGAAACCCTCGCGAAGCGGCCCGAGCGCAAGGTACTGGTCCTGAACAAAGTCGATGCCGCGAAGAAGGAGCCGCTGCTGGCGCTGGCGCAGGAACTGGGCGAGCGAGTCGATTTCGCCGAGATCTTCTTCGTTTCCGCATTGAACGGAGACGGCGTGGACGAGATGAAGGAAGCGCTGGCGAAAATGATGCCCGAAGGGGTGTGGATGTATCCCGAGGACCAGGTTTCCGACGCGTCGGAACGCCTGCTCGCGACAGAAATCACCCGCGAACAATTGTATCAGCAGCTCCACGAGGAACTGCCCTATGCCAGCGCGGTCCGGCCCGAACTGTACAAGACGCGGCCCGATGGCAGCATCGAGATCCACCAGCAGATCCTGGTCGCGCGCGAAACGCAGCGCCCCATCGTGTTGGGAAAAGGCGGCAGCCGGATCAAGGCCATCGGCGAGGCAGCACGCAAGGAACTGGCCCAGATACTCGGCGTGAAAGTGCACCTGTTTCTGCACGTGAAGGTGTCTGAAAACTGGGCCGAGGACAGGGAAGTCTTCGAGGAAATGGGGCTCGACTGGGTGAAGTGAGCCCGAATGCTGGCGCAGCGGTCCACCCGCACTGGAAAATGAGGCGGCGGTGACGTCCCTACCGCTTCTTCGCGATCTTGATCTTCTGCTGTTTGGCGAAACCCTTGATCGATTCCTCGCTGCGGTTCAGCGCCTTTGCGATCTGCTTCATGCCCTGCCCCTTGGAGGCGAGCAGCCGCAGCTTGCCCGCTTCTTCCGCATTCCAGGGTTGCTTGTGTCGTTCGAAGTTTTCTTTGCCCATGGCCGCGCGCCCTAACGGGTCGGTCCTGTCTTGGCGATGCCTTGCAATTTCTAACCCCGGCCGAGCTTCTCCAGCTTCGCCTTCAGCGCCGCTTCGTCGAAGGGTTTGACGATGTAATCGTCCGCGCCGGCCGCGATGCCCTCGTGGATGTCGGTCGCCTCGCCCTTGGACGTGCAGAACACCACGGTAGGACGTTTGGGCGTCGGGATTGCGCGCAACTGGCGCACGAATTCCAGCCCGTCCATCTCCGGCATGTTCCAGTCGGTCAGGACCAGGTCGGGCATGGATTTCTTGCACCGCGCAAGTGCCTCCTCGCCGTCCTGCGCCTCGATCGGGACATAGCCCAGGCTGGTCGCGATCTTTGAGGATACCTTGCGAATCACGCGGCTGTCATCGACGATCAGACAGGCCAGCGCGGAGGGGGCTTGCGGATTGGCACCGGCATCGGATTGCCTGGCCTTGGCCGCGCGCACGATCGCATCGGTGTCCGCACCACTTGCCTCTCCTTCGGCCCGGGCATCTGCAGCCATTGGATCGATCACCCCGGCCACGTCCTCGGGTGTATCGACCGGCTTGCCGTCGGGCACATTCTCCTCGCGTGCGGCATTGGCGCGTTGTTCGGCGAGCGTCTTGCCGTCCTGACCCCTTGCGCGGCGGCGCGCGTCGGTGTTGCGCTTGATCAGATTTTGAATGGTTCGAGCTCCCCTGCCAGCGCTCTCATATCGGCATCGCTATCGACCCCGTCGAGCGAGTCTTCGATATTTCCGCGCCCGCCCCCTTCCGAGCGTTCGCCCGGCGTCATGCAGACGTGCAGATAGGGCATCCAGATATCGCCGTAATCGGCCTTCTGGTACCACACGTCGAGCACGTCGTAGCTCGCCCATATCCCGTCGGGTTCGCGCAGGCGGATGCCCTCCCCGATGCGCGGGACCGCGGCAAAGCGGATGCGTTCCTGCGTCTGGTGCGTCTCGTTCTGGACTTCGATCTCAATCACGGCATTTCCCCGGTTCACCAAGGTAAATACACGCGAATGCTAAATGAATTACGAACGCGCGACCATTACTGCGAACCCGTTCCGGATGCCGCTTTCGCCTTGGCAGGAGCCTTGCGCTTGGCCGCCCCCTCCTTCGCCGGGGCTTTCTTCGCTGGCGCTTTCTTCGCGGGGGCTGACTTGGGCGCGGCCTTTTTCGCTGCCGTTTTCTTAGGCGCGGCCTTCTTCTTGGCGGGTGCCTTCTTGCGGCCCTTCTTCTTGGGCGGACCCTTCGCCGCGCGGGCATCGATCAATTCGACCGCCTGGGCCTGCTCGACGTCCTCGGGTTTCATGTCCTTGGGAATGGTCGCATTGGTGGTGCCGTCGGTGACATAGGGGCCATAGCGTCCGGGCATGACCTTGATCTCGCCCCCGCTCGTCGGGTGTTCGCCCAACGTCTTGATCGGTTCGGCCTTCTGCCGTCCGCCACCCTTGCGATTGGCCGCCTCGGCCAGCAGCGTGACCGCGGCATTCATTCCGGTATCGAACACGTCGGTTACCGATTGCAGCTTCGCGTACTTTCCATCGTGTCGCAGATACGGGCCGTAACGCCCGATCGCGGCCTCGATCTCCTTGCCCGTTTCGGGATGCGCGCCGACGATGCGCGGCAGGTCCAGCAGCTTGATCGCCCATTCGAGATCGAAATCGTCGATCTCCTTGGGAATGCTTGCGCGCTTGGCGTCCTTGCCCTCGCCCATCTGGACATAAGGGCCGAAGCGCCCGGTCTTGCGATGAATTTCCTCGCCCGTCTCGGGATGCTTGCCCATCATGCCGTCATTGGCGGTATCTTCCCCGTCGGCGCCCGGCTGGGCGAAGCGTCGGGTGAATTTGCATTCAGGGTAGTTGGCACACGCGACGAAGGCTCCGAAACGCCCGCCGCGCAGGGCCAGCCTGCCGCCTTCGCGCCCCTCCTGCTCGCACATCGGGCACATCCGCGGATCCTTGCCGTCGGCGCGCGGGGGAAAGAGGTAGTCGCCCAGATATTCGTCGAGGACCTCGGTCACCTCGCTCGGCAGCTTCTCCATGACCTCTTCGGTCTTGGGCTTGAANTCGCGCCAGAACTTGGCGAGCAGCGCCTTGTAATCCTCGCGCCCGTCGGAAACGACGTCGAGCTCGTCTTCCATTCCGGCGGTGAAATCGTAGGCGACGTAAGTCGGGAAGAACCGTTCGAGGAAGGCGGTCAGAAGCCGTCCGGATTCCTCGGCAAAGAAGCGGTTCTTTTCCATCCG
>JGI12210J13797_10363621_pt1 | contig 12850 bp, 4 predicted proteins | sample ElkSlonscriptome_3_FD_13797 | JGI IMG/M metagenome (IMG submission 13797) | reverse complement strand
ATGGTGAAGTCTGCCCGGCCGGTCAGCTCGTGCAGCACCGCGGAGAAACCCGCCAGCAAGACCGCGAACAGGGACACGTCGAGCTGCGCCGCGAGCTCGCGCAGCGCCTCGCAGCGCTCGGGCTCGAGCTCGCGCCGGACTCGGGCACAGGGACCAGGTTGGCCCGCCTGGACCTGCGGCAGCTGCAGCGCGCCAGGGCTGCCGCGCAGCTGCTCGCGCCAGTATGCCCGCAGGGGCTCGATGAAGCTGGCCTGAGCCATGCGCAGCTGCTCCCACGTTGCGTAGGCGGCGTAGCTCGTACGCAGCTTGGGCAGCTTGGGCTCTTGGCCCGCGCGCGCGGCCCGATAGCGCGCACCGAGCTCACGCAGCAGCAGGTCCTGCGACCACGCGTCATAGACGAGGTGATGGAAGCCGAACGCGAGGTAGTGGCGCTGCTCGTCGACGCGGTAGACGGCGGCGCGCATCAAGGGTCGAGCGAAGTCATAGGCGGCGTCGACGAGGGTCCGCGCCCGCGCTCGGGCCTCGTCGTCGGCGCTCGCGTGCTCGCGGAGGTCGACGAACTCGAGCTCGAGCGCCTCGCGAGGATGTCGCTCCTGACGCAGCGGGCCGCCTTGGTCCGTGAACCGAACCCGGAGCCCATCGTGGGCCGCCCAGACGCCGAGGATCGCCTCGCGCAGGGCTGCGAGGTCCAGCGGGCCGTCGAGCTCGGTGACGTAACACAGGTGCTGGCCGGTGCGCTCGGGGTCGAGCTGATGAAGCTGCCACAGGCGTTGCTGGGCGGACGAGAGCGGCACGATCGGCCCTGGACTCACGCTGCGCAGATCGAGGCCGCCCGCGCTCGCGCCTCGCATCGCGCGAACGGTGCGCCACAGCGCCTCGTCCTCGCTCACGCCGAGCTCCGATCGTCGAGCCGTGCTCCGATGAAACGCGTCATCGCGTTCAAGCTGGACAGGTTCTCTGGCCGGACCTCGGTCGGGGCGAAGGTCAGATCGAATTCGTTCTCCAAGAACGAGACGAGTCGGAGGATACCGACCGAGTCGACGATGCCGGTCTTGATCAGGTTGGTGTCGAGCTCGAGCTCCACGTCGGGGTCGCGAAACAGGAACTCACGCTCGATGAACTCGCTAATGGTGCTGGTAATCGTGGATGTTTCCATCTCTTTAATCCTGAGGCTCGTGGTTGGGACTGACCTCAGCGAGGTCGAGCGGCGAAGTCCCGCAAGCGGCGGCGATCGACCTTCCCCGACGAGGTCCGTGGCAGCTCGGCTACGAGCTCGATCTCCGGCAACATGTACCTGGGTAGGTCTGAGGAGCAAAATGCGATCAATCCCCGCACGTCTTGCGCCTCGTCTTCAACTACCACGAACGCCTGTAAGGTGCAGCCAAAAACATCGTGGCTAACGGGCACGACTACTGCCTCGCAGACCTCGGGGTGACGCAGCAAAGTGGCCTCGACCGCGCCGAGCTCGATTCGATAGCCGCGACTCTTGACCATGTGATCCGAGCGGCCGAGGAAGGTCAACAGCCCGGATGGCGATCGGAGCACCCGGTCCCCCGTCCGATAGAAGCGCTGGGGCCCCAACCCGGGGGCCGTCGAGCGCTCGATGAATCCCCGCTGATCTCCGTCGAGCGGCCAGTAGCCCGCACTCAGGGTTGGCCCGCGCACGATCAGCTCGCCCTCCTCGCCGTCGGCGACGGGGCACAGCGCCTCATCCACGACCAGGACCTCGGTGCCCTCGCACGCCCGTCCAATCGGCAGGGGCGGGGCGTCGACCTCGGGCCGGCCAGGGACCTCGTAGTAGGTGCAGACGTTGGTCTCGGTTGGACCGTAGAGGTTGACGTAGCGCGGGTGCGGAAGGGCGTCCATTAACGCGCGAAGGTGGCGAACTGGAAACACCTCACCGGCGAAGGCCACGATCCGAAGCGCGGACAACATCCCGGGCTCGAGGCCGCCGCGCAGGCTCAGCTGGATCAGCGCCGAGGGCACCGAGTACCAGCAGGTAATGCGCTGATCCTCGACATAGGCGGCGAGCCGCTGTGGAAACACCGACAGCGCGTGCGTGACCATGACCACGGTCGCGCCCACGGCCATACTCGCGAAGAGGTCGAGGATCGACAGATCGAAGTGGAGCGGGGCGTGATTCGCCAAGCGGTCGTCAGCGCAGATGTCGAGCGCGCGCACCGACCACTCGACGAAGGCCAGGCTCGCCCGGTGGCTGATCGCAACCCCCTTCGGTCGGCCGGTCGAGCCCGAGGTGTAGAGGATATACGCGAGGTCGAGCTCGGTGAGCGGCTCGGCCTCGAAGGGCGCGGCGGGCTCGGCCTCGATCGCCTCGGCGCCGAGCCATCGTGTGGTCTCGGTCGCGGCTGGAGGCTCGCCGTCGTCGACCTCGATCATGGTGAAGCCCTCGATCGGCGGCTCGCCCAGCCGCTTGGCCTGCTCCCGCGCCGTCAGCATCAGCCGAATGCCGGCGTCTTCGACGATCGTCCACGCCCGCTGTCGGGGCGAGAGCGGGTCGATCGGTACGTAGGCGCCCCCGGCCTGCATCACGGCGTGGAGGGCGATCAGGGCCTCGGGCCCCTTGCTCATGCACACACCCACGCGGTCCCCCCGGGTCACGCCGCAGCGCCGCAGCAGACGAGCGAGCTGGTTGGCACGCCCAGCGAGCTCGCCGTAGCGCAGCTGACGATCTTCGAGGATGACGGCGACGCGCTCGGGCGCGCGCGCGGCTGATTCGTGGAGGAGCTGGTGAAGTAGATAGGCCATCTAATGCCCCGCGTAGCGAGAGGGGGTCATCGGGGGGGGGCCGCGGGCTCGGCCGCGGGCTCGGCCGCGTCCATGCACGCGGCGATGATCGAGTCGGGCACGGTGAAGTCGTCAAACCAGCGCCCGCCGAGGGGGCGCGGCAGGGGGATGATCTGATCGCTGGAGAAGGCCAGGCTGGCGCGGTTGTAGGCGGCGATCTCGCTGCGCAGGCTCGGCGGGAGCTCGCCGTCGAGAGCGATCGCCCGCGCCATTCGAGCCAGCATCGCGCGAGTCTGGTCGATGTTGTCGAGGATCGCCCGCGTGATGCCGCGGGGCAGGACCCCGGCGTCGAACTTGAGCTGGACGAGGCGCGCGGTCGAGTCGTAGGTGACCTCCTGCAGCTGCTCACGCGAGAGCCAGCGCGTCTCATAGTTGAGCCGATGGTGCCAAAGCGGCTCGACCATCGCCTGGCGGTGCTCCTCGAGGGTGCGGTGGAAGATGCGATAGCCGTGGGCGTCGGGGCGCTCGAAGAACTCGGAGCCCGGGTCGAGAAAGGGCACCATCGGGCACAGCAGAGGCAGGACCCGCCCGCCGGGAAAGCGCTCGAGCAAGCGCGCGCAGTAGTCGACGGTCGCCGCGATCGAGGCCGGATCCTGACGCGGCATGCCGATGAAAAACCACACCATGATGCCGCTGATCCCAGCGCCCAGCGCCCGCGGGATCCAGCGCTCGAGCTCGTCCATGGTGTAGGTCCCGCGGCCCGCGAGCTTGCTGATGACCGGATCGTGACTCTCTGGCGAGAGCATGATGAACGCGTCCGTCGAGCGTGCCATCTTGGTCAGGATCTCGTCGGAGGGCAGGTGAAACTGCTCGAAGTAGACTTGTCGGTAGCCCATCTCGGCGACGACATCGAGGTAGGTGGACATCCGCGAGTTGCCCTCCGAGTAGCACTGCAGCGCGTAGATGGCGGTCTTGTCGGCCGCGTCCCCGAGCGAGCGAAGCTCCTGCGTGACCAGCTCGATGTCCTTGCGGATCAAGGTCTTGCGCACCCCCATGATGTTTCGATAGGCCGTCCGCGAGCCGCCGCACCATGGGCAGTCGTAGGCGCAGCCGGTGTTGGGCAGGGTCATGATCAGCTTGCCCGTGCCGAGCGAGGTTGGGACCTCGCGGTAGAAGCTCCAGTCGACGGCCGCGTCGTTGTAGCGAGCCATCGGCTTGTGTACGAAGCCGGTCCGCTCGATCGTGCCCTCGGGCCCGCGGTACAGCAGGTTGGGGATCTTGGCGAAGTCGCGCTCACCCGACTTGACGCTCGCGACGAGGCGCTCGACCGGAACCAGAGTGTCGTAGCCTTGAACCACCACGTCGATCCATGGGTAGGCCATGAGCTGCTCGGCGTAGTAGGTCGCCGAGATCCCGCCGAAGATGATCGTGGCCTCGGGGTGAATCTCTCGGACCAGGCGCGCGAGCTCCACCGCGCCGTGACACTGAGCCATCCAGTGAAGGTCGAAGCCAAACACCGGAGCCTCGAGCCTGGCGATCAGCCGCGCGACGTCGAGGTTCCAGTGGAGCAACATCAGCGACGCGACGTTGACGATCTCGGCGCTGTGTCCCTGTGCGCGCAGGCTCTGGCACAGCGAGAAGAAGCCCAGCGGGTACATCTCGTAGACCGAGGTGATGTTGACGCTGTCAGAGTCGCTCAGGAACGCGAACAGGACGTCGTCGCGCTCGCGAAAGTCGAACACGCTTGGTGCATGGAGCAAGAGCAGGTCGGCTCGAACCCGATCGCTTGCCGCGGTCGCCTCGTGGTGGGGGAGCTTGGAACTCATCAGATGGAGAACTCCTCGAATTCGACGTCGGTCTCGGTTGGGGTTGGGGTCGCGCTCGTGAGGTGTTTGACGACCAGGCGATCGGTGATTGCGCCCGCGAGCTTGGTCGAGCTGGTGCCCGTGACGATCTCCTCGATCGGCAGCTCGACCTCGAGCTCGCCGACGATGCGATTGCGCAGCTCGATCGCCATCAGCGAATCGAGGCCGAGGTCATGGAGCGGCGTCTCGGGCTCGATCCGGGCCTCGCCGGTGTGGCGCAGGACCTGCGCCACGACCTCTAGCAGGTAGGCTTGGACCAGCTCGAGCGCGCGACCATGGGTGCAGCCGGCGAGCTGTTCGAGCAGCTCGCTGTGGCGCTGAGGGCTCTCGCCCGAGCCCCCGGCTCGGGCGCGCTCGCTCGCGATGAGCTCGGCGAGAAAGGGGCGGCTCGCGTCGACGCGGGGACCTTCGAGGACCTTGGCCCAGTCGATCGCCAGCACACCGACCTGCGCGAGCGGACGCTGGAGCAGGAGGTCGAAGGCCGCGTAGCCTTCGGCCGGCGAGATCGCGGCCAGGCCCATCGCTCGCATCCGCGCCTGGACCTCGTCACCCGCGGCGGCTCCGAGCTCGGACCAGGCGCCCCAGTTGATGCTCGATGCCGGCAGGCCCTGACCGCGCAGGTAGTGCGCGAACAGGTCTTCGAAGGTACACGCGGCCATGTGGTTGGCCTGGCCCGTGCCGCCGAGCAAGGCCACCGCCGAGCTGTAGAGGACGAAGAGATCGAGGGGACGGTCCCGGGCCAGACGGGCGAGCAGCAGCGTCCCGCGGACCTTCGCCCGGTAGGGCCCGGCGAAGCGCTCCGGGCTCTGGTCGCGCAACAAGCCGTCGCTCAACGAGCCCGCCGAGTGGAAGATGCCGCGCAGCGGCGGCTTGCCGTCGAGGCGCTCGAACACGCCGCGCATGGCCCGGTCGTCGCCCACGTCAGCGCGCTCGATGGCGATCGAGACCCCGCGCTGGCGGAGCTCGGTCAGCGCGTGCTCGGCCGCGGGTGAAGGCGCGCTGCGACCCAGGAGCACGAGGTGCCGGGCCCCGCGATCTACCGCCCAGCGCGCGGTGAACAGCCCCAAGCCGGAGAGGCCTCCGGAGATGAGGTAGGTGGCGTCCCCGTGCAAGGTTGGGTGAGCGCCAGCGACGACCGTGTCGGGCAGGTTCGCGCGGGCGAGGCCCGGAACCAGGCGCCGTGGGCCGCGAAAGGCCACAGTCTGGGCCGTCGACGAGCCGCTGACGATGTGCAAGCACTCGGTGATGCAGGCGTCGAAGCTCTCGCGCTCGGGGTCGAGATCGATGAGGCGACAGCCGAGCTCTGGGTGCTCCGCGTCGATCGCCCGCGCCAGACCCCACAGCGGCCCGGCGAGCACCCCAGGCTGGCGACCGCCAGACACAGGGGCGAGGGCGCCACGCGTGACCACGCACAGCGCAGGCCGGGCGCTCTGTTGACGCGCGAGCGTCGCCTGCACGAGGCTGAGCAAGCTGGCGCTGCCGTGGGCATAGACGAGGTCGAGCGCATCGGTCTCGAGCGGATCGACCTCGCTGAACTCGAGGCTCCACAGGTGGACGATGCCGCCGACCGGCGTCGACACATCGGCTTCGATCATGTCGAGCAGCTCGAGCCAGCTCTCGCGCGAGACCGGGTCGACGCCGTACTGGTCGGGCTCGATCCGCAGGGCCCGCGCGGCCGGGCGCAGCTCCGTGCAGCGCAGCCTGCGAGCCCGCGCGCTGGCGAGCAGCGCCTGACTGTAGCGATCACCCTTGCTGAGCACGAGCAGGTGCTCGGCCGCTGGCTCGGCGGTGCTCGGTCGGCTGCGAGCGACGAACACCGCGGCCTCGAGCGCGTCGAGATCTTGGTCGCGCGCGGCGAGGCACTCGACCTCGAAGCCGCACTCGTCGAGCAGTGAGCACCACTGCGGGGACGAGAGCAGCGGGTGCTCGGGCCGCAGCGGCGTGTCCTGGAAGGCCCACCAGCCCGCGGTCAAGCCGAAGGTCAGGTCGAGCCACCGACGCGCCTTGGTCGTCTCGATCAGCAGCAGCACTCCGCCGGGCGCCAGCGCTCGGCGGACCCGCTCGAGGCTCGCGCGCAGATCGCTGGTCGCGTGCAGCATGTTGGCGATGACGACGACGTCGTAGCGGTGCTCAGGCTCGCCCTGGAGGACCAGCTCGAGCTCGAGGTCGAGGAGCTTGGCCGAGAAGCCCGAGGTCCCGGCGAACTTGCGCTTGGCGTAGTCGACGAAGTGCGGGGAGATGTCCGAGAACACGTACTCGGCCCGGTCCGCGGGCAGCACGTCGAGCAGGTGGGCCGTGGTCCCGCCGGTCCCACCGCCGAGCTCGAGCACGCGCAGGTCGGCGTGCGCGGGCAGGGCCTCGACGATCTGTTCGAGGCTGTGCTGGACCTGGAGGTTCATGGTCAGCGAGCCAGGTGAGTCCTGGTAGATGCGCTCGGCCTCGCTCAGATCACCGTCGGGGAACAGGAGCTCGAGCGGCTCGATGCGGCCGCTGAGGACTTCGGCCAGCGCGGCGCTGCAGCGCTGAACCATGGCTTGCTCGGCGCTCTCGCCCGTCGACGAGCGGGCCAGCGCTTCGAGGCGCGCGCGGGCGTCGTAGCTGGCGAGCGCGGGCGTCGCTCGCCAGCGCTCGCCGTCTTGGATCAGCAAGCCATCGGCGACCAACATCCCGGCGGCGTGCCGCATGAAGCGGAGGTAGCGAGGATCGAGGGCTTCGAGCTCGGCGAGCTCGAGCGGGTCGTCGCTGCGCCAGCCGAGGCGCTCGAGCGCGACGATCACTGCGGGGACAGCGTAGCCATCGAGCTCGGCCAGGACCTCGCCGAAGCCCCCGAGCTCCTCGCGCCCCGCGAGCGCGTCGAGCTCGGGGAGCAGGCGCTCACGCACGGCTTCGGGCCCCGGGTGAGACAGGGGCGCGACCGGTCGCGTGCGTGGGCGAGGCGACCAGCGAACGCGGTAGAGCCACTCGCGTAGATCGGGCTCGGCGTCGACGAGCGGGCCCTCGATGCGGGCGAGCTGCCACCCACGAGCCGAGGCGACCGGTCGCCCGCTGGCGTCGATGAGCTCGAGGTCGACCCGCAGCCGGCCACGCTCCAGCCCGCAGGTCAGGTCGTGAACCCGCAACGAGCAGCGCAGCGCTCGCGCGCCCGCGCGGTGGAGCTTGAAGGACTCGACCCCGGCCGGGACCCAGGGGCGCCGATCGTCCGTCTGGGGGAGCGCGGCGCCGATCGACTGGAGGCAGCCATCGAGCAGCGCCGGATGGAGCAGGTACGCCTCCGCGCGGACGCCGGACGGCAGCTCGAGGGTCGCGTGGGCCGAGCCTTCGCCCGAGCGCAGCGTCACGAGCGTGCGAAACGCGGGCCCATAGGTGAGCCCGCCAGCCTCGTAGTGAGCATAGAACTCGTCGACATCGAGGACCTCGCCGGGTTCGGAGGGCGCGTCGTTTGGGCTCGAGGGATCGGGGGGCGGGGGCTCGGGCGTCGATCGAAGTCGAGCGCGCGCGGCCATCGTCCAGCGCGGCTCGTCGCCGTCGGTGTCGAGCGCAAACACCTGCAGCTCGAGCTCGCCCTCGTCGAGCTCGCTCACGTGGGTCTGGAGCGTGCGCCGGCCGGTCTCCGGCAGCGCGAGGGGTCGGAGGAACTCGACCTCGGCGAGCTCGAAGCTCGACGCGTCGAGCAGCTCGCGTCCAGCCGCGAGGCCAAGCTCGATGAGCGCGGCCGCCGGCAGCAGCGCGCTCCCCTGGACGCTGTGATCGCGCAAGTAGCTCGGGCAATCGATGCCGAGCTGAACCTCGTAGCGTGGATCCGAGGCCGCCAGGCGCAGGCGACCCCCGAGCAGTGGGTGCAGCGATCGTGTGCGCGCGGCCTGGCCCTCGTCCGCGTCTTGGCCGTCGGCGATCCAGTGGCGCTCGCGCGCGAAGGGATAGCTCGGGAGCGGGACGCGGCGACGTCCCGGCCCATCGATCTCGGAGAAGCGCAGCGCCTTGCCAACGACATGAAGCGCGGCCGCAGTCTCGAGCATGGGCCTCGGATCGTTGGCATCGGGGTGCTGGCTGGCGAGCCAGCGAAACCCGTCGTCGTCGTGGCCGTGAGCGGCCGCGACAGCGGACGCGAGCCCGAGCAGCGTGGCCTTGGGGCCGATCTCCACGAACACGCGACAGCCCTCCTCGATCATCGTGCCGATGGCGTCGTGAAAGCGCACTGGCTGGCGCATGTGGCGGGTCCAGTAGCCGGCGTGAGCGAGGGCCGAGCTCGCCTGCTGCCCGGTCAGCGCCGAGACAAAGCGCAGCCTCGGCGGCGCGGCCTGAATCGTCTCGGCGTGGCGGGAGAAAGGCTCGAGGATCGGATCGATCGCGGCCGAGTGGTAGGCGTTGTCGACCCGGACTTGGCGGGTCTCGATGCCGAGCTCGTCGGCCAGCCAGCGTGCCGCGTGCTCGAGCGCCTCGAGCGGCCCCGAGAGCACGACGTTGCGGGGCCCGTTGTGCGCGGCCACGCACAGCGACTGGCCCTCGGACTCGAGCAAGGGCAGCAGCGCCTCGGGCTCGCAGAACGCCACCATCATCCCGCCGAGCGGAGGCAGGGTCCGCATCAGCTGGCCCCGCGCCATGACCAGCTCCAGCCCGTCTTCGAAGCTGAACACGCCGGCCACGTGCGCGGCCGCGTACTCCCCGAGAGAGTGGCCGGTGACCAGAGCGGGCTCGACCCCCCATGACGCCCAGACCGCCGCGATCGCGCACTGCAGCGCGTAGAGGGCTGGCTGCGCGTACTCGATGTGGTCGAGCAAAGGCGCGAGCTGGGGCCGGCGCCACATCACGTCGAGCAGACCTTCGTCGAGGCGATCGCCCGCCGCCTTGGCCGCGCGCTCGAACACTGCGCGGGCCACGGGCTCACGCTCGAAGAGCACCCGACCCATGCCCGGATACTGAGAGCCATGACCGGTGAACAGGAAGCCGACCGGCGCGCTCGGACCTCGCGCGCAGCCGAGGGCTCCGGCGTAGTGATCTCCCTCGGACACACGGACCAGTCGTTCGATGGCCTCTCGTCGGTCTCCGGCCACGATCGCGGCGCGGTGTGAGTGCGTGCGCAGCCGCCTCGCGCTCGCGCAGACATCCGCGAGCTCGGCCTCGCTCGCTCGGAGGTGCGCGGCGAGATCGCGCGCGCGCTGACTCAGCGCCGTCCGGTCATGGGCCGAGAGGGTCAGGAGGTAGGGGCCCGGAGGCGCGGGCTCGGAAGCAACCGTGAGGGCCCGCGGCGCCTCCTCGAGCACGACATGGGCGTTTGTTCCGCTGAAGCCGAACGAGCTGACTCCGACGAAGCGACGCGGGCCTGTGCGCGGCCATGGCTCGCCCTCGCTGACGACGCGCACCGGAAGCTCGGCCCAGCGGATGTTCGGGTTGGGGGTCTCGTAGTGGAGGTGAGCCGGGATGTGGTCGCGGCTGAGCGCGAGCGCTGCCTTGATCACGCCAGCGATGCCCGCGGTGCTCTCGGTGTGGCCGATGTTGGTCTTGACCGAGCCGACCTTGAGCGGCGTCGCATGGTCCCTCGCGCCGAACACCGCGCCGAGGGCCTCGATCTCGATGGGGTCGCCGAGCGAGGTGCCCGTGCCGTGGGCCTCAATCAGCTCGACCTGTTCGGGCAGCACGCCTCCGTCGGCCAGCGCGGCGCGGATGACGTTGGCCTGAGCCTTGCCGTTGGGCACGGTCAGCCCGCTGCTGCTGCCGTCGTGGTTGACCGCCGAGCCGCGGACCAGCGCGATGATCGGGTCGCGATCGCGGCGCGCGTCGGACAAGCGCTTGAGCACGATCGCGCCGCAGCCCTCGCCGCGCACGAAGCCGTCGGCGCTCGCGTCGAAGGCCTTGCAGCGACCGTCAGCAGCCAACATCCGCATCTGGCACTCGACGATCGTGGTCATCGGGGAGAGGATCAGGTTGACGCCAGCGACCAGCGCGGCATCGCACTCGCGGGCCCGGAGGCTGCGAACGCCGAGGTGGAGGGCGACCAGCGAGGACGAGCACGCCGTGTCCATGGCGATCGCGGGGCCGTGAAAGCCAAAGGCGTGAGCGATGCGCCCGGCGGCCACGCTCATGCCGCTGCCCGAGCCGGTGTGGGCCCCGGCGGCGGCCGTCGACAGCATCAGCTGCGAGTAGTCGTGGTGCATGATGCCCACGAACACGCCGACCTCATCCGGTCCGTCGTCCGCCGTGATGCCGGCCTGCTCGAGCGCCTCCCAGCCAACCTCGAGCAGTATCCGTTGCTGCGGATCCATGCTCACTGCTTCACGGGGGGAGATCCGGAAAAAGTCGGCGTCGAAGCAAGCGACCTCGTCGATGAACGCGCCGTAGCGCGTGTACATCTTGCCCGGGGTGCCCGGCCGCGGATCGTAGAACTCGTCGATATCCCAGCGCGTCGAGGGCACCTCGCGGACCCCGCTCTCGCCCTTGGACAGCAGGTCCCAAAACGCCTCGGGGCTCGGTCCTCCAGGCAGTCGGCAGCTCAAGCCGACGATTGCGATGGGCTCCCCGGGGAGCTCGCCCATGCGCCTTTGCATGTCGCGGACGACGAGCGCGAGCTTCTCGGGCGGGAGCGCGGCGAGCTTTCGGCGCGTGTCAGTCATCGTGCTCGTCCTCGCTGATGGGCGCGGCCGAGAGTCGCTGCTGGACGTCGGCATCCGAGAGCTGGTCGACGGCGTCGAGGACCTCGGCGAGATCGTCCGTGAACGCCGACGCGATCGCGTCTTGTTCGATGCCCTCGGTCGCGAGCTCGGCGTTGTTCGCCGCGCCCTGGCCCGCGGCGAACACCTCGAGCAGGTAGGTGGCCAGCGCGTCGATGTTCGGGTGGTCGAAGGCCATCGTGCTTGACAGCGAGCAGCCGAGGTCGTTTTGCAGCAAATTGCGCAGCTCGATGGACATCAGCGAGTCCATGCCGAGCTCGAAGAAGCCGGCGGCGCTGTCGAGCGAGGTCTCGCGACCAAAGCCGAGGATCGCAGACACGCGCGAGCGCACGTGCTCGCGCATGTGTTCGCTTCGATCCGCGGCCGGGAGCGCGGCGAGCTTGGTGGCGAAGGCCCCGCTGCGGCTCGGGTCCTCGCTGACGCGCAGCTCCGACACGAAGGGGTGATCGGCGGCGTCACCGAGCGAGTCGGGGTCGAAGGGCAGCACGGCGACCTGGGCGCGGTCCTGCCCGAGCAGGTAACCCAGCGCTCCGCAGGCCTCGTCCGCGGGCATCATCTCGATCTTGCTGCCGTGGATCTGCGCTCGAGCGCGCTCGCCCGCGGACATCCCGACTTCCCACGCGCCCCAGGCGATGCTCTGCCCGGGTTGACCGCGAGCGCGACGCATGTGCGCGAGCGCGTCCACGAACGCGTTGGCGGCGACGTAGTTGGCTTGGCCCGGGCTGCCGAGCAGGACCGCCGCTGAGCTGTAGAGCACGAAGTAGTCGAGCTCGAGCCCACGGCTGTGGTGGTGGAGGTTCCACGAGCCCATGACCTTGGGCGCGAACACCCGCGCAAAGCGCTCGAGATCTTGACGCAGGAGGATGCCGTTATCGAGCACGCCGGCCGAGTGGAAGATGCCTCGCAGGGGGTGGCTCGCGCTGTTCGCCCTGGTGATGATGCGTGCGCAGTCCTCCGGTCGCGCGACGTCACCCGCGACGACCTCGACGAGCGTCCCGGTTGCGCGCAATTGTTCGAGCCGCGCGCTGTCCGTGGCCGAACGGCTCGTCAGGACCAGGCGGCCGACGCCTCGCTGCGCCAGCCATCGCGCGGTCTGGAAGCCGACCCCACCGAGGCCGCCGACGATCAGATAGCTGGCATCGTCGCGCAGCGTGGGCTCCCCTGTCTCGCCGACGAAGCGGCTCAGGCGGGGGACGCGGCGCTGCTCGAGCGAGCGCGCGACCAGGGGCTCGTCCCTCTCTTTTTCGAGCGCGAGCTCGCGCCCGAGCGCCCGCGCGGCGCGGGCCGGATCTTCGTCGAGCAGGTCGATGACCCGGGTGGCGAGCTCGGGGTGCTCTCGCGCGATGACCTTGGCCAGCCCCCAGGCCGTCGCTTGCGCCCATCCCTTGGCTGCGTCCGCGGCCTCCGTCGCTTGCTGACTGACGATCCACAGCGGCGGAGGGTTGGCGACCGCGCCCGTGGCCAGCGCGAGGGCCAAGACCAGCGCGCTGCCGCAGCCCTTGCGCCACGTCGCCTCGAGCGCGGCGAGCGTCTCGGGCTCGGGGCCGAGGTTCCACATGTGGACGACACCAGCGA
>JGI12210J13797_10678126_pt1 | contig 12856 bp, 11 predicted proteins | sample ElkSlonscriptome_3_FD_13797 | JGI IMG/M metagenome (IMG submission 13797) | reverse complement strand
CGGCGCGGTGGACCAGCCACGACTGGGCCACCTGCCGCAGCAGGGTGGTGTTGAACTCGCGGGTGGGGCCGGCGAAGGCGGTCTGCCGGCGCGCCTGCACGATGACCGCCCGCAGCACGCCGCGGCGATCGTGGTGGAAGTCGAGCAGGGCGGCCATCTGCTCGCGGATGAGCTCGGGCAGGGGGTGCAGCCGGGCGCGCTCGGGAGAGAACAGCGCGCCGAGGGTGTGGCCGGCCTCCTCGAAGACGCGCTGGCGCAGGTGCTCGAGCAAGACGTCCTTGGACTCGACCCGCCCGTAGAAGGTGCCCACCGAGCAGCCGGCCTGCTCGCACAGGGCGCCCACGGTGACCTCCTCGAAGGTCTGGGTGTGTAGCGCCTGCTCGAACGCATCGAGGATCCGCCGCAGGGTCCGGCGGCTTCGCTGCTGGCGAGGCGTGACGATGGCGAGGGACATGAATCCGAATCCGAATCCGTATTCGGATTTTGAGTGGAGTACGCACGGGGTGCAATCGTGATCCGAATTCACGATTGGATTCGGGGGGTTACGGGAGTCGCGGTACGAGGCCGCGGGCGAGGGCCTCGGCGGCGGGCGGGTGCAGGCGGAACCACAGCTCGGGCTCGACCAGCTCGAGCTCCATGACGGCGAGGCGATCCTCGGCGTCGCGGACCATGTCGACGCGCCCGTACAGGGGAGCGGGCTGGCAGGCGGCGATGGCCCGCTGGGCGAAGGCGACCTCCTCGGGGGAGGGCTCGTAGGGGTGCACGGTGCCGCCGTGATCGTCTTGCACCCGGAAGTCGCCGGGCTTGGCGACCTTGCGCAGGGCGTGGGTGACCCGGCCGTCGATCACCACGAGGGTCATCTCGCCGCGCTCGACGATGTCGCGCACGTAGGGCTGCAGGAGCATGGCGCCGTGGCGCACGAGCTGCTCGAAGCGGGGCTGGTGGGCGTGGGCGTCGGCGGAGCGCAGCCGGTAGGTATGGCGCGCGCCCCCGGAGACGGCGGGCTTGATGACGGCTTCGTCGAGCTGGTGCTCGGCGAGGAGGGCGGCGAGATCGGCGGGCTGGCCCGGCTCGACGAACACGGTGGGCACGACGTGCACGCCGCGATCCTCGAGCTGGGCGAGGTAGTGCTTGTCGACGTTCCAGCGCACGAGGGACAGCGGGTTGAGCAGCCGGGTGCGGGCGGAGACGTGGTGCAGCCAGCGGGTGAAGGCGTCGAAGCGCTCGAAGTAGTCCCAGGGGGTGCGCAGCAGGGCGACGGCGTACTGGGACCAGTCGACGTCGGGGCGAGCCCAGCTCACGCGCTCGGCGTGGAGGCCGTGGGCGGCGAGGGCCTCGGTCACCAGGCGGTCCTCCTCGAGGATGTTGTCGGTGTACCAGTACCCGGGAGCGGGGGCCTCGTAGCGCGCCTCGGTGACCAGGGCGATGCGCGGGGGGCTCACGGGGAGGCCTCGACGCCGGGCGGCTTGCAGGCGATCGAGGTGACGGAGGCGAGGGCGAGCACGAGGGCGAGGCGCCGCATGAGGCCGGATTAGCACGATCGGGCCGGGGTGGTGGTGGTCGCGGACCTTCGCGTATCCTCGGCCCGACATGTCCGATACGGTTCGTGCTTCTCACATTCTGCTCATGTACCAGGGGTCGCAGCGCTCCACGGCCACGCGCTCCCAGGAGGAGGCCCAGCAGCAGATCAAGGACCTCCAGACCAAGATCCAGGGGGGGGAGGACTTCGCGGCGCTGGCCCGGCAGCACTCCGATTGCCCGTCGTCGGCGAAGGGCGGGGACCTCGGCAGCTTCGGGCGCGGTCAGATGGTCAAGGCGTTCGAGGACTCGGCCTTTGGCATGGACGTGGGGCAGACCAGCGACGTGGTCGAGACGCCCTTCGGTTACCACCTGATCCAGCGCACCGGCTGAGCCCGTGATCTACAAGCTCTGCAGCCGCGCCGACTGGGACGCGTGCCAGCGCGAGGGGCGGCTGCCCTGGGCGCCGGTCGATCGCGAGGATGGCTTCGTGCACCTGTCGGCGGCGCACCAGGTGCAGGGGACGGCCGCCAAGCACTTCCGCGGGCGGCCGAGCGTGATGGTGCTGGAGGTCGATCCAGCGCAGCTCCCCGAGGGGCGTCTGCGCTGGGAGGTCTCGCGGGGAGGCGAGCGCTTCCCCCATGTGTACGGCGAGCTGCCGCGCGAGGCGGTGGTGCGGGCCGAGGCCGCCCCGCTGGACGGCGACGGCGTACCGAGCCTGCCGTGGGGGCTGGCCACGGCCGAGCGCGACGATGCTGTCGAGCGGCCCGAGCCGTAGGTCGGGCGGCGCGGTAGGGCGGCGCGGTAGGGCGGCGCGGTAGGGCAGCGCGGACGAGCGGCGCGGACGAGCGGCGCGGTAGAGCGGCAGCGGTGGAGCGATGCAGCCCGCCGGGGCGGTCGATTGCAGGTGGTCAGCCGCGACGGTCGAGGGCAGGTCGAGCCAGGCGTGCTGGCGGCGTGCCCGAGCGTCGTGACGGGCGGCGGGTTCAGCCGCCGAGGCGACGCGAGAGGGCGGGGCCGATGACCGGCGGGTAGCCGATGAGGGTGGCAAAGGCGTTGCGGAGGGCGTGGGCGAAGGTGTGGGTGTTCATGGCGGGTCTCGGGCTCGGGCGGTTGGAGGTGGGGGCTGGGTTCAGCCTTCGAGGCGTCGGGTGAGGACCCGGTGCATGACCGGCGGGTAGCCGATGAGGCTGGCGAAGGCGTTGCGGAGGGCTTGGGTGAAGGTGTTGGCGTCCATCACCTGGGAAGTACCCGGCCCCCGGAAAACGATTGCGGAAAGATCGAGATGGATCGGCGGGCGGGGGCGCGCGGTCGCAGAGAGGGCGTGCGCGGCCCGTAGCGGGCGAACGGCGGCGGCCGAGCGCCGGGCGAGCCGGGCTGGCGCAGAGGCGGCCGCGGCCCGCCGGGGCCGACGAGGATCGGTTTCGGTAGGAACGAGTCCTACGGAAAATTCAGAACGGGGCGCACACGCCGTGGGTGGGGTGCCCGACGTCGAGGCAGTCTTCGACCGCGCCGCAGTAGAAGGTGCCGAGCGGGCAGATGTTGGTGCACTCGCCTTGGTAGCAGGCGAAGAGGATGTCGCAGTCGGTGCCTTCGACGCAGGGGGCCCCGAGGTTGCCGCAGACGTCACAGCTCTCGCACAGGCCCTGCTCGGTGGTGGCGAACCGGCAGACCTCGATGGCCGGGCACTCGCCGAGGCTGCCGGGGGTGGTGCAGGGCTGGCCGCCCTCGGGGATGTCGAGGCCGGGGTCGAGGGGATCGCCGGGGAGGTCGTCGCCGGTGGAGCCGGACATGGTGGTGGCGTCGTCGGCCCCGGTGCTGCCGGGGAGGCCGGTGCTGCCGTCGGGGTCCGAGCCGGTGTCGGTGGCGGTGGCGTCGCCCGGGGTGGAGGTGCCCGGGTCGGTGTCGCCCGTGGTGGCGCCGCCGCTGGAGTCGTCGTCGTCAGCGGTGGTGGCGGACGAGCCGGCGGAGCCGGCGGTGCCCTGGGAACTGGCGGGGCCGCTCATGCCGGCGCTGAGACCCGAGCCGTCGCCATCGACCTCGATGGTGCAGGCTCCGAGCGCGAGGCTCAGCGCGACTCCGAGTGCGGTACGCGTGGTCATCATGGTTGCTCCGGAAACGACGGACGAGGGGGGAGGGGGTTGCAGGGCGCGAGATCGCGAAGGGGAAGGGGAGGGTGCAGGCGCCAGGGGGAGGGCGAAGGGCGAGCTGGGACGGGCAGCGGCCGAGCGAGCGGGCGCGGCATCGGGTGCACGGTAGCAGGCCGATGCCGGCACGGAGCGGGGCCGGGTAGACTGCGGAGGGATGGGACGCGGGCGGTCGATCGCATGGGGGGAGCTGGGACTGCGACCCAGCCGCGTGGTGCCCCCGCGCCGGGGAGCGGATCTGATCGATCGACCGCGGGTGCACGAGGTGTTCGCGGGGCTGGCGGAGGTGCCGGTGTGGCTGGTGGTGGGTCCGGCGGGCTCGGGGACGTCGGTGGCGCTGGCGGAGGTGCTGCCGGCCGCGTCGACGGCGTGGCTGACCCTCGACGCGACGATGGGCGAGCCCGCGCGACTGGTGGTGTACATGCTGGCGGCGCTGGCCGGAGCGGGGGTGGTGCCGCCGCCCGAGCCATGGCCCGAGCCGGAGGCGTCGGTCGATGCGCTGGCGTGGCTGGTGGAGTGCGTGGTGCTGCCGCTGAGCGAGGACGGCCCTCGGGTGGCGTTGGCGACCGGTCTGGCGGCAGAGCGAGCGGGGCGGCGGGTGGAGGCAGAGGCGGCCTACGAGCGCGGCGCTCGGCTGGGGTTGGCCGCGACGCCGGCCCTGCCTTCGGGGTTGTCGGCGCTGGCCCACCGGGTTCGGGTGCTGCGGGGCCTGGGCAGTATCGACGATGCATGCGCCGCGCTGGAGCGGGGTGAGGGCGCGGCGGCGGAGCAGGGCTGGACACGAGGGTCGGCGGCGGCCGAGCTCCGGCTCGAGCGCTCGATGCTCGACCTCGACGCGGGGCGGCTCGACGCAGCGGAGCGACGGGCGAGCGAGGCCCTGCGGGTGCTCCGGCGCGGCGAGGACCCGGCGGTGGTGGCCCGGGGGCTGCTGGGGCTGGCGATGATCCGGCGCGCGCGCGGGGACGAAGACGGCGCGAGCGATGCAGCGGCCGAAGCGGAGGCTCGAGCGCGAGGCGCCGGCATCCCGCCGCTGGTAGAGGCGGTCGCTCGGTGGCGCTCCGGGACGCCCGGGACGCCCGGGACGCCCGGGACGCCCGGAACGCCCGGGACGCCCGGGACGCCCGGGACGCCCGGGACGCCCGGGACGCCCGAGCTCGCCTCGGTGCTCAGCGATCGAGAGCTCGAGGTGCTCGCCTTGGTCGCGCGCGGCTCATCCAACCGGGTCGTGGCCCAGCAGCTGTTCATCTCGCCGGTGACGGTCAAGACGCACGTGCACCACATCCTGGCCAAGCTCGGGGCGCGCAACCGAACCGAGGCGGTGCACCGCGCTCGCGAGCGCGGGCTGCTCGAGTGAGGGAGCCTCCGCGCTCACCCGTCGCGCCGACGCCTTCGCCGGCGTAGCGCGAGCAAGACCCACAGCCCCAGCGGCGCCAGCCCGCCCGACCCGCTCCGACCGGAGCGGCACGCACAGCCGCCGTCCCCGTCCTCGCCGAAGCCGGGGGGCAGGGCCAGTCCGGTGTCGCCCTCGCCGGTGGCCGAGCCGCCGTCGGGATCGCCGCTCCCGCCGCCCGGTCCGTCGCCGTTGCCCGAGCCTCCGCCGGTGTCGCCGGTGCCCCCGGGCGGGCCGGTGTCGTCGGGGTCGGTGCCGCCCGACTCGTCGCCGGTGCCCCCGGTGTCGCCGGCGGCGGGCTCGAAGGTCATGCGGATCGCGTCGTAGGCGATCCGCCGATCGAGGGCGACCGCCTCGCCGGTGTCGTCACCGAGCACGATCCCCTCGTCGGCCCCGCCGACGAACTCGAACACGCCCAGCTCCTGCCAGCCCTTGTCGACGGTCTGGTCGAGCACGACCTCGGCGGTGCCGCCGGTGTGGTGGACCTGGTAGCGCGCGTTGGTGGTGGAGGCGTCGGCATCGGGCACGAACACCTCCACCCGGTAGTCCCCGGGCACGGCCACGCCGAAGCGCCACCGCGCGCTGGACTCGGGCGCGGCCGCGTCGATGGCCCGGGTATAGAAGTGGTGGTCGTCGTGCCCCTGGTAGCTGCTCCACCACGCGGTGGTCTGGCGCACCAGGCAGCCGGCGTCCTCGTCGTCGATGATGGTCTGCCCGCCGTCGAGCTCGATGGGGCACACGGGGCAGTTGTTGCTGTCGTACTGGTTGACCGCGGAGGGATCGCCGTAGTCGAGGAAGTTCCCGAGCACGGAGTCGCAGTAGTAGGCCCCGCAGGTCTCCTGCACCTGCATGTGCAGGTGCGCGCCGCAGACCCAGCCGGTCAGGCCCACCCGCGCGACGAGGTCGCCCACCTCGACCGTGTCGCCCACCGCCAGCGGCGAGGAGTTGGGCCGCATGTGCAGGTAGACGATGGAGGTGCCGTCGCCGTGGTCGATGGTGATGTAGTTGGCGTCGCCGCTGTAGGCGTTGCTGCACCCCCCCTCGGTCATGTTCATGCGGAAGTGGGTGACCACGCCGGCCGAGGCGGCCCAGATCTCCTCGCCCTCCTGGAGCGCGAAATCCCACGCCCAGCCGGAGTTTCCGGTGTGGCTGCCGGTGTTGTGCCCCTGGGTGCAGCTCTCCACCTGACCGCACGACCACGGGGTGTGCAGATCGGGGCCGGCCAGCGAGGGATCGGGAGGGGTCGTCCACCCCTCGGCGGGGCCATGGTGGTGCACGACGGGCGGGCCCTCCCAGGTGGGGGCGACGTCGGCGGGCGGCGCGGAGGGAGCGGCCCCGGGCGGCCAGGCCAGGGCCAACAGGAGCATGACAGGTGGCATGAGGAGGCCACGATATCACCCGGGAGGGGCGTGGTTCGGCCCGCCCTCGGCGCAGCGCGCGAGGTCGCTCGACCTCCCGAAATCCACCCTTCGGACGATGCCGAGGCCCGAGGACGCGCGCACGATGACAGGGAGCGAAGGGACCGCCTCGATGCATCGCCTCACCAGCCTCCTGCGCATGATTGCCATTGTCGTTCGCCACGGTACGTCGGCGTCGGGAGACGTCGCGATCCACAAGGCCGACGCGTTCCTCGGGCGGGTGCGCCCGTCGCTGGCCGCTGCGCTGGCGCCGATCGATCCGGTGGTGCCGCCGGTGGACATGCCGGCCCTGCGCGCGCTGCCCCGGGGGCTGTTCGGGCGCAGCTACGCGGACTTCCTCGACGCCCACGGGCTGCACCCGTTCGTGATCACGGAGCGCACCGACCCTGCGGTGGTCGCCCGCAACGTGCACTGGGCCCGCTACGCGGTGGTCCACGACATGTTCCACGTGCTGCTGGGCGCGGGGCCCGATCTGGCCGGCGAGGCGAAGGTGTACGCGTTCACGCTGGCGCAGCGGGTGTCGTGGATGCTGTGGCTGTTCGTGCCGCTGGCGACGGTGGTGCTGCCGCTGCTGGCCCCGCACCGGATCGGGGCGATGCTCCGCGGCGTGCGCGAGGGCTGGACGATCGGCCGGGCGGTGCCCTGCCTGATGGCGGTGCGGCTGGAGGATCGCTTCGAGACGCCCACGGCAGAGCTGCGCGAGGCGCTGGGCCTGCCCGCCGTGCCGCCGGAGGACACGCCAGCGCGGGCGTCACCCGGCCGCGCGCCGTCGCGGATCGACGAGGGGCACGCGACCTCGAGCCGATGAGCGGGACGGGGCGCGCTACCGGAGGAACGGGGGCCGCACCGTGGTCCACGAAAGCTCGGCCTCGAGCTGCGCGCCCACGCGCAGCAGGGTGGCCTCGTCGCCGAACGGGGCCACCAGCTGCACGCCGATGGGCAGGCCGGTGGCGCTGCGCTCGACGGGCAGGGAGATCCCGGGCTGCCCGGTGATGTTGAACACCTGGGTATAGGGATAGGCCTCGAGCTGCTTGCGCCCGGCGAGCAGGGCCTGCTTGAGCAGCACGTGGAAGGGGAGCCACCGCAGCACGTGCAGCCCCACGCGCTCGACGAAGGTGGGCAGCAGCTCGCCGATCGGGGCGGGGAGCCCGGCGAGGGTGGGGGTGAGCAGCAGGTCGTAGCGCTGGTGGAAGCGGGCCAGCTCGCCGCGCAGCTCGGCCTCGAGGTGGCGCAGGGCCATCAGGCGCCCGGCGGAGAGGGTGCGCCCGAACTCGCGGAGCGCCCAGGTGGCGGGCTCGACGTCGCCGAAGCGCACGGGGCGGTTGCGGCGGCGCGCGGCGTGGGCGAGATCGCCGAACACGTTGGCGCCCACGGTGCTCAGGTAGGCCTCGACCATGGCCGCCTGGTCGATCGTGGGGCGGGCGGGCTCGACGTCGTGGCCGAAGCCGGCGAGGAGCTTGGCGGTGGCCTCGACCGCGTCGCGGACCTCGGGGGCGGCCGTGCCCATGAGCAGGCCGTCGGTGGTGAAGGCGATCCGCAGCCGGCCGGGGTCGCGGCCGACCTCCTCGACGAAGGGGCGCTCGGGGGGCAGCACCTGGTAGGCGGCGCCCAGCTCGGGGCCGTGGGTGGCGTCGAGCAGCCCGGCGGTGTCGCGGACGCTGCGGGCCAGGCCGTGCTGGCACACATAGCCCGACCACTTCTCGCCGCTGTTGGGCCCGAAGGGGGTGCGCCCCCGGGTGGGCTTGAGTCCCACCAGGCCGCAGGCGGAGGCGGGGATCCGCAGAGAGCCGCCGCCGTCGCCGCCGTGCGCCATGGGGACCATGCGGGCGGCCACCGCCGCGGCCGAGCCCCCGCTGCTGCCCCCGGGGGTGCGGTCGGCGTCGTAGGGGTTGCGGCAAGGACCGTGCAGCTCGGGCTCGGTGACCCCCATGATGCCCAGCTCGGGGGTGTTGGTCTTGCCCACGATGACCAGGCCGGCGGCCTTGTAGCGCCGCACCAGCTCGCTGTCGGCGGTAGGCACGTAGTCGGCGAAGTAGCGGCTGCCGCACGTGAGCGGGACCCCGGCGACCTCGGCCACGAGGTCCTTGAGGAGGAAGGGAACCCCGCGGAAGGGCCCGTCGGGCAGGCCCTGGTCGATGGCGGCGCGGGCGTGGTCGTACATACGGTGAACCACCGCGTTGACCTTGGGGTTGTGGGCGTCGATCTGGGCGATCGCTCGCTCCAGGAGCTCGGTGGGCGTGACCTCACCCGCGCGAACGAGGGCGGCCAGTGAGGTGGCGTCGTGCTCGATGTACTCGTGCGGCTCCACGGCGGGCTCTTCTAGCACGCCGCGTGACCGGCGTGAGCTGGCCGGCTTGCCAGCGGTGCCGAGGGCGGCCAAAGTCCCGGCCCATGGCCGAACACCGGTCCCAGGTCCGAAACGTCGCGATCATTGCGCACGTCGATCACGGCAAGACCACCTTGGTGGACTCGCTGCTGTCGATTGCAGGTGCCTTCAACCGTGGCGAGGGGGACACGGCCCAGGCGATGGACTCGGGCGACCTCGAGCGCGAGCGCGGCATCACGATCACCTCCAAGCCCACCGCCCTCGAGTACAAGGGGGTGAAGGTCAACCTGGTCGACACCCCGGGGCACGCCGACTTCGGCGGCGAGGTCGAGCGGGTGCTCAACATGGTCGACGCGGTGCTGCTCATCGTCGACGCGGTGGAGGGGCCCATGCCCCAGACCCGCTTCGTCACCGAGAAGGCCGTGGCCCGCGGGCTGCGGGTGCTGCTGGTGGTGAACAAGATCGACCGGCAGGCGGCCGACCCCAGCCGGGCGGTCGACGCCACGTTCGACCTGCTCGCGGCGCTCGACGCCAGCGAGGAGCAGCTGGACTTCCCCGTCATCTATACGAGCGCGGTGCAGCGCTTCGCGATGCTCGACCCCGACGACGGCAAGCAGGTGAGCATGGAGGCGGTGCTCGACATGATCGTGGAGCACGCGCCCGGGCCCGAGGTGAACTCGGACGGCCCGCCCGCGATGTGGGTGTCGACCCTGCTGCACGACAACTACCTGGGCTACCTGGCGATCGGCCGGATCCGCGCGGGGCGCATCGAGACGGGCCGGCGGCTGGCGCTGATGCGGCCGGCCCCGGTCGAGACCAGCGACGATGACGACGAGACCGCGGCCAGCGAGGCCGCCCCGCCCCCCGACGCCACCTGCGAGGAGGTGTTCCGGGTGAGCAAGATCCTCGGGTTCCAGGGCCTCAGCCGCTTCGAGCTGACCGAGGCGCAGGCCGGCGACATCGTGGCGGTGGCCGGCATGAGCTCGCTGCAGGTCGGCGACACCCTCACCTCCGACGCGGTCGACGAGCGCACGGTGTTCCCGGCGCTCACGGTCGACCCGCCCACCCTCACGATGCGCTTCCGCGCCAACGACAGCCCCTTCGCCGGGCTCGAGGGGCAGTTCGTGACCTCCCGCAAGCTGCGCGAGCGGCTGTTCCGGGAGATCAAGTCCAACGTGGCGCTGCAGGTCGACGACACCGAGTCGCCCGAGGAATTCGAGGTGCGGGGCCGCGGCGAGCTGCACCTGTCGGTGCTCATCGAGACCATGCGTCGCGAGGGCTACGAGCTGTGCGTGTCGCGACCGCGGGTGATCCTGCGGGAGAGCAAGACCGGCCGCTCCGAGCCCTACGAGCGCGTGGTGGCCCAGTGCGACAGCGACTACTCGGGGGCGATCATCGAGCGGCTGGGCAAGCACGGCGAGATGCAAGCGATGGAGGAGGACGGCCCCGGGCGTACCCGCATGGAGTTCCGGGTGCCCACCCGCAGCCTCATCGGCTACCGCTCGGAGTTCCTCACCCAGACCCGGGGCACCGGGGTGCTGTCGTCGATCTTCGACGGCTACGGGCCCTACCTGGGGCCGATCAAGCAGCGCTCGCACGGGGTCATCATCGTGCTCGAGCGGGGCGAGACGGTGACCTACTCGCTGCACCGGCTGCAGGAGCGCGGCGTGCTGTTCGTGGGGCCGCAGGTGAAGGTGTACCCGGGCATGATCATCGGGGCGCACAGCCGCGACACCGACATCGTGGTCAACCCCTGCACCACCAAGAAGCTGACCAACGTGCGGGCGGCGAACAACGACGACAAGCTGTTCCTCACCCCGCCGCGGCTGCTCAGCCTCGAGCAGGCGCTCGCGTTCATCGAGGACGACGAGCTGGTCGAGGTCACGCCCGAGAGCCTGCGGCTGCGCAAGCGCCAGCTCGACCACAACCTGCGCAAGCGCGACGAGAAGCGCGCGGCGGTGGGCTGAGGGCCCGGCCCGCGCGGGCGGCTGCGCGGGCGGCTGCGCGGGCGGCTGCCGCGGGGCCCGAGGGGTTGCACCCTTCGGGTCGCTGTTCGGCTCCAACCAGGCCACCCGTCATGCTCGAGTCCCACGGCCGTCACGTTCACACCCTCGATCTCGATGCCATCGAGCCCGGCCGGGCCGAGCAGCTGTGGCTGCACCTGGTCAACGACAAGCTCGGTGAGCCGATCCGCATCCCGCTGGTGGTGATCCGCGGCCGCCACGACGGGCCGGTGCTGGGGCTGACCGCGGCCATCCACGGCAACGAGCTGAACGGCATCCCCATCATCCAGGGGCTGTTCCGCGAGCTGGACCCCGCGTCGCTGCGCGGCACCGTGGTGGGTGCGCTGGCCCTCAACATCCCCGGCATGCTGCTCGAGCAGCGCGAGTTCAACGACGGCCAAGACCTCAACCGCCTCGGCCCCGGCGACCCGCAGGGCACCACCAGCCAGGTCTACCTGCACCGGGTGGTCGACCGGATCATCTCGCGCTTCGACTATCACGTGGATCTGCACACGGCCAGCCGCGGCCGGATCAACTCGCACTACGTGCGGGCCGACATGGACGACCCGGTCACCGCTCGCATGGCGCGGGTGTGCAACCCGGACATCATCGTGCACAACGTGCCGGCCGATCGCACCCTGCGAGGCACGGCGGCGGGGCGGGGGATCAAGTCGATCACGGTGGAACTGCAAGACCCCTCGATCTTCCAGGAGGTGATCATCGAGGAGGGGCTGCTGGGGATCCGCAACGTGCTGGTCGACCTCGGGATGATCGAGGGGGAGATCGTCTGCCCGGTGGAGACGATCCTGTGCCGGTCGTCGCAGTGGCTGTACACCGACGAGGGCGGGATCCTCTACGTGCCGCCGACGGTGGGGTCGCGGGTCTCCGAGGGCGAGCAGATCGCCGAGGTGCGCACGATCTTCGGCGAGCCGGTGGCCACCTACCACGCGCCGTGGGACGGGATCGTGGTGGGCAAGAGCGTCAACCCGCTCAACCAGACGGGCTCGCGGATCCTGCACCTGGGGCAGGGCATGACGTCGCTGCCGTGCGTGGTCGACGAGCCGCAGCCGCCAGGGATGAAGCGGTAGGCGGGAGCGCGGGCGCGGGCGAGGGTGCGGCCGGGTGAGGGCGCGGCCGCGCGAGGACGCGAGGGGAATCGTCGGCGCCTCGGGGCGCGAGCTTCGAGCGCTGGCCCATCCGCGGGCCGGGGGGTGGCCGACGGATGGGCCAACGCCGCAGCTGCGGTCGTGCAAGGGCTGGAGATCACGAGAGGGGGTCGCCGGAACGAGGCGTGCACCGATCTCGGGCCATGCTCAGTCGAAGTTTTTGTGCCGGCCTGTGCGGCGTGGATGGCTACATGGTCACCGTGGAGGCCGATGCCCGCATGGGGCTGCCCGGGCTGACCGTCGTCGGGCAGACGGCGGGCGCCCTCAACGAGGCGCGCGAGCGGGTCCGCAGCGCGCTGGCCCACTGCGGCCATGCGATCCGCCCGCGTCGGCAGGTGGTCAACCTCGCGCCGGCCGATCGCCGCAAGGACAGCCCGGGCATGGACCTGGCCATCGCCTGCGCGCTGCTGGCCGCCCACGAGGTGGTGCCGGCGGAGCGGCTGGAGCGGGTGATGCTGTGGGGCGAACTGGCGCTCGACGGCACGCTGCGGCCAGCGGCGGGGACCCTGGTGGTGGCCGACTGCGCGCGCCGAAACGGGTTCGCCACCCTGGTGGTGCCGCCGGAGGCCGCCCCCGAGGCGGCGCTGGTGGAGGGGCTGGAGGTGATCCCGGCCCGGGACCTGGTGGCGCTGGTGGCCCACCTGCGGGCCGAGGCGGAGCTGCCGGCGTACCGGGCCGACGGTGCCCCGCCGCCGCCTTCGTACGACGACGCCGATCTGGCCGACGTGCGGGGGCTGGCCCTGGGGCGGCTGGCGGTGGAGGTGATGGTGGCCGGCGGGCACAACCTGCTGCTGCACGGGTCGCCGGGCGTGGGCAAGACCATGCTGGCCCGGCGCACGGGGGCGCTGCACCCCCCGCTGTCGGCCGCGGCGGCGCTCGAGGTCACCA
>JGI12210J13797_11298544_pt1 | contig 12859 bp, 7 predicted proteins | sample ElkSlonscriptome_3_FD_13797 | JGI IMG/M metagenome (IMG submission 13797) | reverse complement strand
GTCGACCGGACGGTGCAGATCCTGTGTCGCCGGTCCAAGAACAATCCGCTTTACGTCGGTGATCCGGGCGTCGGCAAAACCGCCATCGCAGAAGGATTGGCGCGCAAGATCATCGAAGGCGACGTCCCCGAAGTGCTGGAGGAAGCGGTCATCTATTCGCTCGACATGGGCGCGCTGCTGGCCGGTACGCGGTATCGCGGCGATTTCGAGGAGCGGCTGAAACAGGTGGTTTCGGAGCTGGAGGGGATGCCGCACGCAGTCCTCTTCATCGATGAAATCCACACCGTGATCGGTGCGGGCGCCACCAGCGGCGGGGCGATGGATGCGTCCAACCTGCTGAAACCGGCGCTGTCCGGCGGGACGATCCGTTGCATCGGGTCGACCACGTACAAGGAATTCCGCAATCATTTCGAAAAGGATCGCGCGCTGCTGCGCCGGTTCCAGAAGATTGACGTCAACGAACCGACGATCGACGATACGGTCAAGATCCTCAAAGGCCTGAGGAGCGCTTTCGAAGAGCATCACAATGTCAAGTACACGCCCGATGCGCTGAAAACCGCGGTCGAATTGTCATCGCGCTACATCAATGATCGCAAATTGCCCGACAAGGCGATCGACGTGATCGACGAAGTCGGCGCGATGCAGATGCTGGTCCCGCCCAGCCGTCGCCGCAAGAAGATCACCGCGCGCGAGATCGAGCAGGTCATCGCGACCATGGCGCGCATCCCACCCAAATCCGTGTCGAAGGATGACAAGAAAGCGCTCGAAAACCTCGAACGCGATCTGAAACACGTCGTCTACGGTCAGGACGAGGCCATACGGCGCCTGTCGACCGCGATGAAACTGAGCCGCGCCGGTCTGCGCGATCCGGACAAGCCGATCGGTTCGTTCCTGTTTTCCGGGCCCACCGGCGTCGGCAAGACCGAAGTGGCGCGTCAGCTTTCCTCGATCATGGGGATCGAGCTGAAACGTTTCGACATGTCCGAATACATGGAACGCCATTCGGTCAGCCGCCTGATCGGTGCGCCTCCGGGCTATGTCGGGTACGACCAGGGTGGTCTGTTGACCGATGCGGTCGACCAGAACCCGCATTGCGTCCTGCTGCTCGACGAGATCGAGAAGGCCCATCCCGACTTGTTCAACATCCTGTTGCAGGTGATGGACAATGGCCGTTTGACCGATCACCACGGCAAGACCGTCGATTTCCGCAACGTCGTGTTGATCATGACGACGAATGCGGGCGCTGCCGACATGGCGCGCAGCGGGATCGGATTTGGCGACGTGTCCAAGGAGGACGCCGGGACCGAGGCGGTGAACAAGATGTTTACGCCGGAATTCCGCAACCGTCTCGATGCGATCGTGCCGTTCGCCTATCTCGGCAAGAGTACTGTTGGGCGCGTGGTCGACAAGTTCATTCTCGAGCTTGAATTGCAGCTGGCAGAGCAGAACGTCCACATCCAGTTCGACAGCGATGCCCGCGGCTGGCTGGCCGACAAGGGCTATGACAAGCTGTTCGGCGCCCGCCCGATGAGCCGCCTGATACAAGACAAGATCAAGCAACCGCTGGCCGAGGAATTGCTGTTCGGGAAGCTGGCCGATGGTGGCGAAGTCAACGTCACGCTGAAAGACGGCAAGCCGAGCTTCGAACTCACGCCCGCTCCGCCAAAGGCGAAGCCCAAGCGCAAGGCGGCGAAGAAAAAGCCGGCCGCGCGCAAGGATGCTGAGCCGAAGTCCGGAACGGCCTCCGATCCGAAGCCCGAAGCATCGGACAGCGACAAGGACGGTTGAAAAGCCGATCCGGCCCGACGAAGGCGCTGGCCTTCGCCGTCAAAATGTGAATGATCGGCCCCTCGACAAATCATCTCGAGGGGCCTTTCATGTATCTACGCCTGTCCGCGCTTGCTGCCGCGCTCGCATTCGCTTCGCCCATCGCCGCGCAGGATGAAGCCGACACTACGACGCAGGCCGAAGACCCCGGCAAGTTCATCGGCGCGGACCTGTTCGGCCTGACCGTCGGTGCCGATCCGCAGATCAGCCCGGACGGATCGCAGATCGCGTATGTCCGGCGCACGAACGATATCATGACCGACAGCGCGGTCAGCTCCATCTGGCTGATCGACGTGTCCAGCGGCCGCGAAACCCCGCTTGTTTCAGGCGCGGGATCGCATGGATCGCCGCGCTGGTCGCCCGATGGCACCCGCCTCGCCTACATATCGACGCAAAGCGGCGGCGGACCGGAACTGCACGTGCGCTGGATGGATACAGGCGCCAGCGCCAACATCACCGCGCTCGCCGAAAGCCCCGGTGGCATCGCCTGGTCGCCCGATGGCAGCCGCATCGCCTATACCGCGCGCGTTCCGGGCGAAGGGCTGACGCTGGGCAAGCCGCCCGCCAAACCCGAGGGCGCAGAGTGGGGCGATCCGCTGCAGGTGATCGACCGTGTCACCTATCGGCGCGACGGAGGCTCTTACGTCAAGCCCGGCACCCGGCAATTGTTCATGGTCGATGCACGCGGCGGTGCGCCCCGCCAATTGACCTACGGCGAATATTCGAATGGCGGGAGCGTCGAGTGGTCGCCCGACGGGCGCACGATCTACTATTCCGGCAATCGTCGGGAGGATTGGGAACTGGAGCCTCTGCGCGACGATATCTACGCGCTCGACGTGGCGAGCGGCTCGATCACCCCGTTGACCACGCGCGAAGGGCCTGACGTCGGCCCACAGGTTTCGCCCGATGGACGGCGGATCGCCTTTCTCGGCTTCGACGATGTCGGCAACGCCTTCGACCAGACAAAGCTCTATGTGATGAATGCCGACGGCTCGGACAGCCGCCGGATTGCGACCGATTTCGATCGCGGCTTCGACGGGCTCGAATGGACCGAAGCGGGCCTGTTCGCAAGCTACGAGGACGACGGCACGCATCGTGTTGCGCGAGTGCGCATGAACGGCGATGTTTCCGCCCTGCCCGCCATGCTCGGCTCCACCTACTATGCGCTGCCCTATACCGGCGGCGAATGGTCGGTCAGCGATGGCGGCCGCCTCGCCTTTACAACTGCGAGCAGCACCCGCCCGCCCGATATCGGCGTCACGAGCGGCAACGACACGCGCACGCTCACCGCGCTTAATGAAGTGAAGCTTTCGGGCAAACGGCTCGGCACCATCCGCGAGATCGAAGTCACCGCCCCCGATGGCACGCCGATCCCGTCATGGATCCAGCTGCCCGCCAATTACACGCCGGGTACGCCGATCCCCACGATCCTCGAAATGCATGGGGGGCCGTATGCTGCATACGGGCCGGAATTCTCGGTCGATTATCACCTCTACAATGCGGCCGGATACGCTGTGCTGTTCACCAATCCGGGCGGCTCCACCGGCTATGGCGAGGCATTTGCCGATCGGATCGAGGATAATTACCCGATCAGCAATTTCGACGAGCTGATGGCCGCGGTCGATGCGGCGGTGGCGCAAGGGTATTCCGATCCGGACAACCTGTTCGTCACCGGCGGTTCGGGCGGCGGCATCCTTACCGCATGGGTGGTCGGAAAAACCGACCGGTTCAAGGCGGCCGCTTCGCACAAACCTGTCATCAACTGGGTGAGCCAGGCTCTAATGGCCGACGCGGTCCCCTATTTCGGGCGTTACTGGCTGGGAGGAATGCCATGGGATCGCCCGATGCATTACTGGGAGCGCGGACCGCTCAGCATCGTCGACAACGTGACGACGCCCACGCTCGTGCTCGTCGGAGCCGAAGATTACCGCACACCGCGGAGCGAGGCCGAACAGTTCTACGGCGCGCTCAAGCTGGTCGGCGTGGACACCGCGCTCGTCGTTACGCCCAATTCGAGCCACAACAATCTCAGCCAGACGCCAAGCCAACAGGCGGCGCGCACGGCGAGCGTCATCGCCTGGTTCGACAAGTACAAGGATACCGGCGACAGCGACACGTCGCCCGCCTCTGAGCCGATGGCAGCCGGGGCCGGGAACGACACGGTCGCGCCGTAAGAAGGCCGTAACGGGAACGCGCCCGCCCCGTCGGCGGTTTGATCCGGTGTGAGCGCGCCCTTTTCCTGGATTCGTCCCGAACCGTGGGGCGTGCATGTCGTCCCCGCCGATTGCTGGATCGATCCGGGCAAGGCGGTCGACCGCGCGCTCGTCACCCATGGCCATGCCGACCATGCGCGCGGCGGCCATGGTGAAACGGTCGCGACTCCGGAAACCCTGGCGATCATGGCGCTGCGATATCGCACGGGGATAGAGGACGAGACGGGCGAAATGCCGTCCAAGGCGACGCCTGTTGCCTATGGCGAGACGATCCGGCTCGGCGGCGGGGTCGATGCGACCTACATTCCCGCCGGCCATGTGCTCGGCAGCGCGCAGATCGTGCTGGAGCACGCGGGCGAAACCGTCGTCATCACAGGCGATTACAAACGCCGCCCCGATCCGACCTGTGCCCCGTTCAAAGTTGCGCCGTGCGACATTTTCATAACCGAGGCGACATTCGGCCTGCCGGTTTTCACACATCCCCCGATCGCGGACGAGATGGGAAAACTGCTTGCCGCGCATCGTGAGCATCCGGATCGCTGCGTTCTCGTCGGTGCCTATGCGCTGGGGAAGGCGCAGCGCGTCATCGCCGAGTTGCGCGCGGCGGGGCATCACGATCCGATCTATCTGCATGGTGCGATGGAAAAGATGTGCCGCCTGTATGAAGAACACGGCGTGGCGCTGGGCGAATTGAGACTGGTCGCCGATCACGGCAAGGACGACATTCGTGGATCTATCGTGATCAGCCCGCCGAGCGCATTGGGCGATCGTTGGAGCAGGCGATTGCCCGATCCTATCACGGCGATGGCGAGCGGGTGGATGCGGGTGCGCGGCCGGGCGCGCCAACGCAATGTCGAATTGCCGCTGGTGATTTCCGACCACGCCGACTGGAACGAACTGACCCGCACGATCGAGGAAGTGGACCCGCGCGAAACATGGATCACGCATGGCCGGGAAGAGGCGCTGTTGCGCTGGTGCCAGCTTGGACAACGGCGCGCCCGGGCGCTCGCACTGGTCGGACGCGAGGACGAGGACGAGTGAGGGGCGCGCAGCGGTGAAAGCCTTTTCAACCCTGCTCGATACGCTGGTCTACACCACCAGCCGCAATCGAAAACTGGCGCTGATCGCGACCTATCTGCGCGATACGCCCGATCCCGATCGTGGCTGGGCGCTCGCCGCATTGACGGGCGAGCTCGATTTTCCTGCGGTCAAAAGCTCGACCATCCGCAACCTGATGAAAGACCGGATCGACCCGGTCCTGTGGACGCTCAGCCGCGATTTCGTTGGCGACACCGCGGAAACTGCCAGCCTTCTGTGGCCCGGCGGCGATGATGCGCAGGACGATCCCGCCTCGCTTTCGGAAACGGTCGACTTTCTTGCCGGACTGAACCGCACCACCGCACCGCGCGAATTGCCCGGACTGCTCGACAGGCTCGACCCGAATGGCCGGTTTGCGTTGATCAAGCTGGCGACGGGGGGAATGCGGATCGGCGTTTCTGCCCGGCTGGCCAAGACCGCTTTTGCCCAGGCCTTCGACGTCGCGGTGGAGGAGGTGGAGGAATACTGGCATGCGCTCGACGCGCCATATCCCGACCTGTTCGCATGGGCGGCCGATGGAGCAGACCCGCCCGATGTGGCGGGCCGGCCCCGTTTTCGTCCCTTCATGCTGGCGCACCCGTTGGAAGACACGCAGATCGACCTGCCCGAATTTGCGGCGGAATGGAAATGGGACGGCATCCGCATCCAGCTCGTCCGCGTTACGAAGGACGGGGCGAGCGAAACGCGGCTCTATTCGCGCAGCGGCGATGACATTTCCCCCAGCTTCCCCGAATTGCTGGACACGTTGCCTGTCGATGCCGTGCTCGATGGCGAATTGTTGGTGCGCGGATCGCAGCAGGGCGGCGAAGCCGGCGGCGCGGCGAGCTTCAACGCCCTGCAACAGCGCCTGGGGCGCAAGACCGTATCGAAAAAGATGCTGAAAGAAGCGCCCGCCTTCGTCCGGTTGTACGATGCACTCATCGTAGAAGGCAAAGACCTGCGCGAACAACCTTGGACGAACCGCCGCGACGCGCTCGAAACGCTCATGGCCCATTTGCCCGACAGCCATTTCGACATTTCCAGCCTGGTCGAGGCGGACGATTTCGACCACCTCGCAAAAATCCGGGAGGGTGCGCGCGATGACGCCATTGAGGGACTGATGCTGAAACGCCGCGACAGCCCCTACATCGCCGGACGCAAGGTCGGCCTGTGGTACAAGTGGAAACGCGACCCGCTGTTGATCGACGCGGTGCTGATGTACGCCCAACGCGGCAGCGGCAAACGATCGAGTTTCTATTCCGACTACACTTTCGGCTGCTGGGCTGGCGATCCCGATGCCGACGGCGAATTGCTGCCCGTGGGCAAGGCGTATTCCGGCTTTACCGATGCCGAATTGAAAAAGATCGACCGGCTGGTCCGCCGCACCACGTTGAACCGCTTTGGCCCAGTGCGCGAAGTCGAACGAACGCTGGTCTTCGAAGTCGCCTTCGACAGCGTGCATACGTCGAAACGGCACAAATCCGGCCTCGCCATGCGTTTCCCGCGCATCCACCGTATCCGCTGGGACAAGCCGGTACACGAAGCGGACCGGATCGAGACATTGCAGGCGCTGGTGCGCGATTGACGTGTGGCACGGCGTAAGCGGACGCCCTCACTGCTGCCCGGAACGCACCGCCTTTGCATGGTGGCGGGCGTTTTCGGCATAATGCGCCGTCCCCGCTCCCATGCCCGCAATCGCCGCGTCGGTCAGGTCCTTCAACTTTTTCGCCGGACGACCCGCCCACAATTCACGCTCACCCATGACCTTGCGCTCGGTCAGCATGGCACCGGCGGCCAGCATCGAATCGCTCGCTATCACGGACTTGTTCATCGCAATCGCGCCTAGCCCGACAAAGCCGCGGTCATGGATCGTACAGCCGTGCACCATCGCCATGTGGCCGATCAAAACATCGTCGCCAATGACCAGCGGACAGCCATCGGGATCGCCTGGCCGGGGCGGGTCGCAGTGCAGAATGCTGCCATCCTGAACGTTGGTCCGCTGTCCGATACGTATGGTGAAAACATCGGCGCGCAGGACGCAATTGTACCAGATCGAACTTTCGGCCCCGATTTCGACATCGCCGATAAGGGTCGATCCCGGCGCAACAAACGCGGTTTCGTGAATGACCGGGGTTTTGCCGTGGATCGGTATGATGTTGACGCCCGGATGGCGGGGATCGGTGATCATCGTGCTGTTTCCCATTGCTTTCGTGAAATCGAATAGACGATCGCGGGTCGCAGTTCGCCCGACCAGTGCTCTTCCGTAAAGTCCAGATCGTCTCTGCGTACCATGCCAAGGCGGGTCATCAACCGGCGGCTGCGCGCGTTTCCTTCGACGGTCAGCGCCACGACGTCATCGGCGTCAAACCTTCCAAACGCCAGCGCCAGCGACGCGCTCGCCGCCTCGCGGGCATATCCCTGTCCCCACGCATCCTGTCGCAAACGCCACCCCGCCTCCATCGCGCCAACCGGCCCGCCCTGCGCGGTGCATCGTTTCAAGCCGCAAAATCCGAGGATCGCGCCATCCGCCATGCGTTCGACCGCCCAGAACGTGTGGCCGTGCTCACGCGCATAGCCCTCCAACCGTTCACGCGTTCGGCGACGCGCATCGTCGTCGAGAACCCCGCCCAGCCACTGCATCACGTCCGGCGTATTCGTGCCGCGCCAGAATTCGGGCCAATCGTCATCGCGCCAATCGCGCAGGATCAGGCGATCGGTCTCATGGCGAAACTCAGCCATTCAGAATGCGGGCGGCAACCGGCGCGTGGTAGGTTAGCACGCCCGAACACCCGGCGCGTTTGAACGCGATCAGCTTTTCCATCAAAAGCGCATCGCGATCCCCGATGCCCGCCGCCTGGGCCGCCTCGATCATCGCGTATTCGCCGCTGACCTGATAGGCGAATACGGGCACGTTGAACCGCTGTTTCACCCGGTAGATTATGTCGAGATAGGCGAGGCCGGGCTTGACCATCACGCTGTCCGCGCCCTCGTTTATGTCGAGTTCGACCTCGCGCAGCGCCTCGTCGCCATTGGCCGGGTCCATCTGGTAGCTTTTCTTGTCGCCTTTCAGCAGGCCGCCCGATCCCACCGCGTCGCGGAACGGGCCGTAGAACGCGCTGGCATACTTTGCCGCGTAGCTCATGATCTGGACGTTCGTGTGCCCGCCCATTTCCAGCGCGCGGCGGATAGCGTGTATCCGGCCATCCATCATGTCCGACGGGGCGATGACGTCCGCGCCCGCTTCGGCCTGGTTGATCGCCTGATCGACCAGCACCGCGACCGTGTCGTCATTCACCACGTAGCCATGCGGATCGAGCAGGCCGTCCTGTCCATGCGTGGTATAGGGGTCCAGCGCGACATCGGTAAGAACCCCGACATCGTCGCCGCACGCCTGCTTGATCGCGCGGATCGCGCGGCACATCAGGTTATCGGGATTGTGCGCTTCGGCCCCGTCTTCGCTTCGGTTATCGGCGGGCGTGTTGGGAAACAGCGCGACCATCGGAATGCCAAGCGCGACCGCTTCCTTCGCCCGCGCGACGATCCCGTCGACCGACCAGCGCGAAACACCGGGCAGGGTTTCGACCGGCTCTTCGACGTCCTGTCCCGCCGTCACGAACAGCGGCCAGATCAGGTCCGAAGGCAAAAGCGTGTTTTCGCGGTGAAGCGTCCGGCTCCACCCCGTGGCGCGGGTGCGGCGCAGGCGCGTATTGGGATAACTGGCTGTCATGGGTGTGCGTGTTGCCGCAAACCGCCGCGGCAATCAATCGACGCTGCGAGCAAGGTCGATCTTTTCGATCTCTCTCAACGGTTCGCGCACTTCGCCCGGCAACGGTTCAAGGTCGGCCAACGCGGCGCCCGGTTCCACCTGCTTGATCTGAATCAGCTGACGGCGGAAATCGATCAGCTCGGTCCCTTCCAAAACGGCTCTTGTCACGTAATTGACGCTGGCCGGATTGATCTTTCGCCCGGCGCGGAACATTTCGTAGTGCAGGTGCGGACCGGTCGATAACCCGGTCGATCCGACATACCCGATGACCTGACCCCGCCGCACCGACTGCCCGCGACGCACCGCCATCCGGCTCATGTGGCAATACCGCGTCGAAATCCTGTCCGCATGATCCAGGCGCACGGTCAGCCCGCAGCCCCCCGCGCGGCCAGCCGATCGCACCCGGCCATCGGTCACCGCCACGATCGGAGTGCCGTGGCGGGCACGGAAATCAAGGCCCCCATGCATCCGTCGGTAACCGAGTATCGGATGGCGGCGCATGCCATAACGCGACGTAATCCGGCCCGGGACCGGAGCGACGAGACCGCGCCGCTGCTCCCCCACGCCCGACGCTTCGTAGAACTGGCCTTCCTCGCCCCAACGCATCAATTGTGTCCTTGGCTGCCCGGCCCGGTCGATCCCGGCATAAAGCAGCTTGCCCGCCTGCCGCTCCCCCGTTGCCGCGCGGCGATAGGCGATGATAATGTCGAATTCGTCGCCCGCGCGCAGTTCGCGATCGATATCGATCTGGTCGTCGAGCGCACGGACGTAATCCTGCGCCGCACTCGCCGGGACGCCTGCCCCCCGCATCGATCGATAGAGGCTGGGTCCGACCGTTCCCCTCAACCGTAGCGGCGTATCATCGACGCGGATGACATTGCGCGACAGCGACAGGATATCGGCATCGGGATCGCGCGCAACGACAAGCTCCAGATCGAACCGCGCACGAAAGGATAGTGCATCCAGCGGACGCGGCGCGCCTTGTTCCGGTCGGCGGCCCAGGACGAGATCGATGCGGGTCCCCGGCTCGATTTCGTTCACCGGCATGGCAGCGTTCACCATCGCCGCCACCGCGTCGATATCGCCGGCCGATACCCCCGCGCGGCGCAGCGTGGAATTGAAATCATCGCCTGCGCCAAACGTCGCGATCAATTCTATCTGTGGGCGTTCCGGTGCGCTCGCCAGCGGGATCACCTGCGCGGTCGGACCAATACGCTGGCCGTTGTCCGCGCCAAGGGCCAGCGGCGAAATCGTGCGCGCACGGAATTGCGCGCGGATCTCATCGCCTTGTGGGATGGCGGCGCGCGCTTCGAACGGGGCGAAATCAGGCCAGAACACGAAGGCAACGGCCCCCAGCGCCAACATCGTGCCCAACCCGCGAAACCACCGACGACTGCCGATATTGTCGGCGAGGTCGACCGCGATCTGGCGGCGTTCGAACCACTCGCCAACCCCCATCTTCCATTCATCGTAACGATCGCCGAAAGTGCGAACCCGCGCGAGAATCTGACGTTTGGTTTTTTCCGGGGCCGATGGCGGGGCGTTCCTCCTGCCCGCGCTGACATATGGCGCAAGCGAGCGAACGGTCTGGTCATCGACCGATCGACGTCCGGAATGTCTGCCTGGCTCTTCGACCATTTTTCGCTTTCATGCGACCACGACCCGAGGCCGCCTACCCGATGGCGTGACAAAGCCCATTCGGTTTCGCAGATCAAGGTAAACCCGCGCTTAACAAGGCGATGGGACGCCCGATCGGTACGCCAACATACGATAAGCCGCCGCCCGATCGGTCTTGCCCAGCCCTGCCAAGCCTGACACAAGCGGTGCCCGTGACCCGCGAAATGCATCGTTCCAACCCCGACAATTCCCATGTGCGCGCCGTGCTCGGCCCGACCAATACCGGCAAGACCCATCTGGCGATCGAGCGGATGTGCGGCCATTCGAGCGGGATGATGGGATTTCCGCTGCGGCTGCTGGCGCGCGAAGTCTATGATCGCGTCCGCGCCATCAAGGGTGACGATGCCGTCGCGTTGATCACCGGCGAACAGCGGATCGAACCGCCCAATGCCCGCTATTTCTGTTGCACGGCCGAGGCGATGGACCGAACGGGTGGTGGCCACGCCTTTGTCGCCATCGACGAAGCACAGATCGGAGCGGACCCGGAACGCGGCCACGTCTTTACCGACAGGTTGCTCAACGCGCGTGGGCGCGAGGAGACGATGATCCTTGGCTCTGCGACGCTGGAACCGATGGTGCGGCGCCTGATCCCGCACGCCGAAATGGTCGAACGTCCGCGCTTCTCGACGCTCACCCATGCGGGGATGGCGAAACTGTCGCGGTTGCCGCCTCGCAGCGCGGTGGTCGCGTTTTCGGTCGAACAGGTTTACGCCATGGCCGAGGCGCTGCGGCGGTTCAGGGGCGGGGCAGCGGTCGTGATGGGCGCGCTATCGCCCGAAACGCGCAACAAGCAGGTCGAATTGTTCCAGAACGGCGAAGTCGATTACATCGTCGCCACCGACGCAATCGGCATGGGGCTGAACCTCGATTTGCAGCACGTCGCCTTTGCCGCCCTGTCGAAATATGACGGGCGGAGAAAACGGCGGCTTACCCCGGCGGAAATGGCGCAGATCGCAGGGCGCGCGGGGCGTCACCAGCGCGACGGCACGTTCGGCACGCTAAGCGGGGGCGGCAGCCGTTCCGGCGTTCCACTCGAATTCAGCGAAGAGGAAATCTACGCTATCGAGGAGCATCGCTTCGCCCCTGTCACCGATCTTTACTGGCGCGAGGCGGAACCGCGCTTCGATACGCTCGACACCCTGATTGCCGAGCTTGAGAAGCGGCCATCGCAAGATGGCTTGAAACGCGCGCCGGAGGCGATCGACCTCGCGGTGCTGAAACGGCTGTCGGGCGAACCCATTGCCGACACGGTTCGCGGCGCAGGCAGCGTGCGGCGGTTTTGGGAGGTCTGTTCACTGCCCGATTTCCGGCAGGTCGGGCTGGACCCGCATGCGCGGTTCGTCTCGCGCCTGTGGCAGGATTTGCGAAGCGACTATATCGGCGCCGATTTCGTCGCCGCGCGCATTGCCGAACTGGACCGGACACAGGGCGACATCGATACGCTGCAGGGGCGGATCGCCGCGATCCGGTCATGGGCGTATATTTGCCAGCGTCCCGACTGGGTGCTGGCACGCGACGAGATGGCCAGCCGCGCACGCGCGGTCGAAGCGCGGCTTTCCGACGCGCTCCATGCCCGCCTGACGGAACGTTTCGTCAATCGCAGGACGACGATCCTGATGAAGTCGCTGGGTCAGGATGGCAGCGCGCTACCGGTAACGCTTGCGCCGGACGGGGAACTCGATGTCGAAGGCGAATCAATCGGACGGCTCGACGGGTTCCGGTTCTCCGTCGACCCGAAGGCCGGTGTTGCCGACCGCAAGATGCTGCTTTCCGCTGGTGAAAAAGCGCTTCCCGGCCTGCTGGCGCAGCGCGCGCAATGGTTGCTCGATCAAGGCCTGAACGAATTGTCGATCCAAGGCGGAAAGATCCGCTGGCACGGGCAGACGCTGGCAGACATTACGCTGACGGACGGGTTCGACACAGTCAGGATCGAACTCGGCCGCGATCTGGCGCTTCTCCCCGCGGTGGCCCGCGCAAAGCTGGAAGAAGGATTGTCGCAATGGCTAGCCACCCGGCTCGAACCGCTTGAACCACTGCGAAAGCTGGCGATTGCCACGCGCGATCCGAAAGCCGGCAGCGAGGCGCGGGCGCTATTGATTGCGCTGGTCGAGGCGCGCGGCGTTCTTGCTCGAGAGGACGCCGGATTGCAGCACCTGCCCAAGGAACTGCGCCCATATCTTCGCAGGCTGGGGATCACCTTCGGCGCGCTGGACGTTTTTGCATCCGCGCTGCTCAAACCGGCCCCGCGCCGCGTTCTGCACGAACTCGATCTCGATCGGCGGGAACTGCAACCGGCGAT
>JGI12210J13797_10383509_pt1 | contig 12860 bp, 8 predicted proteins | sample ElkSlonscriptome_3_FD_13797 | JGI IMG/M metagenome (IMG submission 13797) | reverse complement strand
GCAATGCCAACAACGTGCCAAGCTATTCCGTTTTCACAGTCTCAAATATTAATCATAACCGTTTGTCCTATGTCGTAGCCATGAAATCTCTCGCCACAATCACACTGTTCTCTGGTTCCATCATGCTAGTAATGGGATGCAGCGCCATCGATTCGTCTCATCCCAAAAGTCTGAGGGAAGTGTTGACGAAATCGTCCACCAGCGAGTCCGAGCGTGAGCCGAGTAAAGGGGATAAGGACGCACCGATCGTAGCAAATCCACCCGCAACGACGATTCGGTTTGACGGCCGCGAAGTGGTGCTTGGATCGGTTGATGAAACGCAAATCAGTGACGACGAATTTTCCCATGAAGTATCCACCCTCTTCAATAGCGAGAGGTTCTATACAGCATCCAATCGAATCGCTCGTAATCCCGGCGTCGCGGAACAGGTTCTATGGAACCAGTGCTCGAACCCAAAGAATCGCCCACTCGTGCAAATGATTGCGAATCAGCTTTCCAAAAGTGTTCCGACGACGATTGCATGGAACGGTTTGCTCGACCGCTTCGCTGCCGTTCCCGGCGAAACCAAACTCTATTTGGAGACTCGAAAGAGAGTCGTTGGAAGCTTAAAGGCCGGAGAACTATCTGATTCGAACGCCAAGGAACTTCGCAACGTGGCTCAACAAGTTGATCACCCCCTGGTGATGATCGATACGCTTCGGCTGCTCGCTTTGGCGGAATTGGTCGCTGGCCGAAACGCATGGGCTCAGTCCCTCTTTTTGCAAGCTAGCGAAATCGCAGATCAACATGGTGACTTGGCCCGATCTTCCGAACTGTGGTTGATGGTTGCCACCACAGCGAATCGTTCCGGTGAACTCGCCGCCGCCAAGGAGGCTTGGCACAAAGCGATCGAAAAACGGTGTGCCGCATCAAACGATTCCCGCCGACCGCTCGATCACCACTTCTGGGTGCGGGCCGAGGCACAGCGAGGAACGGATGTGAAATGGCCGAGCGAGATTTCGCGGGCGCTGCTGAATTCGTGTAAATCAATTGGTTGTCAATTGACTCGGGAATCACCCGTCGAATTGGTTCTATGGTGTGCGGTAGCATCGTCGCAGTACGATGATCGCAAACCTCAGCTAGCACTGGTGAACTACAAGAAAGCAGAATCGTTTGCCAGCGGCGACAACATGATGTGGCTGCGAATCGCTGAAGGCAAGTGTTTAGCGTCGCTTGGCCAAACTCATGCCGCCGCAGCGAGACTTGCTGAACCGGCGACCTCTAGCAATCCAGCGATCGCTGCCGCTGCGACCGCTGCAATCGGTGGTGCCAAATTGCACTCAGGCGTCTATCAACAAGCGGCCACCCTATTGGCAAAAGCAATCGCCTCAGGCCCAGAGGAAACGTGGTGCGGCCGCAGTCAAGCGGAAGCCGACTTCGCACTCGCCCAACTCATTATCGGCGACACCGACCAAGGACTCGAATCGCTGCATGCCGCCCAAAAAGCATTTGAACAGCTAGGAGACACAACTTCACTGCTGCAGTCCCTGGAAAACGAGTTGCAGATCCTAGAACATGAAAATCGTATGGACGATGCCAAAAACGTTCAAACCCGTATCTTGAGCATCGAACGCGCTTAGTGGCTGCCGCTTGTTGATACCGCACAGCGAATGACAACAGCGGATCGCAAAAGCGTCATTGTTTGCTTGACGCCACTGTTCGTTGCGAAACTAATAGTCAAACCAAGCACCGAATCCAAGGTAGGACTCGCGCCGTTGGAAGAACGCAAATTGGCTCGTCGGACCGTCGCCGTACTGAGCGCCGAATCGGATACGCCGTCCCGACTTTTGACTTTGAAAAGACCAGCCTGCTTGAACCGTCGTCGAGACTTCGTAGTCGACGGCCTCGCGAAAGTTCAAATGGATGGCTGCAAACGGAGCGCCTCGTTTGGCCGTCTTCGCAATCGGAGTGTACTCGGCCCCCGTTTGCATCTGGTATCGCTTTGCTCCACCAGCGGCATGAAACGAGTTAACGAATTCGCCGTATAACCGAACGTCGTCCAGTGGCCGGTAGCTTCCGCCAATGATCCAAGATTCCGTAACGTAATTGATCCGGTCGAACGTCGGAAAGCGGATCAAATACTCGTCACCGACATGCGAGCTAATATGAAAGTAGCCGAACTTCATCGCCCACGGTCCATCCGCCCATGTCATTTCGGTTCCAAACCGGAAGTCTGTTGACTCGACATCCTCAGCGTGTAGCATATCCAATCGCGTGATCGCGGCACCCTCTAAATCCCATTGCCACCCCGATGCTCGGTACGCTTCACCAGTTCCGTAGCGAAGCAAACCAACGCGTCCGCCCAATGTTGCATCCCAATAGGCCCCGTCGTTGTTGTCTCCGAAAACCACGGTTGAAATCCGAGGCTCCTTAGGTCCGGCCAAATACGAATGCCACAACAACCCATCGGGAAGGATGTGCCACTCGTCTTTGACCGCTGAAGGATGATGGCTTATCGGTTCCAACGTTAAATCGGCAACGTCGCACGTTAGCGAATCGCGAAACTTAGATTCCTCGATCAGATCCGCGTTCCCCCACGGCAATCCGTCTTCCCCCCAAACAGCGACGTAGGGGCTGCCCAGATGAAATAGTACGATCATCCAACCGAATACGAGCCAACGCCTTTGCATCTAGCGAGTCACCTTTTTTGCTGACGCGACCGATTCAACGACTCGATGAAGACGTGTCGCTTGGTAAACGTGTCGGTGACGTGGCGAAGCGGTCAGCCGATGCGTTGCTGCTAGCTTTTGGCGGGTCTGGTCAATCCGAGCATCATCGGTGACTAGAATGAAATCGTCTTGTTCGGCTGCGAGGCCGATGAACTCTTCTTCCCACTCGATCGGAAATACCATCGTTTGCTCGGTCGGTAAATGAAAACTAGCTCCATGTGAGTTTTCACCAAAGAAGATAATGAGCGTCTTGGAGTTGGTGCCCGCGACTCGCCTTGTTTCAAGATAGACCGAACGTTGAGTGGAAATGTTCGGAAGCAGAACCGTCGATGCGAATATTAAGACTCCCACTGCCACTGCCGTGGTGGCGCCCCACGCGAAACGGCCAAAGGCAATGTCACGATTCCAATAGATCGCAACCACAAGGCAGATCGTCATGCACGCAATGGCTGCGAACACATCGACGAGCGACACACCGTTGTTGAGAAACACGTTGACGCCAATAATTACCGTACAAGAAGCCAATAAAATCATCGTCGCTCGCTGCGGAAATGGCTTCAAATAGCTCGTGATCCGATCGACCGCTCCGATTCGAAACACGGTCTGGTCTAGCATCACACCCATCGTCAAACACAGAAGTGGGATTGCTGGCAAGATGTACGTGGGCAATTTGCAACTGGCTGCCGAAAAGAATGCCAACATCCAAACCGCTCCGCATACCAGAAAGCCGAGGTCCTTCGACCTTAGCGAACGCTTGCGATTAGCCGAACTGACGACGAACACACCCATCGAGGGCAACAACAATGAAGTGGGAAACATCGCCGCGAAAATGACCGGCACATAAAACCAAAAAGGTTGCGCATGGTTCGAACCCTGCATGAAACGTTGATAGTTGTGTTCCCAGAAAAAATAATCCACGAATTGGGAGTTGAAGTTTGCTACCGCGATGTACCACGGTACGCAAACTGCCACCATCGGTACGACAAACGCGCCCCAGTGTAGCGCCCGCGTACGACTATGATCGGCTCGCAACCACCCACTTACCACTAAGGGCGGTGCGCATAGTACCAGTGCCAACGGGCCTTTGGTTAGCACACCGAACGCACATGCGATGCCCGAAATCATCCACCATACGGGGCGACGTTTTTCGCCGCGGACCGCGATGTACCCGGATAACAAACAACTGGTTGTGAAAAACGTCAATAGCGCATCCAAAATGAGATATCGTCCCGCCAGGACGAATCCGCCACAAAGTGACAACGACATCGCAGCGAGCCAAGCGGAACGCCGCCCGACGATACGGCTGCCCCATCCGAACGTCAAACCGATTGTCGCCAATGCCGCCAACATCGAGGGCAGCCGCGCGGCGGTTTCATTCTTACCAAATACCTGGAACGAAAATGCAGTCAACCAATACATCAACGGTGGCTTGTCCAAGTACGCTTGCCCGTCGAGCGTCGGCGTCACCCAATCACGAGACTCGATCATCTCGATTGCAATCTGTGCATACCGCGTTTCATCAGGTTCAATCAATGGGTAGGACAAGTTTGGCATCAAGACGACGCAGGACGTTAAGAGCAACGCCACCCAAGCGTAAAGACGCTGCGGTCGGGACCAGCTCCATGTAGCCGATGCGGCATGCTGAGTTCGAGCGGGAAAGTGCTCGCTCCACCGCTGACGTAATTTTGATTTGAAGGGTACATACATAAGACATCACGCGGGTTGATAAACAAGTCGGCGCATCATCAAGATACTGACGACGATAAAAAGTACGTTGGCGATCCAGACACCCGATGAAAACAGTCGCCCATCCTTGGCCATATCTAAGGTCAACGCGAATATGGGGTAGTAGATCAGCACCGTGGGAAGAAAGACGAGACCAAACGTCGTCATCGTGTCGGACGCTTTCATACGGATCGCCAATGGAATGCCGATCATCGACATTGCCAAACAAGTGAATCCACTAGCCCATCGTCGATGCATTTCCGTTCCGAGTCGATGCAAACGTTTGCGACTTTGCTTCACAGCCTCCAAACGAGAGGCGGCATCGGAATCGCAGATCTCGTCGAGATGCGATGACAAAATGCTGAACCCTACACGAACGGCAATCTCCTTCTCTCGGCAATAAAGGTCCTCGGTTTGTTGCATGGACGCTGCCGGAAGATCTCGCATCGGCATGTGTGACGGATGAGCGGTCAGCAAGTCACCGCTTTCACCCATTCCCAGCGGAATCGAATGAACGAAGGTATCAGGAAAGTGGAACGAAGCCACACCCCCGATGTCTGCCTGACCGTTGGTAAAGCTCACTTGCAGACTCTCGTCGTTGGCACGATAATTTAATTGAGCGGTGCGAGCGGTGATGTTAACCGGTTCTGCGCCGCTTCGTTGGATCTTAATTTTCGGACTGACCAAATCGCGACCCTGGACGTCGCGAACCGACATGGAAAAATTGTCGTGTTGAAAGCTATGATCACGCCGAAGTTTGTTATAGGCGATTCTCTCGACCGACGATAAAACGACACCTTGAACACCATGGAATCCCCAAGTGAACGCGACGTTAATCAGCCCCACCGTTGCGATGCTTATGATTGCGGTCAGTACGATGGCTGGTACCATCGACGGCATCAACGAGATTCCGACCGACTGCATCGCGACCAATTCATTGTCCGCTGCCATACGGCCGTAGACACTACACACGCTAAACAAAGCCGTCGCGGGCACCGCTAGCGAGAGCGCATTGGGCAGCGAAAACGGAATCAACTGCATCACGCTCACCGGGCCAAGTCCTTGATCGACCGCCTCTCGTGCCACACCGATGAGCATAACGAGTAGTGTGATGACAAACAACGATACGACAAAGATGACGACGATGTCGCGAGCGATTCGACGCTGAATCATCGTTGCTATGCCGAAGCGGCTAGACCAAGTCGATCGACGTTTGCCATCACTGTTTCGACTCGCGAAGGCGCTCGTGCCAAGACTGCGACGCTCTCTCCGGTTGAAACGACCAACGACGGAACCGATGGCACTAGCATGATCGTTGAAAGGCGGACAACCTACGCCGTCCCCCGCCTCCAGCCGATCAGCCATTTGGCGAACCAAGACTAGGTCAGATGGGTCGCAACGGTCGCAGGCACGTATCCATGGCCGGGCTGTAAAGATCCACCGAATGAACCACATCATCGCTGAATTCCTTCGGTTTTGCGGACGGGTTTCAAGGCGATGCGCGATGGCTTGGACAGATTGAAAACTTGGTAGATTGATGCCGAACCACGCTGCCCGACTTTGGTCAACTTCGCCGTCACGGGCAACGTTTTCGCAAGCTCACTCGGCTCGATCAGTTCGTCGACGACTAGAATCGCCGCTCCGGATTCTGAAACAAACTCGGCGATCCCCGAACTTTGTACATTGAAGAAATGATGGATATCGCCCCGATTTAAATAAAACGGGACCTCCGCAAACTCGCTGTCGATCGTCGCGATCGGCGAACGTTTTACGACAGCCAACTTATCGGCCAAAGGTGACGTCTCCCCAAACAACGTTTGCGAGCGACTGTAAGCCGGAACCAATTGGTGCATCATCATCACGGCGAACAGGAAAGTGACGCCGGTCGATGATACCCATCCGATCTTCGCTTGACGCCGGTCGGCCATCAACAGCAACGAAATCACAAGCATCATTGCCCAAAACATTGCCCATCCAAACAATGCAAAGCCAAATTGCCCCGTCCATACCACAATGAAAAGAGTGAACGAGACGCCTGCAAAACATGTTGTCGCGGTCGCCGTTCGAGCCGACCAAAACCGAGCAAAAAAGTATTCCGAAGGGTTGTTTGCATCTTTTAGGACTTCATTCAAAAAGTGTCCGAGCATCAGCGAAAGTGCCGGTGCGACAGGTAGCAAATACGTGGGCAACTTGCAAACGGAAAGTGAAAAAAATGCAAAGCTCCAAACGCTCCACAAAAACAGAAAGCCCAGTGCCGGCGGACGCTTGACTCGGGCTGTTTCACCGCGGCCCACTAAAAACTTGGCATAGGGAATCGTCAAGAATGACCAAGGATGTCCCGCGATCAACAGGACCGGAATAAAGTACCAAATCGGCTTTGGATGAAACTCGCCAGCGAATCGGGCGAGGTTGTGCGTGAAAAAGAATTCGACCAAAAAATTCGGGTCTCTCTGATGAACCAAGACGAACCATGGCATGACAATCGTCGCAACCACGCCACCAAGCAATCCAAAGTGCCACCATCGTGGTTTCGCGTGCGTTTCGGATAGCCAGACAAATGCTAGCACCGGAGGCAGCCAAAGCATTATCGCGATCGGGCCTTTCGTGAGAAACGCCAAGCCGATGCATACAGCCGAGGCTATCCACCAACCGAGTTTCAATTTAACTTCCCCTTGGGAAGACTGCCAGGATCGAGCGGGAAGGGGCGTGTTGACTTGAATGCTCAGCCTCTCTCTACTTCGCTCGACCGGTTCCGAGAGAGGGCGAATGCGTATCGCTTCAAAAGCAGTAAACAACGACAAAGATACGAATAGCGTCAAAACGCCGTCGAGCAGTAAGTACCGACTTGTAAATGCGAAACCGACCGACAGGAACAGCACAATTCCGGCCAGCAGCCCAATTCGCCGCCCAAAGATACGAGAACCGAAAAACATCGTGGTCGCCAAAGTTGCGAGTGCCGCGAGTGCCGGTACCAATCTCGCTGATGTCTCACTGATTCCGAACAACTTGAAGCTAATCGCACACAACCAATACAACAGCGGCGGCTTGTCGTAATAGGTTTGAAAATTTAATTGAGGCAAAATCCAATTACCGGTCGCGATCATCTCACGTGGAATCTCTGCATACCGAGTTTCATCCCGGTCAATCAGAGGGTATCCGAGATTGGTCAGCACAAAGATCGAAGCAATGAGCAGTAGACCGATTTGTAGTAAGGAAAGTCGCCAAGCATGACGATCCATCCTCTTGTCATCCGAATGGTCGATACTGGTTTCGAATTCCGCTACGGGGCGGGATGTCCTAGCTGCAGGGAACTGAACCTCATTCCACCAATACCGAGTGAGCGATGCGAGTACTTTCGGGATGTGCCCCACCGATACCGTGCTTTCGCCCAACGTTCGTGGGCGATGGGACACGCCGACTTCACAGACGCTACAACCGATTCGCCTAGCTTGAACCAACATCTCTGAGTTCACTAGAAAGCCGTCGCCCGCAATTGGCAGTTTCTTAGCTACGTCACGATGAAACATCTTTAATGCACAATCAACGTCGCGAACTCCCGTTCCGAGCAACGCACGAACCAGTAAGTTGTAAACCTTTGAGTATAGACAACGAAGTGGTGTGTCTTTGCGATCGATCCGATATCCGCAAACGATGTCGTAGCGATTCGACAACAGCACGAATCGATCCAGTTCCGTCAAATCGAACTGGCAATCCGCGTCCGTGAATACAACCAACTCTTTGTCGGCCGTCGCAAATCCGGACCGGATCGCGGCCCCATACCCTTGATTAGGTGAATGCTGCACCAGCCGTACGTGATCGTTTTCCATCACTAACTCACGAGCAATCTGTCCCGTCTCATCGGTGCTACCATCATCGACCACGATGATTTCATAATCGTGAGCAATTTGTGATAGTGCCGCGTTGGCTTCGGCGACAGCTGTTGCAATCACTTCGGCTTCGTTCCAGGCTGGCAAAATCAGCGAGATCGACCTTAGGTGTGTTTCTTTTTCATCGTGCATCCATGCACTCCTGTACTACGATGGTCTTAGTAATTCATTTGGATCGGAAACTACTTTGGTTGACGGCTTCGCCGCAACCCCAACTCTTAAGGGTTTAGTAATTTGAAGTGTAATGCTGCTCGCTTTCACCGGCCGCGCTCGTTGTTAAGCCGTGTAGGCGACCGCCCTCGCGATTGGCGGTCTCACTCGCCACGCATTTCATGTCCGATGGTCGCGCGGACAAACAGCGATCAACGCCACACCGTTTTCGGGTGGTGGCTACTGATCCTCAAACATTAACTCATGCATATGAACGCCATTCTCGAACGATTCGAAGTCGCGGACGTGTACGTTGACTTGATGCAAAGCGTTCGCCGTCCAAGACGGCCATGGCGACCAACGACTCCGGTGTGACGCCATCGCGTTGGTTGGCAACCAGAGTTGCTGAATCATCACCGCACAGAGCAGCAAACCGGCCATTGCCGTGACCGGTCGCCATCGCGATTGCGGTTTTTCGCCCTCCGCCAGGGCAACCAATCGGTTGCTGCGGCGAACCAATGCACTGGGCTGATTTCCAAAGGCCAAAGTTCCTTTCGGTACTTCAGTACACGAAACACTACCGCAACATTCGGCGATTTTTGCGAGCGACCGCAAATACGCACCGAATTTTCCGGCGGTTTTGGCGGCAACCTCGTCGCACAGGTACTCTCGGGTCAACTCGGCACGGCGGGCCGCCAACGAAGCCATCGGATGAAACCAAAACAGCGTCGAACAAACGCCTTGCAAGAAATGCTGCATCGGGTGCTGCGTTCGGAGGTGCTCTAACTCGTGCAATAGGACATGCCGGAGCATTGTCTCGTCATCGACAAGAAGAAACGTTGGCAGCACGATCATCGGACGATGCAATTGCCAACAAAACGGACCCTGGATTTTGTCGGACGTTAAAATGGAAAAACTCTCATCCGAGAGTGGTGCGACGTTAGCCCGTCTCAACAGTTCGGTTGCATCGACCGGTTCACATTGCGTTTTGAGGAATCGCATTAGTCCTACGCAGAGCATCCCGCGGCGCAGTACTGACCATGTGGCTCCGGTCGCCCATACGCCGAAAAGTATGATCGTGATTCGGGTTTGCCAAACGACGACGTTGTACGTGGTTTCGCGAGAAAAGTCACCGGGAAAATCGAAAAATCGACGATGCGGCAACAGCAGTGCAGCGGCAACTAATCCGATCACGCTGACGAAACAGATCGACCACAATCGACACTGCATACGCGCACTGCTGATCCATCGTTGGAACAAAAGGGTTAACGAAATGACGACCGTGATCTGCAAACACAACGCGCAGCCGACCTCAAACGCAAACCGCAAATTCATTATGCATCTCCTAGTTTGTCGGCAGCTTTCTTTACCGCGGCAATGTCATCGGCCGACACCGCATCGGATTGCAGCAGGCTGAGTACCAATGAACGCGTCGATCCGCCAAACAATTGGTCGGCTAGCGACTTGAGCATCCCTTCGCGAACCTGCTGGCGAGACACCTTGGCTACGTAAGTGAATGCTCGCCCGATCTTCGGTCCACGACAAACGATCTTCTTTTCTTCCAAAATTTTCATTGTCGTCAGCACGGTTGTGTAGGCCAAATCGCGGTCGATCGCTTTGACCACGTCACTGACGGTCACGCTTTGCTTGTCCCAAACAACGCCCATAACCTCGGCTTCACATTTGGTCAGTTCAACGAGTTTCTTGGCTCTTGGCATAATGAAATTTGATCGAGAAATATAAAGTTGGAAATGTTGTGTGCGAGCGAATCATTGATCACGCAATCGCGACCACTGGTGATACAATTGCAAGTCAATGTCTTCGGAGATGAATGACACATGACCGTCACCCCATAGAAAATTTGCGCCGCTTGGATGACGACTCGAAAAATCACATTCGTCGGCCAGCGGGTTGTTGATGCCTTCGAGAGCCGAGCCAACTAACCTTGCGGCTGCGTCTTCGCCAGCCAATTCGACACCAAACCAAGTTGAGGGGACTTGCGCCATCGTTCGTTCGCCGACGGTGATCGTGTTGGACAGCCCGCGAGCAAAATCGCGAAATCGAACCGTTTTATTTTCAAGAAACGCCCCGTCGCCGATCGGAGCGGGGATCGAATCGTCGGCTTCCATCGTTCCGAACATCGCAACATAGTTGGCGGTGGGCAATCGAACCAACGGCATCGTCGCCGACGACCCGAACGCGTCTGGCAGCGCAACCAAAGAGTCTTTGTCTTCTTCATCTTCATCGGCTTGATAGAGCACGAACGTCGGTTCGGTGATGTCCGACGGGCAAAGCATCATTGACAGCGGAGTCGCGCGCGCCAGATCATGAATGGGGGAGCCAACGCGGTGCTTGCTGTCGATGTGGGCAAACAACGCAGGTTGCGCCAAATACGGAAGCAATGGCACGGCCCAACCATACGCTGACTGCGTGCTGGGATCCGACTTCCATCCGACTGGCAAAGCACCGTTGGCGTTGTGGTGGTTGTGCAACGCCAGCCCAATTTCTCGCTGATGACTGGTGCACTGAACTCGCCGAGCTGATTCGCGGGCGCTGCCCAGCGAAGGGAGCAACAGCCCTGCGAGCACGCCGATGATCGCAACCACGATCAATAGTTCAAACACCGTAAAACCGGCTCGTCGAGGAAACGGCGAAGCGTAAGAATAACGGGTAGCTAGATAATTCATCTTCGATTGATCACATCCTTGTGGGGAGAAACAAAAACATTACGAAAGGTTTAGTTATTGCACAACCCCAGGTTCGAGCACTCGAATCATTGGAACTTCGAGAACTTGCTACATCACTTTCGCAGGTGCGGGCTTTATTTCATCGATCATTCGGCGGATCAGATCGTCGACGGTGATTCCCTCTGCTTCGGCAGCAAAGGTAGGGACAATGCGATGCCGAAGAACGGGGAGCGATAACGTTTGCACATCTTCAATCGCGACACAGGGCCGTCCATGAAGTAGCGCGCGGGCTTTGGCGGCAAGCACCAATTGCTGGCTCGCTCGAGGCCCCGGCCCCCACTGGATCAACTCGTTGGTCCACCGAGCGGCTTGTTCGTCACCGGGACGAAGGGTGCGGACGGCATCGAGAACCCACTGCTTCACGTGCGGGGGCAGCGGAACCTCACGAACGGTTTGCTGGAACCCGACAATTTGTTCACCCGTCATCATTGGCTCGACCGACGCCTGGAAATTGGATGTCGTTCGATCAACGATTTCCGCTTCCTCATCACGCGACGGATAGCTGACCAAAACGTGGAACAGAAATCGGTCACGTTGTGCTTCGGGCAACGGATAGGTTCCTTCTTGTTCGATCGGGTTTTGCGTTGCCAAGACGAAGAAGGGTTCGGTCAACCGGAAGGTTTTTCCTGCGGTGGTGACCTCGTGTTCCTGCATCGCTTCGAGCAGTGCCGCTTGCGTCTTTGGCGGTGTCCGATTGATCTCGTCCGCCAACAACATTTGAGTGAAGATCGGTCCCCGTTCAAAGCGAAATTCACGGCGTCCGGTTGCCGGATCTTCTTGGATGATTTCAGTACCGGTGATATCGCCAGGCATCAAATCGGGAGTAAATTGGATTCTGCGAAACGACAAGTGCATCGAATCCGCCAACGTACGGATCATGAGCGTCTTGGCAAGTCCAGGCACGCCCTCGAGCAAGCAGTGGCCACGAGCAAGAATAGCGATCAACAATTGTTCGATCACCTCCTCTTGGCCGACCACGACGCGAGCAACCTGCTGGCGGACTTGTTTGCAGGCTGAAACCAAGCGGAGAGAAGCAGTTTCATTGTCAGTCGATTCAATCGGTGGCGGCTGGACCAAAACGATTCCTTTTTGGGTAGATTAAGGGTAGACATCAAGCAAAGATTGTAATCTGCAGAAACTCGAACTGCCATCCTATTGGATGAGCTGACAATGACGGACCGATGCCAGATCCTTTTCGGGTCGCTAGAATACCGCTGACGAGGTAACCCGCCAAAAACACAGAGTCAATAACCGTCATGTCAATATCTGCTTTTTCCATCCCTCTTTCGAAAGACCAATCGCCAACCGATCGCCGCTATCAACAAGGTGGCTGGTTGTTATTGGCGTCGCTGTTGATGTTCTTTCTCAGCAGTGTTCTGCTGTACGGTTTCTACGCCTATTGGAGACGCGATGACCCTTTGTCGCTCGTCCCGCTACCATTAGACTACTTAGTGAGCACGGTCATGCTGCTGGCAACCAGCTCAACATTGCATCTGGCCACGTTGGCCATTCGCCGTGAAAGACGCACCCGGACCGTATTCTGGATCGCCATCAGTCTCGTGCTGGCGATCGGCTTCACGGGGCTTCAGTTATTGGCAACGAACGAAATGCTAAGCGGGCCAGCATTGGCGGAGGGAAACGGC
>JGI12210J13797_10344886_pt1 | contig 12860 bp, 14 predicted proteins | sample ElkSlonscriptome_3_FD_13797 | JGI IMG/M metagenome (IMG submission 13797) | reverse complement strand
TGGCCGATTCCGTCATGAAGCTGTTGACCTGTTTCGGATCTTCTTCGCTCAGCCTTCTGTAACAATTCGTTGCTGAGTCTTGAAAGTTCTTTCTCCCGGTTGTTGACCATATGCTCAAGAGTCATGTTGAGCTCGCGGATGCCGTTGATGTTGGATTTGAGCCGGTTGAGGGTTTCGATACAGATCATCATGATGAGCAAACCGGTCACACGATCGATGTAATACGTGTAACGGTCTGCATTGAACTGAAATATTATACAGCTGGAAATTATTGAGATGAGAGTCAACATTAGACCAACCGTCCGCCCACCGATCCAGGTGCCCAGTCCAACCAGAAGGATAAATGGAATGATGACGTTCGAATTGAACTCATCAAACATCAGGAAGGCGAAGGCGCTATGGGCCAAAAAGAGAACGAGCAGCAGTATGCCGTTGAGCGATTTCATAGTGTAGCCTCATCAGAGGCAGTATGAGGTTCTGGACAACTGATTTTAAGTACACTGTTTCCTGAAGAATCTCTATATCGCAGCAGCGTTCCGGAAATTTGCTGTAGTCGGTATTTTAGCAACTGTTCGGGTTCCGTATTCTTTGAATCCGTAGGTATAGGTCCGTTATGTGCGAGGCGAACGCAATAGGACGTTTTGTTGGCCGAGAGCTGGGCTGTAAGTTCATCAGCGTTTAAATGGTCGATCGCATACAAAGTGCATTCCTGACAGATTCGATAGAGTTGAAGGGAGATATCATCTGAGATATGCAGGCTTTTATCGGCTTTAACGAAGTGTACCTTGACCTTTTTCAGATCCTGAATGGTTGCCGAGAGCTCTGAAAGTGCAGCCATAATACCCACCTGTTCGATGCGGACGGGGAACAGTAATCGCGAAACTTTACGGATTTGATGGTGAGTTTTTGAGGCCTTTCTCAGAAGGTGATCCGCCAGGGCGGCCGAAGAGGTTCCTTCATTCAAGAGATGCTCGTATAGCGAAGAACTTAACAGCTGAATGCCCGTCAACTGTTGTCCAATGCCGTCATGCAGGCCTTCGGCGTGTGAAATTTTAAGCATTTCTGAAGCTTTGAGAAGTTTCGATGTAAGAGCATTTAACTCGATATTTCGTTCGCGCACTCTTTGCTCAAGCTTCAGGCTTAGTTGTTTGATTGCGTCGTGAGTATCCCGTAAATGGCCCATTAGCGTCGATATGGATGGCAGTATTATGCAGCCACTAAACGCATATTGGTAAAATATAATGTCGTCAGCGAATACTAGTCCGGTGAGTACGAAGCTGTGAATCAGAGTTAGTAGAGACAGCCAAATTCCTGCTGAGCGACCAAACCACCAGGCGCCAAGGCCTACTAAAAGGATTGCGGGAATATGACCGGAAATATTCACGACGGGATAAAATATGAAAGTACTCGGGATATAGATGATCCAGAGCAGGGCGTATATTATGATTAATTTCCGTCGAGACATGGTTTTAAATTAACAATTTCTTTAAAGCTATAGAATACCGTATGAAACGAAAAGGATTAGATGTCGTTTCCGCTAATAAGGTCAGATTCCAATTGCGGCGGTTTGGGCGTTTTCGATAGGGTGCGCAGATTATGAAAAACACTCCGCTGCACGCGCAGCATCAGCAACTCGGCGCCCGGATGGGTGAATTCGGCGGATGGGATATGCCTATCCAATATGCAGGTATTCTCGACGAACATGAGCATACGCGGAATCATGCAACCGTGTTCGATATCTGCCATATGGGCGAATTTGAGCTCTATGGCAAAACTGCCGTCCAGGATCTGGAAAATCTACTTTCCTGCAATATCCGATCCCTGAAAATTGGGCAGGTCCGCTATGGATTTATGCTGAATGAAAATGGGGGCGTGATTGACGATCTGACCTGCTATCGCCTCGATGAAGAGCGCTACATGCTGGTTGTGAATGCCGGAACGGCCGAAAAAGATGCCGAATGGATTCAAAACCATCTTTCTTCAGAGACCATCTTTGTCGATATTTCCGCCGATACCGCCAAGCTTGACATTCAGGGTCCGGAATCGCGCGACGTGCTCGAAGACGTATTCGGCTGTACACTTCCAGAGCTTGGATATTTCCGCTTCAAAGAGTTCCAGGCATTGGAAGCCGCTACTATCATCAGCCGCACCGGCTACACGGGTGAGTTGGGCTACGAAATTTATCTGCCGAATGATGACGCAGTCCGCCTCTGGGACAAACTGCTGGCCCATCCCTATTGCGAACCCGGTGGGCTAGGCGCGCGCGATACGCTTCGTCTGGAAATGGGCTATGCGCTTTACGGTCACGAACTGAACGATGTTCGCTCGCCCGCGGAAATGTCGCGGGGCATGTTCATTGACCGGAATAAGGAATTTATTGGCAAAGATCGGGTCATGCAGGACCTCGAAATTCCGCAGCATTTGCTCGTTGGTCTCAAATTCGAATCCAAGCGCGCGGCGCGTGAGGGCGATACCGTATTTTCCAGCGATCAAGAAATCGGCATCGTCACCAGTGGATCGCTTGCGCCCAGCCTCGGCACGGCCGTGGCTATGGCCTATGTGAAATCCGATTTTTCCAATGTCGGTAAAATGCTCGATGTTCAAATCCGAAACAAAAGATTTCCGGCCGAAATCGTAGAACTTCCATTTTATAAAAACGGCACAGCGCGAAGTTAGTTTTTCACCACGGAGACTCGGAGGCACGGAGATGCGCTTAATTGAAGAGGAGCTGACTGAAAAAATAATCGGTGCTGCGATTGAGGGCCATAAATACCGGGGGCCGGGATTGCTGGAAAGTATTTATGAAAAAAGTTTAGCCATTGAGCTGGAAAGGTTGAGGATTCCGTTCAAAAGGCAGGTTGCGCTACGCTTAGAATATAAGGGAGTTCCTCTGGATGAAGACTTTCGGCTGGATCTAATTGTCGGAGATAAAGTTGTGATTGAGCTTAAGGTTGTACGGGAGCTGGCACCAATCCATGAAGCGCAGCTTTTGAGCTATATGAAACTGACAAACTGTAAAGTCGGTTTGCTAATAAATTTTAATGTTCCGGTACTGAAGCAGGGAATTAAAAGGCTGGTCCTCTAGTTCTCCGTGTCTCGGTGCTTCCGTGGTATAAGGAAAGAAATACACTATGAAAAAAACGCCATTTTGTCCTACCAGTGAGCAGGATCAGCAAAAGATGTTCGAGACGCTGGGTATCAGCGATTATGACGAACTGTTTGAAGCGATTCCAGATGACCTTAAATTGGGTGAGCTGAATATTCCGGAAGGGCTCTCCGAAATGGAGATGATGCAGCATATCCGGAAAATCGCGGCGAAAAACTCAACGGATCTTGTGAATTTCTGCGGCGCGGGATTTTATGATCATTATATTCCGGCGGCCGTCAATGCGCTCTCCAGCCGCGGCGAATTTTACACGGCGTACACGCCATATCAGCCGGAAGCCTCGCAGGGCACACTGCAGGCGGCGTTTGAATATCAGACGGCGATTTGCCGACTGACCGGTATGGAAGTCGCCAACGCTTCGCTTTTCGACGGCGGTACGGCTCTGATTGAAGGCATCATGATGGCGCTTCGCCAAACGCGCCGGAACAAGGTTCTGGTGGATGAAGGCGTAAATCCTATCTATCGCGAAATGCTGCGCTGCTATACGCAGAATCTTTCGGTTGATTATGAAGAGGTCAAACTCTCCCCGACCGGCATTGCGCATCGGAAGGCCTATCGCGAAGTGCTCGACGATTCCGTCGGCGCGGTGGTCCTGCAGAATCCTAACTTTTTCGGTTGTCTCGATAATCTCACGGAACTTATCGACGAAATTCACGAGGTAAAAGCACTGGCGATATTGTCGGTGTATCCGATGGCGCTGTCGCATATCGAAACGCCCGGCGCGATGGGTGCGGATATTGTGACCGGGGAGGGGCAGAGCCTGGGACTTCCGCTCAACTTTGGCGGACCGTACCTTGGTTTTATGGCCACCCGCAAAAAACTGGTTCGTAAGATGCCGGGCCGGATCGTTGGCGAGACGGAGGATAATCAGGGACGGCGCGGCTATGTGCTGACCCTGCAGGCGCGTGAACAGCACATCCGCCGCGAGAAGGCGACTTCGAACATCTGCTCCAACGTGCAGCTTTGCGCACTGCGGGCGATTATTTACCTCTCGCTGATCGGTCGGGAAGGTTTCCGCGAAGTTGGCCGCGACTGCATGGACCGCGCGTCCTACGCCTGGCATAAATTGACCAAAATTGACGGCGTGGAGCCTGCCTTTAACCGTCGTTTCTTTAACGAATTCGCGGTGCGCTTGCCGAAGGATGCCGCGGAAGTGGTCAGCGCGCTGGTCGATCAGGGCATCGCCGCCGGGTTCCCGGTCGGCCGTTATTATCCGGAAATGGATAATGTCCTGCTGCTCTCTTTCACCGAAAAGCGGACGAAGGAAGAGATCGATATCATGGTCGCCAAACTGGAAAGCGCCCTTAAGGCTTAAGGAGATTTGCGAATGAAAACAATTTATGAAAAATCCTCTCCGGGTCGTCCGGGGGTACAGATGTCCTCGCTGAAAATTTCAGCAACGGAGGAAATTCCTTCAAAATATCTGCGGAGTGAGCCGGCGGGATTGCCGGAAGTATCGGAGGCAGAGGTGGTGCGTCACTTTACTGCACTTTCGCGCATGAACTTTTCAGTGGATACTCATTTTTATCCGCTGGGTTCCTGCACGATGAAATATAATCCGAAAGCGTGCGAGGCGGCAGCGAACCTGCCGCAGTTGACGGATGTGCATCCGCTTTGGCCGCAGTTGCGGGGCGGGGGCATGCTGACGCAGGGTTCGCTGGCGGTGCTGTATAATACGGAGCGTCTGCTTTCTGAAGCCACCGGGCTGGATGAATTTACGCTGCAGCCCATGGCCGGAGCGCATGGTGAGCTGACCGGTGTGATGATTATGGCGGCGTACCATAAGGATCAGGGCAATCCGGACAAGGACCATATTATTATTCCCGACTCGGCGCACGGAACCAACCCGGCCAGTGCGCAGGTGGCCGGCTATAAAGTCGTGACGATTCCGTCGGACGAAAAAGGCGTAATGGATTTTGATTTGTTCATGGAAGCGCTGAACGAAAAAACCGCTGGCGTCATGCTGACCAGTCCGAATACGCTGGGCGTTTTTAATCCTCGGATTAAAGCCATCTGTGATGCGGTGCATGAGGTGGACGGCCTGATGTACTACGACGGCGCAAACTTTAATGCAATTATGGGCCGTTATCGTCCGGGCGATATGGGTTTCGATATTTGCCATTTGAACTTGCACAAATCGTTTGCCACCCCGCATGGCGGTGGAGGGCCGGGCTCCGGTCCGGTAGGGGTGGTGGATAAGCTGCGCCCATATCTGCCGATTTCCCGTGTGGAGAAAACCAAGGACGGCACATTTTCGCTGAATTATGATGCGCCGAAAAGTATCGGTTATATTGCGCCGTTTTATGGAAACTTCGGCATGATTTCGCGGGCCTATGCCTATATTCTATCGCTTGGGCGCGACGGGATGCTGGGTACGAGTAACCGCGCGGTTCTGAATGCCAATTATTTACAGGAAAAGCTGCGCCCGCTCTTTAATGCGGAATACAAAGGTCGCTGTATGCATGAATTTGTCTATTCCGGCGATGTGCTTAAACAATACGGAGTGCATACCCTGGATATTGCGAAGGGCATGATTGACCGCGGGATTCATCCGCCGACCGTGTATTTTCCGCTGAATGTTTCCGAGGCGATTATGGTTGAGCCGACGGAAACCGAGGATCTGGATACGCTGGATCGCTTTGTTGAAGTGATGGAAGAGCTGTTTGAGCTGGCAAAAACGGATTCGGACCAACTGCACAAAGCTCCGGTGACCACGCCGGTCGGCCGCCTGGATGAGGTGAAAGCCGCGCGCGATATGCGTCTAACTGTTGAGTAAATTTTCCAATGATTGGAAAGAATTCTGCACTATTCGAGGGCTGAAATTGGGTGTTCATGATAAATACGATAAATTTTGTATTATTTTGAACGCCAGGCGAGCGATGTGGTCATTATTGGTTCAACAGTTAATAAACATTAAGGAGAATCGAATATGAAAAAAGTTATGAGTGTCGCTATGGTTGCATTGTTTGTTGCAGGATCTTCCGCTTTTGCAGGCGAGGCGTGCGAAAAAGGCAAAAAAGAATGCTCGAAAGAAAAAACAGAGTGCTCGAAAGCTGCGTGCTCAGAGGATAAGGCTGAGTGCACGAAAGAGAAGAAAGCCTGCGAAAAAGCAGCATGCGCTAAAACTGCATAAGTTCGGATTTTCATCTGATGGTAAAAACCCTTCCGATTTTCGGGAGGGTTTTTCTTTTTTCCAGACATTGGAAACTTCCAAATCTTGGAAAAATGGGAAATCGGTTTGCGGCGGTTGGAAGGTGAAGGTAATGTTCCAATCTTTGGAAAACGGAAGATTTTATCGTGGATTATGATTTCAGAGATTCTGATGGGATGACGGGAGAAATACTTCCGGTAAAACCTGGGAAAGAAGAGCGCAACTGGGCGATGGGGTGCCATCTGGCGGCGTTTGGCGGATACTGGCTGTCTTTTTCGTTTGCGCAGCTGATCGTGCCTTTTGTGGTTTGGCTGATTAAACGGAATGATGGCGATTTTATCAATGATCAGGGCAAAGAGGCGGTCAATTTTCAGTTGAGTCTGTTGTTGTACACGTTGATCTGCTTTATCCTCTTTTTTGTGGTGATCGGGATGTTTCTCATTCTTCCTCTCCTGATTTTTGGTTTGATCTGCCCGATTGTCGCCGCAGTGAAGGCCAGTGATGGCCAGGCGTTCCGTTATCCTATGTGCATACGATTTATTAAGTAAGAATTGAAAGGTTTACCCATGTCGGCAGAAATTATCGATGGCAAGCAGATTGCAGCGGATATCCGTGAAGAACTGAAGACTGAAGTTGCAGCGTTGAAGGAAAGGGGCATTGTACCCGGACTGGGGGTCATTCTGGTGGGCGAAGACCCGGCGTCTAAATCCTATGTGAGTGCCAAAGAAAAAGCCTGCGAAGCCATTGGTATTTTTTCCGACGATAACCGCCTTCCGGCCGACACCACCCAGGGGCAGCTGCTTGAACGGGTGGAGCAGATGAATAAGGATCCGAAAATTAACGGGATTCTGGTTCAGTTGCCGTTGCCGAAACATATTGATGAAGCGGCGGTACTAATGGCCATTGATCCGGATAAGGATGTGGATGGATTTCATCCGATGAACGTTGGTAAAATGATGGTTGGAGAAGACACCTTTCTGCCGTGTACACCGCATGGCGTATTGCAGATGCTGATGCGCAGTGGGGTGGAAACGTCCGGCGCTCATGTGGTGGTGGTGGGTCGAAGTAATATTGTGGGCAAGCCGGTGGCCAATATGCTGCTGCAGAAAAAAGAGGGGGCCAATGCAACGGTCACGCTCTGCCATACGCGCACGAAAGATCTGTCGGTTCATACCAAACAGGCGGATATCATTATTGCCGCATCCGGTTGGCCGAATACGGTGACCGCCGACATGGTGAAAGCCGGTGCGGTTGTGATCGATGTCGGCGTGAACCGTGTGGAGGATCCATCCCGCGAGCGGGGTTATCGCCTGGTGGGCGATGTTGATTTTGATGCGGTCAAAGAGGTGGCTTCCAAGATTACGCCGGTGCCGGGCGGTGTGGGTCCAATGACCATCACGATGCTTTTATTTAATACTGTGGATTCCGCCAAGCGGGCCAATGGTGTAGATTGATTTGTAAGGGGATGCTTAAATCAACCGAACAAGCGATGAAAGGAGAGATATTATGATCTCAGAAAAAATGCAGGAAGCATTAAACGAACAGGTAAATAAAGAATTCTATTCGGCTTATATGTATTTGGCTATGTCGGCATACAGCAACACCATCGGACTGCCGGGGTTTGCTAATTGGATGCGCATGCAGTACGAAGAGGAAATTATGCATGTCACTAAGATGTATGATTACATTCAGGATCAGGGCGGTGTTGTGACGCTCAAAGCCATAGAGCAGCCTCCGCTGGAATACGGCACACCGGTGGAGGTGTTTGAACAAACGTTGGAGCATGAGCAGTATGTCACCAGTCTGATCCATAAGCTGATGGATCTAGCGGTTCAGGAAAAAGACTATGCCACGCAGACTTTCCTTCAGTGGTACGTGACCGAACAGGTCGAAGAGGAAGCCAACGTGAACGACATTCTTTCACCACTGCGCATGGTGGGTGAAGACAAAGGCGGCTTGATGATGATTGATCAGCAGCTGAATGGTCGTGCTGCACCGGCACCATTGCCCGCATAAGTAAGGAGAGTCTCATGAAAAGAGCAGCTTTGTTTTGTTTGGCCGTATTGGTTTTTGCAGGTTCAGCATACGCGTCACGAAAAGATGAAATTACGTTGGTCCTTGTGCCGCGTGAAGATTCCGTGATTCGGTTGGGCTTGGATATTTTTCAGCGATATCCAACCCTGTTGGTGAGCTATGATGTTCAGCCGAACGGAGCGGCTTCTTTTCATGGGTGGACGGGGAAAGAATGGGTGAATATCACACCTGAAGCCTTCAAGGCGGGTGATTTTTTCCGCACCGGCCCGGACTCGGCCCTGATTATCGATGAGGGGGCGCAGCTGCCTGAAGCGTATATTCCTGCTGAGTCGTGGTGCGGCTCTGTTTATAAAATAACGACCACAGAAATCCGACCGTTGCTTCATTTGACCGGGCAGTATTACGATTTCAAATACAAGGATTGGAAATGGTTTTCCGAGAACTATAAGATGTCCATGGAAGCCATCAATCCTGAGGGGCTGAATGTTGCGTGGTACCACAAGCAACTGGGTGATAATTTAAAAAAGGGTCCGGTTGCGGCGGACGATCTCCAGTTTTGGGTGGCCGTGCGTCATCCGGTTGATCCTGTAGAGCCGGTAGTTGCGGTTGAAACCAATCAGGTGGAAATGGTCGAAGAGCCGGCTACCAATATACAGGAAGAAGTCATGTCCAACCCGCTTACCAATTCCGTTCCTGAAGCGATTGTTTTGGGCCCGGGCGATGCTGAAGATGGGGGAGAGTAAGGTTGATATGAGAACGTTAATTAAGCTGTTTCTTACCTTAATAATTTTGACTGGTAGTTTGATGTTGGCGGGATGTACATCGACACCGGATGTGCCTGACCATAAACCCAAGCTGGGTGTTGCTCAGAACAGTGATGGTATTGTGACGTTCGCCATCACCACCGAAGTTGGCTACGAGTATGCGATCTACTATGAAGATCCGACTACAAAATCCTGGAAATTGATTCCGGGCCTTGATCGGATCAAGGGAACCGGTGAGCAGGTGGAGATGAAAAAGAAATTTAAGTCACGCGGACCATTGCCGAAGTTTACCGTTCGCCACACCCGCATTCGCTAATGGGCTTTGAAGGTCGCCATCACGGGACGGTGGTCCGATGCGGTATAGGAGAGTGGATGACGGATGACCGCTGATTTTTCGGGAATCGCATCTTCAAGCATGGCGGCGTTGGCCAATATATAGTCAAACCGCGTGTGCAGTTCGGCCGAGTGGTCGTAGTACGTCCAAGCATCGCCGGCTTTTTCCTGAGGCCTTAAGTCGAAAAGGTTTTTTCGGGATTTCCCTGTAACTTCGCGGATGGCGGCGGAGTTGGGATTGTCGTTCATATCGCCGACCACCAGCAGGTTGCAGTCGGGATTTTCTTCCAGAACTTTTCGCACCACTTTATTGAGCAGCCGGGCTTCGTTGCGCCGCATTTCGGTTTGGCCCAGCCGATTGTAGACTTTGGATTTCAGGTGGGCGTTGATCAGGTGGAAGGAATAGGATTCTGAAACCTGGATCTCCGTTTCCAGAAATCCGCGGGTCACGGGCAGTTTGGCTTTGCCAATGGAATACCACTCATTCGTGTGGTGTGAGCGTCCAATGATTGGAAATTTACTCAGCACCGCGAGGTTGTTGTCGCGGTCTCCGCGTTGGAGATATTCGACCTGTTCATATTCAACGCCCTCGGTTTTTAGCCAAGCCTGAAATGCGTTGAAAAAGGTTTCGCTTCCCATTTCCTGTACCGCAAGAATATCCGGCTTAATTTCTCCAATGATCTGAACCAGGGCCCTGCATTCCGTATCCGGTTTCGGATCATCCTTTTTTCCATCTCGGTCCCGATCCATCAGGGAAAACTGTTTAAGATTGTAGGTCATCACGGTGAACTCGCGCGCAAAAGGCGTGTGCAAAACACATGAGAACAGAATCAAAATGAAGAAGAATTTTGGCGACATGGTTTCGTTTATTTTTTCCAGTCGCTTTTATCCAGTGTAAGGCGGGCGGCCGAATCTTTCATGGCTTTTATGGCGATGGTGTCGTTGGGCGAAAGTTCAACGATTTTTTCATGGCAGTTAAATTCCTGCTCAAACTGTTCGGCCTGCTTGTAGAGTTCCGCCAGTGTTTTGAGAGTCGCCCGGTCGGCGGCGTTATGCTCTTTTAAAAATTCCAGGGTCTGGATCGCAATTTCCGGCAGATTGGCGGCGCGTGCTGCGCTGCAGTGTGCTTTGGCGAATTTGGGGTTCAGCGGATCGAGATTGAGGGTGTGCTCTGCAAGTTCCAATGCCTGGAACGGATTCTTTTTCTGTAGCGATGAAATTTTGAGTAGCGCACCGGAGGCTTTCATCAGGGCCAGTTTTCCGGTGGGTTTTGCCCGAGTTTTTTTAATGGCGGCGTTTCTGAGCAATTTACGGATTTGGAGCAGTCGCGGCTCCATCGAGAGTGCGGCGGTGAACATGTCCATGGCGTAATCCAGATTGTTACGTTCCAGTGCCGCCATGCCTTTGTCATAGTAAGGGCGCACGCCGGGAGGCGCATCTTCGAGTTGTATTTCCGCCATGAGGTTTAGCCTTGTTAATTCAAAACCATAGTATTCCAGCGAGTGGAAAATGCAATCCGATTACAGTACGGGCGCCATGAGTGAGCATAGATTTTCGCCTAGTTTCTGAAGTCGCGGGCGTTTGAGCCATTCATTCAGGTCGATTTCGGTGCTTTGGGCGATATCGTCTTTGATCATTCGTTTGATGGTGTTGACCACTTTCTCATCTTCCAGCAGTGCGGTGGTTTCATAGTTCAGTTCAAGGCTCCGGGTGTCTAGATTGGCCGTGCCGACGAGCGCAACGGAGGTGTCGATGACCATGGCTTTGGCGTGGATGAACGGAGGTTCTCGCAGAAAAATCCGGGCGCCGGCATCGAGGAGATCCCGGAACAGGGCTTTGGCTGCCATCCCGGCATATTTATGATTATTATTTTTCGGGACAACGATGCGCACATCCACCCCCCGCCGCGTGGCGGAGCGCAGGGCCTGGATGATGTCGGAGGTCGGAACGAAGTAGGGGGTAACTAATAGAATCTGTTCCCGGGCGGTTACGATGGCATTGAAAAAAGTTTCGGTAAGCAGCCCGGGCGTTGATGATGGGCCGCTGTCGAGCAACCGCGCGCGGGCATGACCGATGGAGATGACTTTCGGAAAATAGTCCGCCGAAAGGAGCGTATCAATCGGATCCCGGGTCATAAAAAACCAGTCGCTAAGAAAGGAGAGCTGCAGTTCGTGCACCAGCGGGCCTTCCACTTTAAAATGATAATCCCGAATGGCCGGTTTATTTTTTTTGGTTATATTTTCTGAGGCGATATTTACCCCGCCGAAAAAGGCCACATGTCCATCGACAATCAGATTTTTCCGATGGTTGCGGAGGTTGATCTGGAACTGGGCTTTAAGCGGGTTGGCCTGCGTCCATCCACAGATTTCAAGGTTGGGCACCTTGCGGTACTTTCTGAACATGGCGCCGAGATAGGCATGGGTGGAACCGAAGCGATCAAAGAGCAGGCGTACCTGAACACCTTCTTCGGCTTTTTCTTTCAGGGCTTCGAGAAACTGGCGGCCGGTTTCATCGCGATAAAAGATGTAACTCTGCATATGAATATGATGTTTAGCGGAGCGGATGGCCTGCAACATAAGCGGGTAGGTTGCATCGCCGGAGACCAGAGGAAAAATGGCGTTGGATGTGAGCAGGGGATGGTCGGGGCAGATGGCATCGATGGCGGAATTGAGTTTTCGGCTGACCCGGTTTTCGAGTTTAGCCGGTTGCGTCATATAATCCAGGTGCCAAGCGCGTAGGGCAGATTCATCGACTAAGCGTTCATTGCGTCGTTGCATCAGGAGCTGATTGGTTAACTGTCGTTCCATGCCTTTGACCGATACTCGGTCGATCCCGAAGGCGAGGTAGACGAGAGGTCCAACGATGGGGAAAGACCAGGCCAGGAAAATCCATAAAACGGTGGCGCTGGCGTTTCGTCGACGCTGGAGGGCATGCATCGTGACGCCGATGAATGCGACGACATGCAGGGCGGTGCTGAAAATAAACCATATCGTGAGGTCAGATGTACTTTGATCCATACGCGGAATTCTATGCAGATCTAAAACGAAATGATAGGTAAAAGTCATTGCTCAGGATTGCCTTCGGGCGCTAAAGGACTACAGTTGGGGGATGAGATTTTTGTTGTATAATATTTGTTACGGAACACACGGGAATCAGAAAAAATGGCCCTTGCTGGGGATGCTGGGCGGTACAAAAAATCATTTGGGCGCAATCACGGATTTCATCGCCGAGGTTAATCCGGATGTTGCGGGGCTCGTGGAGGTGGATAATGGGTCGTATCGGCATGGCAGAAAATGTCAGGTGGAGCTGATTGCAGAAAAGCTGGGTCACTTTCATTCTTATCGTTCCAAGTATGCCGAGAATTCCCATTGGCAGCAGATACCGATCTATAACAAGCAGGGCAATGCGTTTC
>JGI12210J13797_10037669_pt1 | contig 12860 bp, 11 predicted proteins | sample ElkSlonscriptome_3_FD_13797 | JGI IMG/M metagenome (IMG submission 13797) | reverse complement strand
TCATTTTACTTTCATTCATCGCGAGTACCCCAACCCGCGCGTATATATTTCCAAACCTTGGAATTCAGTTAAACGATGTCTCACTCTCTACATCCATAAATCTCCTTTCCTGACTTATCTCACATTCATCGAAACCGTAAAGATCGGCAGATAAATCGCTAACACGAGCATCAGAATAAAGGCGCCGAACACACAGATAATCAAAGGCTCAAACAGCGCCATCGAGGTCATGACGGATACTTCAACCTGATCCTCATAAAGATCGGATACATTATCGAGCACCTCCGGCAACTGGCCCGAATCCTCGCCCACCGAAACCATGCGAACAACGAGCCCCGGAAAAATGCCGGCTTTGTCCAGACTGGCCGCGATGCGGTTGCCTGTCATGATCATTTCGCGCACACCCAAAACATTGCGTTTAACCAACTGATTCCCCGTTGCATCCGCACAAATTTCGAGCGCATTGGAGATCGGCACCCCACTGTTGACCATAATGGACATACTGCGGCAGAAGCGGGCCAGAATATATTTTTTCAGGCAGCCGCCCGCATAGGGCATATTCAATTTTAATTGGTCTTTTCGATAAGATCCTGATTCCGTCTTTCCATACATCACGACGGCCGTAATGAACAACACAGTACCGATAAAGATCAGCAGAAAATTATTCACAAAAAAATTATTCACCGAAAAGACCAGTCGGGTAAAGAACGGAAGATCTGCACCGAACCCGCCAAAAATATCGGTAAACTGTGGAAGAATAAACAACGTCATAATCAGACACACGATCACAAAGAATACCCCGATAAACATCGGGTAGGCCGCCATCGCTTTAATCCGTCGTTGCAGGCGGTCCGATTTCTCCAAATAGGCGGCCAGCTGGCTTAAGGTTTCCGGCAGCTTGCCGGACTCTTCTGCAACCTTCGTCAACCCGTAAAACATTTCATTGAATACTTTCGGATGGGCCGCAATGACTTCTGAAAAACTTTTGCCGTCATGCAGCTGCTGCACCATGTCTTCGCTCACGCGTTTCAGCACCGGATGCTCCAGCTCCATGCCAATGCCTTCGATCGCATCGCGCAACGGAACGCCTGCATTTACAGAGATCGCCAACTGACGGCAGAAAACGGCCAGATCGGTCATTTTGACTTTGGACGAGAATGAAAAACTTTTGCGCTTATTTTTTTTGGATTCTTCAGCCGCCTGCTTTTTCTTTTCCAACTGCACTTTTGTTTGAGAAGCGGACTTTTCCTCAGCACTGTACAGGTCAATGACCGTCAGCCCTTTTTTGCGTAACGACTCCAGGGCCTCCAGGCGCGTCGATCCTTCCAGAGAAGATCGCACCTCCTTGCCCTCATTTGTTTTTGCAATATAACTGAAAATGGCCATGTCGTAATCCCGTCTAATCTACCATGCACACATTAATCGCTTCACTGATGGTCGTGTTGCCCTCTTTGACTCGCTGAAAACCATTTTCGGCCAGGGTCTGCATTCCACCCGCGATCGCCTTGCGACGCAGGGTTAAATCATCCACCTCTTCATGCACCAGTTCGCGGATATTCGGTGACACTTCAAGAAATTCAAAAATCGCACGGCGACCTTTCAACCCACTGTTGCGACACTGGTTGCATCCGGCTCCATGATAATAGGTCCATTGCGGGGCATCCGCATAAACCGGCTTGACCCACTCCAGCTCACCAGCATCAGGTTGATACACTGTTTTACAATTCGGGCAAATGGTTTTCACCAGACGCTGGGCAATAATCAGGCGCATGGTGGCTGCCGTCAGGTAGGAAGGAATGCCGATGTCCCGAAGGCGGCTGAACGATGATGTGGCATCATTCGTATGCAACGTACTCAACACAATATGACCGGTGAGCGAAGCCCGCATGGCAATTTCGGCCGTTTCGGAATCGCGGATCTCACCAATCATTACCGCATCCGGATCCTGACGCAGAATATGACGCAGACATTCGGCAAAGGAGAGGCCGATCTTGGGTCGGGTCGGCATCTGATTAATACCATCAATCAGATATTCCACCGGGTCTTCCACGGTCTGAACATTTCGGGTCGGACTTTTCAAAACCTGAAGCGCACTATAGAGGGTGGTGGTTTTGCCGGATCCTGTCGGACCGGTTAGCAGCACAATCCCATTCGGCATACCGAGGATTTCTTTAAAGCGCTTCAGCTTTTCACCCTCAAAACCGATATCTTCCAAATCCAGCAACAGACTCTGTTTATCGAGAATACGCATCACCACTTTTTCACCGAAAACCAGCGGCATTGAGGAGACACGCACATCGACCACGCGACCCGAAAACTTAAACTTAAAGCGGCCATCCATCGGCAGGCGCCGTTCGGCAATATCCATTTCCGACAGGATTTTAATACGGGTAATCACGGCCTGATACAACGATTTCGGAGGCGGGGTAACCACATGCAATGTGCCGTCAATACGCAGACGAACCGTGCAGGAATTTTCCCCCGGCTCAAAGTGAATGTCCGAAGCCCGGTCACGCACCGCTTCCATCAACAGGAGATTGACATAACGAACCACCGGGGCATCGTTGGCGTGAACCAATAACTGATCCACATCGCCCAGATTGGTTTCGAAGGCCGCATCTTCCTGAATCTGCGTTTCGACGTCCATAATGTCCTGAAGGCCCGCCTCAACATAGGCTTCCTCCTTATAACATTTATCAATGATCGTCTTGATCTTGTCTTCCGTACTGACCGCTTTATGAATTTCATAGGACGTCAGAGAACGAACGGTATCCACCGCATCCATATCGAGCGGGTTTTTCATCACCAACGTGATAGCCACCCCTTCTTCCTTCACCAGCGGGATCAGGCAGAACCGCCGAGCAACTGACTCCGGAATCATATCATATTCATCGCGCTTCAAATGGAATTCTTCGCCGAGATCCAGATAAGGTATATTCAACAGCTCGGAAAATGTGAGTGCAATATCATTCGGTGAAGCCAGCTCTTCCTCGATTAGAATATCGGTCAATACCTGGCCGGACTGCTCCTGGATAGACAACGCCTTTTCCAATTCAGAACTTCCAACCCGACCGCTTCGGATCATCATTTCGCTGAGTTGATCAGTAATCATACTGCACTATCCTTCAAATACATACTCACACATCCTCTTCCAATAATTGGAAAGGCCTTACTCAGCAAAAGCGGACACCGGCATATCATTGGTCATTGCCGGAGCCGGCTCATCCATGCTCTGAACAAGAGCGAGAATTTCCGCATTTTCCTCTTCCGGCGATTTCATGGGATCTGCTGCAACCATTCCGTCTTCGACCGCAGGCTCAAAGACCGGCTCAACCGCCGTTTCATCTGCCAATTCATCTTCGATCTCATCCTTCTTCAGCAATTCGAGGTCCATCCGGTCTTCACGACGCTTTTCTTCCTGGGCGGAGGTCACCTGATAGGCTTCGGTATCGACCACACTGGCTTTGATAAAGATCAACAAATCGATTTTTTCTTTCGAGAGGGTTTCCCGACGGAACAGACGTCCGATGAGTGGGATATCACCCAGGAACGGAATCTTTTCAATTTCTGCTTTATCACGCTCTTCCTGGAGACCACCGATAATTGCAGTTTGATCGCTCTGAATCATAATTTGCGTTTCGGCCTCACGGATATCCAGAATCGGATAACGCGTTCCGGACTGTGCACCGGTGTCGGCAGTCACGGTTCCTGATTCATAGCCCTGGATCTGACTGACCGCCGGGTGAACAATCATATTAATATAATTATCGGCGCAGACCTGCGGAATCACGTTAAGCTGAATCCCGATATTTTCATAATAGTCCAGGCTGGTGGAGGTAATCGAACTATTGCCTCCAGAGTTACTTTGCGATTCAATGATGGGGAATTTTTCGCCGACCAGAATGGCTGCTTCCTGATTGTTGAGCGTCAACACGCGCGGAGCAGACAAAATATTGGAATCGTCATCTTGTGCAATAAAGGAGAAGAGCATGTCGGCTCCCCAGTCGCCCAGAATCGCATGCGAAAGATTAATACCCGAGGCCATCGAGTAGCCCCCGGCGGCGGCTGTATTCAGTGGATTCGGATAGCCGGTCACTCCATTGAGCACTTTTAGCACATCCGGTGTAATCGGCTGGGGTTGAAGCGACCCACCGCTTGAAGCATCCTCAATATTCTCAACGCCTTGAATGTAGTTCAACCCGATATCAGAACCGGTGCCGCTCGAGATTTCCAAAAACTTGGCTTCGATCAGAACCTGCGCGGGTTTGTGGTCGAGCTGTTCAATAATTTTTTCGATCTTGGTGATGGCTGAAGGCACATCCGTGACCACAATGGTTTTACTCTTCTGGATCTCGTCGCGCTGCTTGCGCTCACGTACGCCTGACTCCGTGGCCGCACCGCTATTGCCTTCGCCACCGAATTCCCAGCCGGGCAGACTCTTCGTTTCGAGAATGGTGTATTTACCGCGGGCGGACAACTGTGCCTCAATAATGTCCTTGATATCATAGGCATCTAAATAGCCCAGTTCGAAAACCTTGGAAACCAGCGGCTCAATGCCTTCGACCGTAACAATGTTTTCCAGCTTGCTGATCACAATCGTGTCGCCAACAACCCGATAACCGAAACCATAAGGCTTCAGAATCACATCCAGGGCATCTTCCCACGGAATATTCATCAGACGAACATTCACATTTTCAGAGACCACATCGGGTCCAACCACGATACTCTGGCCCGTTTGCAACGAATAGGCCTTCAGAACTTCTGCAATATTGGCGTCCTTAACGTTAATCGTAACGAATTCAGACCCCTGAGTATCTTCTTCCGTCTCCATAAGTTCAGCGCGGGCTGAAGCTGTATCGGATGCTACCTGTGCAACGACTGCCGTTGGGGCAGTCATCATGAAAGCAACCAACCCCACTAGGGACCATACGCTTTCTATTTTCAGATGCTTAATCATGGTGTTCTCCTTTTCTTGACCACACATCGGGCTTGAGCATCCCCTGTGCCCAATATTTTTTATCAACATACTTCCTTCATTCATTAAAAAAGCTTCAGCGCCAACCACACGCTTCCAAACATTGGAAAGGGTACAATCCCGAACAAAACCCTAGTCGGCTCACCAAAAATAACAAGACGGGCACTAGCTGAAAGAAATATGGAATAAACCCTGACGGCAGGATTAGGGAAACCCCACGGCGGACTATAGGGGAATCCCCGATAGGCGGTCCGCACAATCCCCATGCGAAAATACGGGTAAAAGAAAGAGCCATTGTTCCAATCATTGGAACAATGGCCCTGCAAACAAAGGGGCTAACGCTTCAGCCGAACCTATCGGTACGATTCATTCTCCACCCAGTGGATCGCCTTCTGCATCAGCTCAGTGCCACTACGCAGATGCAGTTTATCTTTAATGTGCGCGCGATAGGTCTCGATGGTTTTTACACTCAGGTTCAGTTGTTCTGCAATTTCGCGCGTTGAATTCCCGCGCCCGATCAACTCAAACACTTCCAGCTCACGAAGGCTCAAGGCTTCCGTTCCACTGCGCTGAACTTCTCCCCCACTGCGAAAAGCCATTTTCAACATTTGAGAAGACATCACTTTGCTGACATAGATTTCACCATCCAGCACCTTTTCGATCGCCTGAATCAGGGTATTGGATGCGGCCTGCTTCATGACATACCCGCTGGCCCCGGCTTTCAGCGCATGTTCTGCATAGAGCGATTCATCGTGCATCGAAAGCACCAGCGTCGGAATCTGAAGGCCCAGATCATCAATCGTCTTAATCAGCTCCAGGCCGTTAGATTCCTCCAGCGAAATATCCACCAGAATAACATCCGGTCCCAAATCCTGAATTTCGGCCAGCGCTTCGCTGACACTGCCCGCTTCGCCGCACACTTCCAGCTGTTCTTCCTGCTCAATTAATTTGATCAGGCCCTGCCGGACAATCGGATGGTCATCCACCAGATACACCTTATGCTTCTCACCGGCCGATTTTATTTTTTTCTGTGCAGCCATACTTATAGTACTTTCGTTTCAAGAAATTCTTCTGCTTCCAACTGGCAGATCACACACGTGCCGCCGCTCTCCAACTGACGAATATCCAACTGGCCGTTAATGGCCGAGGCCCGATATTCCATGGTCTTCAGTCCAATTCCACCCTGATTTTCAATGATATGGCGCCATCGTCCGTTATCCTGAATTTTCAACTTCGGGTTTCCATCCTCATCAGAAATATAAATCGTAATCCGGTTACCGCCCGAATGGCGAACCGCATTATTCACCGCCTCCTGAGCAATCCGAAATAAATGGGTCTCAATGGCTCCGTCGTGAATCTCCACCTGCTCATCAATCACCGCATCGCATGTAAACCCGCAGCTGTCCGTCGTCAACTGCGCCAGCTCGCGCAACGAAGGATACAGCCCTCGCTGCACCACCTCCGACGGCATCAGGCCCCGGGAGATCTGGCGGATCTGGTTGTTCGCATCATCCGCCAACTCGGAAACCTGTTTCGCATCCTGACAATCTACACTGCCGGCACGCTCCAGGCTGTTCGCCAGCGAACGGCTCAACAGACTGATGCCCGTCAAAACCTGACCAATGGAATCATGAAGATCCTGCCCGATCCGCCGGCGCTCCCGCGAGGCCACAGCCGTAATCTCTTCATTCAACTGCAAACGGGTCACATCGCTGATCCCGAAAAGCATACAGCCATCAGTTGCCGTATACTTCTTGACCTCAACATCGCGGCGCGAACCATCCAGACAATGGAAAACACAACTTAAAATTGACTGATTTGAATCCGGAGCACTCGACGCGATCATGCTCAGGTCCGACGGACCGAAGAGCTCAGCCAGACTGACCTCCTGTAGCGTATTCGAAGAATAGCCGAAGGCCTCAGGTACCTTCGCACTCACCGCAAGAATATGATTCGCCGGATCAGCTATAAGGAAAAAGGCTTTCCCCTCATTCAACGCACAAACATACGCCGCCGGGGCTTGATCCGGGCTCGACCGATCCATCGAAATCTGAATACAGGCCAGATTCAACTTATCCCGCTTGCGTTCATACGGCATTACATAGAGCAATTTATTCAACCCAGCCCCATATGCGAAAGAGATCGTGGCCGGTTTCCCCGTGGAAGCCGCCTCCGCCAGCAGGCCGGTTTCAATCGCCTGAGTCGGCTCATTCAGAAAACGGAAACGATCATCTTCAATCGCCTCATCCCGCACCGATCGGTAATGATGCTTCAGCTTCAGCTTCTCATCATACACACAGAAAATAAGCTCCAGCACCCCTTCCGGTGGTGCAGCCTCTAGCGTCTCCCTGATATTTTTCTTCCATCCAAACATGCGCTCCTTTTCTGGATCTCCCGTTCCAAAACACATACTATTGCATGTTCCGAGCCAAGTTACCCGTTGCTCCCTCGCACGTCAACTGCCGCCTCGCCGCCTCCACCACCCAAAATCGCGCGGTTTACCCTTTCTTTGCTCAAAACATTATCCTAAGTATACGCGTTTAGAAACACAGGAGCATTTCATGCAAAAAAAACAGTCCCGATACAAAGCCCACCTCTTTATTTGCAACAAAACACGCAGTGACGGACGTAAATCCTGTGGACATAAGGTCGACCCCGACCTCAAAACCATCCTCAAAGACGAAGTCCGCGAACGCGGATGGAAAATTTTTGTCCGGGTCTCCGAATCCAGCTGCCTCGGCGTTTGCGATGCCGGCCCCAACATCATGATCTATCCCCAGAAAATCTGGCTGTCCGACGTTTCCCGCGACGATGTACCCGAAATTCTGCAGATTCTCGAAGAAATTATTGCAGGCTGATGGAATAAATGCTGCCAAATACGGGTTCATTATCCGTATTTTAAATTCTCTTTCCTTGTTTCCCCGAACCAACGCGCTAGAATTCGAGTCTAAGGGAGACTAGAAAGATGAAGTTCACACCTCTGGATAAGCGGATATGGATCAAAGGCCTGACGCTCGAATGCCCGCTGGGCGAAGCGCTCGGCGACTGCCCCCTCAACGCCCTGCGCCACCTCCCCGTCCCGCAGATGAATCAGACCATCAACCGTCTTCCCGATCAGAAGGTCAATTCAATCGTTGAAATCCATCAGCAATGCTTCAATGACCGGCTTAAGTGAGTCGCTTAGGATTCAGCATCCGGATTAAAGTAGATATATTCCAGCGTATAGCCATTGGGGTCTAGGAAATACAAACTCGCCCCGTCCCACCGCTCATAGGCCTCTTTCACCATCTTCACGCCATTCGCCTTCAGGTGATCCTGAAATTTAAACACATCCTCGGCCGACGCAGCCGTCAGACCGAAATGCGTGAACATTTTCCCGAAATTCGCCGGACGCATCTCCGCATCGAACCGCTCTCGGTCCCACGGATACTGAATCAGCGCCATCACATCAGAATCCCCGATCGGGAAAAACGCATCCTTCTCCCGGCGCTCGCTCATCGTCAGCCCCAGCACCTCCGTATAAAACCGCACCGACTCATCCAGATCCGCAACCGACAGCCCGAAATGACAAATCCCTTTAATAAAATCCATAATCGAAACCTCTCTGAATTCCACCGACTCTACCACGTTCCCCGCCCCGCGCCATTTTCCAACCATTGGAAATTTAGCACGTAAACGCGCCACGCAACCTACTAATTTTTGCCATAGCCAATCAGCGCATCGGCATTAGATCAAGACCCGCTTGCTCTACGAGGATAGATTGAAGTTGGATTTTTGATGAAATGGTTGACCAGCCGTGACCTCCACCTTGCCCTGCTCCATGGACGTTGTCATCGGTGGCGCCGTGTCTGAATCTGCCATTTCTATTCAAGCAGAGAGCCGCTCCATTCTATACTTCCTCTGGAAACTGTCATGACCACATCGCCCACAACTTTATCCGTTCCATTTGCATTAGCTTTAATAATCAAGGTGTCTTCTTCGATTACTTGAACGGAATAGCCCTGGTGATCAAAATATCTTCCTTGTAGATCTTTTAGGCTAATTGCCGTCAGGGCATTAGGATTTTCTACGTCGATATATGCTCCATGTTCTGCCTTGTGGATTCTCTCCGCCGTCAGTATGTAGGAACAGCCAGCCTTTGCTTCTGCAATAAACGTTCGGGTAGAGCTGAGAGATCGTGCGGGGATTATGATCACCAGGGCTATAACACCCACATAAATATACCCCATGATCAGTCCTGCGATTGCTTTTCCCTCCCCTTTCAGGTTGTCGGGCTCTGCTTTAATCTTCGCCCGGGCTATATGGCCACAGATAATGGCGGAGATCGCAGTAATTGGACCTAGCGGGAATACAATGAGCGAAGTAATGCCTAATATTAGACTGACTCCAGCTAGCCCCAAGGGCCTTCTTTCATTCATGATTGAATCCTTTAAGTGGATAGAAAATTAAACTATGAGTCGTCCGAGGAATACCGCCTTGATGGGCGTGTTGCCGAGGTGGCTCCACGTTCTGGGCAGCGTTAGTTTTGGTTTTTCAGAATGCGTTTCAGCTCTAATTGCAACACCAGCGCCCATTCAGCTGATCATTGTTCCAACCCAAGTTGTGACATCTACGCACGAATTTTTTCCTACTCTTTGACCCCAACAGTGCATGGAGTGGAATGCTGATTTGCACGGCTTATGTCTCCGCTGAAATTTTTAAACACATACTTATCTATAAAATGTTAATACTTAAACTTTAGATACCAATTGCCTTTATGCAGGTCTATGACCTAATTCAGATTTTTTCTTCTGCAGGCTGAAGATTTTGGGTGATTCCATGGTTACAGAGGAAGCGCAGGGAGTTGATGCTATAGATACGGCGTTTAAATATGGTGAGAATAGCCGCCAAAAGGCGCAAGAAACGCAAAGACCTATCCTGCTGAGTTTTCGTATTTTTTGCGCTTTTTTGTGGCCATATTTCAGTCGCACAGGCGTCTCAAGATGTATCGCCGGAGCAATAATGTAAACGCGGCATCTTGCCGCGTTTTAAAGAATCGGCCACTGCCCCGGAAGCTGAATGCGGCAGGATGCCGCATCTACATTATGGCGCTTGACCCCTGAACGTTTTTCATGTTCTCTCTGTCTCTGCTTATAACCCATGGAAATGGGGGCGACTGGTTTCGACGGGTATGTAGAAGCTTCAGTGGCGTGTCGAGGTTGGACTCCAGGCCTCGTAAAAAGGAGCCCAAAAAACATAAATGCTGACGAAAGTTACGCACTAGCGGCATAGTTCCGCTACGTCTCTACTCTAATGTCTGTTAGGAGATAGAGGCGACGATAGCAGGCTAAGGCTTCATTCGGGTTTCCGGAATGCGGCTCGAAAACTATAACAGGAAACTAGCGACCAAAGTGGCCACGTTCGGCGGCAGCGGAGGCGGCGAATCTTTAAATGTCGAACTACACACGTAGAAGCTGCTGTGACTCTTATTCGGACGGGGGTTCAACTCCCCCCGCCTCCACCATTAAGTCTTTTTTAGACTTAATGGTGTGTATTTTTGTTGCGTATCCCACTCGCGCATCTCCCCTATTTTGAAAGGGTTGTGCATGTTGCACAAATTTAGTCAACCGGAAGCATCACGGAGGAGAAGCGCAATGATCTCCGATTTCTTCGTCTGATTTCTTCTCTGTTCTCTGTTTTCTTTCATCGGCGTCCTCGACAAGTCCGAAAACAGATATCCCGCGTTCTGCTTCATACTCGCGAAATACCTCCAAAATGCGCTCAACCAAATCATTTATATTCATTCTCTTTTCTCCAATATTTTGCGGTTACCGGGTTACTTACCGGAGAAGCGGAGAATGTGTCGGGTTAAGTTTAAAATATTTAGGCAGCCTCCCGCTCATACCATGCGAGCACACCGCCAAGGGCCTCATGGCGTATGATTTTTCCTGCACTTTTAGCTACAGGGTTGGGCTGTAGTATCTTATTTCCAATATCCTTTCCCTGATGCGGGCGCTGGGTGTTGTAATATTTCACCCACTGCCGATTAATATGATCCAGTTGATCCAAGCTGAAGCAAATAAAATGGCTCAGGCATTGTGACTTAAACGTTCCAATATAGCATTCGCAATAGGCATTGGCCTGCGGTGAGCATGGAGGGATTTTTATGAGTTCCACACCTGCCCCCTCCCAGAATGATCGGAACATCCGGCTAAACTTCTTATCGCGATCATGGATTAAATATTTTGGCGAAACGCCAATGTCCTCCAGCCAGATAGATGCACTACGAATCTGAATTTTGAGCCAGTCATCATCGGGATTAAAGGTCGGTGGTGTCATGAAAACGCGGCGACTTCCAAGATGGATAAACACCAGCACATACGCATCAAACGTCCCGAACAGCGTGTAAATGGGTTTGGTGAAATAATCACAAGCGATCAGCGTATCCAGATGAGTCGACACAAATTTAGACCACTTGATCGGCGGTGTATTCTTGCTCTTTTCCGGGGATGGCTTGTGACCTGCCCGTTTCAGTATGTCGCGAATGGTCGTCAGTCCAATATCGACTTCCAGGTTGCGCTCTGCTTCGCAGTAGCGTCCCTTCGGGACTCGCCATTCGGCTCGCTCACCGTTTGCTTCGCAAGCCGTTGTCTTCAGTTCGCCCAGAATTCGTTTATATCCCCACGCGATGTTTTCGGTCGCCAATTGTATGACCAGCTTCACGGTTTCTTCCGGCGTTTCCGGACGCCCGACTGGTTTCGGTGTTACTGGCGACTTTGCTTTCTCATTCATCCACCGACGATATGTACCCGGCTTAACCACCTTCATTACATCCGCAACATCATGGTTGATCTCGGCCCCCAAGCGGAGTAACTCCGTTCGTTCTTCCGGAGTCGGAATGATTCGCAAGTCCTCAATGCGATCCCGCAGCATTTTAATCTGAAACAGTAACAGCTGAGTTTTCACATCATACTTTGGCAAAAATCGATGCGCCAACAGCATTAACATCACGTAAAAAACATTAAACCGATCGCCGTATTTGTTTTTGCTCATCGATGTCAGATCCTGTACATTACCAACTATTTGCAGGGAGTGTATACATTTTCGCACCCCTGTGAATACCACGTGAAATGGATAGTATATCGAGGCTCGCTATTTTGGACGATCAAAAGCTCGGAATTGCGTTATTCGGACGGGGTTTTCTAGGCATAAAATGGAGTCCATATTGCCCAATAAAACTAGCGGAGAATGAGGATTTCGGGAAATTTGGTTAAATCACTTCCTTTTTGACTCAGCCCAAGTCCTGTTCAGATATCTCTGTAACCATTACTCAAATCGATACTTACAGATCTACAAAAATTTTCGAGAGAGTTGTTTCTCGACGACGCACCCTCCAGCGACGAGCGGACCTGTCCAGTCTGTGGACCGCTCAACGAAAAGACCTTTCCGATTGGTAAATTCCCGAACCAACCAGCACATCCGTTTTGCCGATGCACGAATCTGCCGGTGCTAAGGGCAGGGAAAGAGCTCGGGTTACCGAAGTAAAAAAGGGCCTAGATGGCCCTTTTCACTTATTGACTAGTAAGAGATCGAGAGATTATCGAAATAAGATTCAAAATCCCATCCAGCCCCATATAACCGTACTGATTTTATTTTTGTTGCTGTCGGGAAATAATCATGAACCCGATATGATTCTCCCCGCAACCAACCCGATACTTGCGTATTTGAAACTTGGTACCCAGTGTCCCACGTACGATCTGGTTTTGAAGAGCTAATCTGACTATATGCAAAGCTCAAATATCTTTCGCCTTCAGGTGTGTCGAGAAGGAGCAGAACCATTGCCGGATATTCTCCATTGTTATCTCCGGTGCCATTGCGAACACTACTGGACACCGGATAAACATCG
>JGI12210J13797_10184489_pt1 | contig 12864 bp, 11 predicted proteins | sample ElkSlonscriptome_3_FD_13797 | JGI IMG/M metagenome (IMG submission 13797) | reverse complement strand
GGCGTCGCAGGTCGGACTGTCTCGTTTCTGGACAGTATTGTGCCTGCAGGCAGCTCTGCGGTGGTCAAGAAATAGACAGCCGCTGTCTGTCCAAAGCGGCTGCCCCTATATCCCTGTTTGCAAAGACAAAGAGTTTATCGAACTGGGGTAAAGACTTGCCCGTGATGCCGGTGGGAGATATGATGGCGGGTATGGCCTGGCGACACGATCCCGCCGGTCCGAAGACACTTCATGCCCATGCCGATATAACGGGCGAGGCCTACGAGGAAACGTAAAAATGGTTAAATTGATAAAGAAACATTCGCAGGCGAAGGGACTCCAGCCCGGCAGCGTGGTCTTTATAGGCCAGAAGAAAATCGACAAGCCCAGATTCAGGGTGATCGATTATACCGCTGTCGAACTGCGGGAAACCGAGGCCGAGTCGCTTCAGGAGTGTCTCTCCTATAAAGATACGCCGACCATCAGCTGGATAAACATTGATGGCCTTCACGATGTCGAGGTCATAAAAAAGATAGGCGCACACTACGGTATCCATCCGCTGATTCTCGAGGATATCGCCAATACCGGCCAGCGGCCCAAGGTGGAAATCGGCGACGACTCTGTCTTTTTAAGCCTGAAAATGCTCTATGTGGAGGCAGACGGTGGAAATCTGATTTCGGAGCAGTTCAGCTGCGTCTTTGGCAGGAATTTCATCATTTCTTTCCAGGAGCGGGTGGGGGACGTCTTCGACCCGGTCAGAGAGCGCCTGCGCCGCAGTGTTCCCCGGATAAGATTCATGACCACGGATTATCTCGCTTACACACTCTTCGACGCCATTGTCGATCACTACTTTGTCGTCCTCGAGGAGCTTGCCGTAAGAATCGAGTCGCTTGAAGATGTGCTCATAGAAAATCCCTCCACCAATGACCTCGCGGCAATTCATGATCTCAAGCGCCAGCTGATCATCATGCGCAAAGCCACCTGGCCGTTGCGGGAAGTGGGTGGCGGTCTGGAAAAAACAGACACCGATCTCATTGAGAGTACGACCAGGCCCTACATGCGCGATGTTTACGAGCATGCTATCCAGGTAATCGACACCGTCGAAACATTTCGCGACATGGTCACCGGCCTGCTCGATATCTATCTTACCAGTGTCAGCAACCGGATGAACGAGGTAATGAAGGTTTTGACCATCATCGCCACCATCTTTATTCCCCTGGGTTTTCTTGCAGGGGTTTACGGCATGAACTTCGACACCGGTATAAGCCCCTATAACATGCCCGAACTCGGCCTGCGCTACGGCTATATCCTCTTCTGGGTGCTGGTGGTGCTGATCAGCGGCGGCCTGCTGGTGTTTTTCAGAAAGAAGAAGTGGATCTGAGATCCAAGCGAGGAGCGACGGATCGCCATCAACAGATGCAAAGCCAAGGTCTTCGCCATGCAGCGGGTTGATCTTGAGCGGCTCTCTTTGAGGCAACTACAGGTGCAGGAAAGCGTTTGCTAATTGACTGTGCCGGCCAATCTGTATAATATGAGGATGTTGTATGTGTTTTCAACACTTCTCATCACGCACCTGAAAGAGGTCTACAGGAGAGGGTAGAACATGAAATATTTGACCTATCAACAGACGAAGGTTCCGGCCCTGGGGCTGGGTACGTGGAAAGCGAAAAAGGGCGAAGTCTACGGTGCCGTACGCGAGGCTCTGCATATCGGCTATACCCACGTGGACTGTGCTCCGGCCTATATGAACGAGACAGAGGTCGGCGCCGCTCTCAAAGAAATGACCGGCTCGGGGCAGATGCGGCGCGAGGATCTCTGGGTCACCTCGAAGCTGTGGAACAACGCCCATCTCCCCGGAGACGTCCAGCCGGCGCTGAAAAAAACCCTGACCGACCTGCAGCTCGACTCTCTCGATCTCTATCTCATCCACTGGCCGGTGGCCTTCAAGCCCGAGGTCGCCCTTCCCAAAAGCGGTGACGACTATCTTTCTTTGCAGGAAGCTCCAATCATCGACACCTGGCAGGCGATGGAGGAATGTGTTGCCGCCGGGCTGGTCAGGCATATCGGTGTCTGCAATTTCAATATCGCCAAGCTCGAAGACCTGCTGGCCAAAGCCGCCATTGCGCCGATGATGAACCAGATCGAACTGCATCCCTATCTTCAGCAGCAAAAGATGCTCGAATTCTGCCGGCAGCGACAGGTCCTGGTGACCGCCTATTCGCCGCTGGGCTCGCCGGACCGGCCGAAGGGTATGAAAAAAAAGAACGAGCCCACCCTGCTTGGGCATGAAGCAATCAAGGCCATTGCCAAGAAGCATGGAGTTTCGCCGGCTCAGGTGTTGATCGCCTGGGGACTGCAGCGGCAGACCGCGGTTATACCCAAGTCGATCAACCAGGTGCGGCTGCGGGAAAATCTTGAGGCGGCAGAGCTGCGGCTGGAGGAAAACGATCTGCGGCACATAGCCAAACTCGAAAGAGGGTACCGCTATGTCGACGGCGCCTTCTGGGAGATGCCCGGCTCAGGCTATAGCACAAAGGAACTCTGGGACGATTGAAATCGCCTCTGCCCCTTGTGCCGTTGCTGTACCCCGGGTCCCCTTGGAGATGCCGGGGCAAACCCCTGGCTGGTATGACCGGTGCGTTTTAGTGCAGCGTGTCGGCCGAGTCGATGATGGTCTGGTCGATTTTCAGCCCCATATGTTCAGCGGCGGTGGGATTGATGTGAAAGGTGAGTTCCTTTTGAAATTCTACGGCGATATCCCCCGGAGCCGTGCCGGCGAGAATGCGGCGGGCCAGGGCGCCGGTCTGTCTGCCGTGCAGATAGTAGTCAAAGCCCATGGCGGCGATCGCACCCCGTTTGACTGAATCGGTATCGGCGGTAAACAGCGGCAGAGCGGTTCGCTCGCAGACCTTGATGACGCCTTCCAGAGCGGAAATCACCGTGTTGTCGGTGGGCACATAGATGGCATCGACTTTGCCCACCAGGCTCTGGGCCGCCTGATAGACATCGGCGCTGTTGGTCACCGGCGCTTCGACTATGGTAAAGCCCAGCGATTCCGCGGCTTCATGTATGCGTTTGACGTTGGAGACCGAGTTGACTTCTCCCGAGTTGTACATTACCCCCAGTTTTTGCAGATCCGGCAGGAAACGGAGCACCATCTCCATATGCTTGTCCATGGGCAGACGGTTGGAGACGCCGGTGATATTTTTGCCGGGGTGCTGGTAGTTGTCCACCAGGCCGGCGGCCAGGGGATCGGTAATGGCTGTGAAAACCATGGGAGTGGTGGCCATGTGACTATGTTTTTCAAAGATTTTGGCACAGGCCTGGGCAGTGGGCGTGGCGATGGCCACGATCAGATCCGGATCATCGGCGACGATCTGGGTGGCAATCTGCGAGGCGGTGCCCATATTGCCGTGAGCATTGTAGAGCTTATAGTCGACCGGGATGCCGCTGTCTTTGAGTTCATCCTGAAACCCCTGCAGGACCGCGTTGAGCGCCGGATGATCGACGAACTGGCTGATGGAGATTCGCCTCTCCTGGCTGAGGGCAGGGCTGCCGAGCAGCAGGGCTGCTGAGAGTATGATAAAGGCGATAGTTTTTTTCATAGTGATCCCGCGTGTGTCAGAGGTGAATGATAATAAATTCCTGAAAATGTAGACTTTATATGATAGTATGGGCAGAAGCAAGAAGTTTTGCGGCGCCGCGGCGGATTTTTAAGCAGCCGTCCCTGCGCCGTAATCCCCCAGGCATACCCCGGTTGAAGATCTGCAAACAGGCCTCCAGCTTAAGGTTTTACGCCGCGAACATGCCTCACACTCAGAAAGAAAAGCGACAATGCATACCAAGGTCACCCTCTTCGTCCAATGTCTGGTCGACTCCATCTATCCCCGTGTCGGCGAGGCCATGGTTGAGGTCTTCAGGCGCCTTAAGGTACCCCTTGAATATCCCGCCGACCAGACCTGCTGCGGCCAGCCGGCTTTCAATGCCGGCTATGCCAAGGAAGCCAGAGCCGCAGCCAGAAGGTTTGTGCGCATATTCGAGAGTGCCGAGGCCATCGTCTGTCCCTCGGGATCCTGCGTCCATATGGTCCGGCATCATTATCCCGAGCTTTTTGCCGATGAAAGCATCGACTATCGCATGCGGGTCAAGGCCGTGGGCAACCGTTGCTACGAGTTCAGCGAATATCTCACCGATGTACTGGGGGTGGTTAATATCGGCGCCTCTTTTCCTGCAAAAGTGAGCTATCACGACTCCTGTCATCTGCTGCGCGGTCTGGGAATAGGTGAACAGCCACGCACATTGCTGCGCCATGTCGAGGGCCTGCAGCTGGTGGAAATGAATGACAGCGATGTCTGCTGCGGTTTCGGCGGGACGTTCAGCGTCAACTATCCGGAAATTTCCACGGCCATGGTCGATGACAAGATCGACAATATAGTGGCCACCGGCGCCGACTATGTCACCGGCTGCGATGTCAGTTGCCTGATGAACATCGAGGGACGACTCTCCAGGCGGAACACGAAAGTCAAGGTCGTGCATATCGCCGAAATTCTAGCATCCCGGGCGGGGCATAACGATGAGTGATGTGGAAAAGAGCGCCTATCGGCGGGATGCCCGCAGGGGAATTGACGACGAATGCCTGCAGAGCGGTCTGCAGAAGATACAGAACCGCTTCGGTAAGGGGGCCATGCACTACTGGGCGGAGACGGCCGACGACGGCCTGCGCGACCGGGTCAAAAAAAGCAGAATGGAGACTCTGGAAAATCTTGACGTCGTCCTCTCCATGTTGGCCGACAACATTGAAGCGGCCGGCGGTCACGTCTACTATGCCAGGACGGCCGAGGATGCCGTCGATTACTGCCGTCGGGTGGCTGTAAAGAACGAGGTCAAGAGCGTGGTCAAGGGCAAGTCGATGACCTCGGCTGAAATCGGCCTTGACGCCGTTCTTGAAGCGGAGGGCATGGAGGTGACGGAGACCGATCTCGGCGAGTTCATCATCCAGCTCGGCGAGGATAGGCCCTCGCATATAATCGCTCCCTGTATTCACCTTGACCGGCAGCGCATCGGCCGGCTTTTCCAGGAAAAACTGGACATACCCTACAGCGAGGAGCCGCCGGAGCTGACACAGGCGGCACGTCGGGCGCTTCGCAAGATACTGCTGGAGGCCGACATGGGCATCACCGGCTGCAATTTCGCCGTGGCCGAAACCGGCAAAATCAGCCTGGTCTCTAACGAAGGCAATATTCGCATGTCCACCACCATGCCGAGGATTCATCTGGCGCTGATGGGCATCGAGCGGGTGGCGGCGACCATGAGCGATCACCAGGGTATGCTGCAGCTGCTGACCAGAGGTGCCGCCCTGCAGAAGCTTTCCACCTATGTCAGCTTCGTCGGCGGTCCCCGCCAACCTGGCGATCCCGATGGCCCGGAGGAGTTCCACCTGGTGATGATAGACAACGGCCGGTCCAGGATACTCGCCGACGAGGAGTTTCGGGAGGTGCTCGCCTGTATTCGCTGCGGCGCCTGTCTCAATATCTGCCCTGTCTATGGGAAGATCGGCGGGCATGCCTACAATTCACCCTATCCCGGCCCGATCGGTGCGGTGGTTTCGCCGCTGCTGTTCGGCATCAACCGCTATGCCGATCTCTGCAAGGGCGAAAGTCTCTGCGGTGCCTGTCTCGACGTCTGCCCGGTAAGGATCGACCTGCCGCGGATGCTGCTGGCACTGCGACGCAAACTGGCCTACGGCGACCCTGCCTGGCAGACCACAAGGCATAAATGGTTAGAGGCCATGGGCTTTCGCCTGTGGCGGACACTCATTGCCAGCGGCCCCGCCTACCGGCTGGCTCTCAGGTGTGCCGGCCTCCTGCAAAAACCTTTTATCTCCAAATCGGGCATGATCAAAAAGATGGCAGGCCCCGCATCTGCCTGGACCAGGGACCGTGATCTGCCGCCCCTGGCCAGCGAACCCTTCAGCAGACGCTGGAAGAAGAAATACAGCCAGGCGGCGAAAGCGACGTCAAGCGAGGTCGACAATGGATGAAAAGGGAGCATTTTTGGCGACCATCAGAGAGGCGCTCGGCTATCCGGGGGAAGAGGTCCGCACCGCCGGGGAGTGTCGTCGTCTTTTCGACCCCGGCGATGACGGCGATATATTCGACCGGATCACCTACCGCACCCACGTGGAGAAGCAGTCGCTCTTGAAGCTCATGATGGAAAACGCGGTACCGCTCAACCTCGGCGTCCATCCGGTCCGCTCTTTTGCCGCTGCCGCCAGGACCATCGGTGATATCGTCTCGGCAGCACGCCCGGAGTTCGGTGATATCCGGCAGATAATCCAGCATGATGATGACGATATTGCCCGTCTGCAGCTGTGGAAAAAATTTGCCGGCCAGGCGGTAACGGTGCATACCTCCTACCAGGCCGATATGGCCGTGCGGGAAAAAGCGATCGCCTCCTATGTCGGCATCACCGCCCCGCGCTGGGCCGTTGCCGACTCCGCCACCATCGTTGAGATAACCGGACCGGGCCGGCCCCGATCCACCTCGCTGCTGCCCTCGGTGCATATCGCCCTTCTGCGCATCGAGCATCTGCTGGCTGATCTCGGTGAAGCCTATGCCCTTTTGCGCAAGAACCCTCCGCAGGAGTCGGTTGTCTTTATCAGCGGGCCTTCAAAAACCGCCGATATCGAGGCGCATATGGTTCATGGCGCCCATGGCCCGAGAGAGATGCATCTGGTGGTAATCGATGAGAGGATGACAGCGGACAGGAACTATCAGGGCTCCGGCCTGTTCCCGGCCGAATGAGGATGACGACAAAGGCGGCGGACCAGCTCGAGTGCCCGGCCGCTGGCCCGGAGGCCCGTGTCGACGATCTCTTTATTCATACAAGGCGATAGGGGAAAATGGAAACCTACGGATTGACCACAGAAATGATGATCGTATTCGCCCTGCTGGGACTGGCGGTGATCCTGTTCGTCTTTGATCTGCTGCGTGTCGACCTGGTGGGTCTTTTGATGATGGTGCTGCTGCCGCTCACGGGGGTGGTCACCCCCGACGAGGCCATTGCCGGACTCAGTTCCAACGCCGTGGTCTCCATCATAGCGGTGATGATAATCGGCGCAGGTCTGAATCGAACGGGGGTGATGAATAGCGTCGCCTCCTCGATCATCAAAATTGCCGGTGCCAGCGAAACCCGCATACTCGCCGTTATTTCCGTAACCGTGGCGGTTATTTCCAGTTTCATGCAAAATATCGGTGCCGCCGCCCTTTTTCTTCCCGCCACCATGCGTATCAGCCGCCAGCTCAATATCTCGGCCAGTCGTATACTCATGCCCATGGGGTTTTGCGCCATTACCGGCGGCTGTCTGACCCTGGTCGGTTCAAGTCCGCTAATCATGCTCAACGATCTGATGTATTCCTGGTGGCAGAACAATGAGCAGATAGTGGCGGGCCAGCCTTTCAAACCGCTCAGCCTGCTGTCGGTAATGCCCATCGGTCTGGTTCTGCTGGCGGTAATACTGCTCTACTTCATCGTGCTGGGCAGGAAATTGCTGCCCGCAGATGCCTGCCTCATCGATGAGGGTTGCATGGATAAACGGCTCCAGGAGATTTACGGCTCGGAGGTTGGCGACAGCTATGAGGTCGAGGTGCCGCCCTACTTTCCGCCGCAGACCCTGGAAGAGTTGCAGCTCAGGCCGCGTTACCACGTTACCGTTGTCGGCGTGGTCAAAGGCGGTACCATGCGCAAGAATCTCTCACCTACCAAGACCACCCACATAGAGCCGGGGGATTCGCTTTGGCTGATGAGCTCGGAGGCCAATCTCAAGCGGATCGCGCTGGATCACGGCTGGAAGATCAAGGAAGAGCACGACGTTTTCAGCGATGTCGCCTACGCCGAGGTCTCGGGGGTGGTCGAGGGTGTGGTCATTCCCCATTCAAATCTCAGCGGCCATTCCATGGAGGAGCTGCAGTTCCGCGAGCTCTACCACGTCAACCCGCTGGCCATTGTCCGCGGTGATGAGATCATCATGGAGAACATCAACGTCACCCAGTTGCGCCAGGGCGATACCATTCTGCTGCAGGGACGCTGGAAGCAGTTCCAGCTGCTGGCGGGTAAAATGGATATCGCTTTTATAAAGGATATCAAGGGTGAAGATCTGCGGCCTGAGCGAACCCGCTGTGCCCTGTTTTTTCTGATTCTTTCCCTGATTATGGCCTTGAGCTTCAAGGTGCAGCTCTCCATCGCCCTGCTCACCGGGGCTCTGGGCATGATGATAACAGGAGTGATCAAGGCCGACAGGGCCTATGAGGCCGTCGACTGGCGGACGGTCTTTTTGCTCTCGGGCCTGATTCCTCTGGGAACGGCCTTTGAAAAATCAGGGGCCGCCGCCTTTATTGCCGGCCAGGTGCTCTCCGCCGTCGGCAGTCCAGGACCATTGCTTTTGCTGCTGATCGTCTCCCTGTTGAGTGCCTTTTTTTCGCTGGTGGCCTCCAATGTCGGTGCGGTGGTGTTGATGGTCCCTCTGGCAATGAACATGGCGGCAAGTATCGGCGCCAATCCGGTGACCGCAGCCCTGGTGGTGGCCGTTTCAGCGTCGAATACCTTTATTCTCCCGACCCATCAGGTCAATGCCCTGATCATGCGGCCGGGGGGATACCGCACCAAGGATTACATGAAAGCGGGTGTGGGCGCCACTCTGCTGTTCACCGTGGCGCTGATGTTCTGCCTCTACCTGCTTTACCCTCTGTGAGATCTGCTTGTACCTTGAGACGGCAGAGGAGGCGCCGCTTTCTCTTGATCTCTGGCACGGAATTACGTATTCTACAATATACGACCATTAACTGCCTGACTTGCTGTGACAATTTATTGTCGGCAGGTGGGGCGGTGTCTTTTTGAGAGCAGAACGTGGAAAAGAAAGAAAAAAAACTTCGTGATGCGATCTTCATCGTCACCCAGGAGCGATCCTGTCCCATGTATAACGTCGGCGAGGAGATAAAGGTCGCCAATCAGAGTCTGTCGGTGTCATCGTTCAAGCCAGCCTGTCTCTATCTGGCGGAAGAGGTGCTGAAAACCATTTCCAGCCGAGACAGTTTCGGCGGCTTTTCCAAGCTCGGCAACCAGAAGATGAAGTTCAGATGCAGCGGCTGCGAGGGCCAGATCGGTTTTGAGTTTAAAAAAGACAAGGATTTCGCAACGCTCCAGATGAAGATGCTCAACGAGGCCGAGGAGAAGCGGAGACGCCAGCATCTGGATAAATTTTTTGGCGTGCTCAGAAGCCTGACTCTCTTCGAAGCCCTCGATGACGATGCTCTCAGCGATCTTACCCTGATGCTGGATTTGAAGAGTATTCCTGTTGACAAGGTCATCATCAAAAAAGGCGGCGCCGGTGATCATCTCTATATAGTCTTGACGGGCAAAGTGGCGGTGCTGGCCGACGACGGATCGCGCATAGCCGAGCTGGGCGCGGGAGAGATCTTCGGGGAGATGAGTCTGCTTACCGGAGAGCCGGTAACCAGTTCCGTTCAGACCGTCGATGCAACCCAGGTGGCTCTACTCAGCCTGAAGAATTTCAAGCAGATTATCATCAAATATCCGGTGCTCCAGCTTTTTCTCTTCAAGCTGCTGGTGGAGAGGGCTCAGACAATGGCTCTGCGCGCCGGCAATATCACCTCGGGCATGACCGGAGAACTCGAGGAGATCACCATCGTCGATCTTTTGCAGCTCATCAACTCATCGCAGAAAACGGGCGCTATATCTCTGGCGCTCGACGAGGGTAAGGCCATGGTCTTTTTTCGCGACGGCCAGATCGTCTATGCCCGGTACCTCAAAAAACTCGGTCAGGAGGCGATATTTGCCCTGCTAGGTGAGAAAAGCGGTCACTTCAGCTACACCAAGGGCATTCCCGCCGAGCTCGAAAGACGACCGCCCATTGGCGACTTCATGGCCATTTTGATGGAAGGGGTGCAGCGGATAGATGAACAGCAGGGTCCAGAGAGCTGATCTGGCGAGCACGGAGGGGGAGAATTTTGCCGGAGTTGACCACCGCCACCGGACAGAGGATCTATTACCAGCACATCGAAGGTGAGCGAGACATCCCCACCCTGGTGTTTCTCCACGAAGGTTTGGGCTGTGTAGCCATGTGGGACGACTTTCCCCGCAGGCTCTGTGGCCAAACCGGCTGTCCGGGACTTGTCTACGACCGGATCGGCTATGGCAGATCTTCACCTCTGCAGCAGAAACGCACCGTTCATTATCTCCATGAATATGCGCTTATGGAACTGCCCCTGGTTCTGGAGAGGCTTCTGCCCGCTAGCCCCGTCATCCTCGTCGGTCATTCCGACGGCGGAAGTATCGCTTTGATTTACGCGGCTGAAAGGCCTTCCCGGCTTCTGGGTACCATTACCGAAGCGGCGCATGTCTACGTCGATGAGGAAACCCTGGCAGGTATCGCCCTGGCAGAAAAAGCCTGGCGTCAGGGCAAGATGGGCGGTCTCATGAAATATCACGGCGATAAGACCGAGGAGCTGTTCTGGGCCTGGGCCGAAACCTGGCAGACATCGTGGTTTCGCTCCTGGAATATTGAATATCTTCTTCCCAGCATCTCCATCCCCCTGCTGGTCATTCAGGGAGAAAACGACCAGTATGGCACTCTGGCACAGGTGGATGCAATCGTCTCGGCAAGCTCTGGTAAGAACCGCTTTCAGATCGTTGAAGACTGCGGCCACATTCCTCATATCGATGATCCTGACACAGTTCTTGAAAGCATGTCGGCCTCTATCGAAGAATGGCTGAAAAACCCGAACGGTTGATGACTGCGGATTAGGCGCTGCACGACATTTTTATCTTCCTGCTCGCTGCCCAGAAATGGGCAAGAGCGATGAGCTGCAGTGCCAGCATTACTCCAAAACCGACCTGGAATCCTGCCGTTGCAAGTTCTCCTTCAATCCCCACCGGCCAGAGGCTGATTATGGCGCCGATGGCCCACTGACCGGCAAAGGCACCGACAAAAACCAGCAGATTAATGGCGGTCGTCACCCGGCCGGAGAGCGCCGGCGGAAAAGACTGCGACAGAGCGGAGTAGGCGATGATGCCCGACGTTCCAAAAAAGCCGAAGGCCAGCCACAATGGCAGAGTGAAACCAGATGATATCGGTACCATAATCACCAGAAACTGCACAGCCATAAAGAGGCTCATGCCGGAAACGGCCACGGTGACAACGCCGATACCTTTCTTGCCTAACTGGCCGACGAGCGTACCCAAGCCAATGAAGCCGCAGATCATGGCAACGGCGACCCAGAATAATGTATCGGCCACTTCATCCCGCGGCAGACGGGCGACATTCTGCAGCCAGGGTCCGGACCAGAGTCCCTGAATAGACAGGAAAGAGGCCTGCGACATGATTGTCAGCGGCGCCGTCCGCCAGAAAACACCACTGGTAAAAACCGTTTTCACACCGCGCATCTGCAAATGGAAGCTCTCCTGCCGGGGTGATGTTTCTTTCTCCGGTACCATAACAATGATAAGAACGGCGGCGAGAATGGTGACGCAGGCCAAAAGCAGGAACACTCCGCGCCAGTCGGTGAAGTGCAGGGCACTCTCAACCGGGGATGTTGCCGCCAGTGCCCCCAGGCCGCCGGCGGCCATCTGAAAACCGTTGATCATGGGCCATTTTTCCCTGGGAAACCACAGGGTATAGGCCTTGAAGGCGGCCATAAGACAGGAAGAGACACCTAAGCCGATGCAGGCCCTGCCGATGACAAGGCCTGTCAAACTCTCCGCCCGGGAAAAAAGCGCAGCACCCAGTCCGGCAATGACAAGCAGAGCCGCCTCGATTTTTCTCGGCCCGTAACGGTCGAGGAGAATGCCCAGCGGCAGTTGGAAGGAGGCAAAGGAGATGAAGTAGACGGCGGTCAGCAGCCCCAGGGCCGATGGACCTATGCCAATATCTGTGAGCAGGTCCGGTGCGATGACGGCATTGATAACGCGGTAGAAATAGGAGAGAAAATATCCGGCGGCAAAGGGCAGAAAAACCCTGAAGAGTGCCGCGGTGGAATTGCCCATAGTCTTACCCCCAATATTTCATCTGTGTGCCGGGTACATGGTCGAGGCATCGAAGGTGCAGCTGGAGTAATCCACTGCACGCTCTTGAGAGCGAAGAGGATGTACTCAGCAGGCACGACTGCCGGCATTTCTTCGGTAATTCTGCAATAGCATAAAGATTGTGTTCCGGCAAGAGGATGTCGTCACTGTTGATGCCGGCGTCATGGAAAGGGATGTGCTTGCCATAGGCTGCCGCGGCTGCACCGTTGCACTCGTTCGTTATCCTGGCCCCAATTCCTCTTCGGAAACGATGCTATGTCGTCCCTGTTCCTTGGCCAGGCAGAGCGCCTGGTCAGCTCTATGAACCAAGGCAGAATGAATTCATCGCCGCCCCCTACTACCCCGAGAAAATTCCCTTGGTAATCGGTGAGTTGGTGGTTGATGAAAATCGTCAGGTGATTCTGCTCGGCTTCGTTGGTATCGACATCGAGATCATGTTCGACCTTCTTGTCCTTGATAGCGAAATACCAGTCATCGCTGGGGGAATCCCTGCTGATTTTTTTTACAGCAATCCATTGGAGTGATAATAATTACGGGTTTCATTAGAGATAAAAAAGGAAGAAAAAAGCCATATTTCATCTTGATCTTAAACAGATATCGGGTGATGCTCGCCAGGTTGGTTTCACCGTTGATCACCCAGTCCTTGAGGAAGGTATCGTTAGCCATCAGCGAAGAAACAAAAATCGGACGCGGATTAGATATCTTTTCACCGGTACTTCCAAGAGAGGAACCGTCGAAAGAGGGTTACTACACCCCCAGATACCGTGACTGGATTTGCGGATCGTT